>WNGR01004271.1_pt1 | contig 25263 bp, 20 predicted proteins | sample 5407581 | NCBI WGS metagenome assembly WNGR01 (sample SAMN13153383, study PRJNA577476) | soil metagenome | isolation source: 80 cm soil or saprolite under Garry oak tree replicate 2 | place: USA:California | collected 2016-06-15
TTGAGGTCATCGACCTTCTTGTAGGGGCTGCTGGCCTTGACGAAGAACACCGAATAATAGCCGGTCGAGCCGTCGGCATTGATGTCGTTGGCGAAGGCATCGGTCTTGACGCCGGTCAGGCGGGCGCGGGCAAACGAGGCCGAGCCGTAGCTGGCGATATGGATGTTGCCGGCGCGCTGGCCCTCGATCACCGCAGCGTAGTCGTTGGCGATGCGCAGCGCGACCTTCACGCCGAGCTGCTTCGACAGATATTCCACGAACGGCGTCCAGCGCTCGGTGACGCCCGAGGCGTTTTCGGCCGGCACGACCGCGAAGGTCAGCTCGGGATATTTGGCCTTCCAATCGTCCGCGGAAGCGGAGGCCGTGAACGCGAGCACGGCGGCGCCGGCAAGGACTAGTCTGCGAGTGATCATGATACCCTCTTCATCGGTTGGGTCGGTTGACGCAAAAATTGTAACTACTGGTGCGGCTCAAGCGGCTGCGGCGGTGCCGAGCGCCGCCGGGATACCTTCGGGCACCGGCGCAGGCGTGCCACCCATGACGTCGGTGGCTTCGAGATCGTAGAGCTCACGTGCAACGAGGTCGGTCAGCGCCGACGGCGCGCCGTCGAACACCACGCGGCCGGCCGACATGCCGATCAGGCGGTCGCAATAGCTGCGCGCCAGATCGAGCGAATGCAGGTTGCAGAGCACGGTGATGCCGAAATGCTTGTTGATACGCAGCAGCGCATCCATGACGATCTTGGTGTTGCGCGGATCGAGCGAGGCGATCGGCTCGTCGGCGAGGATAATGTCGGGCTGCTGGACCAGCGCGCGGGCAATCGCAACGCGCTGCTGCTGGCCGCCGGAGAGCTGGTCGGCGCGCTGGGCGGCGAGCGAGGCGATGTCGAACTGTTCGAGCGCAGACATCGCCAGCGCCTTGTCCTGCTCAGGCCAGGTCTGCGACAGCGAGCGCCAGGCCGGCATCTTTGCAAGGCGGCCCATCAGGACATTGGTCAGCACATCGAGTCGGCCGACCAGGTTGAATTGCTGGAAGATCATCGCCGAGCGCGCCCGCCACTGCCGCAGCTCCTTGCCGCGCAGCGCGGTGACATCGACGCCGTCGAACAGGATGCGGCCCTGGGTCGGCGTCGCGAGCCGATTGATGGTCCGCAGCAGGGTCGACTTGCCGGCACCGGACCGTCCGATCACGCCGACGAAGCCGCCGGGGGAGATTTGAAACGAAGCGTCGTCCACCGCGGCTTTTGCGCCGAAGCAGCACGTCAGACCTTCCACCAGCATACAGGGCTCCAGAGTAGCTGGGACCCACCGCTAACGCCGTCGCTTGACACTTGTGTGACACGCGCGCTGCGGTGCGGCGATCCTACACACCTCATCCCCTGTCATCGCGTCGTCATGACATTGTCATCAGGCCACTCGAAGAGGTACGCCCGCCCTCGAACTTTCGGATACAACATGGCCGCCAAGGTGCTTTCGGTCGAACCGACCATCGATCCCTCGGCGAAGCTGCACGAGACCAGGCTCGGCGCCTATACCGAGGTCGGCGCGCGCACGATCCTGAACGAAGTGTCGATGGGCGATTACTCCTATGTCGTGAACGACGCGCAGATCACCTACACGACCATCGGAAAATTCTGCTCGATCGCGGCGGTGACCCGCATCAATCCCGGCAATCATCCGATGCACCGAGCCACCCAAGCGCATTTCACCTATCGTTCGAGCGCCTATTTCCCCGGCGAGGGCAATGACACCGACTTCTTCGACTGGAGGCGTGAGCATCACGTCCATATCGGCCACGACGTCTGGATTGGTCACGGCGCGATCGTGCTGCCGGGCCGGAACATCGGCACCGGTGCGGTGATCGCGGCCGGCGCCATCGTCACCAAGGACGTGCCGGCCTACACCATCGTCGCCGGCAATCCGGCACGCATCGTGCGGCGGCGGTTCTCGGAAGAGATCGCCGGACGGCTGGCTAGGCTCGCCTGGTGGGGCTGGGATCACGACAAATTGCGTGCGGCGCTGCCCGATTTCCGCAAGCTCGCGATTGAAGATTTCCTGACGACATACGAACAGGGGCTCATTCCTCTGCCAGCAAACGAAGCGCGGTCGCGTGACAGACATATTCCTTGAAGGCGGCCGGGCCCTGATCGGCTCCGAGGTCGTCGAAACCTCACTTGGCGTGACCGGAACGGACATCGCGCAAGTCGATGCCCCCCGCGCTCGCGCGCGGCTGGCGATCGATGCCCGCAACCTGCTGGTCCTGCCCGGCATCGTCGATCTCCATGGCGACGCCTTCGAGCGGCAGATGATGCCGCGCGCCGGCGTCGACTTTCCGATCGACGTCGCGCTTGCCGACACCGACCGCCAGGTCATCAGCAACGGCATCACCACGGTGTTTCACGCCACGACATGGTCGTGGGAGCCGGGCCTTCGCAGCGGCGACAACGCGCGGCGCCTGCTGGAGGCGATCGAGCGGCAGCGCCCGCAATTCGCCGCGGACACCCGCTTCCATCTGCGGCACGAGACCTACAATCTCGATGCCGAGCACGAGATCGGCGAGTGGCTCGCGGAGGGCCGCGTCGACCTGTTCGCCTTCAACGACCACATGGACGGGGTCGTTGCCGACATCTCCAATCCGCGCAAGCGCAACCGCATGGTGGAGCGCACCGGGCTGTCGAGCGATGATTTTGACAGGCTGGTCGCGCATATCGTGTCACGCGCCGCCGACGTTCCGGCATCGGTCACCCGGCTCGCTGCCGCCGCCCGCGCGGCCGAGGTGCGGATGCTCTCGCATGACGACGCGACGCCGGCGATGCGCCAAGGCTTTCGTGCCATGGGCGTGACGCTCGCCGAGTTTCCGATCAACGAGGAGACGGCGCGCGAGGCAGCGACCGCCGGCGACGCCATCGTCTACGGCGCGCCGAATGTCGTGCGTGGCGGCAGCCACACCGGCTGGACCAGGGCGTCCGACATGATCGCGAAGGGGCTCTGCTCGGTGCTGGCGTCGGACTATTACTATCCCGCGCCGTTGCTTGCCGCGTTCCGCCTTGCCGCCGACGGCGTGCTGCCGCTAACGGAGGCCTGGAAGCTGGTCTCCGCCGCGCCGGCGCAAGCCACCGGCCTGACCGATCGCGGCACGCTCGCTGCGGGGCGTCGGGCCGATATCCTGCTGGTTGACGACACGGTGCCGCTGCGACCGCGGCTCGTCGCCGTGATCGCCGCCGGAAAGCTCGTGCACCTCACCGATGCGATGCGACTGCTCAGCGCGGCGCCGGCGTCGCGCGAGACTGTCGTTGCGGCATAAACTGGTTATTCTGAAGCAATGACAGGTTTTCCCCGCTACGCGATCTATTTCGCCGCCGACGCCGACAGCGCCCTCTCGCGCTTCGGCGCCGCGCTGCTCGGCTATGATGCCCACACCGCCCGCGAACTGCCGTTCCCGGACGAGCCGCTGCGCACGGCGCCGGACTGGCGCGACATCACCGCCGATCCCCGCAAATACGGATTTCACGCCACGCTGAAGGCGCCGATGGCGCTGGCGCCAGGCAAGACCGAAGCCGGGCTTATGGCGGCCTGTGCGAGATTCGCCGGAAAGGCGCGGCCGATTCCAGTGATCCGGCCGATCGTCGATTCGATCAGCGGCTTCATTGCCGTCATTCCGGCCGAGCCAGTCGACGCGCTCCAGCAACTCGCCGCCGATTGCGTCCGCGAATTCGATGACTTCCGCGCCCCGCTGAGCGCGGAGGACCGCGCACGGCGCAAGCCCGAGAAGCTGAGCGAACGGCAGCGCGACTATATTGACCGCTGGGGCTATCCTTACGTCATGGAGGAATTCCGCTTCCACATGACGCTGACGGGCCGGCTGGATGCGGAGCGGCGCGGGCCGATTCTGGAAATGCTACGGGGAAGGTTTGCGGCGCTCGGACTCAAGACGCTCGCGATCGATCGCGTCGCACTGTTAAAGCAGGATGACGCCAAGGCTCGCTTCCACATCATCGGCGAGTGGGCTTTGACGCGGTAGGCTTTACTGCCAGCTCGCGAGATTGAAGGCGAGCGCCACGACGCCAACCAGAATGAGGCAGGTCGCCCAGATTACATCCAGATTGAACCAGCTTCGCGCGACGAACCTCAATCCCAGATAGCGGTAGACCAGCCACGCCAGACAGCCGCCGGCGCTGATCATGGCGGCAACGTGCACCAAAGACACCAGCACCGCCATGCCGAGACTTGCCTTCATCAGCGCGCCGGCGGCCTCATGGCCGGCATCGAGTTCGAAGGCCTGGCAGAGCCCGAGATAGATCGGCACGAGCATCAAGGCGGCGCCGTGAGCAATGGCAACGGCAAATGACCAGAGCGCCAATTGCGTTGGCGGAATTCGCGCCAGCGTGCGCGGATGGCGCCGCTCGATCAGCCGATAGACGCCGAAGGCGATGACGAGAAGGCTCGCGCCGAGCTGGATCGAACGCTGCCACTCGGCCAGCACGAGCAGGAACGCGAATGGCAGCAGCACGAGAAGTGTTGCCAGGAGATGTCCGGCCGCCAGAGCCCCCAACGCACGGAAGAGCGCGCGCGGGCTCTTGTCCATGAGCCCGGCCGAAACGGCGAGCGGCCATCCCATTCCCGGATTGACCCCGTGATAGAGACCGCTCGCAACAAGAGCGAGCCACAGCCAGCCAAGTGCCGGGCTCGCGTGCCCCCAATCTAGGCCGACGGGTAGCAAAAGGAGTCCGTCGAACAATCGCCGCCCTCCAGCCTGATCTGGTGCGCACGATATCCGTCGGGGAAGCTCACGAAGTAGTCGTTGTCGAGCTCGAGACCGCCGTTGCGACCGACATTGGCCATGACTTCCACACCCGGAACGCCGTCGGGATAGAACTGGTCATCCCAGGTGGAATAGAGCGAATTGGACCAGTATACGCGCCTGCCATCGCGGCTGATCTCGACCATCTGGGGACCGGCCGCAAATGCCTTGCCGTTCGGATGGGGGGTGCGGCGTGCGATGCCGCCGATGTGAACCGAGCCCGCAAGCTTCGGCTTTCGTGGATCACTCACGTCGTACTGGCGCATTTCACCCGTGCCCCAGCACGAGACATAGAGAAAACGATCATCCATCGACAGGTCGATGTCGGTCACCAGCGGCGGCACGGCGCCAAAGCCCTGGAGCAGCGGCGGGAGCTTCTCCTTTGGCGCGGGTTCGGGCGGGATCGTCGCCGTCTTCTCCACATGGAATTTTCCGCCTTCTCGCCACCAGGTCCAGATCGATGCTTCGAGATTCGTGGTATCGACCACAACGCCTACGAAGCCGTATTCGCGAACCGGATCGTGCGCCGGCCGTACCTCCAGCGCCATCTGATGATTGGCGCCGAGGTCGATGGTCTGCACGTTGCGACGGGCGCGGAGATCCCAGAAGTGGAGACGATGGCCATATTTGTTCGCCAGCAGATCTTCCGGGACGATCCCGTTCTCGAACTGCGGCGGCAACGCCCATTCACTCGTCACCATGTAGTCGCGCGGCAGGTTCCACCAGAAATCATAGTGCAGCGTCTGCGGACCGCGGTCGATCTCCCATCGTCCAAGGACCTCGAACGTCTCGCAATCCATGATGAAGACGCCTGGAGGCCCGTTGGTGCCGTCTTTGCCGCCGCCGCCCAGCGTGCTCACATAGATGCCGTCCGGCCCGCAATGGATCGTGTGCGGCCGCGAGTAGCCGGTCTTTTTGAAGACTTCCTCGGGCTCGATGATCTTGTGGATTTTGGCCTTGGTCGGATCGGGCTTGGTATCGATGATGTAGATCCGCGATGAGCGTATCCCGGGGATGATGAGATAGCGCCGCTCGATGAAGGCATGTCCGGCGAGCGGCGACAAGGCGGAGGAGCAGGCATTCCAGCCGAAGTGATGAAACTCATCGCCCTTGTTGGGCATCGTCACGGTGTGGACGATTTGGCTGTAGGTCGGCGATCCCGGCTTGACGTCGATGACCGCGAGAGCATCCGGTTTTGAGAAATCTGGACTGAGCAGCAACGTGTAGGCAAAGTTCTCCGCAGGTGCTTCCATCGCAAGCTTGGGCGATGCGTGAAAGGTGGGATCCGGCCTCATCGTCATGGCACTGCCTCCCTGTTTCGTCGGCTCACTCCAACCTGGCTCGGGATAGCGGCATAATGAAGAGCTGTTACGCGATGTCTTGAGATGCTCCGCGGGCCTGGTTGGCGAGCGTACAATATGTCATCGTCGGGCTGCGGGAAACCGCCCGAACCGCGCCAATTCGACGCCTTCAGCCAAATGGAAGCCGGCGGGATCAGGCTAGGGCACGCACCTCACATTCAGTGTCGTCCCGGCCTAGTGCGCAATTGCGCACGGGGGGCCGGGATCCATAACCCCAGGGAGGGGTCATGGAGCAGGCTGATAACTCCGAGTCTTCGCCAAACTTCTCCCTGTGGTTATGGGTCCCGGATCTGCGCGCGCTTAAGGCAGGCGCGCTTGTCCGGGACGACGGCGGAGGCTACTTCCCCCACCGCAACGCCAGCGCATCACGCTCCTTCGCGAGTTCCAGCAGCCCTGCCCGTGTTGCCGGATGCAGCGGCTGCAGCGGATGGCGCACGGTGTCCGACTTGATCACGCCGCCGGCCTGCATCATGACCTTGCAGGCGATCAGGCCGCATTGGCGGTTCTCGTAGTTGATCAGCGGCAGCCAGCGTTCATAAGCGGCCTTTGCCTCCTCGCGCTTGCCGGCGAAATAGGGATCGATGATCTGGCGGATGCCGTCGGGATAGCCGCCGCCAGTCATCGCACCGGTGGCGCCGGCGTCGAGATCGGCGAGCAGCGTGATCGCCTCCTCACCGTCCCACGGCCCCTCGATGTCCTTGCCGCCCGCCTCGATCAGGCTTCGGAGCTTTGCGGCTGCGCCGGGCACCTCGATCTTGAAATAGCGGATGTTGGAGAATTCGCGCGACAGCCGCGCCATCAGCTCGACCGACAGCGGCGTGCCGGCGACCGGCGCGTCCTGGATCATGATGGGAATATTGATCGCGCCCGAGAGCACGCGGAAGAATTCGACGACGCCTTTTTCAGGCACCCGGAAGGTCGCGCCGTGATAGGGCGGCATGACCATGACCATGGCGGCGCCCGCAGCTTCAGCCTGCTGGCTGCGCGCCGCGCACACGGCCGAGCTGAAATGGGTGGTGGTGACGATCACGGGCACGCGGCCCGAAACATGCTCCAGCACCGCATGCATCACGGTCTCGCGCTCGGCATCGGTGAGCACGAACTGCTCGGAAAAATTCGCGAGGATGCAGAGGCCGTGCGAGCCGGCATCGATCATGAAATCGACGCAGCGGCGCTGTCCGTCGAGGTCGAGCTCGCCGCGCTCGTCGAAGATGGTGGGCACGACCGGGAACACGCCGCGATAGGGGCGCTGGACCTTGTTGTGTGGCGTGACCGGCATCGAACTCTCCATCCCTGATATTCTTGCCCTGATGTTCTTGTGTTCTGTCGCCGCACCCGCGCGGCGTCACAGATGTACTCGGCGCATGGATCGGCGGCAATGCCGATCCATGCGCCGTTGGAACAGAGGAAGTGGGAGTTATGCGGTCTTCACCGCGCCGAGGAAGCCTTCGACCGCGACGCGGAGGCGGTCGGCATCGGCCGACATCTTCTTCACAGACTGGGACAGCACCGTGCCAGCGTTGCCGGTTTCCTGGTTGAGCTTGGCGACGCTACCGATGGTGTCGGTGACCTCGCGGGTGCCTTGGGCGGCCTGCTGGAAATTGCGCGAGATCTCGGTGGTGGCCGCGCGCTGCTGTTCCACGGCCGCCGCAATCGCCGTCATCTTCTCGTCAATACCGCTGATCGAGCCGCCAATGGAGCGGATGGCGGCAACCGCCTGGCCCGTCGCGCCCTGGATCTCCGCGACCTGGCGCGAGATCTCTTCGGTCGCGGTCGCGGTCTGCGACGCGAGGCTCTTGACCTCGCCGGCAACGACGGCAAAGCCGCGGCCGGCTTCGCCGGCGCGGGCGGCCTCGATGGTGGCATTCAACGCCAGCAGGTTGGTCTGGCCGGCGATGGCGTTGATCATCTTCACGACCTCGCCGATGCGGCTCGCCGTCTGGTCGAGGATCTCGACGGTGGCGTTGGTTTGCTCGGCCTGCGACACGGCTTCGCGGGCCTCGCGCGCGCTGGACTGTACCTGCGCGGAGATTTCACCGACGGAGGCGGAGAGTTCCTCGGTCGCAGCCGCGATGGTCTCGAGATTGTTGGTGGCCTGTTCGGCCGCGTTGGAGACCGCCGCGGTCTGGCTGGTCGATTCCGAGACCAGCGAACGCACGTCGGTCGCGGTCGCATCGAGTTCCTTGGCCGACGCGGCAACGCTGTGGATGACGGCCTGCACGGTGTCGTCAAAACTGCGGCACGCGTCATCAACGGTGCCGGAACGCGCGAGTTGCAGCGCCTGCTGCGATTCGCGCTCCTGGCCCAGCCGCTCCGCGGTCGCGGCACTCTCGCGCAGGCTTTCGAGCGCGGCGGCCATGGTGCCGAATTCGTCCGGATACCTGGATTGCGGGACGTGCGTCGCATAGTCGCGGGCGCCGATCCGCGCGATGGCGTCCAGGATGGCGCGGACCGGTCGCATGAGGCGATTGCGCACCACATACACGCCGGCCAGGGTCACGGCGAGCGCCAGCAGGAAGGCGAGCGACTGGACCACGAGGTTGGTGAGCGCCTTCGCCTGCACCGTCTCGGCGCGCGCGATCGACTGGTCCAGCGCCTTCGTCGCAACCGCGACGATGAAGGGGAACGGCGACTGGCAGAGCGTGTTCCACTCCGAGGCGGCCATCGCGGGACGGCCGCTGCCGTCAAAATTCTTGGTGAGATCGCCGATCTGCTTGAGCACGCCATCGGTCTTGGCGCGCGCGTCCTTTGCGGCGGTGACCATGTCCGCAGCCACGTCGGGCGCGGCCAGCAGGTCGTCCATGCCGGACCAGCCGGCGGCAATAATGCCGTTCCAGCTCGACAGCGTCTGCTTCTGGGCTTCGTCGAGCGGCTTGCTGGCATTGACGTTCGGGCGCAACGTCGAGCACTGGATGCCGTAGCGGTCGCGAACCTGCCAGGCGAGGCGGCGGACCTGGATCATGCGGGCGATGAAGGGATCGTTCATCCAGGCGCGATTCGACACCGCGGTGGAAGCAAGGTTGGCCGTATCGATCACCTTGGTGACGGCATCATACCAGGCGCCGGTGCGCTCCATCTTGCGCTCTGCGCGCGGGTGCTTGGCCTCATCATAAAACAGCTGGAATTGCGGCGCGGCTTCAGTCCAGCGCTGCTTCAGCGTGCTCGCGAACTCGTCGCGTCGGGCGAAATCGACAGTGGCGAGGGCCGCACCGACAGCCTCATAACCGGCCAGTTCGGCTTTCTCCGCCGCTTCGAGCTTTACTCGCGCGTCATCCTCGCCGAGCAGCGCGCTCTGGGCGTCGCCGCGATTGTTGCGCAGGGATAGCACGCCCTGGAAGATCGCCTTGTCGGCAGCGGCAAGCCGCGCGGTCTCGAGGCTGTCACTGTAGCGGCCGAAGGCCCCGACCATCTGGATCGCCGTAGAGGCCAGCGCGCCGGCGGCCAGCAGGGCCATCAAGGTCAGGAGAAGCGAACTTACCGATTTCTTAAACATTGCCATGAGTCACGGGGCCTACACTTCAAGAGAAGGCCACCTTGCATCGCGACATGCCAATGTTCCGTTAAGGTTTTAATCGAATTGGCGAGAGGTCCCGATTTGCAACCCGTTAGGCAGGTCACGGATGTCACGAAACCTTGGTGAAATCCGGCGGACGTCGCTCGGCGAAGGCGGTGAATGCCTCGCGCGCCTCGGCGGTGCGAAGGCGCAGTCCGAACTGCTCGCCCTCGGCATTCATCTGCGCGACCAGCGCTTCGCCATTGCGCATCAGGCGCTTGGTGGCAGTGAGCGCGCCGGCCGGCTGGCGGGCGAGACGCTGAGCGAGCGCTTGTCGAGGGACACCACCCTGTTGGCCAAGCCCCATTCCAGCGCGGCCTTGGCCGGCACCGTCTCGCCCAGCGCAAACATCTCGTAGGCGCGGGCATATCCGATGCGCGCCGGCATCAACAGGCTGGACGCGGCTTCCGGCACCAGTCGACAATTGCGCGTTATCGGCGAGCACGACGAGGTCGCAATGCAGCAGCATCGTGGTGCCGACGCCGACGGCGCGGCCCTGCACGGCTGCGACCAGCGGCCGGGTGCAGCGCGCCAGCGACTGGATGAAGCGCACGACGTTGCGGCTGCCCTCCGACTTGCCCGACGCGACAGCCGCGAACTCGCCAACGTCGTTGCCGGCGGTGAACATGTCGCCTTCGCCGCGGATCAGGATCACACGGGCGGACGGATCGAGCTCGGCGGATTCGATGGTGTCGGCGAGCTTGCCGTACATCGCATCCGTCAGCGCGTTCTTCTTGTCGGGGCGCGCCAGCGTGAGAGTGAGAATTCCGCCGTTGTTCTCGGTTCGGACATGCTCGGTCATTGGTCTGCTCCTCTTGGGAATTTATCCTGAATGCTCGTCAGCCAGCGCGCGACAATATCGATCTCCGCGCTGGTAAATCCTTCCGTCAACGCCGCATTGACTTCGGCAGCACCCGCCTTCGCTTGCGCGAGTGCAGTGCGGCCTTTCGACGTCAGCCAGACGCGCCAGGCACGGCCGTCCTCGCTATCCGCGCGCCGCTCGACCAGCTTTGCGGCTGCCGTGCGGTCGACGAGGCCGGAAATGCCGGCGGGGCCGAGATCAAGCGCAGCGCCCGCCTCGCCCATCAGACTGCCGTCCTGCTTGCCAAGGATGAACAGGAGTCCTGCCTGCGCCGGCGTCACCTCGCTCTCGGGCTGCGCCGCCATCCAGCGCTGCAACCGCCGTTGCGCGACGCTCAGGAGGTAGATCAGCCGATGGTGCTTCGCTGGGGTCACGCGCCTGCCGATTTATTTCGTATGCGAAATATATACGCGCACGCGGAGATATTGTCAAAGGGTGGCGGCCATCGCTAAGTCGTTCGTACGCGACTGCCGTCCAGGAAAAAAGCCACGCAGGTCCGCACGCGCCGCTCGATGTCCTTGCGGGACGGCAGGGGCATTCCGCCATAGATCGCCGCGCGCTGCGGCGCCGATGCGACCATGCCGATCAGCATGCCGGAGGCCTCATCGACGTCGTCGATCGCGATGAGCTTCTTCTTCACCTGGACGCGGAGCCAGCGTGCGAGTGCGGTGGCGGTGCGAGAAATGCCGTTCTTGTAGAAGTTCGCGGCGAGCTCAGGAAACGCGGCCGATTCCTGCAATACCATGCGCTGCAATGCCACCACTTCCGGATCGAGCGCCAGATCGGCGCAGGCGAGCAGCGCAGCGCGCAGGCCGGTTTCGATATCGACCTCGCCGCTGGCCTGGAGATCGACGGCGGACAGCAGCCGCTCGAGCCTATCAGCGCACATCGCCTCGAACAGCGCAGCCTTGCCCGGAAACAGACGATAGAGCGTCTTGGTGGAGATACCCGCGCTGCGCGCCAGCTCTTCGGTACTGGTCGCGGCATAGCCGTCGACGGCGAAGGCGTGTCGCGCGGCGTCGAAGACGATCCGCTTCGTCTCCTCGTCGCTGCGCACTGGCGGCCGCCCGCGCGGGCGGCATTCCGTTGAAGATTTTGCCTGAGCCATGTCTTTACATGATGCCTGTCATTCCATTGACAGTCCCGAAGCTAGTCCTATTTTGGAAATTATCAAGTTTCCTAATTCAGGGAGCCGGCCATGACCGTGCATGCCACCCCAGCCGCCACCGCCCAGACCGCCGTTCCCGCAATCGCGCCTGAAGGCGTTCTGCCCGCCACGCCGGCTCTGGCTCGTCGGGAAAAGATCAACCTTCGCAAGCTGTTGCTAGCGGGTGCGGGAGCTGCCGTGCTGGCCGGCGCGAGCTGGTACGGCTATGATTACTGGACCGTCGGCCAATACCTCGTCTCCACCGACGACGCCTATGTGAAGGCCGACAACACCACCATCGCGCCGAAGGTCAGCGGCTATCTCAACGGGGTCCTCGTCGCCGATAACGAGCATGTGAAGGCCGGCCAAGTGCTCGCCAGGATCGACGACCGCGACTTCAGGGTTGCGCTCGACCAGGCCCGTGCCGATGTGCAGGCCGCCAGCGCCACCATCTCCAGCAAGGAAGCGCAGCTCGACGTACAGCAGGCGGTGATCAAGGCCGCGCGCGCGACGCTCGACGTCGACCAGGCCAACCTCACCTTCGCCGCGCAGGACAACAAGCGCTACACAGATCTGGCCGCCACCGGCTCCGGCAGCCTTCAAAACGCGCAGCAGGCGCAGGCACGCATCGCCTCGGCGCAGGCGACTCTCGAACGCGACAACGCCAACCTCGCCTCCGCCCTGAAACAGATCGATCTGCTCAAGGCCGAAATCGTGCAGGCCAAAGCCGCGGCCGCGCGCGCGGAGGCCGTGCAGCATCAGGCCGAGCTGAACCTCGGCTACACCAGCGTTGTCTCGCCGATCGACGGCGTCGTCGGTAACCGCTCCTTGCGCGTCGGCCAGTTCGTGCAGGCGGGCACGCAGCTGATGTCGATCGTGCCGGCCGAGGGCGCCTATGTCGTCGCCAATTTCAAGGAGACGCAGCTCACCAACGTGAAATCCGGTCAGGCCGTCGACATCGAGATCGACATGTTCCCGGGCCAGGTCGTGCATGGGCACGTCGATTCCATCGCGCCGGCGAGCGGCCAGGAGTTCGCGCTGCTGCCACCCGACAACGCCACCGGCAATTTCACCAAGGTGGTGCAGCGCATCCCCGTCAAGATCGCGCTCGATGCCGAACATGGACCCGCAATTGCGTTGCGGCCGGGCATGTCAGTGATCCCGACGATCGCAACACGTTCGACCGCGCCGACCGCTAATGCGGCCGCAACACCCAAGACAAACGTCAAGGCGAAGCTCGTTTCCGGAGGGTCGTGCCACGTCAAACAGCCTCTCAATTTCGACGCCCGCAACACCGGCCGCGACGTCTGATCGCACGATCGCCGATCCCAACCGCGCGAGTGCCGCGACCTGGATTGCCGTGCTCGCCGCCATGATCGGCTCGTTCATGGCGATCCTGAACATCCAGATCACCAACGCCTCGCTGCTCAACATCGAGGGCGGCATCGGCACCGGCGCCGACAACGGCTCCTGGATCTCGACGTCGTATCTGATCGGCGAGATCATCGTGATCCCGCTGACCGACTACTTAAGCCGCGTGTTCTCGTTTCGCCGCTACATGCTGGCGAGCTCGGTGTTGTTCGCCGCCTTCTCGGTTGCCTGCGCCTTCACCCACGATTTGCCGTCGATGATCGCCATGCGCGGCTTGCAAGGCTTTGCCGGTGGCGTGCTGATCCCGATGGCGTTCACGCTGGTGCTGACCAAGCTGCCGAAGCCGCAGCAGCCAGTAGGGCTCGCGATCTTCGCCCTGTCCGTCACATTCGCGCCGGCGATCGGCCCGACCATCGGCGGCTATTTCACGGAGAACTACGGCTGGCGCACCATCTTCTTCGTCAACGTGATCCCGACTGCCGTCATGGTGACCGCGCTCTATCTGACACTGGAGCGGCAGAAGATGCAGCTCAGCCTTCTCAAGGAGGGCGACTGGGCCGGGATATTCACCATGGCGATCGGGCTGTCGGCGCTGCAAGCCGTGCTCGAGGAAGGCAACAAGGACGACTGGTTTTCCTCGCCCTTCATCGTCAAGCTGGCGGTGATCGCAGCCGTCAGCCTCACGCTGTTTGTCACGATCGAGCTCACGATTGAAAAGCCGTTGATACGGCTGCGCCTACTGACGCAGCGGAATTTCGGCTTCGGCACCATCGCGATGACGATGGTCGGCTTTGCGCTGTTCGGCTCGGTCTACATGCTGCCCGCCTATCTCGGCCAGGCGCAGGGCTACAATGCCGAGCAGATCGGCAATGTGCTGGCCTGGACCGGCCTGCCCCAACTCGTGCTGATCCCGCTGATCCCGAAACTGATGCAGCGCTTCGACACGCGCTACATCGCCATCACCGGGCTTCTGATCTTTGCTTACAGCTGTTTCATGAACACGGCGATGTCGCCGGACTATGCCGGCGACCAGCTCTGGATCCCGAACATCGTGCGCGCCGTGGGACAAGCCATGGTGCTGACGCCGCTGACCTCGGTGTTGACCGGCGGCATCGCGCCGCAGGATGCGGCCGCGGCATCCGGCATCAGCAACATGTTCCGCAACCTCGGCGGCGCGATCGGCACTGCCACGCTTGCGACCATCATTACCAAGCGCGAGCAGTTCCATTCCAACATCATTGGCCAGTCGGTCACGCTCGGCCGCGAGGAAGTCCGCACCCGTATCACGCAGATGACGGACTACTTCATGGCCCATGGCGTGCCCGATCCCAACGCCGCACGCGAGCAGGCGATCATCGCGATCGGCAAGACCGTCAAGCGCCAGGCGCTGGTGATGGGCTACTCCGACACCTTCGCCGTGATCGGCGTGGTGCTGGTGCTGGCCGCGATCGCGGTGCTGCTGACGCGGCGCGTGAAGGCAGCGGGAGCGCCGGCGCACTAAACACTTCGAGAGCCGATCGCCAATTCAATGCGGCCGCCACACTTGACTGCCGCATTATTCTATGTTCCCTATATGTTCCATTCAATCTAAGATTGCCATGGAGCATTTCGTGATGAGTACGCGTGGTGAGAACGAGCCGGCCCAACTCGTCATTCACAATGACGACGACACTCCGGATCAGTTCGTCATCGATTTGCTCCGTCAGGTTTTCGGCAAGTCGGAGCGCGAGGCGGCCGCACTGGTCACTCAGATCGAGCAGAAGGAAAAGGCGGTCTGCGGGCCCTATCCGCAAGCTGTCGCCGACGCCTTGTTCAAATCGGCGCAGCAACGCGTTTCCCTGGAAGGCCACAGCCTTCGGATCACGCTCGAGGCGATCAAGACGCCTTGCGAGCTCTGCGGCAAGCCCGAGGGCCAGACGGACGTACGGATCGGAAGCCGTACGATCTGGCTGTGCAGCGATTGCATGCGCGCAGCGGACGATAAGGCAGATGAAGCCGAAGATGAGTTCGACTACGCCTGCGACGTGCTGGACTGGCACTTTGCGAGAGTCCCGCGCAGCAAGCTTGTAACCACGATTCGGCAGTTTCCGGGCCATATGCGGGTCGACGTCCAGGCGGCCATCGACCGACTGTTCAGCAACGCTATCCGGCTGTTCGGTCTCAACGAAGAACAGCGCTACGAGACTCTGTCGATTTCGCGGCTGCTCCGCGAAGGCCGCTATGCACTCGCAATTGCCCCGCTCCAATATTCTGATGTTGAGGTCGGCGAAAAGAGCCCGGCCAAATGCCTGGATAATGGATTATGGCTGTGCGAGCAGGACAATCTTCGTTACGCGGTCTTGCTCTGCGGACATCGCGAATACAGCCGCGAACCGGGAATTCGTATTGAAATCGCGGTGCCCTCCGGCGCCGCAGGCACTGCCCTCGTCCAACAATGTTTCACTGAACTTGAACAGGCCGTACAGGCTGCGCGTACCTATCGCGGCAAGATCCTCTCGCTCGATGCAGATAGCGATTATCGCGGCCGTTCGCGCGGCATCACCGTGCACCGCCTGCCGCCGGTTGCACGCGACGAGGTGATCCTGCCGGAGCAGACCCTTCGGCTGCTCGATCGCAACGTGTTCAATTTTGTCGGCACCCGCGATCAGCTGCGCCGGCTCGGCCAGTCAACGCGCAAGGGCATTTTGCTTTACGGACCGCCCGGCACCGGCAAGACCCACACGATCCGCTATCTCGCGACGCATTTGCCCGGGCATACGACGCTGATCATCACCGCCGAGCAGATCGGCCTTCTTGGCGCCTATATGAACCTGGCGCGGCTGCTTCAGCCTTCGATGGTGGTGATCGAGGATGTCGATCTCATCGCCCGCGACCGCGATGACATGGGACCGTGTGAGGAATCCATGCTGAACAAGTTGCTCAACGAGATGGACGGGCTGAAGGAGGATGCAGACATCCTGTTCGTCCTGACCACTAACCGGCCGGAAGATCTCGAAGGCGCTCTCGCCGGTCGCCCGGGTCGCATCGACCAAGCGATCGAAGTGCCGCTTCCAGATGAGACCGGCCGAGCCAAGCTGGTCCGCCTCTACGGCAAGGGACTGCCGATCGAGGACGCGGTGGTTGCCGAGGCTGCCCGGCGCAGCGAGGGAACGAGTTGTGCGTTCATCAAGGAACTGATGCGGCGCTTGGCGCAAGCGAGTCTCGCACGCGACGGCGGCGCCTCCGTTATTTCCGCTGATATCGACGAGGCCCTCGACGACATGCTGTTCTCCGGCGGGCGGCTGAACGCGCGGTTGCTGGGAGGCGCACAGGCAATGGCGGCGGGGTAAAATCCGCCGCCATCACGGTCTGTTCGCATTCACCTCACGGCGCGCAGGCAAAGCTCGACGCCTCCGTCACAGGCCCCGCCTTGTAATGCGGCCAGGCCGGCCAGCGGCACAGCGGCATTGCGCGCAACGCCGCAAACGACGGCGCCTCGACCTTCTGCTCGGTGACTTCGAGATCGCCGGGCGCTTTGCCCTTCTCGACCCAATCGACCAGCGCGCTCAGCATGTCGACATTGGCCGGCGCGCCGGAGCCGACATGGTCGACGCCGGGCGCGGTGTAGAGCCGGGCGAACTCGGCCGTCTCGGCCTTGCCAAGCTTGCGCTCGACACTCTCGAAATAGCGGATGCCGGCATAGGGGCTCTGCGCATAATCGGCCATGTGCTCGAGCATGATCAGCCGGCCGCCGCGGGCGCGGAAGCGGCTGAGATCGGGATCGGTCGAATCCATCAGGCTCGATACCTCGAGCAGCCGTGCCTTGTGCTCCTCCACCTTGTAGGTGGTGACGTCGAGCTTGGGATCGCGCGCGAACACATATTGAATGCCGCCAGCGCCGTAGATCCAGGCGATGCCGTTGTTGGGCGCAGGCGGCTGCGCTGGCGGCGCGGTGCCGAGCCACCACGCGACCCAGCCGCCGGTCGGCCCGACTGCCGGCGTATCCTCGCCGGAGACGCCCCAGCCCGGATAATCGTCGAGACCGTTAGCAAGCGTGAACGGGAATTTGTAGGTCGCATGCAGCGTGTCGACCGCCTTGATCTGGGCGTCGGTGAGGCATTGATCGCCCGTCTTACCGCTCGCACAGCGCAGCGTCTCGACCTTGAACGTCGCCTTGCAGGCGACGGGATTTTGCACCAGCGCATCGTCGGAGCCGTCGGCCTTGTCGCAAGCGGCCCGCACGGCGTCGCCGACGAGCTTCACCTGCGCCGGATTGATCCAGCCGTCGCCCATGGTGGCGAGGCCCGAACGCGCGCCGGCATGCTGGAGGCCGACCCAGTTGATCACGGGGACGCGTGCAAAGATGCCGTCGAAATCGTCGGGATAGCGCTGCGCCATGGTCAGGCCTTCGCGGCCGCCTTCCGACGAGCCGATGAAGTACATCTTCTCTGGCTTCTTGCCATAGGCGCGCTCCATCAGCGTGACGGCTGCGTCGCGCACCTTCTTGTAGGCGCGGTGCGCGAAATTCTCGAACGCTTCGTCGTTGAGCGCGAACAGCTGCGGCGGCTCGCCCGGCTTGGATTCATGGCCAGAGTCAGTGCCGTAGGTAACGAAGCCGCGCGCAAGCGGCGACGGCTTGTCGAAGGGATAGGCCGGCGGTAACCCGAGGCCGCTGATCAGCACGCCGTTGAAGCCGCCGCCGCCATATTGCACCGAACGCCCGTTCCATTCGACGGGAAGATTGACCTGGAATTTGATCGGCGGCGCCTTGGGATCGGCGGGATCGATATGCCCAAGCACCTTGCAGAATCCGGGATTGGCCGGCGTGATGCGTCCCGACGGCGTCGGGCCGCGTTCGGCGACGGCGAGCGTGGACGGCGCCAGCAAAGTCGCGGAATCGATCTTCACGACATCCGCGCCGCCGACGAGGCCCTTGCAGACCGTGTCCGCGTCCTCCGCCAGCGTCGCCGCGGACGCGGTGCCCGCACTCAGTGCCGCCGCCGAACCCACGAGCAACGCGCACAGCTTTGCACTCATTCGCGCCATCGTTTCCACCCGGCTTTCTCGATTTTGTTGCGTCCGACAGTTGGCTGCATTCAATGCAACCTTCGCTCTTCCGTCAATCGCTCACGGCGGCCTTCCGTCAGAATGATCCGAGCGCGCTACCCAAGACGATCACGGCCACCAGCGCCACGAGCGACGTCACGATGCCCACCATCACGATGTCAAGATAGCTGTCGCGATGGGTCAGGCCGCAGATCGCGAGCAGGCTGACCACCGCGCCATTGTGCGGCAGGATGTCCAGCGTCCCCGACCCGATCACCGACACACGGTGCATCAACGCGAGATCGATGCCGTTGCGCGAGGCAATTTCGACATAGGTCTGGCCGAGCGCGTCGAGGGCGATGGTCAAGCCGCCGGATGCCGAGCCGGTCAGCGCGGCCAGGATGTTGGTCGCAACCGCAAGCGAGACCAGCGGGCCGCCTTCGATCGCGAGCACCCAATCGCGCACTGTTTCGAAAGCCGGCAGCGCCGCGATGACCGCGCCGAATCCGACGAGGCTTGCAACGCTGAACGCCGGCAGGATCGATGCATTGGCGCCGGCGTCCATGGTCTGCCGAAGGGAGGGAAGCCGAGTCCAGTTCAGGGTGATGGTCGTGACGATGGCCGCGCCAAGTGCGACGCTGACCGACCACACACCTGCGACCGCGGCCAACGATGTACCGCCGAAGCGCTGCTCGCTCAGATACGAGACATCGAGCCGCGGCAGCACCAGGAGCGACATCGCGAGATTGACAGCCACGACGACGGCCAGCGGCAGGATGGCACTCACCACCGGAGAAGATGCCTCGCTGCGCCGTCCATGCCGGATCTCGGCCGGATCGAACTCCCGCGCCGTCGTCGCGTGTTCGCGGACCAGTTCGTCATCGACGGCATGCTCCGTCACATCCTCGACGTCTTCGCCATAGCCTTCTCCGGCTCGGCGAGCCGCGGCTTCGGCGCGATGCAGCCACCACAATCCCGCACCGAGCATGATAAGGGAGGCGATGATGCCGAGGCCCGGCGCAGCAAACGGCGTCGTGCCGAAGAACGGCATCGGGATCGCATTCTGGATCGACGGCGTGCCCGGCAGCGCCGACATGGTGAAGGTCGACGTCCCCAGCACGATCGCGGCCGGGATCAAACGGCGTGGAATCGCGGCGGCACGAAACAGCGATCGGGCCATCGGGACGATGACGAAGAACGCGACGAACAGGCTTACGCCGCCATAAGTGACAAGCGCGCCGGCCAGCACGACCGCCAGGATCACGCGCCGCTCGCCGAGGCGTTTCGCCATGAAGCCGGCAACCGACGTGACCGCGCCACTATCGTCCATCAGCTTGCCGAAGACGGCGCCGAGCAGGAAAATCGGGAAGAACTGCGCCAGAAATCCCGCCGCATTCACCATGAAGATCTGCGTCAGGTTCGCCAGCAGCGGCTCGCCGCCGAACAACGCCGCCACCAGGGCCGCGAACGGTGCGAGGAGAAGCACGCTCCAGCCGCGGAAGGCGAACAGGACGAGCAGGCCGAGCCCCACGAGAATGCCGAGAAGACCCACGCCTCAGCACTCCGCCAGCAGGACGTCGAGATCGGCGGTCGAGCGCTGGCCGACATCCGTGCCATGCTCGTCGAGAAACGTCTCGGCCGCCTGACGTCCTTCGGCGCGCAGCATCGAGACGAACTCCCATTCGGCGTTGAGCTTGGATGAGGCGCCGAACTTCGCCAGCATGTCGCTCTTGACGCGGTGGGTCCGCATCTGCGCCCAGCGCGCGCCTTCGCCGCTGCCGGGGTCGGCGGCCTGGCGCAGCAGCGCGATCATGCGCAACTCCTTCATCAGCGGCGAATTGAACGAAATCTCGTTCAGTCGATTGAGAATCTCCGCTGCCGTCCGTGGCTCTTCGAGCGTTTCAGTCGGATTGATCTGCACCAGGATGGTGTCGTGCGCGTCACTCTCGCGGATCAGCGGCGTGATCGTCGGGTTGCCGGCAAAGCCGCCGTCCCAATAGGGTTCGCCGTCGATCGCGACCGCACGGAACATGGTCGGCAGGCAGGCCGATGCGAGCAGCACGTCAGCCGTGATCTCGGCGTTGCGGAAGATCCGCCCGCGCCCCGTGCGTACGCGCGTCGCGGTGATGAACAGTTTGATTGGCGAACGCGCGAGGCGCTCGAAATCAATGCTCTCGGCCAGAACCTTGCTCAGCGGATTATAACCGGTCGGATTGAGGTCGTAGGGAGACAGCACCCGCGACATCAAATCGGTGAGGATGTAGGCCGGCGACGTATCGAGCGTCCAGCGGCCCATCAACCGGTCGAGCGGCGAGCGCTGGAGCGGGCTGAAGGCCGCGGCCTTCGAAACCCGGCGCCAGTATTGTTCGAGCGCATCACGCGCACCCTCGGCGCCACCGGCTGTCCAGCCATCGGCCAGCACGGCCGCATTCATCGCGCCTGCGGAGGTTCCGGAGATCGCGGCGATGGTGAGCCACCTTTCCTCCAGCAGGCGATCGAGCACGCCCCAGGTGAAGGCGCCGTGCGAACCGCCGCCCTGAAGCGCGAGATCGATCAGTACGGCGTCCCGTTCCATGGCGGCACCCACGCAACTGAAGCTCAAATTCGACGCGATTTGTCACATCCGCGTCGCAGTGTAGAGAGCCTTGGCGGCAGAATGCAACTGGAACGTGGGGCTCTCACCGTCTAGTGCTCGAACACGAGCCGCGCCCCGATCGTGCCATCGAGGCCGCGAATCTGCGCCAACAATGCCGCCGAATCCTGGCCGCCGAGGTCGGCATCGAGCACGACGTAGCCGAGGTCGCCCGCGGTCTCCAGATATTGCGCGGCGATGTTGATGTCGCGCTGGAGGAAGACCTCGTTCAGCCGGCGCAGCATGCCCGGCACGTTGCGGTGGACGTGGCTGAAGCGCGCGCCGGCGGGACGCAGATGCAACTGCACCTCCGGAAAATTCACCGCGCCCATGGTGGAGCCGGTGATGAAAAAGTCGACCAGCTTGCGCGCGACCTCGCCGCCGATGCGCTCCTGCGCCTCCTCGGTCGAGCCGCCGATATGCGGGGTGAGGATGACATTGCCGAGGCCCTGCACCGGACTCTTGAAGCGATCGGAGTTCGACGAGGGCTCGACCGGAAACACGTCGATGGCGGCGCCCGCAAGGTGGCCGTCGCGCAAGGCGCCCGCGAGCGCGTCGAGATCAACCACGGTGCCGCGGCTGTTGTTGATCAGGAACGAGCCCGGCTTCATCGCCCGCAGCTCCTTCTCGCCGATCATGCCGGCGGTCTCCGGCGTCTCCGGCACGTGCAGGCTGACGACGTCGCTCTGCGCCAGAAGCTCTTCGAGCTTCTCGACCGGCTCGGTGTTGCCGTGGCGGAGCTTGTCGGTGCGATCGTAGTAGATCACGCGCATGCCGATGGCTTCCGCCAGCGTCGAGAGCTGCGAGCCGATATTGCCGTAGCCGATGATGCCGAGGGTGCGGCCGCGCACCTCGCGGCTGCCGGTCGCCGACTTGTCCCAGCCGCCGTCATGCGCCGACACCGAGCGCGGAAAGATCCGCCGCAGCAGCATCACGATCTCGCCGATCACGAGCTCGGCGACGCTGCGGGTGTTGGAGAACGGCGCGTTGAACACGGGAATGCCGCGCTTGCGCGCCGCCAACAGATCCACCTGGTTGGTGCCGACGCTGAAGCAGCCGACCGCGAGAAGCTGGTCGGAGGCCTCCAGCACGTCGTCAGTGATCTGGGTGCGCGAGCGGATGCCGAGCAGCGACACGCCCTTGAGCGCCTGTCGCAGCGCCTCGCCGTCCAGCGCCTTGGTCAGCCGCTCGACATTGGTGAAACCCGCGCTTCTGAACAGGTCGACGGCACTGTCATTGACGCCTTCGAGCAGCAGCGCCTTCGCACTCCGCTCAGGGCTTTGGCCTGGGGCTGGCATAGAATCTCCATAAGTGGCGGCTTTGCCGCAGCTCATAGACCGCGGACGACGCGCAGCACAATAGGGTTTGGATATGGGGAGAAGATGGCGCGGCGGTAGAGGTGATTGTGCTAACAGCCCCGTCATCCCCGCGCAACGGCGAAGCCGTTGTCGCTGGAGGCGCGAGCCCTGTGGTGCGAATGCAGCGAAGGGCGAGCCTCGAAGGATGAACGGCCCCGATACAGCCGGGCCATCGCCCTTCGAGGGCCGCTAAGAAGCGGCCACCTCAGGGTGACGGTGACGGAGTACTGCCCGGGCAAGGAGCACGCACGACCGCCCTGCCTCAAATCACATAAAACCCGTGCATCCCGTCACGGCGGAGCTGGTCGACGAGGCCGTATTCCCAGTCGAGATAGGCCTGCATCGCGCGCTCGTCGGCGCTCGTGCCCTCATAGGGACGGCGGTAGCGTTGAGCCGGATCGGGCTTCGGCAGGACAAGCGGCGGGCTGACCTCAAGCGCGCCGTCATAGCCGCCTTCAAGCACATAGACCTCCCAGCCCATCTGCGCGAGCCAGGATGCCGTCATGTCGGCGCGCACGCCCTTGTCGTCGCTCAGGACAATGCGCGCGCCGCGCACCGGGGCGGCCATGTCGGTCTCCTGGACGAGCTGGCCGCCGGGATAGTGACGGAAGCCAGGAAGATGACCGGCCGCATATTCCTCCGCGTCGCGCACGTCGAAGCGGTAGAGCGTGCGATCAGTCTGCGCCACAAGCGCCGACATCTCACTGGCGCCGATATGGTGGACGCCGGCGCGATAGGCGACGTCGCGGGCATTGGCCGGACCGCTCTCGAACGGTCCGATCGCGCCGCGCCGGTCGGCGCCGTGATCGAGCGTGTGCCGCGCCAGCGTCCAGCCGATCGTGCCGTTGCGCAGCGCCCGCACCTTGTTGGGTACACCGGCATTGATCAGCGACTGGGTGCCGATGATCGAACGGGTGCGGCCGGCGCAATTGACGATGATGGTGGTGTCGGGATCGGGCGCGGCCTGCCCTGCTCGCAGCACCAGCTCCGCGCCGGGCACGCTGACCGAGCCCGGAATGTTCATGGTCGCATATTCATCGAAGCGGCGGACGTCGAGAATGGCGACGTTGGCCTTGTCCGCGATCAGCTTTGCCACCTCGTCGGCGCTGAACGAGGGCGTGTGGCGGCGCGCCTCGACCAGCTCGCCGAACGCTTTTGAATAGGAATTGACGTCCTCGAACACCTCGTAACCCGCGGCGCGCCAGGCTTTCAGTCCGCCATCGAGCGCGCGGACATTGGTGTAGCCGAGCCCGGCAAGGCGTTCGGCGCCCGTTGCGACGAGCCCCTCGCCGTCATCAAAGAGCACGGCCGGCACGTCCTTGCGCGGCAGCCTCACCTCGGCTTCGATCGCGATCCGGTCCACCGCCATGTTGGCGGCGAACAGCGGATGTCCGGTGGCAAAGGCCGCCTCGTACCTGAGATCGAGCAGCGCGATCTCCTCGCGCAACAGCAGCGCGCGGCGGATATCGGCGGGGGTAACGGATGGAAGCTTCATGGCATGAGCCCTAGCGAGGACAGGCCATGGGCTTTTGAACGATTGCGGCGGCCTTGGCTAGCCACCCCGCTGCATTGCGGCTCAGCCCGCGGCCGCGACCTGCTTCTCGATGATGCTCGCAACCCGCACCGGGGTTTCCAGCATGGAATAGTGCCCGGCATCGTCGATGCTCTCGAATGTCACGCGTGGGTACGCCAGCGCAAAGGCATTCCGCAGGGGCTCGCCGCGATAGAACAGGATATCCAGCGCGCCGGTCACGACGTGCAGAGGCGCGGCCAGCGCATGCGTGTCGCCGGTGATGGCGGAAGTCGTGAACATCGTCAGATAGCCGCGCATCGCATCCATCGTGCCGACGCCGCGGGCGATGGCGAGCTTGCGGTGCAGCCAGCCGGCCCCGTAGCGGCTGGAGGTGCGGGCCGTAATCGCGCGCGCGGCCGCCTCGTCCTCGTCGATGACGGCATTGAGCGCCTTCAGCGCGGCCTCGTCGGCGCGGAAGCCGGTGGGCGGCACCGGCGAGAACAGCGTCACGCTCTGGACCCGGCCAGGTGCCTGAAGCGCGACCTTCTGCGCCACCAGGCCCGACATCGAATGTCCGATGAGATGGAACCGGCCGATGGCGAGTTCATCGGCGGTGTGCAGCACGTCCGCGACGGCTTCGTCCAGCGTGTAACTGCCGCTCATGCCGCGCGACCAGCCGTAACCGCGCAAATCCATGAACACGAAGGTGTGGCGGGTGGGATCGAGATAGGGCAGCACAGACTCCCAGTTGACGTGATCGCCGAGCCATTCATGCAGCACCACGCAGGGCACCGGGCCGTTGCCGACGCGGCAGTGGCCGAGCCGCCCTCCGGTCGCCAGTTGCGGCGCCGGCCAAGACGATAACGACGTCGATGGCGGCGCACCTGCGCCTTGCGCAAACGCCGGCGTGGTGGCGATGGCGGCAGTGGCGGTCAATCCCAGGCCCTTCAGAACATTGCGGCGTTGCATGTGTTTCCCCCGCGCCTTCGGTCGCGACTGGCGCGCCTGCCTGATAACGCGCGTCCCCCGCACGGGAAAAATTGATTTCTGCAATGGCTTCATTGATAAATCTCATTCTGACTGCCCGTCTCGCCGGAGGCGCGTCCGGCAGCGCCGTCCGGAGTATGCCCATGCCGACGACCCTCGATATCGACACGCTCCGGGCCCTGCTCGCCATCGTCGAGCTGAAGAGTTTTTCGCGCGCAGCGGAGCAATTGGGACGGTCGCAATCCGCGATCAGCCTCCGGATCGCCCGGCTCGAAGGCGTGGTCGGCCATCACCTGCTGGAGCGGGCGCGCGGCCGGGTGCTCGGCCCCACCGCAAAGGGCGCGGAGCTCGTCGCGCATGCGAGAGAGATCATCGCGCTCAACGAGCGCGCCATCGCCGCGATGCGCCAGCCGATGTCGGATGAGTGGATCAGGCTCGGCGTCCCTGCGGATTTTCTCGAGCGCGATTTCGCGTCGGCTTTCGGCGAAATCCGCTCGCGCTTCCCTGAGGCACGGCTATCCGTGCGCACCGATTTGTCGGCACGGCTCGCCGAGGACATCGATCACGGCCGGCTCGATCTCGCCTTCTACAAGCGCGCGCCGTCGAACGCCGCAGACGCCGCGATCGCGTTCGAGCCGATGGCGTGGTTCGGCA
>WNGR01006642.1_pt1 | contig 25215 bp, 26 predicted proteins | sample 5407581 | NCBI WGS metagenome assembly WNGR01 (sample SAMN13153383, study PRJNA577476) | soil metagenome | isolation source: 80 cm soil or saprolite under Garry oak tree replicate 2 | place: USA:California | collected 2016-06-15
CTCGTGTTTCGGGGTTGACCGCGTGGGTGGCGAGCTGAGGACGGCGCACGGTCGGGCGGCTGCGTCGATCCCGGTTTGACCCAGCGGCCAGCAGCAAGGAGCATCGGCGGCTCATTCCCGACCAAAGGAACAACCGCCGATGCTCGCCAGGAGCCTACCCGACACGTTGGCCACCCTGCTCGCCGCCTTCGCGCCCTGCTTCACCGGCCGGACCTTGCCGACCTTCCAGGCGCTGGTGGCCGGGTTCTTGGCCCAGCCGGGCCGGCGGACGGTCACCGGGATGCTCACTGGCGCCGGCTTGGCCGGCCGCCGCCACCACGACCTGGCCTACCGGTTCTTCGCCAGCGCCCGCTGGTCGGCTGACCAGCTCGGCCTGGTCCTGCTGGACCTCATCACCCAGACGCTGGTCCCAGCCGGCGCCCCGATCGTGCTGGCCGTCGACGACACCCTGTGGCACCGGGTCGGCCGCAAGATCCATGGCACCGCCTGGCACCATGACGGCAACGGCCCCGCACGCCACCGGCCCGCCTGGGGCCACCGCTGGGTCGTGGTCGGCGTCATCGTCGGCTTGCCGTTCCTGCGCCGGGCGGTGTGCCTGCCCATCCTCGCGCGACTGTGGCTGCCCGGCGACCCAGACCACACCCCACTGGTCCTGGCCCGCGAACTGCTCGACCTCGTCGTCGCCCACGTCGGGGACCGCCCCGTCCACCTGGTCGGCGACGCCGCCTATATCGGCAAGCCACTCCAAGGGCTGCCCGCCCAGGTCACCGTGACCGCCCGGCTGCGCTGCGACGCCGCCCTCTACGCCCCAGCCCCACCCCCAACCGGCCGGCCCGGCCGCCCGCGGCTCAAAGGCGACCGGCTTCCGGAGCTGATCGTGCTGGCCGCCATGACCCGCTACCGGTGGACCCCCGTCCAGGTGCGCTGCTACGGCAAGACGCTACAGCGGGAGGTGCTGGCCATCCGCTGCGTGTGGTACGGCGCCCTCAAAGGCCAGCACGTCCAGGTCATCTTGTCCCGCCCCATCGGCGCGCCCGACGGCTACGAGCTGGCCCTGGTCACCACCGACCTTGCCGCCACCCCCCAGCAGGTCATCGAACGCTACAGCGACCGCTGGCCCGAAGAAACCGCATTCCTTGACGCCCGACACTTGGCCGGCGTCGGCCAAGCCCGCACCCGCACCCGCCGCTCGGTGGAGCGCCTGGTCCCCTTCGGGCTGGTCTGCTACAGCCTGGCGATCGTCTGGTACGCCCGCCACGGCCACCCCGCCCACGACCTTGCCGCCCACCGCGCCCGCGCACCCTGGTACCGCACCAAGCAGACCGTCTCGGTCGCCGACATGCTCGCCGCGCTCCGCCGTGCCCTGCTGGCCGCCCAATATCCGCAGGGTCACCCCGACCAGCACACCCTCGACCTATTCCCAGACGCCCTGCTCACCCACATCGACCCCGCCGCATAACCCCGAAACACGAGGCGCTCTGGGCTGAGCTCGTGAGGATTGAGCGACTCCGACTGAGCATCCACTCCCCGCTGGCGACCACCTACGACCGCATCACCGGCCTACCGACCCGCCTTGGGGCACTTCGGCGGGTCGTGGAACAGACGGCCCGCCTGCTGGCGCTCCGCCGCGAGCTGGGCGGCAGTGTCCGCGTGGGCATCGGCTTCGTCATCCAGCCGCTCAACTACGAGCAGATCCTGCCAATGGCCCAGTTCGCCGCCGAGCTCGGCGTCGATTTCCTGGACATCCGCAAGGACGAAGTCGATGTGACCGTGGGCCTCTCAGCCGACCAGCTCAGGTCAGTGGCCGAGCAGCTTGCCTCCCTACGGGCCCGGGCGCTCGACGGCCGCTACGGCGCGACGGCGATGGACCTCTCCGACGAGCTGGTGGCACTCACCAACGGCCGGCCGTACATCCGCCGCCGCGGTGGTGAATGCATGGCTAAGTATTTTCGGCCAACCATCAGCCCGTTCGGCATCCTCGCTCCCTGCGACCTCAAGGCGGAGCCGCGGTTCGCGTCCAGCCAGTTCAACCTCGGATCGGTCGGCGCCAACCGGGTCCTTCCCGTGGTCGATTCCATGCCAGCCCGCTTTATCCCGAACGCATGTGAAGAGTGCATGCCGAGTTCGCGCACTGGCAACGCGGTGTACGCCAAGGTGCTTGGCGACCAAAGGGCCGGCGTTGGACTTGAGGAGCAGCCGTTCGTGAGCGCCTTCACGACCGGCGGCGGTAACCGATGGCCGCGTGGCGTCTGAGCGCTGTCTCCAACCGCGCGCGGAGGGTGCTCCGGCAGCTGCTCAGCCGGTTGGAGATGGACCTTCCGCCCGACGCCAGCCGATGGCTAATCGGAATTGGTGTCGTCTGCCTCCTTGGCGCAGTCACGGCACAGGGCGTCAAGGCATTCGGCCTGGAGCTTGGAGGCGTTGCGTCCCCTGGCCGTCAGGTCATCCTGTTCCTTCTAGGGCTTGGGGCTATCCTTGCCGGCTTGCGCTCCCATACGCACAAGGGTCTGCCGCAAGACCCCTTGACCTCGGCTGAGGCGGCCGCGACCCTCACGGTCCCGGGTTCGCGACCTCGCCCCACGCCTCGGTTCACCGGCCACTCGAGCACTCTTGCCAAGCTCCACAGCTGCCTTCGGTCGGAGCATATTGTCGCGCTGACCGGACTGGCCGGTGTTGGTAAGACCCAATTGGCGCTCGTCCACGCGCAGCGGCACGAGCGCGACTACGACCTAGTATGGTGGATTCGCGCAGGCCAAGCGGCGAGCCTGGCCCGGGACTACGGTGCCATCGCAAGCGCCGTAGGGCTAGGCGACCATAGCCACCAGGCTCACGCCGACGCGGTCATGACAGCGCGCCGGTGGCTCGAAGAGCATGGCCGCTGGCTGCTCATCTTCGATGACGCCGAGCGGTACCAGGCAATCGAGCGGTACCTTCCAAGCAACAGATCTGGGGACATCATCATTACCTCCAGGGATGCCCTGTGGCGCGATACCCCGCGCGTTCCGGTCAACCCATGGTCAAGGCCAGAGTCGTTGGAGTTCCTCCGGCATGTCCAACCGTTCGACGAGACGGCCGCCAGCGATCTCGCCGAGGCCCTCGGCGACCTTCCGCTCGCGCTCGAGCAAGCCCTCGCCTACATGACTCAGACCCGGATGGGAATACCCGATTACCATCGACTCCTCCGCGAGCGGAGTCCGGATCTGGTCAGGGAAGGCGACCCCTTCAGCTATGAGCAGCGAGTCGCTACCACCTGGACCGTCTCACTAGAACGGATCGCTCGCGAGACGCCAGCAGCCCGGGATCTGCTCGACGTGGCCGCGTTCCTGGCTCCGGACGACATCCCTCGGGCCCTCTTCACCGACCATGTGCAGATACTCCCGCGACGCCTCCGCGCTACCGTGTCCGACGCGATCGCATATAACCAGGTGATCACGGCACTCGGCCGGTTCTCGTTGGTGGACACAAGAAGCGACGTGTTGAGCATCCACCGCCTCGTCCAAGCCGCGGTCCGTCAGCGTCCGGGAACACGGAGTGAGCGCAGCTGGGCCGCGGTCGCGGTGCGGCTTCTCCGAGTCGCCTTTCCGGCCAACAGCGCCGACGCGTCGGCTCGCCCGGAGTGTGCTCGGCTCCTGCCCCATGCGCTATCGGCCGCCTATAACGCCGAGCGGGTCGGCGTCGAACTGAATGCGGTTGCCTGGCTGCTGGATCACCTGGGCGTCTACCTTCAGGCGGCGGGCGAGTACCAGCACGCGAGGGAGCTCTCAAGCCGGGCGGTTACAATCGCCGAGGCGTTGTACGGTCCCAACCATGCCGAGCTCGCTGTCCTGCTGAACCACCTTGGTCGTACGCTTCGCAACCTGGATGAGCTTTCGGAGGGCCGGAGCACCCTGGAGCGGGCGCTCGCCATCGCCGAGGCCGAGTACGGGAAGGAGCACCCGTACGTCGCTGCGATCCTCAACCAGCTCGGACGTACACTGCGGTGTTTGGGATCGCTGCCGCAGGCAAAGGCGTACATCGCGCGCGCTCTGGCCATCAACGAGGCCACCCACGGTCATGAGCATCCGTATGTTGCCCTGACCCTCAACAACCTTGGGCGCGTGCTGGAGGAGTCGGGGGACCGAGATGGCGCCATCGCCGCATACCGGCGGGCACTCAAGATCGCTAGGGCCGTACGCGGTCCAAGACACGCTGATACAGCCGCGATTCTCAATAATTTAGGCCGGATGCTTGCACAGCTCGGAGACCTCAAAGGGGCAGGGGCCTGTTATCAGGAGGCGTTGGAGATCGCCGAGCTGGTTCATGGACCACAGCATCCGCACACCACGCGGCTGCGGACCCGCCTCGAGATGGTTGCGGGCGGTAATGGTGGCTGACCGAGTTCAGCGGGGAACCAGCCAGTGCTGCAGCTCCCGCCAGCCGATTATTGCACGGCGAGCCAGCCGACGACGCTCCAAGAGCATGGTCGGAAGGAGCCGGAAATATGAGCCGAGTACACGCAGCCTGAGCAGGGAGGGCCGAACTGGCGGCCGCCGTCCCGTGTGGCGCGCTTGCGCGACCGCCCGCACGGCGAGTGACAGCGTCGTGAGAAGGTAGCGCAACACCTCCCTGACCGCGAGAGCGATGGTGGCGTTCTTGGTAAGCATCAGGAGTCGATTGCGATCGACGTGGAACGTGAAGAACGGCGACCACTCCACCGACGAGGCCGAGTGGATATGTCTCGTAATCGAGGAAGGCGCGTAAACGATGGACCATCCAGCAGCTTGCAGCCTCCACGAAAGATCTGTGTCCTCGTAGTACATGAAAAAGCGATCGTCGAAGTACCCGACCTCACGTAGCGCTTGGGTGCGCATACAGACCGCTCCACCGCAGAAGGCAAAGACCTGCTCTGGCTCATCGTGCTGGCCCACGTCAACCATCTGGTAGGCGCGGTCGGCTCCGTACCCATCGCTGAACACGATGCTGCCGGCGTTATTGAGCACATCCACGAACCGGAGACCGTCGGGCAGTACGACTTCGAACTCCTCGGGATGGGAGGTCACCTTCAGCGTCGTGCTCCCGCTCGGCCAGCTCAGCTCAACTGGCTTGGCCGTCTCGGCGACCATGTGAAGCTGGAGCCGAACCGGACCCTGCACTGGTGAGCCGTCCTTGCTGACCGGCACGAGCAGCGGCCCGTGCGGTCGCGTCCAACGGAACCGTCCCTCACCCTCCCCCTCCGGACCATACGCTATGCGGTCCCAAAGCACGTGTTCGGTCACGTCGCTGTCGTTCACGGTGACGCGGTGGATCCGCACGCCGAGCTCGCGCCCGTCTAGCCCACCGGGCACGAACGCCGGCGTCGAGAGTTGCAGCTCGAGAAAGCGCGGCAAGAACACGATCTTTCCTGTGGTGGCGGCCAGCCGTCCGCTTGCGTCTTGCTCGAACGGCTCGACGAGTCGCCGAATCCATTCCGGGTTCGGCCGAGCATCGTTGTTGGTGAGCGCCACGAAGGGTGTGCGAGCCGCGCACATACCGATGTTGTTGCCACCGGCGAATCCGTCATTTCGCGAGTTCCGGATCAGCGTCACCCAGGGGAAGTCGCGTTCCAGGAGTTCCAGCGACTCATCCTTGGAGTCGTTGTCAACGACCCAAACCTCCATCTGGCCCTCTGGCAAGTCCTGAGCCGCAAGCGCTTCCAAGCACGGTGGCAGCAGATGCGCACCGTTGTAGTTGAGCACGACAACAGTGACCAGTGGCAATCGATTGTCGGTGGCGGAGTCGGTCATCATGGTTACCTCGTGGAAGCATGGTCGGAGCAGGAGCCGGATGAGGGTTAGGATGCTACCCCACCCATCCGGACCGCCCGCGCCAGTCGCACGTCGTCTACGGGGAGCGAAGACTGATCTGGGAGTGATCTTGTCCGTAGAAGCCGATTTGTCCGGGACCCCAGTCGCGGTGGTGCTGGTGACCTACCAAAGCGCCCGCGACCTGGTCATGTGCTTAGGATCGCTGGAGCGCGCAGCCGGGCCGCACCCACTGGAGGTGGTGGTTGTTGACAACGCCTCCACCGATGCCAGCGTCGAGATCGCCCGCGGCTACGGCGCCAAGGTAGTCGAAAATCACACCAACCTGGGCCTGTCAAGGGCCATAAACATCGGCGTGGCCGCCACCGGAGCACCCTGGCTGTTGATCGCTAATCCCGACACCTGGCTGTCGCCGAAGTCGTTGGCCCGGCTGCTGGCCACCGCCAGTTCCGACCGTCGGATCGGCTGCGTCGGCCCGCACCTGGTCAATCCCGATGGATCCGATTACCCAACCGGACGCCGCTTCCCATCGCCGCTCATGGGCGCGGTCCACGCCGCCCTAGCCCCGCTGTGGCCCGAAAACCCGGCCACCCGCCGCTACCACATGGCCGGGGCGAACCGCAGCCAGCCGCTGGAGGTCGACTGGGTTTCCGGGGCCTGTATGCTGATCCGGCGCCAGGCGTTCGAGGAGGTCAGCGGGTTCGACCCTGGTTACTTCATGTACTTCGAGGAGATGGACTTCTGCCTGCGGCTACAACGGACCGGCTGGCGGACCGTGTTCGACCCGCTGGCTCAGGTCAAACATGTGGTCGGCGGGTCGACGCGCAGCGCCCCCTACCACAAGGTGGTCCACCATCACCGCAGCGGACTGCGCTTCTATTGCCGCCGCTACGCCCATGATCCTCGGCTCGCTCTGGCGCCGCTCGTCGCCGGCTTCCTGGTCCTGCGTGGCGCCGCTTCCCTGGCCCGCACCGCCATCAGCCAGCGCCGCGAGGCCAGCCGGGAGCGGCCGTCGGCCCGGTCGGGCCCCGACGAGCCGGGCCGCCCGCAGACATAGCAGCGACCAGGGCCTACGCCGCCCAAGGCGGCCACACTGGTCGTGCCTCCATCAGCGCAGACGGGAACCGGCCAGAGCGGACGACACCGACCGCTCCGAGGCCGAGGATCTTTCGTCCGTCGACATCAACGCCGTTGGCCCTACCGCCGGGGAAGGTGTCCCCATGCACGAGCGGGTCGAGCGGCAGTTCGAGCGTACGAGGCGGAGCGCAGCCGGTCCCCCGAATCGGGCCGTCGCCGCCATCGCCAAGGGCTACTCCACCCGTACCTGAGCAGGTAGAGCACCAGACGTGAAATCTGGTGCTCGACTCGGCGAAGGCCGTCGTTGACGGACTTCTTGACGGAGAACGACAGCACAACAGACAGACTACGGGCGTCCAGCCGGACGGATAGCACCAGTCTGGAGGGCTGTGAGCAGCACCGACGGGCCACAGGCGCACGAGCGGACGATCGCCGTCGGGCTACGGATCTAGCGGTGTTGTACCAGCGCGTCATGGTGACGAACTGCGCCGCTGTCGGCCAATGGAAGCGGATGCTCGGAGCTGTCCTTCATGTGAAGGATCGTGATAATTGGCGGAGATGGTTCAAGGTAGTTGGCGGATCAGTTGTCATGCCGGGCCGAATGGCGCGCTGTGAGGACACTTGCTTGTTCTGATACGTTCGGCCACACAGGTGAAGCTGCCAGAGAGGGCAGGCGCGCATGACCGAAACGAGAGATGCGGCTGAGGTAGCCAACGAGGCCGCGTACTACTACCCCGAGCCGTACTGGCTCGTCGGCGAGGTCGACCCGCTCAAGACGCTGCTCTTGTTCTTTGACGAGATCGCGATCCTGCTCCCGCGCTACATGCACGGCCGCGAGACCGCCGCCGATCCGGTGCTGGCCGGTCCGCTGCACGAGCACGGGCTTCTACGGGTGCTGGAGCCGGAGGTCTTCGTCGACCAGCAGATGACCGAGGAGCTCACCGAGGTGATGGTCGAGCTCATCACCGGCGGCGCCTTCGATGATCTCAAGCCAACCGACCACTACGCGGAGCTGTCGCAAAGCCGGATGGGATGGGATGCTGACGTTGAACTGGCCGGCATGGTCATCGAGGAACTCGAGGCGCGAAAGCTCGCCCGGCCCTCACAGGACGGGGTGTCCGTGCCCCTCCATCCGGTGGTTCGCACCACGGTCCTCGTCCTGCTCTCCCAGCTTGCTCGCACGACAGGGCAGCGGCAGGGCCTGAACCTGCATCCCACCACCGGCCGGACGGCATCTGTTGGCGCCCTCATGCAGACGCTGGCCCGCGCTCCCTTGCCCTCGGCCGGCCACGTCGTCGCGCTGGACCTGGAGACGGTCACGGTCAACCTGGCCACCGTGCCGCTTGATGAGGTGCTCGGGTTCCGTGCGGAGCACGGGCGGTCCTACCGGGAGTACGCACGGGATCTGCGGCATCTGCTCATCGAACTCGGGCCGTTGTCCGAGCAGGACCGCGAGCGCCTGTTGCTCGACCGCCAAGAGAAGTTGGCCGACCAGGCAGCGGACCTTCGGCGTGCGGCTCGTCGTGCTTGGCGCCAGCCGTTTGCCATCTTCTCCTTGGGCGCAGCCGGCGCGGTGTGGGAAACGGTCGGGCACCACGACCCGATTACCGCCCTGCTTGCTCTTGGCGGTGGGATCGTCGGCGCTCTGGCCAGCTCGGGACAGACTGCGGGTGCCTACAGCTATCTCTTCGATGCACAGCATGGGTTGGGTACTCGCTCTAGGTGGACATGAACAGCGAACCACGCATGGCGCGCGCCACACGAGCCGTCCTCCAGGTACTACTCGATCCGGAAAGTCAGCACTTCGGGCTGCAAATCGCCAGGGAAACCGGCCTGCCTATCAGTAGTGTCTACCCCATCCTCGTTCACCTCCAGCAGGCAGATTGGCTTGAAAGCGACTGGGAGGACATTGATCCGGTCATTGAGCAGCGTCCACCACGACGCTTCTACCGGCTGACGGCCAAGGGCTTCCAGCGAGCCCGAGCGGCCAGCGACGCACAAGGAGCAATCCCGCCCGTCTGGAATGTTCAACCTGGAAGGGCAACCCCGTGAGCCTTGCTCGGGTCCTGCTCGGCGTCCTGACCCTCTTCGTTCTGCCCATCGCACTGCAGGAGTTCCACGCATGCTGCCCCTGGCTGGCAAACAAGCTCGTGGAGTGGGCGGCCGCTCGGCTGCCCGAGCCAGACCAAATGCTCTACGAGGCGGAGTGGAAAGCTGAGCTTGCGAGCGTGCCTGGCAACGTCGTGAGGTTGCTTCGGGCGATTGGGTTCATCGTCGCCGCGTTCCGGATGCGCCGTCCCCTGCGGGACCCGCGTCAGGACGAGGTCAGGCGGCGGACGGACTTCCAAGTGTCCCTGCGACTCACGGTGGAGATCCATGGTTCGGCAACGATCCGTGTTCGGGGTACTGCGGCGCTGGCCGCCGTTCTCGTGTTGGTCATCGCCTTCGCGTCTGCACAGCTTTGGCTGGCCAGTGCTCCCAAGCCGAATCAGAGGTCCGGTGGCCTGGCTGTGTGTGCGGGGAGCCTGGCAGTACGTGATCAGCCGGCATCGACCTCGGCCGGTGCAAGATTGACCGGCTTCGCGCACCGTGGCGATCGGTTCCTCGTCAAGGAAGTCAGTGGACCCTGGGCGTTTGGGGAAACCAGTGGGCCTTTGGCCCTACGCGGCTGGGCGGCAACGAGGTATCTATGCTCGATGTGAAGTACACCGCTGATTATCCGGGACGGCACCTGATCCGCCAACTATCGTGCTCCACCCCCGCGGCTTAACGCCGGCTTAACGCCGGCTTAACGCGATGAGTCACACTTCATGTGACAGCAGACTTTAGTTGGCCAGCGGGGAGTCTCTGACGTGCGAGGCGCCGGCCGCTGCAGTTCTCAGTTGGCCAGGAATACAGATACTTGTTGGCCAATTCCTGCGAGTTCGGTGGGCTGGCCGGCCTCGATGCGGGCGGCGAGTTGATCGGCGTACCTGTCGAGCATTTGCTTGAGCTTTCGGTCGTGGTGACACATGTCGCCAGTCTTGCACCTGGCCGCTATCGAGGCACTCAGTCGCCAGGCGCTCTGGCGATCCGGCGGCTGCTGGTCTCGGATGGGGTGGAGGTAGCGAAAACGTGCTCACCCTGCGTGATCCGAGTCCCAACTTCACGTCAGAGGTTACTGTTCTCTTATCGTGACTCCTATGAGTCCCGAGTTATCGTCATACGCTCCTGGGGTGCCTTGAAACGCATAGGCATCAGCAAAACCGAGGTAAAGGTGGGTTGCGCCCCGGGGAGCAATGAACAGTTGCCGATCCGCTGAGGCGTCTGAGCGTTTGCCGTCGCCGATGAAGAACACCTGGTTCAGTGCGGGGTCAAGGTGAGAGAAGTTGTGCCCAATGGCGGCGGCGGAGAAGTCAAGCGAAGGCGGAGGGGTTCCCGTCGGAGGACGGTCTCCCGTGAAGACCCCGACCAAGAACATCGAAGCCTGATGGTCCACGATGCCTGAAATAGTGCCAAAGGAGGAAATGTCGGTATCACCCCCTACGCAGCCTCCCCCATCAGGACCGTTGAGCGGTCCACCGACTTCACAGGTGGCGGTTCCGGCTGCGTCGAAGCGCAGAACGCTGCCCTCGGTCACAGTCAGGCCAGGAGGAAGCGTGCCGGGTTGGGACAGATTGGGAACGGAACTCTGCCCTGCCGCGAAGATGTCGGCGGTCCCGGAAACAGACACCTTGCCCTGGATGGCTGGTGGTGGGGATAGGACCTGCACGGCGACGAAGCCGATAACGACCGCGACGGGGGCGGTGACAGCCCACAGGCCGGCGCGGGCCTGGGCGGACAGCGGCTTGGCCGGCCCGGCGGGCGACCGGGCTTGCGCCACCAGCCGGACGATCCGGCGCTGCATCCAGGCCCACACCCGGCCGAGCCAGGACTCGGGATTCTTGCCGGCCACGACGATAATCGCCATCGCCGGGTATAGCACAAGCTTGGTCAGCCAGTTCCACAAGCGCACCAGCCAGGCGTACTGCTTGCTGGTCTTCTCGAGGACCGTCTTGAGCCGCTCGTCGAAGTCGCGCAGCCGCGCCAACGGCGACCCGAGCCGCTGGTCGCCGTCGGTCGGGCGGATGACCACCTCGCTGGCGAAGGCGTAGTCGTGCAGGCAGCGCCGCGGCGGGGCCAGCGCGGCCAGAACCCCCAGGCCGAACACGTCGACCAGCAGGTAGCCCGCGGAGTGCCGACCCAGCGACCAGGCCAGCCCGACCCAGGTGCGCGCGGGCGCGGTGCCGTCGATGCGACGCACGGTCAGGCTGCACATGGCCTTGCCGATGGTCTGCCCGCCGGTCAGCCACACCGACACGGTGAGGTAGGTGATCAAGCCCACCGTCAGCACCAACCCAAGCAGCCAGAGGCTTCTGACGCCCGCGAGGGTGCCGAAGAGGATCGGAGCCACGAGCACGGCCACCACGCACGCAAGGTCGACAGCGAACGCCAACAGCCGCAGTGGGAGTGGGGCCAGCCGCTCAGGCGCCGCCCCGACTGGCAGGCCCTCCGGGTCCGGCGCGGCAGCCTCCTGCTGGCCGACCGTGTCCGGTGCGTCCTGCGGGGCGGCGCCGTCGGACCGCTGGTGGTCGAGGGGTGGTCCCACCGCGCCCACCTGAGCGGCGTCGCCCGCCTCCGGGTCTGGCGGGGTCTGGATGCCCGCGCCACGGTTGGAACCCGGCTGGCTGGCAGGCCCGTCGCCGGCGGCGGGCCGGGTGTGCTCACGCCCGGTGGATGGGCCATCGGCGGGCTGACCAGGTTTGGAGTGCAATTCCGTCATGTTGACCACCGATTGACAGGTAGGATGTGCCGCCCTCAGCAGACAACGCTCATAAAGGTTCCGATCGCTCTTTATACCCGCAAAGCAGGGCGAGGGGAAGGGAACGCCACTGCTTCCTCGATGAGCAGCGGGATCACGACAAGTCGCGCTGGTTGCCGCCGAGGCGAAGCGGCGGGACTACAGCCGGGGCGGCCCGAGTGTCAACCCGTGGCCGGCGCTCAAGCGCTGTCGGTGGCCGTTTGAGTTCCATGGCCGCTGACAAGCGCCAGACTGCCCATAGCCAAGCGTCAAGCGCCGGGATATCACATGCCGTCATATGACGTTGTGCATCGCCACGGTGTTGCGGCTGGGGTGCCTACCCGAGTCACCCTCTGACATCGCATTGGGCGTCAGCCCAACCGACGGCTTCTCTTCGCCCACTTTGTTCTCCCCACCCTATGCCGAAGCCTCGAACCATTTGGGGCGAATCGAGAAGCGCCCTATCACTCTCATCGAACCTGCTGGCCAATCAGATCCTGCAGAGGCCAACTAAAGTCTGTCGTCACACATCAGGTGCGCAGCAGTCGGGTTCCGCGGAGTTTCTTGTAGAGGGCGATGGTGTCGGGGTGGAGGTCGTCGAGGGGTTCGGCTTCGGCGTCGAGGACTTGGATGAGTTCGCGCATGATGGCGTCGACGCCGGAGGGGTTGCCGGCGGCGTAGGCGGCGAGCATGAGTTGTCGGTAGAGGCGTTCGTCGTAGGGGCTGGCGAGCAGGCCTCGGCGGGCTGCCCTGGTTGCGCCGGCGTGGTCGTGCTGGTCGAGGTATCGACGGGCGAGTTGGTCGGCGGCGTCGCCAATGGCGGATTCCATCTCGGTGCGGTGCACCAGAGCCCATTCGTAGCCGTTGGGTGTGGCTGATTCGAGGGGAGGGCCGCTGACCAGGTCGAGGGCCTGGTGGAGCGCTTCAGTCGCGTGATCCTCGTCCTGCGCGGCGAGTTGGGTGAGGGCTTGGAAGCGGGTCCAGTCGACGCTGATGGCAGGGTTGAGCCGGTACAGGCCGTTGCGGGCGCTGGGGAGGTAGGGGGTGGCGTCGGGGGCGTCGCCGAGGCGGCCGCGGGCGATGGAGACGGTGGTGTGCAGGGTGGGTCGGTTCAGGGGTCGTTCGGGCCACAGCGCTTCCCAGAGTCGTTCGAGGTCGATGCCAGTGGGGTGCAGCGCCAGGTAGACGATCAGCTCCAGGGCCTTGGCGCGTTCGATCCGTGGGATGCCGCCGATGTCGATCTTGCCGAGCACACGGACCTCGATCGGCGAGGCTGGCGCCAGGTCGTCTTGGGTGGCGGGGGCCGCAGGCGCTGCCTCGTGGTCGCGGATCAGCCACAGTCTGGGGGGAGCAGCGGCCGGCCGGTGGAGGGTGTCGTAGGGCGGGACGGACGGGTCGACGTCGTCGGTGCGGGCGGCAGTTGCGAGCAGTTTGGTGATTGCCTGGTAGGCCTCGGGGGTGAGCTGCAGGGAGCGGACGGTGAGGTCGAGCGCGTCGATGGTGGCCTGCCCTCCGGCAACCTCGATGCGCCATGCGGGTGGTGGTAGCTCGCCGACCGCGACGATGGCCACTGGGAGGCGGTGGAGTTGGACGTCTGGTGTGGTGAGCCGGGCGAGGGTGGTCGGGGAGGGTGGGCTGGCGCACAGCAGGATGGTGGGGGTCCAGCTGTCGGGTGTCTGGCTGGTCATGCGTGCCGTGGTGGCGGAGGGGTGCCCCTCGGTGTCGAGGAGTTCGCGGGCGTGGTGGAGGCGACGCTCCAGGGTTGGCAGGTAGTCCTCGTGTTTCGGGGTTATGCGGCGGGGTTGAGTCCGGTGAGCAGCACGTCTGGGAATAGGTCGAGGCTGTGCAGGTCAGGGTGACCCTGCTGATATTGGGCGGCCAGTAGGGCACGGCGCAGCGCGGCGAGCATGTCGGGGGCGCGCGGGCACGTGGGCGGCAAGGTCGCGGGCGGGCTGCCCGTGGCGGGCGTACCAGACGATCGCCAGGCTCAGACAGACCAGCCCGAACGGCACCAGGCGGGTGACGGAGCGTTCGGTGCGGGTGCGGGCCTGGCCGACGCCGGCCAGATGTCGGGCGTCCAAGAATGCGGTTTCCGCTGCCCAGCGGTGGCTGTAGCGTTCGATGACCTGGGCTGGGGTGGCGGCCAGGTCGGTGGTGACCAGGGCCAGCTCGTAGCCGTCGGGGGAGCCGACCGGCCGGCTGAGCACGACCTGGACGGGCTGGGCTTTGAGCGCGCCATACCACTGGCAGCGGATTGCCAGCACCTCCCGCTCCAGGGTCGTGGCGTAGCAGCGCACCTGGACGGGGGTCCACCGGTAGCGGGTCATGGCGGCCAGCACGACAAGCTCCGGGAGGCGGTCGCCTTTGACCCGTGGGCGGCCCCGGCGGCCGGTTGGGGGCGGGGCTGGCTGGTACAGGGCAGCGTCGCAGCGCAGCCGCGCGGTCACGGTCACCTGGGCGGGGAGTGCTTGCAGCGGTTTGCCGATGTAGGCGGCGTCGCCGACCAGGTGGATGGGGCGCTTCCCGACATGCTCAACGACCAGGTCGAGCAGTTCGCGGGCCAGCACCAGGGGGGTGTGGTCGGGGTCGCCGGGGATCCACAGCCGGGCGAGGATCGGCAGGCAGACCGCCCGGCGCATAAACGGCGGCCGACAGATGACGCCGACCACCACCCAGCGGTGGCCCCAGGCGGGCCGGTGACGTGCGGGGCCGTTGCCGTCATGATGCCAGGCGGTGCCATGGAGCTTGCGGCCCGTGCGGCGCCACAGCGTGTCGTCGACCGCCAGCACGATCGGGGCGCCGACGGGGACCAGCGTCTGGGTGATGAGGTCCAGCAGGAGCAGGCCGACCTGGTCAGCCGACCAGCGTGCGGTCGCAAAGAACCGGTAGGCCAGGTCGTGGTGGCGGCGGCCGGCCAGCCCCGCCCCGGTCAGCATGCCGGTGACCGTCCGCAGGCCCGGCTGGACCAGGAACCCGGCCACCAGCGCCTGGAAGGTCGGGAAGGTCCGAGCGGTGAAGCAGGGTGCCAACACGGTGAGCAGGGCGGCCAGCGTGTCGGGTAGGCTCACGGAGAGCATCGGCGGTCGTTCCTTTAGCGGGGTTCGAGCCGCCGATGCTCGCTGCTGCCTGCCGCCTGGTCAAACCGGCACGCCCACCACCATGCTCAATCAATCACCCAACGCAACCAACCCCGAAACACGAGGTAGTCCTCGATGGTGGTGATGTGGCGGACTCGCTCCAGCGGGCCGAGTTCTTCTCCGAAGCCGACGAGGACCAGGTCGAGGTGGTCGCTCCACACGCTGGTGGCCAACTCCACAGCGAAAGCGTCCAGCATCGCACGCGCGTCGACGGGGTCGCCGGCCAGGGCGACCATGCTGGCGGCCTCCAGGTTGAGCATCACCCGTGTGTCCTCGACCTGCCCCACCGTCACCAGCGCTGGGATCGGCGCGACCGCCTGTGCCGCGGCTTCGGCGAGCTGGTCGGCGGGGGTGCTGCGAGGCAGCCGCCAGCGGTCCGGAGCGGCCTGCTGGAACGGTGATGGCGCCTGCTCGCTGGGGTGGTCGAGCCGGACCTCGACCTGGTCTGGCGTGACCAGCACGGCTTGGACTTCGGGAGCGGCCAGTCCCGCCTGCCGAGTCGCGTGGGTGAGGGCTCGCAGGGCGAGATCGAGGAAGTGGGCGGTGTCGGGTTGTTGGGTGGTGCGCAGCGCGACCTCGACATCGGCGTCGGTGCCGGTCGGCAGGGGGATCCTGCGACCGGGCCGCCGGGACCGCTGCTGGCGACGCCGCAGCCTGGTTAGCAGCGCGATGACGCCGACGGCGAGCAGGCCGGCGCCGGCGAGCCCGGTGACGATCCGCAGGATCTCCCCACCCTGACCTTCGTCGGGCGAGGTCGCGGAGCCGGGTGGAGATACCGGCGTGGGCTGCACCGGCGAGGTGGTCGAGGGCGAAACGGGCAGTGTCGAAGGTGTCTGGTCCGAGGGAGGCTGCGGTCGCTGCTGTCTGAGCGGCCGAGGCTGGTCCGGTCGGGGCGATGAAGGTACGGGATGCTCCCGAGACGGGATGCCAACGGCATCCGCGGGGAGGAGGAGTTCCTGGCCCGGCCAGATCCGGTCCTTGTCGGTGAACCCGTCCTCCGGGCGGGTCCGGCAGTGGCCGCCCCTGGTTGAGTTCCCAGATCTCCGGCCAGCGCAGCGGGTCACCGAGGTGGCGCTCGGCGATTCCCCAGAGTGTGTCGTGGGGCTGCCCGGGATGTTTGGCCTGGACGATGTAGCGCTTGAGGACTGGATGTTCCTCGGCCAGACCCCGCTCGTGCTGTTGCTGGGTGGTCCGGCCCTGGATCGTGGAGGTTCCATCGAGGTGCGGGAGTGCGGTGACCGTGACGGCGGCGATAGGGCCGGGCGCGGCGATGGCACCCGGCTGGACGAGGTTGACCGAAGGGGTCAGGAACAAGATCGCGCCGATCAGGCGAGCGGCGATCGCCTGGCTGAGCCAGCCGCCGGGAATCCGGATAGGCATGCGCCCACGCGCCGTGCAGATCGTCTCGGTGGCCAGGCAGATGAGGAAGTGTGCCCACCAGACCCACGCGAGGGTGATCAGCGTGTTGGCGATGACGTCGTCTGGGAGCGGATGGGTAAGGCCAACGCGGAGTTCAGCCGCTGACGGCAGGCTGTGCGGCAGCGGCCAGCCGCCCAGGCGCCACAGCAGGACCGGGATGCCGCCGCTGAGCACCGCCAGGACGAGCAGCGCGGTGAGCGCTCGAAGGAACTCGACGCTGCGGGCGCGTCGCCGCTGTGGCCTTCCGCGTGGGGTCAACAGCCCTCCTCCGTCGCCAGGCCGTGGCAGTTGTGGGCGCGGCCACGGCCGGTGCCGGTGAAGCGGCCGCGGCCGAGCAGGCCAGCGCGGGACGGTCGAGCCGGAACTGCCCGCGTGAGCGGAGCGCGCCGATGTCCAGGTGCTGGGCGCCGGCGCGCGCGGCCTGCTCCGCGAGGTTGACCGCGCGGCGGTGCGCGGTGATGGCGTTGCCGCCATCGAAGACGAAACCGACCAGGACAAGGATGGTGAGCACCAGCAGCGGGACCGAGGCGCTCATGCTGCCCGTTTGATCGGCGCTGGCACGCCGGCGGTCGCTCATGGCTGGATCCCTCGGTTCACGTCGATTGGGACGGTGTAGGTGGCGCTGGTGGTCCGGTTGCCAGGCAGGAAGGACAGGCCGAGGTCTTGCAGGCGGATCGTGCAGGTGACCGTCACCTGGACCGTCCCACCGGGCTGGAACCGCTCGGTGTCGCTGGTGACGTGGATGGCCTGGCAGGTCCGCGGGCCCGCTGGAGTGAGCTGGCGGCGGCCGCCGCGGCGACCTGCTTGGCGGCCGGCACCGATCGCGCGATCGAGGCGACCCGGGCGGCGTCGCGGGCCGCGTCGTCCACCTGCGCGTGCGCGACCATCGCCCGCAGGGTGAGCGCACCCACGATCCACAGCGTGAGCACCAGCACCGGCGTCAGCACGACAAGCTCCAGTGCCAGGGAGCCACGCTCGTCCTGGACGCGGGTTCGGAATCCTTGCGGCTTCACGGGGCCAACCCGCGGCTTTCCCCCCGGAACCGTTCGGTGGGGCTGTGGACGGTCTGGGTGACGTGAATGGGGAAGCCGGGCACGATCCGCTGGGCCTGCCCGCTGACCTGGACGGTCACGGTGTCGGCGGTGCGCACGACCCGGATGCTCGGACCAGTGAGTAGCCCGGTGCCGAGCACGCCGACGTAGCGGTGGGCGCGCCCTTCACCGGCCGTGACGGTGCCGGCACGTGCACGGGCGAAACTGGCGCCTTCCTCGGCGCTGGCCAGCGCGACCCGGTTGGCCAGGTACACGAGGGCGAGTTGCATTCCGATCCAGGCGATCAGCAGCACCAGCGGATAGACGAGGACCGCTTCCAAGGTGACCGTCCCGCGTTCACCCCACCCTGAAGGCGGGCGGCGGTGGCCCGTCGGTGCGCGGTCACGGAAGGGTGATCCGGGTGACACCCTGCTCCACCTTGGATCGAAGGATGAGGAAGACGACCCCGGCGATGACCACCAGCATCATCGCGATCGCCACCAGCTCCAGGGTCAGCGCGCCAGCCTCCCTCGGGGCGCGTGCCAGCCGGGCACGCAGCGAGCCGACAAGGAGCCGGAGCAGTTGGAATTCCGGCAATGCACACCTCCGGTCAGATCCGTCCAGTCACAACCCGAAGGTCCCGAGCACTCGGCTGAGCGCTGGGATCACCAGGAACAGCAGGAACCCGCCCCCGAGGAAGGTGAGCGGCAGCACCATGTGCTCGCTGGCCTCCCCGGCCCGCACCTCGGCCTCGGCGACCTCTTGGTCTCGCAGCGCTCCGGCCATGGCGACCAGTGCCTGCCGCATGCGCGCGCCCTCGTCGCCGGCGACGGCGACCTGCTGGGCGAGCTGGCGTAGCTCCGGCACGTCGAGCTCTTGGCCGAGCTGCGCCCAGGCGGCCCAGACCTTCTGCCGCGCGAGCCTGGCCCGATCCAGGTGCTGGCGCAGCAGCACGAATCCCCAACTGTCGCCGAGGCGGGTGGCGTTGTGGACGGCCTCCTCGACCTCGGCGCCGCCCGCCAGGTTGATCGCCACCAGGTTCAGCAGCGCGGCGACCGTGTAGCGCAGGTGCGCGCGCCGTTTGCGGGCCGCAGCGCGGACCTGCCGGTCGGGGAGGGCGAAGCCGACGATGGCTAGCCCGACGGCCAGCCATGCCTGGGCGAGCAGGGGGACATGCACCCGTCCGAGTTCGAGCAGGCCGCTGAGCAGTGGCGCGGTAAGGCCAGCGCCCGCGGCCCACAGTATCTTTCGCGCCATCTGGCTGTGCAGCGGCCGGTCCAGCAGCGCCAGGTCCGCGCCCAACCGGTGATGATCGATCCCCAGCGAGCGGGTCAGTGTCGCGCCACAGCCTGGCCCCGCTGGGCTTGCCAGGACCCTGCGGCGTCCCCCATAGGGGGTGTCCGGGGCGAGAGAGGGCGCAGCGTGGCGAGCGCGCTGCCGAGTGAGCGCTGGGCTGGCCACAGCGCGACGATCAGCAGGGAGAGGCCGGCGCCGACCCCGCAGCCGGACAGGATTGCGGCGGTCATGCTCGTGGTGCTCCTTCCGGGTGGGGGGTGCGTGCGGTGATGAACCGCTCTGCCGCGCCGTGCCGGCCGAGCCAGGTCAGCCCGCCCAGGCCGACCGCGAACACGGCGCCGACGCCGAGCAGGGCGAGCTGGCCGCCAGGTGTGCCGTAGGGGGCGAGGAACGAGCGGCCGACCAGCAGCAGGATTGCGATGACGCCCAGGGTGATCACGGTGATCGCGCGCGCGGCGGCGTGCAGGCGGGCCCGGTCTGCCTGCACCCGTAGCCGCATGGTCGCCTTGGCCCGCGCGGCGGAGGCGAGCTGGGCGAGCTGTTCGGCGAGGTTGCCGCTGCGCTGGGTGGGGTCGGCGGCCAGGATCAGCGCGCCGACGACTAGGTCGCCGGTGTCGTCGTCGATGGCGTCGGCCAGGGGTCGCAGCGCGATCGCCAGCGGCTGGCCCTGCCGTATGCGCCGGGCCAGGGCCTCCAGGTCGGGGCGGATCGGCTCCGGAGCCAAGGGCACGGTCGCCACGATGGCCTGCTCGATGCTGGCGGCGGCAGCCATCATGCCGCGCAGCATCTCAGTCCAGGCCGCGATGGCGTTGATGCGTGCGATGGCCTGCTGGACAGCTCCCTTCGCGCCGAACAGGGTCGGCCACCACCAAGCGCACAGCATGGCCAGCAGCGCGGCGACGGGCCACCGTGTCAGCACGCCGACCGCCAGGCCGATCCCGGCGCAGGCGAGCAGCCGCCGGCGGCCGCCCTCCAGGCTGCGCACCCGCCGCGGCGTCCTGAATGAGGATGGACCAGTGCCGAAGAGCGCGAACAGCAGCATGGCGATGCCCGCGCCGACGCCGGCGCCTAGCGCAGCCGCCACGGCGACGCTCATCGCACCCACCACCCGGTAGGCTGCTCCAGCCAGTCTCGGTCGAAGCCGGCCAACTCCTCCAGGCATCGCAGGGGGGCGCCAGGCCTGGGGACGGCGCGGCCGTCTGGGCCTGGCTGGTAGATCTCGTTGGTGAGGACCCGCTTGCCGTCGGCGCCGGTCACCTCCCGGACGCTGGAAACGAAGCGGCGAAGGGTGCCGCCAGGCTGGTGGCGCTCGTCGCGCTGGGCGATGAACACCACGAAGTGGACCGCGCCCGCCAGCATCTGGTAGGTGGTTTCCATGTCCAGCCGCTGGACGGACTTGGCGGTGTACATCGCCACGCGCTGGAAGGCGCCTTGGGAGGACTCGGCGTGGATGGTGCACATGGAGCCGGGGTTGCCCTGGCTCATGGCCTCCAGCATGGTCAGGATCTCCTCGCCCAGCACCTCCCCGACGATCACCCGGCTGGGGTTGAGCCGCAGCCCGTCGCGGACCAGGTCCGCCATGGAGACTTGGCCCTCGCCTTCGATGTTGGCGTCGCGGGCTTCCAGCGCGACGACGTTGGGGTGCAGGTCGGCCAGGTCGGGCTCGTGGAGGCCGAGCTCGTAGGCGTTCTCGATGGTGACCAGCCGCTCGCTGGGCGGGATCTCATTGATCAGCGCGCGCAGCAGCGTGGTCTTGCCCGCTCCGGTGCCGCCGGCGACCAGGATGTTCTTCCGTGCCCGGACCAGGGCGGCCAGGAACGCGTGCAGGCCTTGGTCGATGGCGCGGAGACGGACCAGGTCGCTGAGGAAGACCCGGGCGAGCCGGTGCCGACGGATCGACACGACGGGCCGGTGGGAGACGCTCATGGTCGCGAACAGCCGGCTGCCATCGGGGAGCTTGAGGTGCAGCCGCGGCTGGCTGCGGGTGAACGCCCGGGGGTTGGGGCCTTTCCGTTCGGCGATGAGCTGGATCAGCATCGATCAGCGCCCCATCGGAGCTTGCGATCGGGGGGCCTTGCTTGACGGTGCCGTCGGCGTAGTGGAGCCAGACCTGGTTGCAGCCGTTGATGTCGATGTTCTCGATCTCCGGGTCGTCCAGCAGCGGTTGCAGCCGGCCCAGCCGGAACAGCTCGGCCTGGACTGTCGCTGTGAGCGCGCGCTCGGCCTCCTGGTCCAGTGGCAGCTCGCCACGCTCGATGCGGCGCCTGGCGTGCTCGGCCAGAAGCTGCTCGATCAGGTAGGCCGCGTGCTGCTGTTCGTCCTGGGGGGTTGGCGGTCGCCCCCGCAGCTCCGCGCCTTCGCGCCACTCGGCCAGCCGCGAGGCCACCTGCGCGTGCAACTCCTCGATCAGCGCCTGATCAGTCGCCGCCAACCTGGCCCACCTCCTTGACGGGGGATGTCGGTGCCAACGGGACGGCGTGCGCGCCCGTTGGCGAGCTGTTGAGCCGGGTAGCGACCGCCTCCGCCAGCTCGCGGGCCGACCGGACCAGGTACGAGCGCGCGAGCTGGGACCGTGCCGCCGCCCGTCGACGGCTGGGCCGGCCGCACAGCACGCTCGCCGCGTCTGGGTCGTCCGCCAGCACACCCAGCACCGGGGCGCGCAGACCGTCCGCGGTCAGCCGTTCCTCCACGGTTCGGCGGTCGTAGGGCGCCTCGCCGACGAGCACGACTCCAGTCGTGCGCCCGGCCTCCTCGAAGGTGGCGAGCCGCTGCTCCAGGTGCGCGATCTCCTCGACAGTGGGGCGGGCGACGAGGAGAACCAGGTCTCGGCCTGGAGGACAGCGTTCGCGGGAGCGTCCGGCAGGAGACGGCCGCAGTCGACCAGGACGTCCACTCCGAGACCGGCCAGCACCTGTGGCAGCAACGTCCAGACCCGCCCCAACGCCATGGCCTGCTCGAAGGTCTGTACGCCAAGCAGTACCGGGACACCGCCGGGAGGGAGCTGCTGCAGATGGCTCCACAACGACTCGGCTCGCAACTGGTGGCGGGACTGGGAGGCCAGCGACAGTAGGCCTGGCGAGGGGGGGAGCCCGAAGCGTGCGGCGATCGTCCCTCCGAAGGGATCGCACTCGGCTACGGCGACTCGTCCGCTCCAGACACCCGCCATCGCGAGGGTGGCGGTCGTCACTCCAGGGGCACCCTTGGCACTGGCCAATGCGATGATGCTCATCCACCACCTGCCGGAACCACCGCGACAGCCACCTGAGCCACGGCGGCCAGGCGGAGCACCACTGGGGCCTGCGCCAGGTCGACGACTACCGAGACGTGCACGCTGTCGCCGGACGCCGCCGGCTCGACGCTGAACACCTCGGCGTGATCCACGACGATCGCGGCGCTGTCCTGCTCGTCCGGCCCGGCAACCGGCTCGGATCCCTCGCGTGGCGGTGTCCGCACCAACTGCACCAGCGCGCCCGGTGAAAGCTGATCCGCCGGGAGCGGGAGCTGGGCTCCAGTCAGGTCCAGACCCACGATCGCCTCGCCGGCTGCCGGCGTGACCGTCGGCGCGAGCGCCTGCGGCGTGACCAGCATGCCGGGCAGCAGCGTCGTGGTGGCCACCTTGCCGATGACCTGGTCGGCCTGCGCGGCCGAGACCGTCTCCACCGCGGTGTCGGCGCTGATGCGCGTGCCTCGAAGGTCCGCTTCGGTGATGCGATGACCCACCGGGATGGTCCGCGCGACCACGATGACCTCAGTCCGGGTACCAGCCCGCAGGTGCAGCACCGCTCCGATAGCGCCGCATACAAGGATCAGCAGCACGGCGACGACACCGAGCAGCGGTCGGGTCTGCCGGGTCGGGGGCGCGATCCGAAAGCCCTCGGGCGATGACCAGCCAGGTCGCGCCGTGCTCGCAGCCGAGGTGGGAGGATTGGTTGGGGCCATGCTGGGAGGCTCCTCTACTAATTCAGCGTCTCGGCCTCGATCACCCGAAGCTCCGTGGCTGCGGATCGAGCCATCGGCGGCAGCGTGCCGCTGGCACCGATCGCGCCAGTGGTCGTCCAGGAGACGTCCCAGGTGATCGTGGCGGTCATCTGGTAGCGACCCGCCGGCGCTCCGAGGGAGCTCCGGTGGTAGGTGTAGGAGCAGGCGGTCTGCTGGGCGCCAGGCGCACGCGCCGGGTCGTATGCCTTGCCAGGCCCGTGGCAGACGTGGACGGTGCCGTCGCCGGGTCGCCAGGTGACCGTGGAGGGGGTGGCGACGACGGTTACCGACAGGCCAGGGACCGCCGCTGTGGCTGTGCGGCGACCCCATCTCGCGGCGTCCACCCATAGCCAGGTCGGCAGGTTGACGACCTGGTCGCGGTCGGCGGGTGGGTTGGTGTGGATGATCGGAAGCGGGAGGGGGAGGAAGCGGCTGGCCTGCCGAGCGAGCATGGCCGGTGTCACTTGCTGCCCTGCAGGTGGAGCAGCGCCGGGAGCCGGAGCGGGGTCGCCGGGCACGGGGACGATGAACCGGACGTTGCCCATCGGGTCGAACGAGATGTTGGCCGCGGAGGGGTTGGAGCACGTCGCGGCGAACGTCAGGCCTCCGCTGGGGCTGGCGACAGTGTTGTAGCTGCACGACACAATGCGTCCACCATCAGATGGCGCGCCGTCATCTTCCCCGTTGTCGTTCGAGGCTGCCTCTGCTGGCCGCCCGGGGCTGCTGGCGGTGGCGCGCACGCCGGTCGCGCCCTCGGCGACGTCGAAGCCGGGGCGGTTCCCCGCCCAGGCAGGGCTGGCGAATGTCAGCAACAGCGCGAGGCTGAGCAGGGCGGCGGTCAGGGTTTGCATGATTGCTTCACCACGGTCTTGGACACCAGCCAGTTCCCGTCGACGAGCCGCAGCGTCACCTCGACTTCGGCGATGTCGGTCTTGCGCTGCTCCTTGGGGGCGCCGGTCCTGGCGTCGTAGCGGAGGAAGTCGGTGACGTCGTTGCAGTCGCTGACGATGGCGGTGGGAGCCGCGGACGGAGGCGACGCGTGGGTGCAGGCGGACGGTGCCTCGCACCACCTCGCCCTTGGCGCGGAGCCGCCGGTAGTCACTGCGGAGGTTGTCGAGGGCGCGGTCGGTGGCGTGATCGTCCAGACGGGGCGAATCCGCGTCAGCGGTCTTGCCGGCCTCGATGACGTCGGCCCAGAAGCCACGGTAGGCGGCGAGGATCTCGTTTCGAGGATCGAGAGTGGTGGTCGGGCCCGTGGACGACGCCGAGGAGCCACCGCTCTGATCGCCGGTCCGGTGGGTGCAGCCCACGCCGAGCACGATGATGGTCAGGGCCAGCAAGGCACAGCGCCACCGACGCGGCGCAATCCCCGAAGTTGCGGCAGAGACGCTCATCGAACCGGTCCCAGGTGCTTCTGTCCGGTGCCCGCCGCGATGCGGACTTTCGCATAGAACAGCATAGTTGTCATATTGGCTGGTAGACAGTGGAACGCGACAACTGTTGGGCTTGCGACCTGTCGATGTGACGAGGGTCAGGACCACTCCGCCTCCTCCTCTATGCGGGCGTCGTCGCGCCGAGGCGGCGACCCGGCAGGTGGGCGGGTACGCCACGACCCGAGAGTCCGGCTCAGCGGACGGAGCCGACCTGCAGGGCCGTGGCCAGCCTCCGGCAGGAGCTCGCGGAGGTCGGCGGTTTCGGTATGGGGACGGACCCGCAGCTTGACGGGCTTGCAGTGGCTGAGGAGCGCGAGGACTTGTCCGGGTCGTTGCTGGACGAGCGTGTGGATGGGGGCGAGTTCGTGCTGGCGGATGGAGGTGGAACTGGTGTGGGAGCCGTCGGGGCCATGCATGACGGTCTCCTCGGTTGAGTCTTGCTTGCCGAGGAGGTGGGTGAGCAGGTTGAGGAGCTCGACGTCGGTGGTGCCGGCCATGAGGACCTTGGCGAGGTGGTTGGTGACGATGGTGGTGGCCTGGTTGCCGTAGCGGTCGCGGATCTGGCTGAGGTTCTGGAAAACGGAGACGAGCTGGCAGCCTTGGGAGGCGAGGCTGGAGGCGTAGGTGCCGAGCTGCCGCAGCGGTGCGATGTTCCCCGCCTCGTCGAGCATCAGCAGCAACGGCGGGTCCAGCGCCAGCCCTGTGAGGGCGTAGCGGTCCTCCAGCCCGCGGATCAGCCAGGAGACGAATGCCTCGATGAGGGGACGGAGCTGGTCCTGGCGGTGCTCGGGTGCGTAGACGAACACGGTGTTGTCGATCGGCCCGCCCTGGTCGTCGAAGCCTTGCAGGAATGGATCCCGGTCGATGTCGCTGCCGGCGGCCATGCCGGCTACTGCTGGGTAGCGGTAGACGTCGAGCAGGACTTGGCTAGTGCCGTAGATGCTGTCGCGTCGGCGGGCGTCGGCTGCGATGCAGCCCGCTAGGGCGCCCTGGGCGAGCTTGGGGCTGGGGTCGGTGGGGCGGCGTGCCTGAATTGCGTCCAGTGCGTCGAAGACCTCGTCGGCACGTTCGGGCTGGTTGGCCCAGGCGAGCACGTCGCCCATGGTGTGAGGTTCCCCCGCTTTCCTGGAGGCCCTGAAGCCTGGCTCAATGGAGCCGGCAGAAGGGAGCAGCACCATGCCTGCACCACGCCAGTACCCTCCGGAGCTGCGGGACCGGGCGGTGGAGCTGGTCTTGTCGAGCGGT
>WNGR01002306.1_pt1 | contig 25212 bp, 25 predicted proteins | sample 5407581 | NCBI WGS metagenome assembly WNGR01 (sample SAMN13153383, study PRJNA577476) | soil metagenome | isolation source: 80 cm soil or saprolite under Garry oak tree replicate 2 | place: USA:California | collected 2016-06-15
TCAACGACCTTCGAAATTTCATTCTTGGTTAGTCGCGCCTGTGATTGGTGCTGAAATTCATCGAACAATCTGTGCAACAGAACCAATGCCTGTATGGCCCACGACTCGATGTATAAGTTCGAGAGTTCATCGGTTCGGATCAGCTCAGTTCTCAGAGCCTTCACCGCCACCGCCAACGCGGCATTGTCGAAACCGATCCGCGAATCGAGCCTTCGCAGCCTGAGGATTTCTTCTTCATCCCCAAGGAGCCGTGTCTTGTCAATGAAGGCAACCCAATAGAAACAGCGGCCCGAAATTTCGACTTCTGTTTCAATGGTGCTGCAGGCTTCAATGAATGCAAGTTTTGTCACCCCGTCCAACGGGCGATCGATCCGTCCGCCATCAAGTGCGCCATGGCATGCAACAACGCCCTGCTCAAAATAGAAGAGAGCGTCTCGATCCTGCCTGTAGCGCCAATCGACCGATCCCGTGCCGCGCCGCTCGATCCACTCGATCGTCACAGCTGGCCCCGACAGTGCCTTCTTCTGAATGAGAGGCGCACCGACATCCCGGAAAAATTCATGTTTCGGCGTCCGGTTTGCGAACGAATTGTCCGCCTCACGAACGCAGCCCCGCGTTGCGTTTGCCATGCTGGTCCTCTTAAGGCGACGCTGACCGATAAGCGACCAGCTTATAACGTTTGTGGAGGGGACCCAATGCCGATCATGGTCTGCGAGACCGCACAACGCTTAGAGTCGACAACGCGGAAGACACTCGCGAAATCCATTACCGAATCCGTGCATGATGTGATCGGATCCGATCTCAACTTGATCAGCGTCGTTTTTCACGAACTTGGGCAGGACCAGATCTGGCTTGCCGGGCAGCCTTCGCAAGACGTTTTGATCCTCTGCTATATTCGCGCGGGGCGTCCCATGGCGCTCAAGACCGAGCTGGCGCTACGCGTGTCAGCCGCGTGGCACAAAGCAGTCGGAACGCCTGAGGAAGCGATCGAAGTTGCCGTCATCGAAGCTCCCGCCGCCCAAACGGTCAGGGGCGGCCAGCGCCTTCCTGAGCCGCCGCACAGCAGCACGGCCGCGGTCGCTTGAGCCATGGCTCGTCCGGCAGCCGGCGCTGTGCGTCACGTTCGCGCTCATCCGGTCGGCTCCTTCGCTTCGCGCAGCTTCGTCAACGTCTGGCTGGAAAGAGGGCACGTCAGGGCGGCCTCGAGCATATCGAGCATGTTCTCGATCGTGAAGGGCTGCCCCCACAGCCGGCTGTTCCTGGTGTTGTGGGATTCCAGCGCGGCTTCATGCGCCGAAAGGATCGAGTTGGCATAGATCGTAAACATCGACAGGCGCTGCTCGATGATCGCGGCTGGCAGTGGCAGCATCAGCTTCAGATAATTGAAGCAGGCGACATAGCCCGAGTTCCAGCGGTTGTTGAGCGCGGCACGCAGCGTCTTCGGATCGGACGCCTGAAGGTTCGAGGTGAAGCGGATATAGCCGCGCCAGCGTTCATCCTCGCCGAGTTCGATCACCGGCATCATCAGCACCAGCATCACCTCGCGGATACTTTTGGGTCCGCCGCGGGCCTCGATTTCGTCCAGCATATCCCGACGGCGCTGGTCGAGCACGGTGGCACCATCGACCACCATCTGGCGGATCAATTCCTCCTTGGAGCCAAAATGATAGTGCAGCGCCGCATTGTTGCGTTGTCCGGCGGCATTGACGATCTCCTGCAAGGTCACACCGTCCACGCCGCGGCGCGCGAACAGCATCTGCGCTGCCGCTTTGATCTGGTTCCTGGTTTCTTCCGAGGTGGCGCGCGCCCCCGGTCGTGACCTGCTTGACATCCAAATCACTCCTGTCTTAGTTTAAGCGAAATCACTTAATTAAGTCCACTCAATAAAATTCTGGGCGGAGACCATCATGCGCGTACTCATTGCGGGCGGCGGCATCGGCGGACTGACTACTGCGATTGCGCTGCGCCATCAAGGCATCGACGTCCTCGTGCTCGAACAGGCCAACGTGCTGACCGAGATCGGCGCCGGCATCCAGATCGCCGCTAATGCGGCGATCGTGCTGCGCGAGCTCGGCGTGGAAACCGCCATTCGCGCGGTCGGCGTCAAGCCGCTATCCTACGATTATCGCGATCTGCGCAGCGGCAAGATGCTCTACCAGGCGCCGCTCGGCGACGAGGCGGCTGATCGCTACGGCGCGCCGATGTACAACATTCATCGCGCCGACCTGGTCCAGATCCTCTCCGAGGCCGTGCCGGCGGAGGCCAAGCGGTTTGGCGCCCGCGTCGCCGAGGTATCGCAGGATGCCGATGGCGTCGACGTCAGGCTGCAGGACGGCTCGACCGTGCACGGCGACGTGCTTGTTGGCTGCGACGGCATCCACTCAGTGGTGCGCCACCATCTGCGCGGCGAGGAGCAGAAGCATTTTGCCAACATCCTGATGTGGCGCTCGCTGATCCCTGCGGAGCAGCTCGAGGGCCTCAATCTGGAAGAGCGCGGCAATTACTGGTTTGGCCCCGGCCGCACGCTGATCACCTATTGGGTGCGGCCGAAGAACCTCTACAGCATTCTGGCCTCGGTGCCCGCGAGCGAAGTGACGCGTGAATCCTGGGACGAAAGCGGCGACATATCCGAGATGCTGCGCTCCTTCGACGATGCCGAGCCACGCGCCCGCGCGATGCTCAAGGAGTGCCGCAGTGTCTTCATCACCGGCATGTATTACCGCGACCCAATCGATAGCTGGAGTTCCGGCCGCATCACGCTGCTCGGCGATGCCGCGCATCCGATGGTGCCGTTCCTCGCCGCAGGTGCCGGCCAGAGCATCGAGGATGCCTGGACCCTCGCGCGCGTATTGGCGCGGCGCCGAGACGACGTGCCCGGCGCGCTCAAGGAGTATGAGCGCCGACGTTTGCCGCGCACGACGCGGATCCAGGCCGGCGCACGCGCGGTCGTGAAATTGATGCACGAGACGGAAGAGAACCGGCTACGCGATCGTAACGGCCGCTGGAAAGGAATGGCGCGGATCGATCCGCTGGCAGAAACGAGCTGGGGCCTGGCCTGGGATTATAATGTCGTGAAGTCGGTCGAGGGGCCGCCCGGCGAAGTTCTCAATGTCACCGGCTTGCGCGAAGGCAAGCAATTGCAACGCCCGGAGGGCCAACGCGCGTTTGATCTCTGGAAATTCGCGTTCCGCGCCGAGGACGTCGCGCGCGGCCATGACGGGCTGCGCGAAGCCTATGACCGCTTCCTCAGCACCAATTTTCCTTTGCCTGATAGCGTGAGTGCGGTCGAGGACGAGCTTGGCGACGTCAAGGCCTGGCGCGTCGCGGCACTGCGGCTATCTGATCGGATCGGCGAAGGGTTCGCTGGAATATGCCAGCCGGCTCGCCGCGGCGGTCGACGGCACTTGCTACACCGTCGATTATCGGCTGGCGCCCGAACATCCCTATCCGGCGGCGATCGATGATGCGGTGGCGGCCTATCGCGCTTTGCTTACGCGCGGAATTCCCGCGAGCTCGATCATGGTCTCCGGCGAATCCGCCGGCGGAGGCTTGGCGCTGGCACTTGTACTAGCTCTGCGCAATGCCGGCGATCCCTTGCCGGGGGCGATCTTTGCCGCTGCGCCGTTCACGGATCTGACGCTGTCGGGACCGAGCATGCGCGCCTTCAACGGCGACGATCCCGCCGCCAACCGCGACCTGCTGACGTTCATGGGCGCGTCCTACTTCCAGGGCCACGAGCCGACCGATCCGCTGGTGTCCCCGCTGTTCGGCGACCTGGCCGGTCTACCTCCGCTGTTCGTCACGGCGAGCCAGGGCGAGGTGCTGCTCAGCGACGCCACGCGGCTCGCCGAACGCGCGGATAAGGCCGGCGTCGACGTGACGCTACGCGTCGTCGAGGACTCCGTCCACGTCTACCCGATCTTCCCGTTCCTGCCCGAGACAAAGGCGACGATGGACGAGGTCGCGGCCTGGGCCCGCCGAAACTTGCGCCGCAACGATACGAGGACGCAGGCCGCCGAATAGGTCGCGATGGGTATCGAAAAGAGCGCGGAGCAAATCGCGCGGGAAAGGGAGAATGCAATGAAGGTAGGGTTCATACGGGCGGCCATCACGGCCGCAATGCTGACGGCTGCCGGCACGGTCGCGCCTGCGCAGACGCAAGGCATTTCCGACGGCACGGTCAAGATCGGTGTCCTCACCGATATGGCCGGCCTGTTCTCCGATATCGCCGGCGCCGGCGCGGTCACCGCTATGGCCGGCCTGTTCTCCGATATCGCCGGCGCCGGCGCGGTCACCGCTGCGCAGATGGCGATTGACGATTTCGTCGAAAATGAGAAGCCCTCGTTCAAGGTCGAGCTGATCTCGGCCGACCATCAGAACAAGCCAGACATCGCCACCAGCATCGCGCGGCAATGGTACGACACCGGCAATGTCGACATGATCACGGACGTGATCAACTCCGGCGTTGCGCTCGCGGTGTCTAGCGTGGCCGAGGCAAAGAACAAGGTGCTAATCGTCACTGGCTCCGGCTCTACACGCCTGACTAACGAGCAATGCTCGCCCAACACCATCAGCTACACCTGGGATACCTATGCCTATGCCAACGGCCAGTCGCGGATCGTGAAGTCGCTCGGGCTCGACACCTGGTATTTCGTTGCCGTGGACTATGCGCTGGGCAAGTCGCTGGTGGCGGAGGCGTCCGATGCAATCGTTCGCTCCGGCGGTAAAGTGATCGGCACGGTCTATCATCCGCTCAGCACCACAGACCTGTCGTCTTTCCTGCTGCAGGCGCAGGCCTCGAAGGCAAAGGTGATCGGCTTCGCAAACGCCGGCGCAGATCTGCTCAACTCAATCAAGCAGGCAAAGGATTTCAACATTACCGCGGACCAGGCCATCGTACCGCTGGTCGGCACCATCACCGAGATCAATGCGCTCGGCGCGACGACAACGCAGGGGATGATCCTCGTCGAGCCGTTCTACTGGGACCTCGACGACCTCTCGCGGCAGTGGAGCCGGCGCTTCTTCGCCAAGTTCGGCAAGATGCCGAACTTCGTGCAGGCCGGCGCCTATTCGGCGGTGTCGAACTATCTGAAGGCGGTGCAAGCGGTGAAGACCGACGACGCAGCGGCGGTCATGAAGCAGCTCAAGTCGACGCCGCTCAACGACATGTTCGCGCGCAACGGCAAGATCCGCGCCGACGGCCGCATGGTCCACGACATGTACCTGGTGCAGGTGAAGACACCTCGAGAGGTCAAGGAGAGGTGGGACTATTACAACGTCAAAGAGATCATTCCCGGCGACGAGGCGTTCCAACCGCTCTCAACTTCGAGATGCCGTCTTGCGACCCAGAAAAATTGAGGCGTCGACGAACATATCGTTCAGCATGGCCACACTTTCAGTAATCCTGTCAAACGAGCGGCGCTGCGCGTACTAGAATTGCCGGAGAGCCGCCTCGCTGCGGCCTTTCGTTGTCCAGAGATGTCACCAGCCGGGCGAAGGACGAAGCACGGTCCGGTCGTCGACTGACGCTAATTCGGCCTATGTTATTCCGCCGCCTGACGCATGTGGCGCGCGGTCGGCGTGCGCATGGTGACGAGTTCTTCGGCCGAAGTCGGATGCAGCGCGATGGTGGCGTCAAAATCCGCTTTCGTCGCCTTCAGCTTGACGGCGACCGCAACCGCCTGGATGATCTCGGCGGCGGCGGCGCCGACGATGTGGCAGCCGAGCACACGGTCGGTTGAGCCATCGACGACGAGCTTCATCAGGACGCGGGTGTCGCGGCCGGACATGGTCGCCTTGATTGGGCGGAAATCGGTCTTGTAGACATCGACATGGGTCACTTGCGCGCGCGCCTCCTGCTCCGTCAGGCCGACGGTCCCGACTTCCGGCTGCGAGAACACGGCGGTTGGGATGGTGGCGTGGTCGACCTGCACGGGGCGCTTGCCGAACACGGTGTCGGCGAAGGCGTGGCCCTCGCGGATCGCGACCGGTGTAAGATTGATCCGGTGGGTGACATCGCCGATCGCGTAGATGTTGTCGACGGACGTCTTCGACCAGGCGTCGACCTGGATGCCGCCGTTTTTGGGATCGATGGCGACGCCGGCCTTCTCCAGCCCGAGATTGGCGACGGCGGGATGGCGGCCGATCGCGAACATCACCTGGTCGGAGGTGATGCTGGAGCCGTTGGAACGGTGGGTGGTGCATTCCTTGCCGTGCTTGTCGACCTTCGTCACAGTGCAGCCGGTCAGGATGGTGATGCCACGCTTCTCCATCTCGGCGCGGACATGCGTGCGCACATCCTCGTCGAAGCCGCGCAGGATGTTGTCGCCGCGATAGATCACGGTGACTGCGGAGCCGAAGCCGGCGAAGATGCCGGCGAACTCCAGCGCAATATAGCCGCCACCCTGGATCACGATCCGCTTCGGCAGCTCAGGGAGATCGAACACCTCGTTGGATGAGATCACGTGCTCGATGCCGGGGATCGCCGCGCCGTGATTGGGCGCGCCTCCGGTGGCGATCAGCACGTATTTCGCGGTCACGGTCTGGCCGGTGGCGAGCCGTAGCGTGTGGGCATCCTCGAACACCGCGCGCGACTTGACCACCTGCGCGCCACTCATCTCCACGTTGGTCGTGTAGGCCGCCTCGAGCCTGGCGATCTCCTTGTCCTTGTTCCTGACCAGCGTCTGCCAGTCAAACCCGACCTCGGGGATGGTCCAGCCGAAGCCGGCGGCATCCTCGATCTCCTGATGAACGTGCGAGCCTATCACAAACATTTTTTTTGGCACGCAGCCGCGGATCACGCAGGTACCGCCCATCCGATACTCTTCGGCGACCATCACCTTAGCGCCATAGCCGGCGGCGATCCGGGCGGCGCGAACTCCGCCCGAACCGCCCCCGATGACAAACAGATCGACGTCAAACTCAGCCATTTTCGCAACTCACATCAATACACGCGGCAAGGAAATGATGCCGTTTGCAAAGCCGGTCCTGACTTCCCTCCGGACGACATACTTGTGAGAAAAAGCCTGCCGTCCTTGCGAACGGCAGGTACAGTCAGGGAGGAACACGATATATTAAAACACTGGCCGGCTAACCGCCGTGCATTGCATCGGTGCGAGGGTACTGTCCGCTTCCAAAGAGCAAATCGTGGGATCCAGCATCGGCAAGAATGCCGCGCTGCTCGCTCTCTGACAGTGGTTTTAATCCTCGAATAACGGCTGGCCGCGCGTTGATCGAATCGAACCATCGACGAACGTGCGGAAAGTCTTCGAGTTTCTGTCCGTGTCTCTCGTGCCGACGCACCCACGGAAAAGTCGCAATATCCGCGATGCTGTAGTCATCACTGGCCAAATAAGCTGACTTTTCCAATCGCCGGTTCATGACCCCATAAAGTCGCGCCGATTCCTGCGTGTACCGGTCGATCGAATAGGGATATTGCTCCTTCGCGTAGTGTCTAAAATGATGCGCTTGACCCAGCATTGGTCCGACACCGGCCATTTGAAACATGAGCCACTGCAAGACGGAATATCGTCCGCGCGTATCCTGTACGAAAAACTGCCCCGTCTTTTCAGCTAGGTACAGTAGGACCGCACCTGATTCGAATACGCTAATTGGCTTGCCGTCTGGGCCGTCGAGATCGACAATAGCCGGGATCTTGTTGTTCGGACTTATCTCCAGGAACTCCAGAGCGAATTGCGCACCTTTTCCGATGTCTACTGGACATACCTCGTACGGTAGACCCGTCTCTTCCAGCATGATGGACACTTTGTATCCATTCGGCGTGCCCCACATGTACAACCGAATCATGAGCGATTCCCTACGGCTCTGAGCACGACGTGGGGGATTGATTCACGTGTTTGTTTCGCTGAGCGTGGACGCGCCGCTGAAACACTGTCCGCACGTTGGACCGTAGCTTCGATTTCCTGGCATTTAACCGTAGGCACGTTTGCTTCCTCTGCTCTCCATAGAGGACGTGTCGCATTCCTTGACTTCCTGGTCTGTCCTTAACGCAAAGGACAACAACCAAAAGGATCCCGGTTCTTCAATCGACCAAGGAGCCAGTTACTGGCCGCGCGAACGATGCAAACGAAGGCCATGACCACATTCGGTGCCTGGCATTACCTGGCCTTGGGCGTCGCAGGCCGGCCACCCTTCGAAAAGGGGCTCGATCAAGGGAAAATCTTCAAGTTGCCGAATACTCGTACTTGAGGCAGCGACATGAACGAAGAGGCCGGGCAGAAAGTGCGGCGACACAGCGACGTTAAACGCCTCGGCAAGAGTGCAAAGCTTCTTGATCGGAGTGATGCCGCCCATCATCGCGAGATCGGGTTGAACAACGGCGGCTAACCCCTCGCGGAGGTAAGGCAAAAACTCTGCAACTGTTTGCAGATGCTCGCCGGTGGCGATCGCAACGGGCGCATGCGCCGCGAGCGCGCGATACGCAGACAAGGCTTGCGCCGGCAAAGGCTCTTCGACGAAGGAAGCGTTGTGGTCGAGAGCTAAGAGTAGAAGTTGTTTGGCGCTGACCAGATCACATTTCTCGTTAGCATCGACCATCATCGCCACGCTGTCGCCGATTGTATGGCGAACAGCTCTCAGGACCTCGGAATCGCGCGAAATCTTCCCCTGCACGCGTGGCTTGACGGCCTGAAATCCTCGCTCGACGTACTCGTCTGCGACATGCGCCGCTTCAATAGCGGTTTGAGTGGCTGTAAATCCCCCGCTTCCATACAGCCGTATCGGCCGAGGGACACCACCAAGCGCGGAAGCAAGAGGAACCTTCAATCTTTTGCTGTACAGATCCCATGCGGCAAGATCGATTGCAGCTAAAGCGACAAGATTTGGCCCATATCCCGTCCGATTGAATGTTGTGGCTACGGCCTCCCACAACGCGCTGGGATGCGCGAGCTGCTGTCCGCATACGATCTTGTCGAGTTGAGTACGCGCGCATTCCAGTACTACGTTTCCTCCTCCACCGAGAGCGTAGGTAAAGCCGAGACCAGTTCTTCCTTCCTCATCGTTCATGTCGACAATAACGACGTCGACATGCGCGACGCCGGATCCTCCGACTGGCTTGTCAAGACGGAGCTCGAGAAGGTTTGCTTTCGCGCTTACAATTCGATGCATATCAAATCGATCCGGATCCAGCCCTCAACGCTCGCTTTCAAAACTCACTCCAGCCGCCATCGACGACCAGTTCATGCCCTGTCACGAACGACGATGCGTCACTCGCCAGGAACAATACGGCCTCAGCGATCTCCAACGGCACACCGAGGCGCTGCATTGGGACCTCTTTCGCAATCCTTTCCTGCAATCTTACCAATGCGTCTCCGTGAACACCCATCTTTGCATGGATGCCACTGTCGATCGGTCCGGGGGCCACTGCATTGACGCGCATGCCGCGTCCGACCAACTCGGCGCCTAGTGTTCGCACAAGGGACCTAAGCGCTGCTTTCGTAGCAGCGTACACTGACATTCCGGGTCGCCCCATCTCATCGAGGCAAGAGGTGGTAATCACAACGCTCGCGTTTGACCCTAAAAGTCCCAACATTTGCTGAAACACAAAAAAGGGACCTTTGACGTTGATGGCAAAGTGGTCCTCGAAAAATGCTTCGTCGACACCATTGAATTCACCTGGGCGACTTATTCCGGCATTGAGGAAGAGGATATCCAGTCGATCGGTCCAACGACCAACGTCTTCAGCCAGGCCTCGAATCTCGGGAACGTTTCGCAGATCGGCGCGAAATGCCTTGGCTTGTTCACCCAAAGCCGCCGAAGCCTCCCTGAGGCGCTCAGCCTCTTGGCCGCAAATGGCAACTCGAGCGCCTTCGGCGATCATCAAGCGCGCTGCTGCGAATCCTATGCCGGTCGTACCGCCGACTATGAGTGCGGTTTTGCCCGCTAGGCGCATCTATCAGTCTCCAGTAATTAGGCGGGTGAACCGTCTCGCTCGACCAGGTCGGCTACGTGAGGTCCCTCACGTGTCGGAACGGTTTCCCGGGCGCGCTGGCACCATGAAACAATGATCGCAACTAGGAAGGAGGCGGGAATTGACACGAGACCTGGGTTGCGCAGCGGAAACCAGACATCCTGAGGCGACTTCAGGACGTCAACCTGAATCGATGGCGATCCGTAGATCAGAACCAGCGTTGCTACCGCGCCGAACAGGATGCTGATAGCGGCCCCCGCTGTTGTCAGACCGCGCCAGAACAACGCCAGAACGAGTGCGGGAAAGTTTGCCGATGCGGCGATCGCAAACGTTAGGCCCGTTAGAAAAATAACGTTCTGCTGGCGCAGTGTGATAGCGAGCGTGACAGCCACGGCACATAGAATGAGTACGGTGACGCGCGCTACGGCGATCTGGCCCCTTTCGCTCGCGCGACCGCGACAAACCACTCCGTTCCAGAGGTCATGGGCCACACTGGCGCTTGCGGACAAGGTAAGGCCTGCGACCAAGGCCAAAATCGTTGCGAATGTGACGGCGCCGACAAAGCCGAGCATGACCGGCCCGCCGATCTCAGAAGCCAGGATCAGTGTAGCCATGTTTCCACTTGGGTCGGCCTTCGCAACAGCCTCGCGCCCTACTATCGCGAGGCAGCCGTATCCAAGCACGAAAGTTACAAGCAGGAAGAGGCCAATCCAGATGGTCGCATAAAAGACGGAGTTTCGAGCCGCCCGCGCATCGGGAACTGTGAAGAAGCGCATCACGACGTGCGGCAGCCCGATAAGGCCGAACATCAGTCCCATAGCAAGGGAAAGGCCTTCCCAAGGCGAACTTATCATTGCACCGGGAGCGAGGATGGCATCTCCATAGCGGGCAGAGGCCTCTCGGAAAGGTCCGATCGGATCGAAGCCATACCGGGAGAGTACCAGAAATGCTAGGCAGGAGCCGGCCATCAAAAGCATCACTGCCTTAATGATCTGCACCCATGTCGTCGCAATCATTCCACCGAACAGCACATAAACGACCATTATCACACCGACCGTCACGATGGCCGTGTTGTCATCGAGGCCGAATATCAATCGAATTAGCCCCCCTGCTCCGATCAACTGCGCAATCAGGTAGCAAGGCACAAGCAAAAGCGTCGTGGTGGCGACGGCAAGACGAATCGGTCGCGGTTCAAGACGAGCGGAGACGACATCGGCAAGAGTGAAGCGCCCGATGCGACGCATCGGTTCTGCGATCAGCATCACTAGGATCGGCCAGCCGACGAGACCGCCAACCGCATAGATCAAGCCGTCGAAGCCGCGTAACGAGACCAAGCCAACGACGCCAAGCAAAGTCGCCGCCCCCATGAAGTCGCCAGCGAGCGCCAGACCATTCTGTCCCGCGGTCACGGAGCGTCCGGCGACAAAGAAATCCTCCTTTGTCCGCGTGCGTCGCATCGCCCAGAGCGTAATCGACAGCGTGAGGATCATGAACAATCCAAAAACCACAATGGTGGTCGTGTTTAGAGGCTCGAGCCCCGCATTGCTCATGGCGCTTCCCTCTTCCTCACTTTACGGTTCTCCATGATGACGAAAATGGAGCTGGCCACGATGCAAAATAGTAAAAGACCGGCGGCGAGGATCAGAGCAAGGCTGACGCCAGGGACGAGCACGATGCCGAGCAGCGGCTTCGCCGATGCCACCATCAGAATGAAGCCGAAATAGGCGACGACGATCGAGAGGCTGAGGAGCAGCGCCAGCCATGTCGGCTTGACAACAACGGTATTAGGTGGGTCGCCGTAGTGCACGTCTCTCTCCTTGCTAGTCGATAGGAGCGCTGATGGCCGCGTGGATGGCCATGAGTTCAGGCAGTGTTTCGGGCTTGCGGCGGCCACATCCGCATTCGGTCGCGACGCCAAAGCGCGGCGCGAAGTTGCGGACAGCAGCGATGCGCGCTACCGCTCCTGCCACGCCATCAACCGCATGGACGAGGCCGAGATAAAGTTCCGTCCGCGCTTCGATAGCGAGCTTCTTCAGCGGTGCGAAATAAGCTTCGTCCGCGCGCTCCTTCGGCACCGGAAGGTGCAGCCAGTCGAGAGAGCGCGTAAGGCCGCGCAAAATTCCATTCGCGACCGCGACAAGCTTCGATGCGTCGGCCGGTTCCTTGAAATGCCGGCCACCGCTGTCGCCGTAGCAGAGGTGAAAACCGAGTTCGACGGGAAGCGGCACGCTGTTGCCAAGGCGGATCAGCCGCGCGATCAAGTCCGTTTCCGGGTGGTCGAATGAGTGCGGCAACACGCCTTCGAGGATCGCGAACTCGATCGCAGTGTCCCACTGAATAGCAAGTTCGTTCGGCGGAATGTACGCCACGATTGCATCCAGCTCCTTGAGCATCGCCGCCTCATAAAGAGGCTCGATAGCTCGCTGGTATTCCGGGAAGACGAAGATCGTCACCGGCGCAACCGGCGTCAGCAGGCAGACTTGAAATCGGGTCCGGTCTGCAATAACCCCGGATCGCTTCAGCGCTCTGAACGTCTTATAGGATTCTCTCGCGGCGCTCGCGTAACCAAGTGGAGGGAAGACGATATCTGCTCCGCTCTTGCCAGCCTTTATCTGGAACTTTGGTCGGCGCAGATAGCCCGTGTCGAACATCTCCGACTCGAGCGCGTCGACCGCTTTGAACACGCCTACCTGCCATTGCGTCCAATTGATCCGACTGCCCGTCTCGCCGTCCGGGATGCGCCTGAGATGGTGACCGAGATGTTGCGCCGCAAACCTGAAGACTGCAGCGGAATCGGCCAGCGGCATGCTGCCAACCAACAGTGCACCGCGGACGTTCGCCTCCGACACCGGCATGTTCAAAGTCGCTGTGTTCACGCGCATCGTCCCCGCTTCCAAAACGTTCCCGTTTGCCCTCGTCATGAAGCCTATTCGGCGCAACCACGGGCGACTGTCCTCCGCTCAAATGACAGACGAAATCCCCTGCCCAATGCTCTATGGGACGGCGCGCGGCGCGCTGCCGTCCGCCTATTTTCTATTGAAAGGGAGCGTTGCCTCATGGCCACCGGTTTGGCGCCAGACAGCATCAACAAGCTGCACCATTTTGCGTATCGATGCCGCGACGCGGAAGAAACCCGCGCCTTCTATGAGGATTTACTGGGCCTGCCGCTGGTGCATCTGGTGCAGGCTGAAACCGTGCCGAGCGTGGGCGAACATTGTCCGTTTGTGCACATCTTCTTCCAGATGCGCGACGGGTCGTATCTCGCCTTCTTCGATCTCGGCGACAATATCGCTTCCGAGCCGTCTCCAAATACGCCGTCATGGGTCAATCACATCGCTCTCGAGATGGACTCGGTGGACGAAGTACGCGCGGCCCGAGAGCGGCTGCTTGCTGCCGGTCTGGATGTGAAGGGCGTAACCGATCACGACTTCATCAACTCTATCTATTTCTTCGATCCAAATGGCGTGCGGCTCGAACTGACCGTCCGAACCAAGGACGACGAGCATATGGGCGAAGCGGCCAAGCACGCTCATGACAGCCTCGCCGCCTGGACGCGTCAGAAGGTGGAACGCCTGGGTGCAACAGGAGGCAAGGCTGCCCGTGCTTGAACGCATTTTCGCCGAGATAGACGTCAAGCCGGGCGCGAAAGAGGAAACGCAATCCGGCATTCAGATGATGCGGCCTCGCATCTATGGAATGCTGGAGCGCGAGCCGGGCGCAAAGGTTGGCGTGATCCTGATGCATCCCGCCAGCAATTTCATGAACCATCACATGGTTCGAGCGCTCTCGGAGCGCGGCATCGCGTGCATGGGATTGAACAATCGCTACGTGAACAACGACTCGGTCCTGCTGATGGAACGGGCGATCCAGGATCTAGGCGCAGGCGTCAAATGGCTGCGCGCGCAAGGTTGCGACAAAGTCGTTCTGCTCGGTTATTCCGGCGGCGCGGCGCTGTCGGCATTCTATCAGGCGCAGGCCGAGAGACTAACGGTGCAGACGACGCCCGCGGGCGACCCGGTGCCGCTGGTGCCTGGCGATCTGCCGGCGGTCGATGGCCTCGTGTTTTGTGCGGCGCACGCGGGGCGCTCGCGCCTACTGCTGGAGTGGATCGATCCGTCGGTGTCGGATGAGGCCGATGCTGCAAGCCGCGATCCGACGCTCGATATGTACGATTCCGCCAACGGTGTTCCATATTCGCCGGAATTCCTGCGGCAGTATCGCGCTGGTCAGTTGAAGCGCCGCGACAAGATCGAGGCGTGGGTGTGGGAAAAGCTACGGGCGCTGCGCGCCATGCCCAATGGCGCTACCGACCAGGCGTTCGTTGTCCATCGGACGTTCGCTGATCCGCGTTTTCAGGACATGACCATCGATCCTAGCGATCGTAAGCCTGGTGGCATGTGGGGCAACGCCAAGGGCGTAAACTACGCTTCGAATGCGATCGGTCGCTATACGAGCCTCACGGCGTTCCTCAGCCAGTGGGCTTCGGTATCGCAAGCCGATGGTCCGGACAATGCTGCAAGGACATCGTGCCCGGTGCTGTATGTCGACTTCACTGCCGACGAAGCCAGTTTTCCTTCAACGCGGGATTCGTGGCTGAACGCACTCGGTAAGCGAGCGGCCTTCCATGCGGTGAAGGGTGCCGACCATTACATCAAGGGTAGGCCCGAACTGTTGGCCGAAGCGGGCGATGTGATCGCAAACTGGGTCAAGCGGCTTTGATGCGCACCCGCGCGCTGCCACGGTAGCGCGCGGGCACGATTCATGTTTACATCGCGCATGGCTGCGAAAGACGAGTCATCGATCGTGCGATTACGTCCCGGGCGACCGCGCCTGGATGAGACGAACGATCGCATCTTGCAGACCGCGATGACGGTGATTCGGGAGGTCGGCGTCGCCCGGATGTCGCTTGACGAAGTGGCCGCGCGCGCGGGCGTCAGCAAACCGACCATCTACCGGCGTTGGTCGGGCAAGACCGATCTTGCGGTCGCGGCGATCGTCGAGGCGTGCCGTCCAGAGGGGCCTCCGGCAAGCGGGCGGCCGCTACACGATATCGTGGAGCTGCTGAGTTATTTCCGCACCCATTTCGAGGCGAACATCCAGCTTCCAACCCTCGGCAGCCTGCTGCAGGAAAGCAACCAAACACCGGATCTGCTCACGGCATTTCGCGATTCCGCGATTCGCCGCTTTCGAACGCACTTCGTCGAACTGGTGGAGGGCGCGCGACGCGAAGGCCTAATGCGCGATGACGGCTCGGTCGCGGTCACCGTAGAGATGCTGATCGGCGCCTACTACGCGCGCGCGATCGTCGGCGACTCGTTTTCCGATCGGTGGCCGCTGGACCTTCTCAAAGGGTCCGGCCTGCTAACGGATAGCGGACGTCGAAACCTAGCGGCGATGGCTGGGCAAAAGCTGCCCGCGGCCGCCCGCAAGCGCTGATTACCTCAACGTATTGTAAATATTATAGAATTCCGGTCGGCCCGGGTCCACGGACAAATAGGTCTTGCCTTGCTTAATTACGATACTGTATCGTATCTAAATAGGCAACACGCTCGACAGGGAGGGCGTCCATGAACATCGTCAACGCGACGACCGTGTTCGATGCGCAACTGGCAACCCGCGCGCAGGTCGCACGGCTGATCGAAACCATCGGTCGGCCGGATTTCCCTGACACGGTAATGGAGGTGATCGGTCGATTTCTGCCGGTTGCCCATTTTGCGGCGTTGCTCCAGGACGCCAAATCGGATGTGCAGGTGATCGCTGCCGCGAGCCGGTCGCGCGACGACACGTCGTCGACGATAGCGCAAGCCTATGCCCGACAGTATTTTCGTAACGATCCTGCGCGCGAGAATGGCAGGGGGAATTCCCTGACCCAGCACGTCGCATTGACCCACCTGCGATCGCGCGACCTCAGCCATTCGCCGTATCGGCGCGAATGTTACGACAAGCCAGGTATCATCGAGCGGCTGTCGGTTACGTGCGGAAAAGGCGGCTGTGTCGATAGCTTGAATTTCTATCGGACCTTACACGAAGGGCCGTTCAATGAGGCGGACTACGATGTCGCCATCGAAACGACCGCGCTGCTGATACCCTTCATTCGGCGCCACCGCGCTATCGTCGAATCGCCAGCCACGAACCGAGCCGAGACGCTGGAGCGGTTTTCCAAACGCCTCCACAGCCTGCCGAACGGGCTCGCGCAGCGCGAGATCGAAGTCTGCGCGCGCGCGCTAATCGGCATGAGCGTCGAAGGCACCGCGCTCGATCTCGGCATTCGACCGACATCCGTTACGACCTATCGCCAGCGGGCGTATCACAAGCTCGGAATCTCGTCACAGAACGAGCTCTTCGCGCTCGTTCTACACTGAGGGGTGTTGGCGGGTTCAGGCGTGCAACGCCTTCCAAATGTCCTGGTCGCGTTCGGCTGTCCACGGCACGGGCGTATTTATGCCGCGCGCCTCATCAAAAGCGCGCGAGACATCGAACGGCAATGCATGACCGAAGATCGCCCAATCGCCGTAGCGTGGCTGCAGCTCTGCCAAGGCACGCTTATACGTCGCGACGAGATCGAGGCCCTGCTCGACGGAACTGCCCGCCACATTGCGCAGCGCGACTAAAAACCCTCTCATATCCGCGATCGACGCCTGCACGGCCTTGGCACCTGTAAGCGCGGCGCCACGACCGGGCATCGCAACTTTCGCGTCGAGCGCGGCAAGTTCGTTGAGACGGGAAATCCAGTCCGACAAGAAGCCTTCGCCGGTATAGGGCGTCGCGCGCTGCTCCAACAGATCGCCGGTGAACAGGACCCGATCCTCCGGAAGCCAGCAAATCGAGTCGCCCGCGGTGTGACCGCGCCCAGCCGCGCGCAATCGCACCTCACGGCCACCGAACCAGAAGCTCATCTCACGATCGAAGGTCAGGTGTGGGATCGTAAGCCCCGGAATTTCCTCGATGCCCTTGAACAGCCGCGGGAAGCGGCGCACTTCGACTTCATAATCGAACTGACCGGTAGTGCGGATCATCTCCAGCGTATCCCGCGACGAAATGATCTCTGCATTTTCGTAGGCCGACGCACCGAGCACGCGCACAGCGTGATAATGCGTAAGAAAGACATGCCGCACCGGCTTATCGGTGATGGTGCGGATGTCGGCGATGAATTCGCGGGCCATGCGCGGCGTCGCGCGCGTATCGATCACCAAGCAAGACTTATCGCCAATGATCAGGCCGACATTCGGATCGAAGTCGCTGACGTAACCGTATACGTCGGTCGCAAATTCGACGAGCTTCGCTTTCTGGTCGGCCGTATCGGTCGCGGAAGCAAATGTCGTGCTCATGTTTGTTGTCCTGTGTTGATGCTGTTCGATTTGGTGTTCAGCGCCTTGTTGACGATGGTCTGGAGCGCGTTCGCCCCCACTTCACGACCAAGCAAAACGCTGATGCGTGCGAGCAGACTGGGCGTGTCTTCCGGACCGGTGGCGTCGCAGGCACGGACCAGAATTTCAAAGATTTCGTCACCCTCTGTCTGGGACAAGGCTTTCATGCTGCGCGCTCCGGCGATCCGCCGGCGCGCAAGAAATCCGGCGTCGGAGGTACCTGCAATTGCCGAAAGCGAGCGATCACATGCCCGTCCGGCCGCAGCAGGTAGGTAGCGCCATCCTCCGCGCCATAGGCCTTGAACAGTGCCCCGTCCGGATCGACAAAGACCGGCAGCGGCAGGCGTCGCTCGCTTCGAGCGACAACATAGCTACGAAGCTCCACGTCGACCGCAAGCGACGCCGATTCTACTTCGCGAGGAAGTTCAACCCCGTCAGGCAAGAAGTGAAGCGCAACAAACGCGCCGTCCACGAACTCGAGGAGACGTCCCGCCGTCCCGTCCGGCCGGATGACCCGCCCGTTCAAAAACGGCGACCCGGGCGGCAATCCGTCGTCGCTACCACCCCAGTCGCCGCCGACATTGAGCGGTGACGCCGGATAGGACTGCGCGACCGCAAGTCGGCCGGTGTTGACCATCGGCCGCACCTCTGGAAAACGTCGCGCGAGATCGAGCACCGCATCCCGGAAGAGCCGGCGCGCCGGTGTGTCCGGCGTCAAGAACAACGCACTACGATTGGTAACCTCGATGTTCTCCACAGCCGCGGCATAGCGTTCGCTGTGATAGCTTTCGATGAGGGAACGGTCGGCATGGCCGCTAAGAACCAGCGCCAATTTCCATCCAAGATTGTCGGCGTCGGCGACTCCCGAATTGCCGCCCCGCGCTCCGAAGGGCGGTACCTGGTGCGCCGAGTCACCGACATAGATCACACGGCCGTCCACGAAGCGATCCGTCAAGCGACGCTTGTAGCGCCACACGCCGGACCACACCATTTCGTAGGCCGTGTCTTCGCCGAGCGCCCGTCGCAGCCGGCGATGGATTTCATCCATCCCACCGGCAAGCTCGATGTCGGGATAATGGCTGATCTGGCAATTGAACCGGCAAACGCCGTCGGCCAATTGATGGTTCAGCACGACGCCGCCGTCGTTGAAGTCGGCATCGAGCCACATTCGCCGCTCGGAGGCTGACTTCGTGTCTGCGCGGATATCGGCAATACACCAAACATCCTCGAAAAGATGGATATGCGAAGGGGCGTTCAAGCTGTTGCGGATGAAACTGTTGCCGCCGTCGCATGCGGCCAACCAGTCCGCTTCCAGTTCGTATGCGCCTTCCGGGGTATCGATCTTCAGCTTGACATGATCATCGTGCGACGACACCGCAACGACGCGGCTCTTCCAGCGCAGGTCGATATTCTTCACTTCGGCGATACGTTCGACGAGATACTGCTCGACGAAGAACTGCTGCACATTGGTATACGGAGGAATGAAGGTGTCGTCGGCGCCTTTCGCCAGGAACGAATAGACCTCGTCTTCGCCCTTGAAAACGCGACCGCTGCTCCAGCCAACTCCCTTCTCGACGACGCGTCGAGCCACTCCAAGTCGTTCGAAGATTTCGAGTGTGCGCTCGACGTAGACCACGCCCCGCGAAGACAGGCCGGACGCGCCGACGTTGTCATCCTCGTCGATGATTACGACGGGAACGCCGTGCAGCCCAAGATCCAACCCGAGAGTCAGGCCGGCGAGGCCTCCCCCAGCGATCACGACCGGATAACGTGGCTGTTTGCCCGACTTTAGCTCCGGCGGCGTGCGGAATGGGTAGATAGGCAGCTCATAGCCATCCATCGACCGCGGCTGATAATGCGATGTACTGTCGCGCGACGCCACCTGACTCGTCATCCTAGGTTGTTGAAGTGTTTATCTCAAACCATCTCGGACCGGGGCACGTCTGTCCTTTGGATTGAGGACAGACTGGCTGGACCCGACGTGCAACGATCGGTTCATCGGAGAGACGGAGCTGAGGTGGCGCCTAGGGGCTGGGGATACTAGGCAACGCATTGGCCTTTTTAGGCCGGCGGTTCGTAAGAGCTGAAGAAAGTCTCCCTCATCGAGTCCATAAGTGCATCATTCGCTTGATCAAGGTTTGGTAGGTTCATGACAGAGAAAATGCGACTATTTGACTTGGCCGGCGCGGAAGTCGATCGCCGATTCAGCCCTTATTGCTGGCGTACCCGGCTCGCGCTCGCGCACAAGAACCTTTCCGTCGAGACGATTCCCTGGCGTTTCACTGAAAAGGAGGAAATCGCCCAGTCGGGACAGACACTGGTACCGGTCCTTGTCGATGGCGATCGATGGATCGCCGACTCTTGGACGATAGCGAACTATCTCGAGGACAAGTATCCGAATTCTCCGTCATTGTTCGGCGGCCCGGCTGGTCGAGGCCTGTCGCGTCATTATTCGGACATTGCGGACGGACTGGTCCGAGCGATGTTTCCGTTTGTCGTGCTTGATGTCCTGCAGCATGTTTCGGAGAAGGATCGCGACTATTTTCGCGCAAGCCGCGAGAAGCGTGCCAATGCAAAGCTCGAAACCGTTGTTTCCGATCGCGACAAGCGCCTGTCCGATTTTCGCGCGAGCCTGGCGTCCCTGCGCTTCACGCTGAAATCGCAACCATTCCTGGGGGGCGATCAACCGCTCTACGCGGATTACGCCGTCTTCGGTCCGTTTCAGTGGGCGCGCTGCATCAGCCCGTACGCGCTTCTGGAGAAGGACGATCCGGTCAGGCACTGGCGCGACCGCTTGCTCGACTGCTTTGACGGCTTGGGACGCAAAGTACCTGCGTACGACGTCTGAGGCCTCTTAGGTTCTGCGCAAAATTTGCCGACATCGGTGGCGCGGGTTGTCTCAGCGTGCCAAAGTTGCTGATCGCGCCTCGTTGGCCCTGCCACTAGGGGATCTTGGTAGAGTTGGCGCTGGCTCTCCTTCGGGCCCGGTGGTTGCGGTCGTCGAATGCCGGTCGGAACGAGCCGGACTAAGCCGACCTGAGCGCCTCTGGTGTCAGACCCTCTCTTGCCAACACTCGCTGGGTTGCTGGTCGATCGAAGGTGCGGTCCGCAAGACCGCGCCAGTTTGGCATGTCTTCGACATGCTCGATCACGTCCTCACGTTGGCTCCAAATCCAGAACACCAACAAGTACGGATCGCAGACACTGTACTTTTCCCCGAGCGCCCAAGAACGCCCGGCCAGCCTGCGATCGACTTCTGCAAGAGTTTCCCGCAAGAGCGGAATTCCGGCTCGTCGAACCGCCTCGATCGGTCCGTTCGTCCCGGCGAGTACGGCCGGTCGGAACAAAGGACGAAAAGCAATATGGACCGTGCTTGACAGAAAGTTCATCCATTCGTGTGCCCGGGCCCGTTCGAGCGTACCAGCCGCAGGGAGCAGGTCATGCGCCGAGCGGTCGCCGATATAGCCTAAGATAGCGTGCGCCTCGGTCAGCACCTGGTCTCCGATCTCGAGCGCGGGAATCTTTCCCCAGCGATTGACCTGAAGATAGCTCTCATCCTTGTGCTTGTTCTCGCGGATCTTGACTTCCCTTGTCGCAAATGGAAGTCCGGATTCTTCAAGGGCAATATGGCAGGCGAGCGAACAAGCACGAGGACTGTAGAACAAGGTCAACGCCGGGTCGTTTGACATGTCCATCTCCTAATGGGCAACGATCGGCTGTGGCGCGATGGTCGGCTCGCCAACGGGTACATTCGGAAACGTCGTGCCATGCTCGAACCAGCTGCGTGGCGCCGGCATGCCCCACAAGGTCTGACGGCGCGCGTCGCGGAGTTCCCAACGCTTGGGAACGAGGTCCGGATCGACCGTCAAATAATCGCTGCAAAAGAGCTCGACTCGATGGCCGTCAGGATCCCGCAAATAGAGGAAAAGCGCATTGCCGATGCCGTGCCGCCCAAGTCCGCGTTCTATGTTCGCCAAATAGCCGTTGGTCGACAGTACGTCGCAGATATGCACGAGGTCGCCTACACCGGTCACCCATCCGGCAAAATGATGAAGCCGCGGGCCGCGCCCGTTTGTGAAGGCTATATCATGAACCCCACCCTTGCGATGGAGCCAGACTGCCCACAGCTCGCCACCCGCGTCTTCGGATTCCGTATATTCAGTCAAACGGAAGCCAAGGTCGCTCCAGAAATCATATGATTTCTGGACATCAGGCGAATAACAATTGAAATGGTCGAGCCGCTGGATATGCGCGCCCCGATAGATGCCGTACTCCTGCAGTTTGCACGGAACCGGGGCCATCGATGCGTAGAATTCCAGCGGCATACCGAGTGGGTCGCTCGTCTTCAGGGTCCGTCCCTGACCGTGCCGTTCCACAAATTCTGTCGGTAGTCCCTTCGTCCCGAACCAATGACGGGCCCGATCAAGGTCATCTTCGCTCGCCACCTTCCACGCCAGCACCTCACAAGAGGGGTCGGCCGTACGCTTGAGCACGAGCGAATGATGGGTTCGACATTCGAGGTTGCGCAAATAGAGGGTATCGCCATCCCGCTCGGTAAGGATATAGCCGAGTTGGTGCACGTAAAATTGCTCCGACGCTTCGATATCCCCGACCCCGAGAACAGGATGGCTGCACCGTATGATTTCAAATGGCGGCTTGGTGTTGTTTGGTCGGATCACGTCAAATCTCCAAGGGACCGTTGCCTACGCTTATTCGGAGTCCGGCTGGTTGATGGGAATTTGCCTTTCCTCATAGATGAGAACTAGTACGAGCTAGGTGGTCCACGTGGCGCGACGGGAATCCCAACTTCGAAACGCAAGCCGTTTGGCTCCCCAGGGTCATGCTCAATTTGTCTGGGGTGGCGCCGGTCGCGATCACTTGGTCGTGCCGACGTGCGCTCCGCTCTCTTCAAAAGTCAAAAGATCGGTCAACCTTCTAATGACGGGCGCCGCGAGCAGCGCGATTGGCAGCGCCACCAGCCACGCACTGAGCCACGACGTGAGCCACCGCCAAATGAAAGACCCGTCTGCTAGAAACGGGAGGCAGGCCACGGCTGCCGTGATCAAGCAAGTAATGTTCGATTGAATGGCGCCGTAGACATAGTGGCTGTTGCGTCGTGGTACCCGAATCATTGCGGCCGCCCTGCCTCCTTTTGTTGATTGTCGTGACCCAAACTGTGCTCCAAAAAATGGCCCCCGGTGACATGCCGGGGGCCAATGGAAGCTGCCCGGGAGGTTAGGTCGGGCGCTTCTCGAGAGATTGATCCCGGAGATCTATTCGAGATCCCCGACTTCAGAAGTTGCGCTGCACGCGGCCCACTTCACTCCGCCGCCTCAAGCGCTTCTGGGGGTTCCGCGCCTTTAGGCAGTGCGTCGGCAACCTTGCGCGTCGCCTCGCCGAAACCGATAACCGGACGGCGAGGATTTCGGTTATGCATGAGTGCTAGAGCGTCGGCCCTTGCGTAGTGACCAGCCGGATCAGCAGCACTCTTGGAGTGCGAGATCAGGCCGAGGTCGATATCGGCAACCACCAGGCCTTCCCTATCTGGTGGGAGATTCTCACCAAATTCCGCACCGTTCGGCCCGAAGATTCGGCTGAAGCCCCCGCCCACCTCGAGGAACTTCTGGTGCAATTCGTTTTGCACCAACGTGTCGTAGATCGCCTGATCGATGACCGAGCACGACGACAGGACGAAGCATTGCCCTTCAACGGCGTAGATTTGGTTCACGTTGACGCTGACTTCGGGGCTGAAGGCCTTCGAGAGTTTTGCGTAGAGGCTGAAAGCAGGCCACGCCGCGCAATGGATCTGCTCGTCCTGGGAGAAGAGCGCGTATTTCGAAAGCGGTTGCAGGTGTTCCCAACAGCATAGCGCGCCGACGCGCCCGAAATCGGTCTGAGTAACGATCATGTCGCTGCCGTCGCCTTCGCCAAAGACGCTGCGTTCGACATGCGTGGGTTTCAGCTTACGACGACGCGAGATCACCTCGCCCTCGGGGCCATAGTGCCACTGAGCCATGTACAGACTTCCGCCGGCGCGCTCAGAGACGCCGATCATGACGTGAATATTGTTGCGGCGCGCGGCGGCCCGAAGTGCGTGGTCATGCCTGCTGCCTGCGACGATGGAGTTCTTCATGTAAGGCGCGACATACTGCATGTTGATGGCGGGTGGATTGAGCCAGATCCACCAGGGATAACCCGGCAGCCAAATTTCGGGGAAATTGATGAGCCGCGCGCCAGCCTTGCCTGCTTGGTCGATCAAGGCAATCGCCTTCTCAACGCCCGCATCAAGATCGAGCAGACATGGCGCGGCCTGTACGACGGCGACCTTCACGACGGGGCCGATAGGTCCGGTTCCGGACATAGTTTCCTCCTTGTTGAGCGAATGACGAAATATCAGGGATAATCACCCGCCCTGCTTTGAAAAAACGGCCAAAAAACTTAGAATTTCGGGACAGGACAGGTGGATCCGTCTAATTGACCGTGGTCGAAGCGGGTGAACGTCGCGAACCGACGGTACGCGCAGCTATGTTTTTCGGACCAAGCCCTGCATCTTGAGCGTCGGTGAATTCACCTGCATCGTTCAAAGGCCATTCTGTAGTCACGCGGTGACTGTCCATAAGCACCACGAAAAACGCTGCTAAAATGTGCGCTGTCGTTGAAGCCGTAGCAGAAAGCTATTTCTGTGATCGTGCGCGTAGTCGAATTCGGATCCAAAAGTGCACGACGACAATATTCTAGCCGACGAAGGCGGATATAGTCGCTTGGACCTACTTTCTCGTCAGAAAATAGCCTAGACAGCCCGCGAACCGAAATACCAAGCAGAAGCGCCAACTGCTCGCGGTTGAATTCGGGATCGCTCAACTGTTCTTCCACAATATGTTTGGCGCGTAGCAAGCAGGCCTCGGTTTGGGCAGAGGTTGGCCGTTTCCGTCCTGGCGCGACCAAGCTCATTGCTGTTCGCAGAAGATCGACGGAATACTGCTCCAGTATCGCTCGGTTCACGCCCGCCTCTTCGGACGCATTGGGCACCTCCGAGAGGAAGCGCAAGATCGGTCGTGCCAAACCAAACGCCCCGTCCAATTTATGGCCAACTGCGGAGCCAATTTCGGAGTATCTCTCGCTGAATGTTCGGCGGGGCAACTGAAAGACAAGCGTCCGGAAATTCGATTCGGCTACAATCTCGTATTCAAGACTTGCATCGTAGAATGCGAGATCGCCTCGACAAAGTTCGACTCGGCGACCGCTTTGAAAGATCGACGTTCGACCACCGATTTGAAGATTGGCGAGCACGTCATCGTTGGGTGAACGCGCAAGCCGTTTGGAACTGCGAACCGCGCGGTGCGCAGACCCGGAAATCTCGCTCAGCCGGAATTGCGACGTGTCAAATCGAACGATCTCCGCTTCAAATCGGCTTCGTTCGCTACAATCGCAATCCAATCCGACGTAGACATCGCAAATCAAATCGGTCCAATACTCGAAGGCTTGAGCGTTACCGACACTTTTCGTTGAATATGCGACGTGCACTGCCCCGGTCCCACCAACGAATAATGAAAAGTGATCCCTCTCCCGATACGACCGGTGCGCCGGGCACTATTGACAAACCCCACGAGCAACATGACACGATGACAACAGAGTAGTAGGAAGCTACTCAAACACTGTCCTATAAGCATAGGACAAAGAAAATCGGGGGCATAGGCGCAAGAAGTGATTGCAAGCCTTGGCTTCCTCATTGGAGCTTATCTCGTCGTTCAACTGTCGGCCCGTGGATATCTTCGGCGAACTCCTTATCGAGATTGCCGTCCGTGAGCTCGCGCCTTGGCGGCGCGGCGAAGCAGGTGGCGTTCGCGCTACCTCAGAGATGCCGGCGACGGAAGGCGCAACTGGGGCGCTGCGAGCCAGGCAAAGTCGAATTGAGAT
>WNGR01004856.1_pt1 | contig 25204 bp, 26 predicted proteins | sample 5407581 | NCBI WGS metagenome assembly WNGR01 (sample SAMN13153383, study PRJNA577476) | soil metagenome | isolation source: 80 cm soil or saprolite under Garry oak tree replicate 2 | place: USA:California | collected 2016-06-15
GATTAATCATCTGGAGGACGCAGTCGGAGCACGAAAATAATTATGTGAGCAGTGTGCCTTGCCGGCACCTCGGCAATCTGGAGAAAACTCCGGTCTGGAGAATAATCTAGAGGCTCCAGATCCTACGGAAAGTCACCCACTGGGGGAGTGACCGTAATCTACTCGTGCACCCGCATCCTGGGCCGTCCGCACAGGCACCGCATGTGGTCCGCACCGCATTGCGTACCTCTTCCGACAGATCGTAGCTTACTGCTGTACTGTACCGCTTTTGCTGTACCAGAACCAGGGACAAATACTCCACCGAACCACGCCTTATCATAAGCTCTACTCGGCCTCCAACTCACCAACCTTTTAACAGTACAGGAAAGTCGCGCACCGTCTCGGTCCGAAGCCTGCCACCCGACTATATGCCACCCGAACCCGGATCGGAGGTAGGTCCCGGGGAGCTCCTTGAACCGCTGACGAGCTGGGTTGTCTCTACGCTGAGGGACACTGCCCAAACAACCCGAGCTGCCTTGGGTTCAGGGAGGCGTGAAGCGCCGAAGCCGGTCGTGCAGGCCTCCGCGCGGCGTATAACTTCGTACAAGAGATCGCTTTGACCGGGGATGCGCCGCTCTAGAATATCTAAGGGCGCGAGCGAGTGCGGGATGCTGGGGAACGCAGGGAACGAGGTGGACTGGGCCCTACAGAGCACTGAAGCCCTGAGGGAAGCTCTAAGATTTTCTGGGTGCTAGAGATAGGATACATGATATATATATGAAAGTACTAAGGGGGATCAGGGGCAACTAAGTGAGGTCACAAAGCCGAAGGGAATGTGGAACAGTAGAGGCTTGAGTCGGCCGAAGTGCGGGACAGTGCGGGCCGCCGGAGTGGTGCGGGAAAGTAACCAAAATAGTGTTTTACCTAGCCAGCCGTGCATCAGTCGCATTACCGCAACCACCACCGGGATTGCGACAAAGACAACGATCAGGCAGCAGACGAACTGGTGAGGAGTCAGGTGTCAAAGGCGAAATCTCGAAGGTCGAAGGCACGGCAGATGGCCAAGGGTGAGGATGTGAGGGCAGACGATACGGATCAGTCATTTATCGCCAAAAGCGAGGGCGTCGGTGTCGAAGAGGGTGATGTAGAGAGAGGGGACCAAATACATAGACGGAGGCTCAACCTGATCGTGAATTGCCAAATGCGCAGGGGAACGCAGGAACCCTAAATTCATGGACGAGATCAAAGATGAGGGGGCACGGACACGAGCCCTGGGGCATCGTGAGTAGACAAGGGGCTGTTCCAATTTGCTGTGAACAGTCTTGGTCTCGGTGTTCGAAGCAACGCTTGGGGGTGCATAATGCCGTGTCGCATTCTTCTTCCATCAAATGACCCTTGTGAACCAGAGGTATCCTGAAGCCTAGGAGCCGCCTGCAGTACCGCAACGCATCATCTTCACAGTACACTCATTTTCTGGAAGAACACTGGACATAGTTGTGCAACTTGAGCCGATGCCGGGAGTGATGCCGCTGAAGACGTCTACAAGGCATTGCCGATAAAAGGGCCAATCACGCGAACAATATCCATTGAAAGACCTCCAGAATTCGTGCGCCGAGGGGGTTATGTGGCGAACAATTTCCTCAACTTGCTGGGGTTGAGTACGCATGCAGTCATACACTAGAGCTTCGAATTGAAGTCTTTGAAGTCGTCGTCGCTTGAGTCGTAGTTCATCTCGAGATAAAGCGTGAAGGTCGGGAACAGGAAGCCGAAGCAGGTGGGATCAAGGGTGTGAGATCAAATTCGAAGGGACTGAGATCCCCTGAGAACGAAGAGATATGGAGAACTGGGACCGACACGAGGAATGGGGGGGGATACGAGATGAAGTGAAGAAGTGTGGGAATCAGGGGTTAGTAGCGAATGTAGCAAGACTTAGAGATAAAGACATGGACCCGGAGATTGGGACTGGAAGGGGATGGAAAGCAGATAGGGCAAAGGTGGGGGTGGAAAAGAGGCGATGAGAGACATGAGGTCTGAGACGCGTGAGACGCGTGAGGACGGCATTCAAACTGCTTTACGTACAGATCGTACAGATCAGATCAAAGAAGCAGAGGAGATAGACGCCCGTTTACTGTTTTTTTTTCGAGGTCCGACTCTGCTCCCGGTGTGGGATTCTGGTCTCGCGCAACTCTCTTGTGATTACTGTATGTCCAGATGGCAGTCGGGGAGGAAGGCAGTGTACGCTATGACCTGAGGTTCACAAAGGAGGATAAGAGAGGCGCCCTAGGAGAGGTTTAAGAGGGTGGTGTCGTCTGAGCCTCCTCCATGCCCTCCTCTTCACTATCGTCATCTCACTGGAGCTCAGAGTCTACACGAACTTCTCTTGGTTCCTGTTCCACCACTGGCACAATGGATCATTACAGTATCTTCCGCCACCGCCTTGCAATGAGGTTTCCTGCCTATGGACACGCCCTTTGGGACCCAGCTCCTGGGAATCTATCTCCCGCCGGCGTGGAGGTTGGCGACGTCGGTTACATGAGCCAAGGCAAATTCCGCCGTCTCTTCAATGTTTTACTTCCCGCGAATCATCCGTCCCATCGCAACTTCGGTGTTCCAGAGTACCACGAACAGCTGACGCTCAACATGGAAAACCATATCGAAATTGGCAAGCTTAGTCCTCATAATTTTTATTCAACTGGCGTCACCTCAGGCCCCGAATCGGATCGATGGGCCGATGGGTAACTGAGCTACACAGTTTAAATGTACTGCCGCTCACATTGTCTCAGGCCAAAAAAGGAAGGCGAACACTCTTTTTCGTGCCCGATGAATCAAGGCGCAGTATTATGCCTTCCAGTACAGGCTAAGGGGAGGACACGGTAGCGAGTGCAGATTTCGGAAAGTGGATAATCAGGCATATCGACCGCTGGTTCGTGTGGGCCCGACAGCTTGGACTGGGAATTGACCGGATGGAGGATATCATACTGGTCACTGGGACTCATCGCACAAGGTCTTGGACTAATGTTGCTTTCCCCGGGGGCCAGGAAGACGCGCAGGCATCATTCAGGGCTAAGGTGGATCACCACGGTGATACCGTTACTCTCAACTGGCAATTCTCACATGAGCGCAATCGAGGGGCGGTGTTGAATTATGGCCCTGATGGCGAGGTACGACGGTGCGCAGCTTGTGCTGGCCAATGAATACTGAAATACCTTTCGCGTGATCTTGTTCGCTAGGACCTACCGGAGGATCAGTGCATTTTCATACGAGGGTTTCGCGTCACTCGTAAGCTCAAGATATTGCCGCCGAGGCTTAAGGCGGCGGCAGGATCCAACCCAGACCCAGAGGGATACGACGAGGATCCAGACCCGGAACTCATGCCAATACCTGCTGTACCGGAGGTAAAGCTGCCGCACTCTTTTGGCGTTTTCTAGTCTTCATCTTTGTTTTCAAAGTACCGGGACCCTCTTCACATACTACTAGAATACATCGCCGAAGTGAGTGCTGTGGACATTAGTTCTCTGCGCGTTTGGTGCTAATATGATCCCTATAGGAGGCACCTCCTAACTGCGATATGGTCCTCGTTCATGATGACGACTTGGCACGACTTGATGGGATTTATGACAGTAGTGTAAGTCGAAGCTCCATGTGACACACCTTTGTACTGATGTTTTCTTACTTCCAGTCACTAGATGGTCTCCAATCAGATGAGCTGTTAAGCCACGTCCGAATCCTCAAGCCAACGGTCCACAACGCCCAGATTGGTAAGCTCTTTCAGTATTGCAACCTTCTATTACTCACAGCGGAGACGCCCATCCGAAAGATCTGTCGTCCGCTCGCAACAACGCCAGCGCTAATACAGATTCCGCTTGGGTAGCGACACTCTCAAGCATTTTTGAAAAGCGATGTTAGTTTCACGTTTTTCTGAAGTTTTATCTTGGCTACATCGCTTCTGATAGCTCCGTCATCGACGTCCTCCGCACCTCAAAATATCAACGTCCAAACGCCGTTACTCCGCGAACTTGAAGAACGTTCTCCGCGCTATGCAAGCTATGGTTTGTTCCGACGCCGTGCGCCTCTAGCACCCTTTCTAGAGCCGTGAGACTACCGCCTTGCATGATCCCTCACCGTATCTTGGTGCTGAACGTGTCGTCTTCTAGGAATGTTCCCGGCTCCGAAGGCGGCTTTCCGGTGTGCGATTACACTACGTACACTGAACAGTCTCTACTCCCACGCCTGTCCCGAAGATACGCGGCCTCTAGTCAACTTATGAATATGCGGGTTAAGATGCGGGGTCTCCAACCCGTCACACCTCAGCTGGGGGTGGAACACGTCAACCACCACACTCAACCGCCTCATCCAATCCTACGCCAGCTCCCCATTCCGCCAACATACCCCGGAGAACGTTCTCGGCGGTATGCAAACCGTCCTCCGCTTCCATGCTCTTCGCTTCCAGCATCCTTTCTAGAGCCGTGAGACTACTTCTTTGTATGATCCTTCTTCGTATCTTGGTGCTGAACAAGTCGTCTCCTAGGTCTTCTAGGAATATTCCCGGCTCTGTAGGCGGCCTTCCGGGATACATGCCAGATTCCTCTACTAACTACACTCGACAGCGTTCCCAAGAGCTTTACCGACATTTCGCGCCTCCTCAGGCTCGCGCTCCGGACTCAGCTCACCCGCAGTCGGTCTTACCTGACATCTTCCCCTTCGTCACTTCGGGCGGTCCGGATTATTTCGGTCTGCCGGCTCCGTCATACCGTGGGGTTCCGTTATCCCTCGTTCCCTCTCGCGCTCCAGAGTGGTCCCATCCGCAAATGTACGTCAGTCAGACTTTGCATGATTCATTTTTTGTTTTGGAGACATTTATATTCCGGAGCATGTTGCTAAGACAAAAACCGGTCGACCGGTCGGTCTTAACCATTTGTAGCATGATGTAGCGAGAAAGAAGGGATTTTGCATGATCCCTCTCCGCATCTTGGTGCTGAACGTGTTATCTTCTAGGAATATTCCCCTCACCGAAGCCCCCTTTCTGGGATACATGTCAGATTATTCTACGTACCCTCCCGAACAGCCTGGCTACCCACAACCGTCACTGCTTCCGCGTCTACCTCCAGATCGTGACCAGTCCCCTGTTCCGCCAATATACCCCATCGATGGCCATGCGAGAGCGATTCCACAGGTTCTCGAACCTGTCGTACCTCACCTGGGGATGGGACATATCAACCGCCCTAATCGACATCATCCGCAAATGTACGTCAGTCAGACTCCCTGAATACAATCTCTTACTGACCAAGAACGCTGCTAGTAACCCGCCCTCCTGGCCCTCATATACACGTATTCTTTCTTCTTCTTTCTCTTGTCATCGGACCATGTCTTTGACACGTTCCTTTACTAGCAGCGCAAACACCACCACTACCGTACGATATGAGCCGTGGACACCAAGCCCACCGACACCACGCGCTGGGGGCAACACAGCCCTACTCTCCACGCATCGGGCAGAAGAGAGCACTTTTGGTAGGCTGACAACGAGTGACGTTAACCGCTGATCTTCATGACCACCAAAGATCGGGATCAACTATTCTACACACCCAGACCCCCGATTTAGGCTGAAGTCGGGTGTTCGTGACGCACACGAGATCGCGCATTTTCTTCACAGTACCGCCGCAATTCTCAATACGATGCAGCGCTTGTTTTCTGATATCGCTTCCAGGACACTTTGGTTTCGAGGGTAATAATATACGAGTCCTTACGGACGATCAACCCGAGAAGTTACCAACCAAGGCAAATATTGTGAGTTATCCGTACAAACCATCGCGTTCATCACTTGATTATACATTGTTCAGCTAGCGGCGATGCGTTGGTTGGCCGAAGGCGCTCAGCCCGACGACTCACTATTCTTTTATTGTAAGTGTCCATATTCGCCCGTATGCTCCCTAACGTCAACAATGATATAGTTTCCGGACACGCTACGCAAATTAAGGACACGAATGAAGATGAGCCAGATGTGCTCGACGAGTGTTCGTATGCTCCTTCGTGAGGTGACGTTGACGCACTAAAAGGTAACAGGCATTTGCGCCATGGAGTATATGGACAACGCACAATCCTTATCAACCCAAACTACACCTGGGATCATTGTTGACGATGTAAGTTGCTGCAAATAACAGCTGGTCTACTCGTCGATCGATGTCGTTACTTAGGATATGCACGACATAATGGTCAAACCCCTTCCGTCAGGGTGTCGCCTGACTGCCGTCCTTGACGTGAGCTAGATCCTTTGCCGTGCGCGAACATACTGACAAGACATCTGTAGTGCTGCCATTCTGGGACTCTCTTTGGTACGCTATCCTTGTAAACCCTTGACTCTCTGACTTTTACCCTATCTCAGATCTCCCCTTTGTTGTAAGTGAGCCAGCCTTCCGGATTACTCGCCCTGACATGTTCTGCCCAGTACGACTCGCGCGGTGCGCTTAAGCCGTACAATCCAAATGTCGTTCACCGGAGGTCAAGCGACGCGGACGTGGTTAGTGCTGTCTTATTAGGCGAGAAACGAACTTCTGCAACATCGTTCCAGATCTGTTTGAGCGCCTGCAAGGACAACAGAAGAGCCTTCGAGGCACACGAGGGTGGCGCCCTGCGGAGAGTGAGTTTATTTATCCGGTTCGCCACTTACACGAAAATGTCCTAAGCTTTCTGGCCGATTTCACAGGCTTTCATTCAGTACATGAAGAACTGGGGAGATAGTGGAACCTACCTGGACATCGTCCGGAGTCTTCGGTATGTATGCTTCACTGTACTGCACACTTGTCACCGAGAGCAACATCACCAGCACCTATATGCATACAAAGGGTTTCAGACAGCGACCTCAGGTAAGCTAATTTAAGAGGTGACACCGCTCTTATTGATCCCAACCTATGCTCATAGCTCTCAAGCTCTCGCCCGATTGTACGCCTCTCGTCTGAAACATGTCTTGGAACTTTACTTACCTTTTGCGTGCTAGGATATCAGCCAACGGTTTCGTCTTGTTGGAGGTACAGTCACATACGACGCGCAAGCGTCACGGACCTCCGAATCGGCTGGACCGGTACCGGTAGCGCGTTTACAGTAACTTATTACATACCATCGAGCCGAGCTCAGTTGAGCGGTCATCGCCATTTTGTGTCCAGAGTTACAATGGCGTTATGATCTATTATAGTATCTAAACCACGCCGCAATATACACATAGTTACATTCTGAAGTTGTGACGTACAGCATCTTGTAAAGGAGTTGTGACTTCACTACAACAAGCCATACGAGTGATCACGAAAGGATAGAACGCAATACGGTGGAATTTAGGGCTGGTTGCGATATAATAACGACATTATAACACATTTCATTGGCAGGCAGTGGATGTCGTGACATCCTAATGACCGTGTTGTAACGTCGTTGCCAATGTTCGGCTCCCACAGGGCGTGGCCGAAGGCAGGATACTTGATTCCGAACTGATCGCGAAAAATATCATAGTGCGCCATTGAGAGATTGCATGGGCCGGGGAAAGTCCATAAATGTCGACTCAGCACACCAAGGAGAATTATAAGGGGGTATAAGCACGGTCGTACATAGCCCATCAGATGAGCACTCCATTACGAATGCGGTGCTTCATTAAACCAAAGTTACAGGCCGCAAAAGACTCGGACGCGAAGAAGAGGTCGTACGTCTATGAAAATGAACATGTCTTTTGTTCTACGTTAACGACCTCCGTCTGCGTCCGTGTCTGCGTCTGCGTCTGCGTGTCCGTCTTGATCTTGTTTCCTACTCTCTTCTCTATTACTTATATCTACGCTTCCCCTTGGGTCGACGTCTATTACTCGCTACAGCCCATTCCGGTGCTCTCCTTTCTCAGGTGCAGGCGGACAATACGGATCGGCCATTTGTCACCGAAAGAGACGGCGTCGATGTCGAAGAGGGTAGCGTAGAGAGGGGGACCGAATACGTAGACGGGGGCTCAACCTGATCGTGAATTGCCAAATTTACAGGGGAACGCAGGAACTCTAAGTCCATGGACAAGATCAGAGACGAGGAACTTGAATGGGGTACGGGTGCATGCTTGGGGACACCGTGAATAGACAATGGCGCACGAGGGAGTATATGGCAGGGCAGGTGAGGTTAAGATGCAGACGTGGGCTCAGGCTGATCGTCCGTTGCTAAATGCGCAGAGGCGAGCTGAAACTCCGAAGCTAAGAGCGAAAACGAGGAGGAAAGTTGGTGGTCTGGCGTCGAGGGTGAGGGTAGTTCCAAATTGCCGTGCACGGTCCTGGTCTCAGTGTCTGAAGCAACGCTCGGGGGCACGAACCGTTGCTTGTGCGACCAGGACGGGATGAAATTGTCATTGTCACAGAATGTCGTGTCACGTTCTTCTTCCGTCAAATGGCCCATGTGAACAAGGCGTATGCTGAGGCATAGAAACCGCCTGCAGTACAGCAGCGCGTCATCTTCACAGTACATTCATTTTCTGGAAGAACACTAGACATAGTCGCGCAACTCCTGCCTTATAACCTGATGTCGAGAGTAGTGTCGCTGAGGACGTCTACCAGGGATTGCCAAAAAAAGGGGGCCAATCACGCAAACAATATAGACCTCCAGAGCTCGTCTATTGAGGGGGCTATGTAGCGGACAATTGCCTCAGCTCGCTGATGGTCAGTACGCATACAGTCATACACTAGGGCTTCGAATTCTTCGAAGAAGTCTTTGAACGTATCGACGCATGCCAAGTAGAACGGTGCGTACTCCGAGTGGGGCGATGGCATTACTGCAAGACCGGTACACGGTGCGTACAGGTCGTCGGTGTCTGAGTCGTAGTACATCTCGAGATAAAGCGTGAAGGTCGGGAACAGGAAGCCGAAGCAGGCGAGGTCGAGGGTGAGATCAAATTCGAAGGGACTGAGAACGAAGAGATATGGAGAGCTGGGACCGACGCAAGGGATGGGGGGAATACGAAGTGAAGTGAAGTGTGGGAATCAGGGATTAGTAGCGAATGTAGCAAGACCTGGGGATAAATGCATGGATCCGGACTCCGGAGATTGGAACTGGGAGGGGACGGAAAGCAGATAGGACAAAGGCGGGGATGGAAAGGAGGCGACGAGAGACGTGAGGCCGCGTGAGGACTAAGAGGGAGGCATTCAAAACTGTCCTTTACATACAGATCATCCCAACGTGGTGCAAAAGGGGTGTCGCGAAGCGAGGAAGCACCAGCGGGATAGACGCCTATGCAAGCGCCCGCGTCAAACTTTTTTTTTTCGTAGTCCGACCCACCCCGGTGCGGGATTCCGGTCTCGCAACTCTCTTGTGACTAGTATATTCAGATGGCAGTTGGGGAGGGAGGCTGTGTACGCCATGACCTGAGTTCACAAGGGAGGGTAAGAGAGGCGCCCTAGGAGAGGTTTAAGAGGGTGATGTCGTCTCAGAGCCTCCTCCAAGCCCTCCTCTTTACTGTTGTCATCTCATTGGAGCTCAGAGTCTACGCGAGCCGCGCTTGGTTCCTGTTCCACCACTGGCATGACGGCCCACTATGATATCTTCCGCCACCACCTTGCAATCAAGTTTCCTGCCTATGGACACGCCCTTTGGGAGCCAGATCCTGAGAGTCTATATCCCGCCGTGGAAGTTGGCGACGTCGGCTACATTCGCGAAGGCAAATTCCATCGTCTCTTCAATGTTTTACTTCCCGCGAAACATCCGTCCCATGGCAACTTCGGTGTTCCAGAGTACCACGAACAGCTCACGCTCAACATGGAAAACCATATCAATATTGGCAAGCTTAGTCCCAATAATTTTTGTTCGGCCAAAGTCACCTCGATGCCTGTATCGGAGCGATTGGCCGAAGGGTAATTGAGTTGCACGGTTTAAATGTACTGTCACTCACATTTTCTCAGGCCAAATGAAATCCCTAAAGTCTCTTTTTCGTGCCCGATGAAAGAAGGCGCAGTACTATGCCTTCCAATACAGGCCAAGAAGGAGGACACGGTAGCGAGTGAGGATTTCGGCAAGTGGATAATTAGGCATATCGACCGCTGGTTTGCGTGGGCCCGACGGCTTGGACTGGGCATTGACCGGATGGAGGATATCATCCTGGTCACTGGGACTCATCGTACAAGATCTTGGACTAACGTTACTTTCCCCGGTGGCCAGGGAGGTGCGCAGGCATCATTCGGGGCAAGGGTGGATCACAGCGGCGATGTCGTTGCCATCAGCTGGAAATTCTCACACGAGCGCAACCGAGGGGTGGTGTTGAATTGTGGCCCTGATGGTGAGGTATGACGGTACACAGCTTGTGCTATTAATCGAATCCTGAAATACCTTTCGCGTGAACTCGTTCACGCTAGAACCTACCGGAAGATCAGTGCATATTCATACGAGGATTTCGCGTCACTCGTAAGCTCATGATGTTACCAAGACTTAAGGGGGCGGCAGGACCCAGTCCAGATCCAAAGGGATGTGACGGGGAGCCAGACGCGGAACTCATACCGATACCTGCTGTACCGGAGGTAAAGCTGCGGCACTTTTGCGTATTCTAGTCTTCATTTCGGTTTTCAAAGTACCGGGATCCCCTTCACATACTACTAGAATATATCGCCGAAGTGAGTGCTTTGGACATAAGTTCTCTCTGCGCGTTTGGCGCCAATATGACCCTTACAGGAGGCACCTCCTAACTGTGATATACTCCTCATTCATGATGATGATTTGGCACAGCTTATGCTCCTCGCTCATGGTGGTGACTTGGCACGGCTTGATGGGATTTATGACAGCCTCAGGAAAAACCTACTTTGCTAATTTGAGATAATTTGAGATAATTAAGACTAGCGAACGCTAGCTGTCACTAAGATGTCAATAATTCTTGCCCAATATGGAAATTATCTCAAATTATCTCAAATTAGCAAAGTAGGTTTCTGGCATACAATACACCATTGTATTGATATTTTCTCACTTTTAGCCACTGGACGCTTTCCAATTAGATGTAGTGTTAAGCCACATCCGAAACCTCAAGCCAACGCTCCACAACACTCGGATTGGTGAGCCCTTTCAGTATCGGAACTTTCTATTTCTCACAGCGGAGGCGCGGACCCTAAAGATCTGTCATCCGCTCGCAACAGCGCCAGTGTTGATACAGAATCTGCTTGGGTAGCTACACTCTCAAACATTTTTGAAAAGCAGTGTGAGTTTCACGTTTTTCTGAGGTTGCACCTTGGCTACATCGCAGCTGATAGCTCCATCATCGACATCCTCCGCAACTCGGAGTCTCCTGAAACAACCGTGGCAAGAGGTAAGCTACCGCGCCGCAGGAGGCACCGTATCTCCTCCTTACGTCACCGCGGAGCCCCAGTCTTCACCCACCACTAGGACTACTGGGGGTGAGCCTCTTCCCCATTCATCTTCACTGGCAGCTCAAAATAGGGAATCCAACTCGGGTGTGTCCAAAGGTCATGTTCCCTCGCATTTCCACAGGTCCAGTTCTATCTCTTCGACAAGTAATTCCCACCAGACCCGGTTAAATTTGCCTCGACTCGGATGCGAATTACCACACTGTGATAAGCCCGCCCTCTTCGACCAGCACATAAATGAGCAACGTGAGTATTGTGAAGAGCACATCGGGTATGTCCTAAACAGAGATATGTTCTCCTATGAGAGTTCGTCGTTGAATGTTCTTTTGTAGCTGTGGGGTCTCTGTTGGATTCGCACGTTGCTGCCGGTTGTGCCGAAAAATGCCCGCTCGTCTTGACTCCGAGTTCTGCAGTGAAGCCTGCAGCAATTTGAATGCACGTGTGGCGTCATCGGGTGCCACTAGCTATCATCAGCCCACTATGCAACCCGCCGTGCAGCAAATGATGCAGCCCATATCGCAGCCCCTCGTGCACCCCCATGTGCGGCAACCCGCTGTGCAACCAGCGCCCGCCAAGCTCTTCGAGAACTATCGCTCTTCTCGAGGGACACAGGGAATGACGTCCTGTAGCGGAGAATACGCCACTGCGGGCATCTCTATGCCTCGGAAACAGCCTGAGAGAAATGATATTTCAGTTCCCGAGGGCCTGGGACCGACCTGTCAAGAGTGCCGTCGCCACATGAAAGAAACTCGCAGCCGTTACTGTAGCAAGGCATGCGAAGAGGCAAGCCGTAAATACCACGGCCCATCGCGTCCCTAATAACTTCGAGTCTGCCACCGAAACATGGTTGCCGGACGAGATCCCATGTTTTCGATAAAGCAAACGTTCAGTCATTCACGTTTGTGTACAACTAACTACATTTGTAACGCTGTCGTCGTTGTTTTTCCCTATGTCCGTACTGTCACTGAGACCTACCTAAGTCCTTCATGAATCATATGCGTAATGAACCATTCCATCTCCGCCTCGGGATCACTGTTGCCCGTCGTGAGCAACGACTTCTGGGACCAGACGGCGGGAAGCCCATCGCTTTGAGCTGCACGAGCGCGACATGGCTGAACTCGGGTAGCACCGTGACGGCGGGAGCCCCTGCGAATGCGAGGTATGTCAAGGAGTGACATCTTCAGTCTAAGGTAAGGGCGGGAGGGGCGGCTCACCACTGGACGTGTCGTCTGGGAGCTCGGTATCCCTGGAATAGAGGCTTTTGCCGGGATGCTGCTGGTAGAAGATGAGCACATCTCCGTCTGGAATGACGATCGGGATGTCTGTGCAAGTCGCTTTAGCACCAGCCGAACAGATTGGAGCAGGAGGGGGGAAGATGCTAGGGATACGCACCAAGTTTCGTAGGCACCCATTAGCAGTTAACCAGTCACAGTTGGAACTTTTTCACGTGGAAGACGAGCGTGTCGGGGAATATCACGGAGCGCGACCGCCTATCCCGCGTGCCAGCGCGCACCATCAACCCTGCCTTGCCCTGCACACAGAGACGCGGCTCTCTGCGCCCACCTTGTCGCTGCGACGTTGTGCCGGCGGGTCGAAGCGTAGTTTTGGGGATCAGAGCACATCCTGAGCAGAGCGTGGGGGCCGGTTAACATAGGGTGGACACCGTGACAAGTGGTACATTAGCTCCCTAAGGAGCCGGTCTTCCCAGGAATTAGTACTGCAAATGCTTAAAGGCTTTTGTGCGCAGGTCCCGGGCCATTGCCAGTGCGGGGAGGGAGTACAGTACACTAGGTCACGGAAGACCGGCCCGATTGCCCCTTGAGAAGGGTAACTGAAGGGCATTGAAAATATTGAAAGGCTAATGGCCAAGTTTAGCCAGCGCCGCATTATGACCAGAACTGGATCAGAAGTACCTATTTTTGTGAGTGACAAAAATAAAGATAACGATATCGAACTGTGTGATAGGGCACAATTCGGAAGGTACAAGGATAGAGCGAGTGAAAATGCAATACATCCACGTCATCACACGCCTCTCCCTCGTCTCCCCGCCCCGCCCCTCATTCTCACGTCATTCTCGGTATTGCGAAAATTATTAGCAATTGCACTCCGGAGGAAAAGTGATGTCATCGACAAAGTTCGTCGCGTTGACACCAAACCCTTTGCTCGCGAATGTTTGCCACAACAAGCACCCGTAACTGCCCCCATATCGGTTTGCGTCCGCCTGTATCCACGCGTCGCGGGCATTCAGGACTGTCCATTCCGTGTCAGTGTCCAAATGTGAAAACACAGCCGAGTACGGCGGCAAAGATAAACCTCACAAGTAGGGTTGCATGGTTGGAGAAGTAGGGCGTCGATGAACAGATGAAGCCACACCACGTTTCCCTCTTTGGTCGTCGGGTCCGTCAGCGCTACCTTGGACCACCCGTGGGCAGTCACGAGAGCAGCGTACACGTTGTGAAGAGTGTTGGCCCAAACCTCGCCCATATCTGCAAACGCGTCAGGCGAATGGGGGATAAGGGGAAGAAATAGAGACTGGGGGCATACCGTGAGCATCAGTCAGACCCTTCAAACTCGAGTACCGAAGAGGGTTAGTGTCACTTTTCGAGTGTCCATAGGTTAAGCGATCCGTCATCGCGACCACTCGTTGCGTGCACTCACCTAGAAGTTGAGTACGGGTAGTGGCGGAGCCCAGCAGAGATTGTGCTGACGTATAGGCCAAACTCGTAGTCGGCAGTTGTGCTGCCCTGTGAGATCCAGCTGTCCACTAAAGTTGGAAGCCACAAACGTTGAGTGGACCGTAGACTTACTCGGCCATGGCGTCCGCATAGCCCTCACCGACGCCAGCAGCCTCGGGGGTTTGGAAGCAACGTGCAGTCCCACCACCGGTCATACGATTGGATGCCCCATGCTGGCATTCGTGGATCACTAAATCGTTTTGGAGGGCGCTATCCCGTCTGGGCTGAGCATTGGTCAGCCCTCCGTGCGGTCAGAGATCGGATGTAGAGGACATACGGAGAACTTAACAAATAGGTACAACTGCAATTTAGGGGACTGGCCACTATTTTGTGTCAGAAATGCTAGCCGACAAACTCTAAAGGGACGAACGTACTCGGGGGGAGTCGCAAATACGGCATCGTTTATACCCGCATCATCCTGCACGCTCACGAGGACGCGATCGAATCCCTGTCCGCCCTTGTTAAAATTATTAGTCTGGAAGTTGAAAGTTGTCTCCGTGAAGCCATATTTGTAAGTGAAGTCATGGAAAGTATTGACGACGTAGAATGCATTCGTAGCGGCCGCCGGGGGGTTCGTCCCGGTGGTCGGATCCTGTGTAAGGTCCACGACATATTTAAAGTTAAGGACAGGAGAGGTCTCGACAGTGATGTCGATAAGCTGAGAGCCTTTGTACGCGATAGCGTTGTTGCCACTTCTGGAGAGTCAGGGGACTGGAGTCCTGATAGTAAAAAGGGCACTCACGCGGTGAGATTGGAGGTCGTCGTAAACTCCTGGTGCCAGCCGTTGGGAGATGCGCTCAGATCCTGTGGGTCGTTGATGGTCTGAAAACCCTGTGTGGGGTCCTCTTTATTGATTGGGAGAGCGAGGTACTAAAAAAAAAACCCCAAAAAAAGGAAGCCGTTAGAATTGGAAGAGTCCCGCTGTTTCGCCGAACTGACCGAGGCATTCGCGACGAAGTCTGTCACAGAGAGTAACGTGTTGTTATGTGCGTCTACAAAGGCCTCATACCATGTTCCCGCAGTATCATTTTGAATTTGGATAACACGGGCAAGCGCGGCGAAGCCGTTCGGTCGCACAAGGAACTCGAGTGTTGCGTTGTGTCCATTGTAGGTGCCAGCGAGCGCCTTCTCTGCGGTAGCAGACGCATCGTCGAAGGAGACAGAAGGGTTTATGTCCGCGGAGCCAGCTTAAAAAGATCGACTTGGTCAACTTCTTTTTTATCGAAACATCCGCGCGGACATACATAGCTTAACGAAAGAGGAACTGTATGACGAGACCTTCCCGTTGCTGTTGAAAGCGACGTTAGCAACCGCGTTGGAGGCGGGTATCCCATTCTACCACGGGCTTTTGGTTTATCGTCTCGGTCACGAAAAGCAGAGGAATCAACACACAATCTTCTGCACGAGGAAGGCGTACTGCGCCACCTGCCCCTGCGCGAGGGCACGGAGCTGAATATTGTCCTCAGAGATACCCAACTTAGACGCCAGGAAGGACATCGCGGCACCGCCGGTATCGGGGGTATCACGAGGATATCGTCGATATGTCGGGTAAGGGTCCACTCCGTCGACACCAAATCGCTGTTCGGTATGTTAGCGATCAGGGCTGTCATGATACAAAGAGGTAGAAACTCGCCTCGAAAATTGACTCTGGGTGGAACGCCTCGAGCTCGAGACTCCTGCCGGCACCAACGTAGTGTGTGCGATGAGTGGTTTGTTTAAATGTCGAGGGCCACGGATCCGCGCTGGTGGGTACAAACAGAAAGGCAAACAACGCGGGGGGGAGAAGCCTAGTGAATGAGACCATTAATGTTGATGGGCACTGCAGGAGGAGACTAGAGAGGGTCGTCGAGGCGGATGCGCGGCCGAAGACGGAAGTGAATCGTGGCACACTTATAAACGGCATCCTCTCAGTCCTAAGGTAGAATAGCCCGCGAACTCGCGGCTACTCCCTATCGGAGAATGAGCGAAGTAAGAAACCAATTGCGGACATGCCATAGACAATTCAAGTTGCAAAGATCGTTGGCACATGGCAGTGTGACGAATTGACCAGTCATGCAGTCATGCAAAATATGATGGCCATGTCGGACTTCCTCTGAACTATCGGGAATAGAAGGCTAGAATGATGCTCTCATTGGCAAGAGTTCCAGTGGGCGCTAGAAGGTCAAGTCGGGGTCGGCGGTGACTTGCTGGCCCGGCCTGCAGCCGCGGTTTCAGGTGAGAACTGTTGAATTTTACCTAAGCATTGACGGTTGTCAGGCGATGTGAGGCTTCGGTAAGAAACTGTTTCCCACGCTCGCTCGGACTGCCTAACGTCTCATTCTGTGCCACTCGTCTCTTCCTTCATACGGGACTATGCCTTAGGTAGAATTCTCCCTGTATTTAAGCGTTCTTTCATTCAGCAGCACCCGTTCACCTTTTCACCTCCAATCAATGTGAATTAAGCTCGCAGGGCACATCTAAAACGATGGCACCTCCAGCACGACTTGCATGACCCGTTCCAGCTCCAATTCTCCTCTCCCCTCATCTAGGCGTTGGTACTACCCCTTATATCTGGGCGCTACCTATGTGATCCATACGTAGCAATGCCCGACGTTCGCCAGCACACCGCACTTCCCCGCATCCGAACTAACGCCATGCCAGGCGTCTGTATTCCTGGCTGACAATCACAACCACGACGACGAACATGCAATCGCGGGTACAATCCTCCCCCACGCGAGCCGTGAGTTGTGTGCGACATTGATGACGACGCAGCCGTCAGGAAGTGCTCCGCCAACGCGAGCTCAAGCCCCATGCGATCCCAACCTCAGCGATGGGGACGACCATGACGCCGTGGCGGTAGCACGGGGTGGGGGAGGCGCTCCATAAAACTCCCGTGCGCCACCCACGACGCGGGGGCTGGAGTAATGCGAGCAACAACCCCCGTGCACCCCCAATGATGATGACGACGACGACGACGATGCCGCGGCGGGTGGGGCTCCTCTAACGAGGGCCATAACTTCCTGTGTCACCAAACACGATGACGACGTGGCGACGGGAGAGGGGGGGCAGGCGTAACGCAAGCGTCAACTACCCTGCACCTCCGATAACGACGACCACGACGCATCTTAGAGTAGCTTGTATTACTTGGTGGACCCGGCCTCACTTATCATTCACTGGGAATCATTTGAGGTATTAGAACCGTTTAGGGACAGTCCTGAACGACCTGAACACTTTAAACCACCTCTAGTTTTACAGATATTTATTTAGCCAGGTCTTGAAACATATCTTGAAACACTTTCTTGTCTTTATTTACACCTACTAGATCAGACTTAGTTTTTAAATAAAGTAGTTTAAATAAGTTCCAGTAATATGCTCAAATGCTGATGCGCCCGCCACTCACATTCTTACATCGTCCTTGGTATCACGAATACTATTAGCAATTACATGGTCCTGGAGGGGAAGTGATGTCATCGACAAAGTTCGTTGCATTGACACCAAATCCTCTGCTCGCGAATGTTCCCCACAACAAGCACGCGTGACTGCCCCCATATCGGTTTGCGTCCGCCTGTATCCACGCGTCCCGCGCTTGAATGACTGTCCGTTCCGTGTCAGTGTCTACGTGTAAAACACAGCCGAGTACGGCGCTAACGAGAAAACCTCACAAGTAGGGTTGCATGGTTGGAGAAGTAGGGCGTCGACGAACAGATGAAGCCACACCACGTTTCCCTCTTTGGTCGTCGGGTCCGTCAGCGCTACCTTGGACCACCCGTAGGCAGTCACGAGAGCAGCGTACACGTTGTGAAGAGTGTTGGCCCAAACCTCGCCCATATCTGCACACGTATCAAGCGAATGGGGGATACGGGGAAGAAATAGAGACTGGGGGCATACCGTGAGCATCAGTCATACCCTTCAAACTCGAGTACCGAAGAGGGTTAGTGTCGCTTTTCGAGTATTGATAAGCTAAGCGATCCGTTCTCGCGACCACTCGTTGCGTGCACTCACTTAGAAGTTGAGTACGGGTAGTTGCGGAGCCCAGTAGGGCTTTGGCTGGCGTATTGGCCAAACTCGTAGTCGGCAGTTGTGCTGCCCTGTGAGATCCAGCTGTCCACCAGCGTTGGAAGTCACAAACATAAAGCGGACCGAAGACTTACTCGGCCATGGCGTCCGCATAGCCCTCGGCAACCCCAACAGCCTCGGGGGTTTGGAAGCAACGTGCAGTCCCACCACCGGTCATACGATTGGATGCCCCATGCTGGCATTCGTGGATCACTAAATCGTTTTGGAGGGCGCTGTCCCGTCTGGGCTGAGCATCGGTCAGCCCTCTGTGTGGTCAGAGATCGAATGTAGAGGACATACGGAGAACTTAACATATAGATACAACTGCAATTTAGGGGACTGGCCACTATTTTGTGTCAGAACTGCCAGCCGACAAACTCTAAAGGGACGAACGTACTCGGGGGGAGTCCAAAAAACGGCATCGTTTATACCCGCATCATCCTGCACGCTCACAAGGACGCGATCGAATCCGTCTCCGCCCTTGTTAAAATTATTAGTCTGGAAGTTGAAAGTTGTCTCCGTGAAGCCATATTTGTAAGTGAAGTCATGGAAAGTATTGACGATGTAGAATGCATTCGTAGCGGCCGCCGGGGGGTTCGTCCCGGCGGTCGGGTCCTGTTTAAGGTCCACGACATATTTAAAGTTAAGGACAGGAGAGGTCTCGACGGTGATGTTGATAAGCTGAGAGCCTTTGTACGCGATTGCGTTGTTGCCGCTTCTGGAGAGTCAGGGGACTGGAGTCCTGATAGTAAAAAGGGCACTCACGCGGTGAGATTGGAGGTCGTCGTAAACTCCTGGTGCCAGCCATTTGGAGATGCAGTCAGATCCTGTGGGTCGTTGATGGTCTGAAAACCCTTTGTGGGGTCCTGTTTATTGATTGGGAGAGCGAGGTACTGCATAACCAGAAAAAACAAAAAAGGAAGAGGCTATTAGAATTGGAAGAGTCCAGTTGTTTCGCTGAACTGACCGAGGCTTTCGCGACGAAGTCTGTCACAGAGAGTAACGTGTTGCTATGCGCGTCTACAAAGGCCTCGTACCATGTTCCCGCATTCTCATTTTGAATTTGGATAACATGGGCAAGCGCAGCGAAGCCGGTCGGTTGCACAACGAACTCGAGTGTTGCGTTGTGTCCATTGTAGGTGCCATCGAGGGTCTTCTCTGCGGTCGCGATCGCATCGTCGAGGGAGACAGAAGGATTTATGTCTGCAGCGCCAGCTTGAGAAAATCGACCTAGTTAACAACCTCGTATCGAAACATTCGCGCAGACATACTATGCTCAACGAAAGAAGAGCTGTATGACGAGATCTTCCCGTAGTTGTTGAAAGCGACGTTAGCAACCGCGTTGGCAACGGGTACCCCATTCTGCCACGGACTTTTGTTTATCGTCTTGGTCACGGGAAGCAGCGGAACCGACACACAATCTTCTGCACCAGGAAGACATGGTGCGCCGCCTGCCCTTGCGCGCTGGTACGGAGGTGAACACTGTCCTCAGAGATACTCAACTTAGACGCCAGAAAGGATACCGCAGCGCCACCAGTATCGAGGGTATCACGAGGATATCGTCGATATGTCGGGTAAGGGTCCACTCCGTCGATACCAAATCCCTGTTCGGCATGTCAGCAAACATAACTATAATGATACAAAGAGGTAGAAGCCCGCCTCGAAAGTTGACTGTGGGTGGAACGTCTCGAGCTCGAGGCTCCTGTCTGCACCAATGTAGTGCGTGCGTTGAATGAAAGGTTTAAATCCCGAGGACTGCGGTGTCGCGCTCGTGGTGGGTACAAAAAGAAGGGAAAACAGCACTGAGGGGAGGAGCTTAGCGAATGCGACCATTATTGACGGACACTGCAAGAGACTAGAGAATCGTCGAGGCGGACATGGGGCTGAAGACGGAAGTGGATCATGGCACAACTTATAAATTGCGTCCTCCCGGTTCTGAGATGGAACAGCTACACACCCACAGCTATTATTATAACTCGAAAAATTAGTGAGGTAAGAAGTCAGTTGCGGTCCTGCGATTCCTGCCAGAGACTATTGCAGAGATCGGCATAGAGGTTACGAATTGGTCAGTCATGCGACATATGACTGGCCCTGCCGGACTTCCTCTGAACCATCAGGGATAGAAGACTTGGTTTCTCACCATAGCCTTCTATCCTTGAATGCCAGTGGTGAGAGCTAGAAAGTCAAGTCGAGGTCAGCGGCGACTTGCTGACCTAGCCTGAAAGCCGCGGCTCCAAGTCAAGCCTTCTTCAAAGTCGAGAATCAAGGATCCGATTGCGTTTCCCAACTGATCAATCATCGGCAAAATCATCATGGTGAATGGTGACGCGTACGCGAGCTCCCAATGGCAGCTGTAAACGAAAAGGGCGACACCCGAGTCGAACGCTTAGGCCGACCGCGGCTCTGTAATAGTAACTACGACAATGTAATCCCATACAGGCATTACTTTTGATCAAGATGCCGTGGCCTGAGACTTGCCATCGACGTCGGGCCATTCAATTTGTTGGTGCACTGATCTGCGAGTGTCGAAATTGCATCACTCAGGAATTGCCCAAGGCTTTACCTCCATGCTTGGACCGCCCGACATAGGTGCCCGATGGCCTGGGATTCCTCCAGAAGAAATACAAAATCCTTTTTGATTATTTCAGCCTCTTTGGAAAGGCAAAAGCGGTCAAGAGGGGAAAAAGGGCGACTGAAAGTTATGTCTGGAGCTTGTGAATTCAACACGGTTTCACGTAATTTTTAGCGCCCATGCCATGATGACTCGGAACTTAGGGAGGGACTCGGAAGCGCCCGAAGGGGCCCTAGCACTCCGGCGCCTATGGTGTGTCTACCGCTCACTCCCACTCTCAACTGCTCTGCCTCGCTGATGGAAGTCACCATGCCCTCACTAGCAGAAGCTACCTGTCGCAGGCCAACAGCACCGTTTTCCTTGTGCCAAATCCATTTGCCCTTGGTCAACGTGCAGCCTTCCCCGTCGTCATCATGATCTCCTCACACCTCTGTCTGACCCAACACAGTTTTCCACTCAAAGAAGTACCAACCAGGTATGTCTGTGCTCACTTCCGCAATGGCGATGATGTCGTGGTGGGTGGCGCTTCACCAATGTGGGCCATAACTCTCATGTGCCACCAACCATGACAATAACATGGCAATGGGGGGGAGGTAACACGAGACTCAACCCCCTGCACCTGCAGTGATGACAACAACAACAACACAATAGTGGAGCTGGGCATGAGAAATTTGCTTGAGATGATAAGTCTCTTACTGTAAAAACGTGAGTGTATACGAGAGAGTACTAATACCCAGATGTAGATAGTCACGAGAACATATATCAGATAAAAAGTCCGCATTATCCTTGTTTGCTTGTGACAAGTGTGTTCAGAGACTTGACAACTTGTTCTAGTGTTGCTGCATGCGACCAATCTCTCCCACTTGGTAAACCGAGGTCGTGTGCTGCAACTTCCGAGTGGTCATTTTGCGCCGGAGAGGCTCTAAGTAATTTAAGTGAGTTCCAGTGATGTGCACAAATGCTGATGCCTTCCCGCCCGTCACATTCTTACACCTTCCTTGGTATCCCGAAAACTAATAGATATGACATTCCGGAGGGACAGTGCCGTCATCGATATAATCCGCGGCGTTGACACCCAAACCTTTGCTCGCGAATGTTAACCACAATAAGCACTTGTAAGCGCCGTCATATCGGTTTGCATCTGCCTGAATCCACGCGTCGCGGGCTTGAACGACTGTCCGTTCCGTGTCAGTGTCCACGTGTGAAAGCACAGCCGAGTACGCGGCAAGGAGGAAACCTCACAAGTAGGGTTGCATGGCTGGAGAAGCAGGGTGTCAAAGAGGAGGTGAAAAAATATGACGTTTCCCGCTGGGTGGGTCGGGTCCAGGAGAAATAACCAGGTCCACCCGAAGCCATCGACAAACTCGGCATACAATTTGTGAAGAACGTTCGCCCAAACCTCACCCATAGCTGCACACGTCTCAGGCGAATGGGGGATACGGGGAAGAAATAGAGAGTGCGTACCGTGAGCATCAGTCATATCGTTCAAACTCGAGTAGCGAAGGGGGTTGACATCGCTTTTCAAGTGTTAAGCGATTCGTCCCCGTGATCAGTGGTTGCGCGCACACTCACTCAGACGTTGAGTACGGGTACGTACGGAGGCCAGTAGAGTTATTGCTGACGTCTTTGCCAAATATGTAGTCGGTGGGAATATCGTTTTGTGACATAGCGCTGTCCACCAGAGTTGGAAGGCGCAAACATAGAACGAACAGAAGACTTACTCTGCCATGGCGTCCGCATAGCCCTCGGAAATGCCAGCGGCCTCGAGGGTTTGGAGGCAACGTGCAGTCCCACCACCGGTCATACGGTGGGTTGCCCCATGCTGGCATTCGTGGATAATTATCTCGTTTTGGAGTGCGCTGTCTCGTTTGGGCTGAGCATTTGTCAGCCACCGGTGTGGTCAGAGATCGGGCAGAGGACATACAAAGAAATCATTATATAGGAACAACCGCATTTTACTGGACTGGCCACTGTTTTGTGTCAGAAAGTCCCACCGACAAACTTGAACTCTGGAGGGTCGAACGTACTCTGGGAGAATCGCAAAGTCTGCACCGTTTACACTCTCAGAATCCTGCACGCTCACGAAGACGCGATCATATTCCTGTCCGCCCTTGCCAAAGTTGTTTGTCTGGAAATTGAAAGTTGTCTCCGTGAAGCCATATAGGTAAGCGAAGTCATGGAAAGAATTGACAACGAAGAATGCATTCGTAACGGCCGCCGGGACGTTCGTCCCGATGGTCGGGTCCTGTGTAGGGTCTACGACATAGTTAAAGTTAAGGACAGGAGAGGATTCGACGGTAGTGTTGATAAGCTGAGAGCCTGTGTACGCGAGAGCGTTGTTGCCACTTCCGGAGAGTCAGGACACTTACAACCCTGATGGTAAAGAGGGGCACTCACTCGGTCGTATTTGTGGCCGTAGTATCCTCCTGGTGCCAGCCGTTGGGAGATGCAGTCAGATCCTGTGGGTCAATGACGTTTAAAAAACCCTCGGTGGTGGAGTCCTCCGCCTCGAATGGGACAACGAGGTACTGCATAACCAAAGAAAAAAGTGAAGCCATTAGAATTGGAAGAGTCCAGCTCGTTCGCCGAACTGACCGAGGCTTTCGCGACGAAGTCTGTCACAGAGAGTATCGTGCTGTTATGCGCGTCTACAAAGGCCTCATACCATGTTCCCGCATTCTCGTTTCGAATTTGGATAACATGGGTAAGTGCAGCGAAGCCGTTAGATTGAACAACGAACTCAAGTGTTGCTGGGTGTCCATTGTAGGTGCCATCGAGGGTCTTCTCTGCGGTCGCGATCGCGTCAGCGAGGGAGACAGAAGAGTCTGTGTCCGCAGCGCCAGCTTGATAAAACAAAATCGACCTGGTTAACAACCTCGTTATCGAAATACCCGCGCGGACATACAATGCTTAACGAAAGAGGAGCTGTATGACGAAACCTTCCCATTGTCGTTGAAAGCGACGTTAGCAACCGCGTTGGCGACGGGTACCCCATTCTGCCACGGGCCTTTGTTTATCGTCTTGGTCACGGGAAACAGAGGAATCGACACACAATCCTCTGCACCAGGAAGACATGGTGTGCCGCCTGCCCCTGCGCGCTGGTACGGAGGTGAATATTATCCTCAGAGACACCCGACTTGGACGCCAGAAAGGACACTGCAGCGCCACCAGTATCGAGGGTACTACTACGCAAATATCGTCGATATTTCGGAAAGGGGTCCACCCCGTCGACACCAAATCCCTGTTTGTATGTCACCAAACAGGATGTTATGGTACAAAGAGGCGGAAGCTCACCTCGAAAGTTGATTTTGGGTGGAACACCTCGAGCTTGAGTCTCTTGTCGGCACCAAGGTAATGCGTGCGATGAGTGGTATGTTTATATGTTGCAGGCCACGAGGTCGCGCTGGTGGTGAGTACAAAAAGAGGGGCAAGCAGTACGGGGAGGAGGAGCTGAGCGAATGAGACCATTAATCCTGGATGGGCACTGCAGGAGGAGACTAGAGAGTGTTGCCAAGTCGGACGTGCGGCTGAAGACGGAAGTAGATCATGGCACAACTTATAAAGTGTATCCTCTCGGTTCTGAGATAGAACACTGGCAGTCACACACTCGGAGTGTGCGACAGTTTTATCTCAGGGCCGAGTGACCCGCGGCTATTAAGTTATTATAACTTGGAAAAACTAGCGAGGTACAAAGTCAGTTGCGGTCCAGACTTCGTACCTAGCTAATTTCTCCGAGTTATAACCTGAATAATAGCGGTGCAGCCAGAGACTACACTGGCAGTATTGCAGAGATCGTTGGAATAGGGGTAAGTGTAACGAATTGGCCAGTCATGCGACGTATGATTGGCCCTGCCGGACCCCCTCTGAACCGTCAGGGACAAGAATCGAGGATTCGACCGCTGCCTGACTAATCAATTATCAGCAGGACCGTTTGTTACTTACTGGTTATCGTTATCATGATGCCTGCCCTTAATGGTGAACTAGTGAGGTAGTTGACAAGGATTACGCGAGCTCCCAATGGCAGCTGTATAAACGAAAAGACCAAGTCGAACGCTTACTATTTGCTTACAATTGGTCGACCGCGACTTTGTAAGATAGTAGTAACCATGACACCCCTGTAACCCCTTACTATTGATCAAGATGCCGTTGCTTGACACTTGGCCACCGACATTAGCCATTGTGCCAATTGGCACATTTGCTACTGGCACTGGCCCTGCCCGAGTCGGTGGGAGTGTCAAACTTGCATCATCGGGCTTCGCGGCCCGCCTTCAGACTCAGACCGCCCGACCTCCGATCTTGTGCCCGATGTGCCTCCTCCTACATCAGCAAAAAACCAGGGGAATTGTCAGCAATTATAAGAAATTATAATTGCCGTGAGCGATGCAATTGGATCCCAGATTGGCAATCAACAAAGTTGATTACCATGGTACGTTAAATTTTGAAATCTCCGGCAATCAATGATGGCACTTATAATTAATTTTCTGGGTTTCAGGTACTTGTATGCATATTGTAATTTATCACAAAATTCAGAGGGG
>WNGR01006085.1_pt1 | contig 25195 bp, 13 predicted proteins | sample 5407581 | NCBI WGS metagenome assembly WNGR01 (sample SAMN13153383, study PRJNA577476) | soil metagenome | isolation source: 80 cm soil or saprolite under Garry oak tree replicate 2 | place: USA:California | collected 2016-06-15
ATGAGCGCGCAGAGAGACGAGCAGCAGCAACCGGTCAGGCTCACCACCCGGGCCACCGGCGTAGACCTGAGTGGGAACACGCTCGCCGTTTGCGGCTTGCTCCGCAATGATTGATTGCGCCTGACCGGCACTCAAGTGAAGCTTGGTGAGGACCTCATGGAGGGGAAGCTGAACAATTTCGGGTGGACGATCAACGGCGAGAGGATTGATGAGTTCAACCCGCTGCGCATGGGCGGGGTGAGCAAGAAAGCACAGCAGGAGTGCGAGACAGGGAATTCGAGTCGCCGGGAAGAACATGCTCTTCCTGAACTGAGAACCCTGTTGGCAGGGAACTGAAAGACACAGAAGCATCGAATTTAAACCTTGCCTTACCATCACGGTACAAGATGAATTTCAAGTGAGTTATAGATTTGAAGTCAATTCTCTTCAACCTTGATGACGAAATAAATGAACTCTCCGCCTTTGGGCAACAACAACTGATGGGGAACGTTGGCAGGAATGTGCACAAAATCGCCCTCGTGCAGCAATACCTGGGTTCCGCCGGTGATGGAGGATCCTTTGATCTCGCCCGGCTTGACTTCCTTTGGTTCGACAATGGTGCCACCGCTGGTGAGCGTGGCTTCGCCGCGAATGACGCAAAAGAAATCGGCAAAGTTGCGGTGAATTTCAGCTCCACCATCCTTTTGTCGAAGAGAAATCATCGTGTAGTGCCGGGGATATTTGGACAGCGTGATGGCCGCCGATCCGCCGGACGCGGAGGCGGTTTCCTCAAGCGACTTCGCCTTCTCGAGGATCTGCGCAGGCGAGATGTGGTCGATCTCGGCAGCTTGAGCCGGCAATGTTTTTGGCGCTAAAGCGGCGGCTGATATGAGCCCGATAACAATGACACTTCTCCATTCATTCATTGAGTTCCTCCCGGCCAGTTGGAACGCGAACCGTCAGGTCGAAGAAAATTGTGCGCGCGCTATCTACTTCTATTCATCACAGAAGATCCGCGATCGTGAGTCGATCCATGTCATCGTAATCCTGATTTTCGCCGCCCATGCCCCAACAGAAAGTGTAGTTGGTTGTTCCCACGCCTGCATGGATTGACCAGCCCGGCGACACGACCACTTGCTTGTTTGCGATGACCAGGCTGCGTGTCTCGTGGGCGGGCCCCATGAGGTGGACGACGCGGTCAGTCTGAGGAAGATTGAAATAGAGATAGACCTCAGACCGGCGCATGTGGGTGTGAGGCGGCATCGTATTCCATACGCTGCCTGAGGCGAGTTGCGTGAAACCCATCACTAGCTGGCAACTGCGCGGGCCGGCCATGTAGATGAGCTTCTTGATGTCGCGCCGGTTGGCTGTTTCGGCACTACCCAGGCTCACAACCGGCAGGCCCGCCGATTGCACAAGACGCGTGGGATAAACCGCGTGCGCGGGATAGCTGAGAAGATAGAACTCCGCCGGCCGGTCGTGATCGACACTGGCGAATTGGATGTGCTCGTTTCCTCGACCTGCATATAAGGCATCGAGGTTGTTCAGTTCAAATTTATCCTCCCCGACGGTTACGATTCCGGAACCGCCAATGTTGAGAATTCCCAGCTCGCGCCGCTCAGTGAAATAGGCGGCCTTGAGGGCGTCGTCACTGGGGAGCAGGAGCGGTCTATCCGTCGGTACCGCGGATCCAATCACGGTACGGTCCAGATCGACATAGGTGAGATTCAGCTCTCCGGGACAAAACAGATCGCAGAGAAGAAACGAGTCTCGCAATTCCTGCGTTGTCATGCCACGATAGCGGGTTTGATCCGCAAGTTGGAGGATTTTCATGGTCCCTCGGGTGTAGAAATGGATTTTTTTATCATCAGTATGATTGCAGTCGACTCGCAAGAGATAACAATAACATCCGGTCCTGAGGAGAATTCCTGGGAGAGGTTTTGCAAAATAAACAGATGACCATTTCGCTCTGCGGTCATCGGGATATCGGTTGCGTCCGGGAGCACGCAGATCAGATGGCAAGAATTTTACTAGAAGACTTTCCGTGGAGCTGGTCAGCAGATTGGACCGTACGGCTTGCAGTTGATTTTCAGCATCGCACATCTCCAAAGTCTGGATCGAGGAGGTCCTTGGCGTGAACCCACTTCGGTATTGGGAGTACGCTCTGAAAAGTGGGTAAGGGCATTTACGGTCGCTTTCATGCAATTCGAGTTGTTCTCTCTTACGAGCACCTGACCCACCCGTACTTTTTGTAAGTTCACTCTAAGTGCGTGAGCGCCACTTCGCACTCTGGTAACCACAGGTCTGCCCGATATGGATGTATATAGAAGAGATGGATTCAGAGTGCTCTACGCCACTTAATAGTGCACGGTGAGCCAGCCTTCAGTCTGAAATGCCAGTTTTTTACAGATTTTATGAGAGGACGTGCTCAGTGGATCCAGGGTTACCTCTGTTTGATCTGGCGCAAGTTACACGGACTCTAGTAACCGATGGCATGTTGCAGTAACTCATACCGCAATGACTAAAGAACAGTTGCCACTTGTCGCAATGATGTGTCAAGTTTGTAGCAGGGAGAGCGTTGGGGGAATTCACAAAGGCGTTCTCTTCAAGTTCATCTTCCCTGAACCAGAAACAACTTAGGACCCACAGAAGACCGATCGTGGATACGGTCTCACAGGAGATCTATGCCTGCGGTCAGCGGTCAAATCTTTGATTGACCGATGAGCATTCTGCGGCTCGTCTACGTTCGCTTTACGTGACGTGGGTGGCGTGTGTCCCGGTGTCGTAATCGGTTCCGGTCAGTGCATTGTAGGGCGTCTTCAAAGGCATTCAAGGCACCCGAATCTGAAGTCGTGGGCAGTATTGGAGAGTAACTGATGAATACTGAATCGCAAGCCAAAGACATAGCAGCCCTGCTGAGCCGAGCTGGTCTCAGGAGTGGTGGAGCATATCATGAATTTCCCGATAGGGTGTGCCATCTTTCTGAAGTTTCTTTTTCGTCAAGCACGATTGCGTCCGCTGCGGCAGATATCGAAGAGGCCCAGGTAGTACGCTATGGCGAGCAGGCTCGCACCAGCTCGAAGGTGACGGTACCATCGCTTGATCGGCTGCTGGTGGGGACGTCGCTACATGGGGCGCAGGGTGCCCGGGCGGCAACGAAGATCGCCTTCTTTTCTCTTGCCGGAGGTGTGGGCAAGACAACGCTTGCGACTGCCGTGGGGCGGGTCCTTTGCGGCCGCATGAAGCGCGTGGTACTCGCGAATTGCGATAGCAGTTTCAGGCTCCAGCATCTGCGGGCGCTTTATTCGCACACCGTGGGAAACCTTACCTTCGTTCATGCCCCAGGGCATGTCTCCGCTCTTCCCATGACGGTGTTTGACGCGGGCGAAACTGCACGCGCGGAAGAGCGCGAGATAGGGCTAAGGACAATTCAGGACTCCAGTCTGCAAGCCGATACGGTGTTGCTTGATCTTCCGGCAAACGGCAATGCGCGGACAATCGAGTCTCTGAAGACGGCAGATCACATCGTTGTTCCGCTCACGGCTGACATGCACTCCGCAATGACCGTGCGATGGGTGCAGGAGTTACTGAGCAGAGTATCCCTTGCGAGCCGCAAAGTGCATTACGTGTTGAACAGGTACGACTCATCACGTTCCATGCATTGTGAAATGTGCCATGAGTTGCAGGAGATGCTGGGAAGCGCTCTTTTGCCTAACTTCATTCGCGAAGAACCGCAAATCCAGGATGCGATGCGAAGTGGGGTAACCATTATCGATCACGCACCGCACACTGAGGTAGTTGCCGAACTGCAGGAACTTGCTAAGTGGGTCGAAACACTGCTTCCGTGCCCCGAGCTTGTGAAAGGAATGACTGCGTGAAACGAGATAACTCAACTTCTACCTCAAGGCAGGCGCTGATCAGGAGGTTCAGCTGGGTGGCGTTGCCGCTGCTCGCTCTTATCCTATGCGTCGGTTCCATTCCAATGAGTTGGCAACAGCAAGCCGGCTTTGGCGCACTTATGGTTACTGCCGCCATATTAGTCAGCCGCACTCACAGCGGCAGGATCGGCACCTTGATCCTGGTGATGCTCTCTATGTGCGCAACCGCTCGTTATGGCATTTGGCGCATTGAATCACTGGAACGGTACTTTACCAGCCCGTGGCAGGCGGTCGATAGGTGGAATGCGCTTTTCATGCTGTTGTTGATTGCAGCTGAGTTGTATTCCTTCCTCATTTTGTACCTGGGATACATGCAGACCATTGCGCCACTTCGCCGGCCCTTGCTCTTGTTGCCGAGTCAGACCGATGAGTGGCCATCGGTGGATGTAATGATCCCAACGTACAACGAGCCGCTTGACGTAGTGCGTTATACGGCCCTTGCCGCCAAGCAGTTGGATTGGCCGTCTGGCAAGTTGAATATCTGGGTGCTGGACGACGGCAGCCGCGAAGAGTTTCGGTCATTTGCCGAAGAGGCCGGGGTGGGGTACATTGCGCGGCCGGAACACTCTCATGCCAAGGCCGGCAACATCAACTACGCGCTCAAGCGCACCTCGGGCGACCTGGTTGCCATCTTCGATTGCGATCACGTTCCTACCCGATCGTTTCTGCAGGTGACGGCGGGTTGGTTTTTGCGCGACAAGAAGCTGGCGATGTTACAGACGCCGCATCACTTCTATTCGCCTGACCCGTTCGAACGCAATCTCGGACACTTCCGGAGTGTGCCGAATGAAGGCGAATTGTTTTACGGGGTCATTCAGGACACGAACGATTTTTGGAACGCCACATTCTTCTGTGGTTCATGTGCGGTACTTCGCCGGTCGGCTCTTGATGAGGTGGGTGGCATTGCACATGAAACCGTCACGGAAGACGCGCATACATCTTTGCGCATGCAGCAACTAGGATGGAATACTGCCTATGTCAATCTGGCGCAGGCAGGAGGGTTGGCGACTGAGACATTAGCCGACCACGTAAAGCAGCGGATTCGCTGGGCTCGCGGGATGGCGCAGATCTTGCGCATCGATAACCCACTGTTTTCAAGAAAGCTCAGCCTCGCACAGCGGCTCTGTTATCTGAATGCTATGCTCCATTTCCTGTACGCACTGCCCAGGTTGATCTTTCTGAGTGCGCCGATACTGTACCTTGTGTTCGGCAAGCTCAACATACCGGGATACTGGCTTACCATCCTTGTTTTCGCCCTTCCGCACCTGGCGCTTTCGATGATAACTAACTCGCGGGTGCAGGGGCTGAAGCGCTACTCCTTCTGGAACGAGATCTATGAGACTGTCTTATCTCCGTATATCTTGCTGCCCACGCTGTTCGCGCTCATATCGCCAAAGTTCGGCAAGTTCAATGTAACTGCGAAAGGGCAGAACCAGTTAGAAGTCTACTTTGACAGTAAGCTGGCGCGGCCCTTTATTGCTTTGCTGGCATTGAACGTGCTGGGCCTCGCTATGGCGGTTCCACGGTATCTCTATTGGGATCGAGGGCATACCGGGACGATCATGATGAATGTTGTCTGGACGCTGTTCAACATTGTCGTTCTCGGAGTTACGCTGTCGATCTGCTGGGAGTCGCGGCAACGCCGCCAGGCGGTTCGCGTCGCGGTCAAGGTTCCCGTCTCGATCGAGGGCGAAGATGGTGTCAGCACGGGTGTGCTTGAGGATATCTCCGTCCGAGGCGCCGCGGCGAATGTAAGCGGCAAGTGGAGTCCAAACGAAGCAGTAAAGGTGATATTTCCCACGGAAGATTCAGAGGCCGTACTCTCGGCTCGAGTTGTAGGGATCGCGCAGGAGCGCGTGAGGCTCGCGTTCAACCTGGGAACAATCCAGGAACAGGAGGCAATCGCTCGAGTGCTCTATCTGAAGGCGGACCGCTGGTTGAGCTGGACAGATGGACGGCGGCAGGACAATCTCTTAATCAGCCTCTTCGCGGTTTTCGCGGCTTCTTTTCGCGGCTTTCGCCAATGTTTACGGCTGTTTCGTCGCAAGCCGGCAGGGCAGGGAAACCAGGTCCCGGCGCTTGCAGCTCGCGCCGCCGCTGCCGTGCTGGTGATTGCGGCATTGTTTTTCTTTCTGCGCAGTGCCCATGGTGCGTCAACTCATCGTGCAAGGCACACCGAGGAGCAAGTAGCCGAAGTCTCCAGCAATCTTCAACTAAGCACGATCGGCGCGAAAGAAGGTGTGCTGCTCGATCGCTACAGCCGCAATCAAGGGCTGGCCATCGGGCTTCCGAATGACGTGCTGATCAAACAGGGTTCTTTTCATTTGAAGTACACGCTTCCAGAGAGCGATTTTCCATCGAGCACACTCGAGGTTCTACTCAATGACACGCTTCTGGCAGCTATCACTCCGGGGGCCGCGGAACTCGCCTCGCGTCATGGCGATGTAACCGTGCCGCTTCCGGCGGAACTCCTGGCTCCTCACAATCGCCTGACTCTGCGCCTGGCCGATGCAAGCGGGGCGGGGTGCAATGCGACGCAGGCAGCTACGGCCCCGATTCGGGTAGATGCGGATTCGTCATTGTCGATGCAGGAGCAGCGGCTGATACTGGCCAACGATCTAAGCTTGCTTCCCGAGCCATTCGTGCAGCGGATTGCCACTCAGGGTTCCACGCTGCCCGTTGTCTTCGCACATCAACCATCCGCGCGAACTCTTCAAGCGGCCGGCGTGCTTGTGTCCTGGTTCGGTTCTGAAACGCAAACCGGACAGACAACCTTTCCGGTCACAGTTGGATCGCTGCCCAAGGGCAACGCGGTGGTGATGCTTCTGAATCACGACTACGTTCCCGCGCTGAACTTGCCTGCAGCAGATAGAGCGCGCATTTCAGTGGTGGCCAATCCTCTCGACAAATACGGCAAGCTGCTCGTGCTTTCAGCGAATACTGCTGACGAGTTGCTGGCCATTACCCAGGCACTGGCAGTAGGACAGCTTCAACTTTCCGGAGACGAAGCGACTATGGGAAGCCTTGTGCTTCCGGCTCGGCGCACTCCGGACGATGCGCCTCGGTGGATCCACACGTCGCGCATAGGCCTCGAGGCGCTGAATGGCGGCAATCCCCTTCGGACAACCGATTCGAATCCCTGGAACATGTATCTGCGCCTTTCGCCCGATTTCAATTACGGGCCTGACCGGGATATCTACCTTCATCTCGTATATGGAAACGATGCGGCAAATCTCGATCCGCGTTCGAACCTTGTTGTTCGATTAAACGGGTCGGCATCGGACAGCGTGCCGGTGCGAGCGTCAGGCGGAACCGATCGATCGCAAACAGCGAATCTTTCATTGGGTACCTTGCCGGCATCCGTCTTTGCAAACACGCTGCAGGTGCAGTTCTATTTCATTCCGCCCTCCGGGGTGGCGTGCGACGGTTCTCATTTTGCCGGCATTCTGGGGAGCGGCTCGTACCTGGATCTCGGCAATCCGGTTCATCTGGCGCAACTGCCCAACCTGCACTTGTTCTCTGTGGCGGGATTTCCGTTTACGCGGATGGCCGACCTGGGAGAAACAGTGGCCCTGGTCTCCGATCACGCATCGCCCGCCGAACTGACAATGTACCTCAATCTGCTGAGTTATTTTGGCTCGCAGACAGGGTACCCCGCGCTCCGAATTGAGGTGGCGCCTCCCGCAGATGCACCGCGCTACAAGGACAAGGACCTTCTTGTGCTGGCGACGTATGGCGAACTCGCGGAGATTCCTGCAGTTGCCGGTAGGCTCCCGCTGCAACTGCATGAGGATGGCTGGCGCTTATCAACGCGAGCGCAACTGCTGCAAGCAGTGAGTGGCTTGTGGCACGAGTTCGGTGGAGGCGGTCAGGCAGAAGTGCCGTGGCAGGATGGATCAAGCCCTGAGGGTGTGATCGAACAGATTCGGTCTCCTTTCTCAGGCAGCCGATCGATGGTATTGCTGCTTGGCAAGGACGCATCATCACTCGAGTCAATGTCTGCGGGTCTGATGTCGGAACTTCCGCACGACGGCATCTCTGGGACCGTGAGCGTCTGGCAGGGTGGAGCATTCGTGAGCCATGTGTACAGCACGTCCACTTATTACCTTGGGGACGCAAGCATAATCAAGCGACTCGAGGTCATCTTGCCGCAGTATCCGTGGGTATTGCTGGGGGGGCTGCTCGCGGCGATCGTGCTGCTGGCTCTCTGGATGAATGCCTGCATCAACTACCGCATCCACAAACGGATGATGGGGGTTGAACACAATCTCGACGGCAAACCAAACCCGAGCTACCACTAGTCTCAACTCACTGATGCGAAGGTTGGCACAGAGCCGGCCCGGCCCCTTTTGCGCAATTTTCACCTTCTGTGTTCGACCAATCGCTGTCCCTGGAGGACGATATGAATCGCAATCATTATGCTTCCATCCTGTCGATGTTGTTGTTTGCATCCTGCGCGTCTGCGGTCCTCGCTCAACAAACTCCGGAGCAGGTGCTTGTTGAGCGTGCGCGGTTACTGGATGCACAAGGGCGGCACCAATTGGCGGCCGAGAACTGGCGCCAGGTTCTGCTGCTGGAGCCAAAGCAGCGGGAAAGCCTGACCGCTCTTGCGAACTACTACCGGACAACTGGTGACAAGACGAAGGCCCAGTACTACGATCGTATGCTTGGATCAAAGCATTCAGCTTCTGGAGATAAGCCGGAATCCTCAGGCGAACGTGGTGCGGACGCGAAGCTGAACGAGGCCGCTCGCTTGAGTGCCGAGCATAAGTACACCGAAGCTCTCGCCACCTACCAGGAGGTGTTTGGTTCAACACCTCCCGAGACTTGGGCGATCGCCTATTACCAGACAGAAGCGGCAATTCCAACCGAGAACGCCAAGGGTATTTCTGGATTGCGGTCTCTCACTGCGAAGTATCCCGCTAACCCGAAATATCAACTTGCGCTTGCTGAGCAGCTTACATACCGGCCTTCAACGCGAGCTGAAGGTTTGAGAATGCTCTCTGCGTTTCGAGGTAACGACTCGGAAAACGATCGGGCACGCGCGGCGTGGCGTGCTGCCATCCTGTGGGACCCCACGTCAGCGGCGGCGCTGGTAAGCTCGAAGCAATACTTGCAACGGTACCCCGATGACGAACTGGAAGCGCGGATCAAATCGAGTGCTGCGCCGAGCGAGCCGAAGGCTGAAGCTTCGCCCGAAGAGAGCGCGGGTTATCGGGCTCTGGCCAGCGGAGATCTCACAGAGGCGGCGTCCCATTTCAACGCGTTGACGCGAGAGACGAACCTCGCAACGCGCGGGGAGTTGGGGCTGGGCTATGTGTCGATGCGACAAACGGATTTCGAGACGGCGGTCACTCACTTTGAGAACGCGCGCACAAAGGGGATGCGCAGCGCGTCTCTCGACAAAGCGCTGAAGGAGGCGCGCTACTGGAGCGCAATGTCAGCCGGAAACGAGGCGCTGCAATCGAAGGATGTCACCGCGGCTGCAAGTGAGTTTGCGCGGGCCAGAGAAGTCGACAGCCATCGTCCCGAAGCGGCAGAGGCCCTGGGCGGATCGATGATCGCGGCACGAGAACCACAGCAGGCAGAAGATCTATTTGCGAGTCATGTGAAGAGCCATCCTGAACGGCCCGAGGCATGGATTGGCTGGATGAATGCTTTGCTGGAATCGAGCAAGTTCGATCGCGTGCTCGATATTCAAAAGAGTGTTCCGTCGGGAGTAAGAGCCCAACTGGTTCAGCGGCCTGACTATCTTGCCATATTGCTTAGTGCTGAGTTGGCCCAGGGTAATTCCGCGGAGAGCCGGATGTTACGCGACCGTCTTGCCAAGGTAAGCTCCGGCGCCGGCGGCGCAGAGGCTGATGTGCAAGCTGCGCGCGTTCTCTTTCGTTACAGCAATTTCGAAGATGCTTCACGGCTTGCGCTGGCTGCCGTCAATCACGATACGAAAAATGCCGAGGCCTGGCAGGTACTCATTCAGTCTGAACATATGGGAGGGCGCGACCACAATGCGATGACAATGATCGGCCGCATGCCCTCTTCAGTCAGTACCGCAGCCATGAGCAATGCGGAATTCGTTTTGGAACTCGCCTCGATCTACCAGAGCGAAGGCCAGCTTGAGAACGCAAAGGTGTTACTCGATCGGGCAGAGAAGATATCCAGTGGCAATCCGGCAAGGTTAACTCCGCTCGAGATGCAAAAGGCTGCATTGGCGCAGGCACAGGGGAATTCGCAGCTCGCGTACCAGGTCTACCGCAGAATTACCAGGAACTCTCCCGACCAGCTTGACGCGTGGATCGGGATGCTCAGCGCGCTGCATGCCGGCAATCACGATAGCGAAGCGTTGAGCGCGATGCATGACATTCCCGAGCCGGTGAGCAGCAAACTTCGTCACGACTTGAATTTTCTTGAGACTGCCGGCTTTATCTACAACGCCACGGGCCACCATCACGAAGCTCTGCTTTGCCTGCGCGCCGTCACCGATCACTATGAACAGCAGCGGAAACCGATGCCTTTCGGCGCGGGAATCGAACTGGCGTGGCTGCAACTCAACATGGGAGATCAACGCCAACTGGCAGCAATGCTCGATCGGCTGGGCAAACTGCGCGGGCTTTCCCTGGCGCAAACGATCGCCATTCAGAAGGTGTGGGCCGCATGGAGCATGCGACGCGCTGAAGCCGCTTTCAACACGGGCAATTCCAGCCAGGCTCTGACCATTTTGCAAGCAGCGGCGAAAGCCTACCCGGGCGATGCGCAGTTGTGCGTTCAACTTGCCGGGATGTATGTTCGCACCGGCCGTGCGGGTTTCGCATTGAAGATCTTCCAGGGCATGGACTGGAACAACGCGTCAGTCGATCAGTTTACGTCGGGCATCAACGCTGCGATCGCTACTCACAGCATGAGCGATGCGCGGTATTGGCTCTATCTCGGACTCGAAAAGTACCCCGGCAATACTGCTCTTTTGCGAGCCGGAGCACACGTGGAAGAACGAAAAGGTGATCTGAAAGCTGCGGAGAAGTATCTGAATCTTGCAGCCGCAAGCGAGCCTTCCGATTTACCGGCCATTCAAAAGGAGAGTGCGGCCCCAGCCAGTGTGGCGAGCAGCGGCGAGACGACGGAGAATTCGGCAGCAAGCGAACTCGCAAGAGTTCTTGAGAGTTCGAATGCTTCCACTCCGAGCGCCGATAACTCCTCATCGGAACTCACAGACGCGACGGCACGCTCGGGCGCTGATTCTTCGTTCATGACCGAGGGGCAATCCTCTCCCGTTCGTTACCAGCAGGATGCTCTGACCGTGGGCGATTCATCCAATCACATACAGTCGGGCGTTTATTACAGTGACCGACAAGCAGACCTGGTTCGTGTAGGAGTCGGATCGTCCAGCGCCAAAGTCGTCTCTGGCAGCAAAGCCACATGGCAAGTGGATGAGAACGATCTATCTGACAACGGGTCGAGCACCGATGTCCAAGCGAATCATAAGGTCGGCTCCGAGCACGGGGTGGCAATTGCGGACCCCCTTCACGGTGGCGACCTTGGCTTGTTGAACGATGCAGCGCGAGAAGAAAAGCGTTCTTCCAAAACCGACGCCGCCAATGTCAGCCTGGCAGAACTGCTGGACAGCGCGAGCGAAGAGCAGGAGGAAAGTATTTCAGGGAATGACTCAAACGAACTGGTGTCAGCATTGCTCGGAAATGCCGCTCCGCGGCCTGACGGATTCTCTGCGAGCGTCTCCGCATCGTCGCGGTTCACGGCCTTCCCAGACCCTGCGATGATCAGGAATGCAAGTGCGGTCATTACGCGTCCTGTGATGCTGCAGTCAGGGGTGCCCGACAGCACTTCGAACTATCGCTTCGGCAGCGGGAGCACGCTGCCCGCAGACACACAGTTTGCCTCTGGCACCGAGGGCAGCCTGCAACTCGCCACCCATGATCTGCAGGCCTCCATCGGTTTTTCGCCATCAGGTTTTCTGGTGAACAATGTACTGGGTAACTTGTCCATCCGTCCGTTATCCGGGCCGTTTACCTTTAGCGCCTATCGTGCCAGTCAGAAGGATTCTCTCCTCTCCTATGCCGGCCTCAAGGATCCTGACACGGGACAAGTGTGGGGCGGCGTAGTTGCAACCGGAGGTTCGCTGCAATTCGCACGTGGCGGGGCTGCATCGGGGTTCTACGCTTCGATCGACGGCCAGAAGCTTACCGGAGTCAACGTCGCTGAAAACACCCGCGTCATGGGTAATGCGGGAGCATACTGGCTCGCTTATTCGAATCCGTACGGCGATCTGAAGATCGGAGCTAACCTGACCGCGATGCACTACGCCATGAACCAGCGTTACTTCACGATTGGGCAGGGCGGCTACTTCAGCCCCGATGCGTTTCTGCTGATGAACGCGCCGATCACCTGGCAGGGCAGGCCGATTCACAACACGACCTACATGATCGGCGGAAGCGTGGGCGCGCAGAGCATACAGGAGAGCGCCGCACTCCCTGGCTCGCTTATTGCGGGCACCGGTGTTGGAACGACCGCAGGCGCCAGTTACGACCTGCATCTGAAGTTAGCTCACAGCATGGACGCACACTGGACGCTCGAGGGCTTTCTCGATACAAACAACGCCCGCCAGTATACGGATACGACGACCGGCTTCACCGTCCGCTATTCGACTCGTGCTCAAACCGGCGATATGCGCGGCTCCGGTTTCCTCAACATCATGGAGCCTCTGCCGCTGCAAGTTCCGTAATCGAACTACCTCGTCACCGCAATCAGCTAAGCGACGGTTCACAGGGACTGTCGCTTAGCCAAACTTGCATCGCGAACTGTCGTCAGGATGTCCGCGATATCTCGTCGATCGATCGAACATGATAACTGATCGTCAGGGCGGCGTTTGCCCAGGAAGCGAAGGAGTTATGAGGTTTAGAAGGATTGCGGTTTGCGCCGTGCTGACGCTGACAGTTACCTTGTTTATCGGATGCGGAGGAACTTCTTCCGCTCCGCCGCCCGCCGCGATGACAGTTGCAACACCGGTCTTTACCCCCGCTGCAGGCAGTTACACCGGCACTCAAAGCGTTTCCATAATCGACGCTACGGCAGACGCGGTGATTTACTACACCACGGATGGCAGCGCCCCGACGGCAGGCTCCAAGGTGTATTCCAGTCCTATCTCGGTGTCGGCAAGCACGACTCTACAGGCTCTCGCTTCGGCGGTTGGACATACCAGCAGCAGCCCTGCGAAAGCTGCCTATGTCATATTGCCTCAACAGGCCGCCGCTCCCGCGTTCAGCCTCGCGGGGGGCACGTACGCAGGGCCACAAACCGTGACCATTACTGACGCGACCGATGGCGCAGCCATTTACTACAGTACCGATGGCACGCAGCCGACTGCGAATTCCACGCTCTACAGCAAGACGATCACGATCAACTCCACCGGGACACTCGCAGCGATAGCTGCGGCGGCAGGACTTGCAAACAGTAACGTCACGAGCAGTACCTATACCATTCAGCCGCCGCCAGCTTCGCTTCCTGCTTTTAATCCCGTACCAGGCAGTTACACCGGCAAACAAACAGTTGCTCTCAGCGATGCTACCGCCGGCGCGAAGATTTACTATACGACCGATGGGTCCAAACCTTCGACTGCTTCCGCTCTTTACACCAAGCCGCTGACTGTCTCGTTAACTCAGACAATATCGGCGGTAGCTGTAGCGGCAGGCTTTGCCAATAGCGCCGTTGCTTCCGGCACTTACAGCATCAATACTCCGCAGCTTTCTTCTCCGGTCTTCAGCCCTGCACCCGGCACTTACACTACGTCACAGACGGTGACTCTCTCTGATGCGAACGCGGCCGCAACGATCTACTACACGACGGACGGCACAGTGCCCACCACGAGTTCTGCGTTATACGTCGGGCCAGTTACAGTAAACGCAAATGAAACTCTTACGGCCATCGCGGTACTCAGCGGATACGCCACCAGCGCACCCGTAACTGGAACTTACAAGATCGATCCCTATTCGGCGGCATACAAGTTCAAGAACGTGCAGATCGTCGGCGGTGGCTTTGTTGACGGCATCGTGATGCATCCGGCGCAACGGGGTCTCATGTACGCGCGCACCGACGTGGGCGGAGCGTATCGCTGGAATGCCACGCAGACTCAGTGGGTACCGCTGCTCGATTTTCTGACGCGGGATGCCTCGAACTACATGGGCATCGAGAGCCTCGCAATCGATCCATCAGATCCTAACAAGCTCTATCTTGCCGCCGGCTTGTATGCGGAATCGTATGGTCAAAACGGCGCCATTCTCATCTCCGGCGACCAGGGCCAAAGCTTCACCACTTTGCCGCTCCCGTTCAAACTGGGCGGCAACGATTCAGCTCGGTTCGCAGGGGAGCGCCTGAGCGTCGATCCGAATCTCGGCAGTCATCTGTACTATGGCTCGCGCTTGAATGGGCTCTGGGAGAGCTTCGACACCGGTGCGACCTGGGCCGAGTCCGCTACGTTCCCACTAAGAGGGATGCCGAGTGCAAACCCCAATTCGAGCGGTGGTGTGATCTTTGAGGACTTCATCCCGTCCAGCGGCGCAAAGGGAGCAGTTACACCCATAGTCTACGCAGGTGTTGATGATCAAACCGTGAACGCCCTGTATCTCACGACCGATGGTGGAATCACCTGGACCGCTGTCTCCGGCCAGCCCACCGGACTTTTCTTGAATCGTGGTGTCTTCGGGCCCGACGGAAATCTCTATCTCACTTATGGCAACGCGCTCGGGCCGGAAGGCGTATCAGCCGGGAGCATTTGGCGCTACACGCCTCCGTCGAATCCAGCGGATAGCGGAAGCTGGAAAGACATTACGCCGACTCCTAGCTTCACTCATAACCCTGGCACGTTCGGGTTTGGATCGATCACAGTTGATCCACAACGGCCCGGCGTGATCATGGCGACCACACTCGATCTTTATTATTTGCACGACGACGTATTTCGCAGCCTTGATGGTGGCAACTCGTGGATCGATCTAGGCGGTAATCAAACACGCAATGACTCGATCAGTCCGTGGCTAAATTTTGGAGCCGCCAGTCCCGGTATCGGCAATTGGCTGGTTTCGATCGTGATCGATCCGTATGACTCGAACCACGTGCTTTACGGCACCGGTCAGACGATTTGGCAGACAGCAGGCGCTACGGCAGCGGATGCCACGGTTACGACCGTGGGTACAACGACCGCCGGAGTGGCGCCGACAGCCTGGAGCGTAGGAGCGCTGGGCCTTGAGGAGACGGTGATACGCACGCTTGTTTCGCCGCCTGTGGGAGCCAGCCTGTTGAGCGGCATGCGCGATATTGGCGGCTTCACGCACACGGTGTTAGATGCTTCACCCGCAGCAGGAATGTTTACCAATCCATTGATCATCGACACAACTGGTTTGGACTTTGCGCAGACCGCTCCCAACATGGTTGTGCGCGTCGGAGATGGCGGCGGTTCGCAGTTCGGCGCATACTCTACCGACTTTGGCACCGACTGGACTCCCTTCAGCAGCCAGGCTGGCTCTCTCAGCGGTGGGGGATCGGTGGCGATTTCTGCGGATGGCAAAACGATTGTATGGGCGCCCGAAGATTCGGGAGTGGCCTACTCCACCGATAACGGAGCACACTGGCAGGCAAGCGCAGGTGCGCCGCCGGAACAGGGAGTCATCTCTGATCGCGTTAACTCGAAAAAGTTCTATGTCTACAATTCACTTACGGGGGGGCTGTTCATCAGCGCTGACAAAGGCGCCACATTTACCGCCGCTTATTCGTTGCTTTCCACCTCGGGGGTATTGCGCGCTTCCTATGCGGCTGAGGGTGATCTGTGGCTCGCCGCACCGAGCGGTCTGTTCCACTCTATTGACTCCGGTGCGACTTTCATCCAGGTTGGGGGCCCCGCGCAGGCATTTGACGTAGCCTTCGGAAAACCTGCCAATGGCGCGACCTATCCAACCGTCTTCGTCTATGGCAAAATCGCCGGCGTAGATGGCGTTTATCGCTCCGTAGATCTTGGCGCTACGTGGACCCCGGTCACCGATGCAGAGCATCAGTTTGGCTCCATCAACGTAATCGCGGCGGACCCTAATGTGTTTGGCCGCGTCTACCTGGGAACAAGCGGACGCGGCATCATCTACGCGGATCCTGCTCAATAAGCTGAAGCGAAACGGATCTTAGCCCTGGTGCAAGCGACATATCGTAATTGCACCAGGGTACTAAGAAGACAGTTAGATGATATCCTCTACGGAGGTCAGACACTTGGCGACCTGTTCGCGAGTCATCTGCAAATGTGAACAGCCGCAATTGCGATTGGCCGGCAATGCAAAGTCCAGAGCCCCTGCTCATAGATCAGGGCCCGGTATATACAAATTCTGAAATACTCCCTTCCGCGAAAGCCAGCGGACTTAATTCCGTTGCTGAGGAACCTGGTTGGGATATTAGCCAGCCGAACCCGGAATTCAGATACGGAGAACCCATGATGAAGCAGTTGCCCAATCTTTGCGATGCACCCCGAGGGGCAGCATGCAGGATGTTTGTGCTTATCTTTCTGTGCCTCGCTCTTGTCGCACCCGCAGCATGGGCACAGGGGGCAGGATATTGGCACACAAGCAGCAACCGCATTCTTGACGCCAATGGCAATTCCGTGCGTATTGCCGGGATTAACTGGTACGGATTCGAAACCACGGACTATATCGCGCACGGTCTGTGGGCACAGGACTACAAGACCATCCTGAACACGATCAAGAGCCTGGGCTATAACGTAGTTCGCATCCCTTACTCAAACGAGATGGTCGAGAAGAATCCAGTTCCCACCAACTTCACGCAGAGTGTCAATGGTCAAGCCGCCAATACTGCGCTTGTGGGACAGACGGCTTTGACGGATCTGGACACAATCATCAGCTATGCAGGTTCCATAGGTTTGCGCGTGATCCTCGATAATCATCGATCAGAGGCGGGGAACAGCAACGAAGCCAATGGCTTGTGGTACACCAGCTCTTATCCCCAGCAGAACTGGATCAATGACTGGGTCACTTTGGCTAAGCGATACAGCCAAAGCAAATTTACATTTAACGGGAATCCGACCGTCATTGGTGTGGATCTCCGCAATGAACCGCATCTGATAGCCAGCGGCGCATACACCGGCAGTTGCTGGACCGGAGATACTGAATCCAATGGTTCCTTTACCGGTTGCCCGACGAGCCTTACTTCACAAAACTGGACCATAGCCGCGGGAGCCGCAGGCAATGCAATCTTGTCTGCTAACTCGAAGCTGTTGATCTTTGTCGAGGGTGTTGACTGCTACAACGGCAGCTGCGGTTGGCAGGGTGGGAATCTGGAAGGTGTTGCGGCAGCTCCGGTTCTGTTGAACGTTTCAAATCAAGTTGTCTATTCGCCTCATGATTATGGTCCGGATATCTACCAGCAAAGCTGGTTTAACAGCAGCACTACTCCATCAAGCCTAAATGCAGTGTGGAATAAGTTCTGGGCATTTATCAGCATGAATGGCACCGCGCCGATCTGGGTGGGTGAGTTCGGGACCGGCAACGCCAGCACGGCGGTCCAAAATTCATCCGCCGGCAGCGAGGGCCAGTGGTTCCAAAGCCTCGTTGCTTATCTTCAGACATATTCCGAAATAAGCTGGACATATTGGGCTTTAAACGGGGAAGATAGCGACGGGCTGCTCGATAGTAACTATAATTCCACAGCAGTCAACTCGACTAAGCAGTCCATGCTTGCAAGTATTCAATCTCCCCTCTCGGGAGGCGGAGGAACCGCCTCATGTACAACGGTTCCACAGGCTCCGGCCGGTCTGGGTGCGACGGCAACATCTTCCAGCAAGGTGAGCTTGACTTGGAGCGCCGTCACTCCACCGGCCAACTGCACCATAGATTCCTATAACGTGTATCGCAGCACGGTCAGCGGTTTCAATCCATCATCGACTAACCGGGTTGCGAGCGGACTTACAACTGCGAGTTACTCTGATTCGGGACTTGCAGCGGCAACGACCTATTATTACAGGGTTACAGCGGTTGATACTGCCGGCATATCTTCACCATCAGCTCAAGCCAGTGCGAAGACCCTGGCAGCGACAGGCGGTTCCGCTTGCCACGTCGGCTACGCCATCACAAATCAGTGGCCAGGAGGATTCCAGGCTGCTATCACGATTGGCAATACAAGTTCGGTCACAATCACGGGGTGGAAGTTGACGTGGACCTTCGCCAATGGACAAACTCTTACGCAGCTGTGGAACGGTGCACCGAGCCAGAGCGGCGCCAACGTTTCGGTCAGCAACTTGAGCTACAACGGAACCATTCCGGCAGGTTCTACTGCAAGCGGGATCGGCTTTACGGCTACATGGAACAACGTGACAAATTCCGCGCCCAAATCGTTCGCGGTCAACGGAGTCATTTGCAATTAGTCCAGGATCGCTTTCAACCCTGGGGATACTTGATTGAAAAAGTGGCGACATATGGATCGTTGGATACTCGGCATTCCACATCGGCGTGGAGGGCGGCCATGGCTACGTCCGCGCTCGATAGCTTCATGCTATTGCGGCGCCCGATGCGGCAGCGGCGGGCACGGCTGCCGCATCGGGTCTTCGAAGTCCCGTCAGCTGCGGGTTAGCAACGGACGATCTTCGGAGAGCTGATTCCGTTGGTTGCGTTGCGAGTGTCGACAATCAAGCGCGACTCCCGGACGATGGCATCGTAGTCGTAATCGGAGTGGTCGGTGACAATCAGCACGCAATCGTACTGGCGCAGGTTGGTGAGTGGCGCGCAGGTCATGTTTAGATTGTAGTGACGGCCACGACCGACAGTGGGGAAATAGGGATCGTTGAAGGAAACCTCGGCCCCCTGTTGTCGCAGGCTTTCGATGATGGTCAGCGAAGGGGATTCGCGCAAGTCATCCACGTCTTTCTTGTATGCGATTCCGAGCACGAGTATGCGGGCGCCTCGCAGTGCGATGCTGTGTTGGTTGAGGGCCGAGGCCACGGATTGGACGACGAACTCCGGCATGGCTTCGTTGACCTCGCCGGCGAGCTCAATGAATCGAGTGTGAAAATTCCATTCGCGAGCCTTCCAGCTCAAATAGAATGGGTCGATCGGAATGCAGTGACCGCCAAGACCCGGTCCCGGATAGAAGGGATGAAATCCGAAAGGCTTGGTAGCCGCGGCGCCAATCACTTCCCAGACATCAATGCCCATCTTGAGACAGAGAATCTTGAGCTCGTTGACCATCGCGATGTTTACGCACCGGTAGATATTCTCAAGCAGTTTGGTCATCTCCGCTACCGCAGTTGAGGAGACAGGCACCGTGCGGCTGAAGATGGCGCTGTAGACGCCTGAGGCCATTTCTGAGGCAAGGGGGTCAAGGCCACCAATCACCTTGGGAATATCGCGGCGCGCGATGGAGTCATTGCCCGGGTCTTCGCGCTCCGGTGAGAAGGCGACCTGGAAGGTTCGCACATCGGGCTCCATCTCCGCGCGACGAGCCAACAGCCCCTGCGTGTTGCCTTTTTCGAGGATTGGGACAAGCACCTCTTCGGTCGTCCCTGGATAGGTCGTGCTTTCAAGGATGACTATCTGGCCCTCGACGAGCCAAGGCGCAATTGACTCCGCCGTCATTTGAATGAAGCTGAGGTCGGGATCGCGATGTTCGGTAAGTGGCGTGGGAACGCAAATAATCATCGCGTCCTGCTGAGACAACTCCGCATAGTCAGACGTTGCCCGGAATCCCTGTTCGCGTGCTCTCGCGACTTCCGTATTAGGAATTCTATGGATATAAGATTGGCCGGCCTGCAGATGCGCGACCTTGTCCCGATCAATATCGAAACCTGTGACATTGAATCCTGCGTCAGACAACAGGAGTGTTAGAGGGAGCCCGACATAGCCGAGGCCAATCACGCCCACATCGGCTTTCTTGCTGTGAATGCGCTCTAGTCGAGATACGACGGAGTCAGGTATCGTGACAAACGGAGTAGCCATGCCAACAGCTCTTGCAGTCGGCGTGCCAAACACAACATCAAGCTATCTTGTCGCGCCCACTGCATGTCGGCATGAGTTGAGCGGCGCATAGCGCGGAGCAAAGGCATCGCCGGGCCAGCGAAAAGGATGTGCAAACTTTTGCTCCTATTTGTCACTGGGTTTGCATGAGCGGGATCTACTTATCGCACATCGGCTGCGCGAGGGACGGCGCGAGCCTGGGCCACTTTGCTGCACTTTTCAGCGCATCGACATTATTTTCCGTTTCGGCACGGAAGTTGCAAGAGTCCGCTGCAGCAGCGAGCAAACCTATCATGATTCCCCACAATCTGAATGACAAACGCCGACTGTCAATTGTCGTGCCAATGTGCAACGAAGAGGAGTCCATTGGCGTCTTGACCGAAAAGCTCCTTCGTCTGCACGAGAACATCTCCACGCAATATGAGGTCGAATATTGTCTGGTGGATGATGGCAGTACCGACGGAACGCGAAGGTTGATGGCCGCGGTTGTCCCCCCGGGCGCGCACTGTCAGTGCTTCCACTTTGTACAGAATCGGGGATTGGGTGCGGCAATCCGCACTGGACTCAGCGAGGCTACCGGCGCAATTGTATGCACCATCGACGCTGATTGCAGCTACCCGCCCGAGAATCTTTGCGCGTTAATCGAGATGGTGGCGAGCGGGCAAACCGATATCGCCGTCGCTTCCCCTTATCATCCGCAAGGCGGGGTTGTCGGCGTGAAGCCCTGGCGGCTGATCCTGAGCCGCCAGTGTTCGTTACTGTACCGCACGGTCAGTCCACTGAAACTGTACACATACACAAGCATATTCCGCGCGTACTGCAGCGCGGCAGCCAGGGATGTGTCGTCAGAGAGCGATGGCTTTGTCTCGGCGGTTGAGATCTTGTTGAGCGCTCAGCGCAAGGGCTACCGGGTGAGCGAGGCGCCCATGGTGCTCTACGCGCGGCAGCACGGATACAGCAAGATCAGAATCGCGACCACCATCGCGGCGCACCTTGCAGTGCTGTGGAGTGCCTCGCAAACGTCGCTGCTGGCAGCCTTCACGCGGTGGACGCAAGCATTCACGCGAACGTCTGGGAAAGTTGACGGGCGGCCGACATCGCGCCCCGCTCTCGCAGCCATGGAAGAAGACCATCTGATTCATTGAGGAGAGAGACAGAATGAGAAAAATAAAAGTTGGAGTCATCGGCTTGGGTGCCTGGGGATGGAATGTGGGCCGGTGCTTTTACGAGTTGCCGGATTGTGATTTGAGGGCGTGCTGCGATCTGAGCGAGTCACGACGAAAAGCGGCTGAAAAGAACTGGCCATGCGTGAAGGCCTACGAGACCGTTGAGGCGATGTTCGCGGGGAGCGATATTGAGGCAGTCGTGATCAGCTCCCCGGCTGACACCCACTATCCGCTGGTGCGCAAGGCGCTCCTGGCCGACTATGACGTTTTCGTGGAAAAGCCCTTCACTCTAAAGGTGGCGCATGCTGAAGAGTTGATGCACTTGAGCACGGCTCGTTCGCGCATTCTGATGGTGGGTCATCTGCTTGAATACCATCCTGTGGTAGAAGAACTGCGCGCCCTGATCGAATCAGGGGAACTGGGCGACATCTACTACATCTATACGCAGCGGGTGAACCTGGGCCGCATTCGCGGCGATGAGAACGCGTTGTGGAGCTTTGCTCCGCACGATATTTCGCAGATCCTCTACATGTTGGGAGTCGATCCAGTTGACGTGAGCGCACGCGGACAGAGCTTTATTCAGAAGGGAATCGAGGACGTTGTATTCCTGAGCCTGTTTTTCGACAACCGCATCATGGCACACATACATTTGAGTTGGCTCGACCCGCATAAAACCCGCACAACCACCATTGTCGGCAGCAAGAGAATGGCTGTTTTCGATGACGTCGCGGTCACTGAAAAGCTTCGTATTTACGATAGCTGCGCGACGCCCCAGCAAGCACGCAGTTATGGCGAAGCAATTCAAGTGCGATTTGGCGACATTCGCATCCCTAGAGTGTCTGCCGCCGAGCCTCTGAAGTTGGAATGCCAACACTTCTTGAATTGTGTGGCGAATCGTACGCGTCCTCGCAGTGATGCCGCCGATGGACTGCGGGTCGTGACAATTCTCGAAGCGGCGCAACGCTCTTTGGAACAAGATGGAATTCCAGTCGGACTTCGAGGACAAGATGAATATCACGCTTCATCAGAGCGCGCAGATCGATGCTGGTCTGCTCTGCGGGCATAATGTCGTGGTCGAGGCGAATGTTCGCATCGGCCTGAATTGTCAGATCGGACATGGAGTGATTCTCCATGCCGGCACGCAAATTGGAGATCGCGTCCGCATAGACGACAACGCGGTGCTTGGCAAGATGCCTATGCGATCCAGTCGCAGTGCGCTCACGGGGCAGGCCGAGCTTGCACCGTGCATCATCAAGGACGGGTGCATGATTGGCGCCGGCGCCATTATTTATCGGGGCGCATTGATCGAAGATGGCGTGATGGTCGCCGACTTGGCCACGGTCAGGGAGGAGACCGTAATCGGCTCGTTCACGATCATCGGGCGCAACGTAGCAGTGGAGAACAAGGTCGAGATCGGCGCGCGCTGCAAGATCGAAACCAACGCTTACATTACCGCGCTATCAACCATTCATGACGACTGCTTTGTGGCGCCTGAGGTCACGTTCTCTAACGATCGGTTCCTTGGCCGCACCTCGGAACGCTTCAAACATCACCGGGGCGTGACGATGATGCGGGGAGCTCGGATAGGCGCTAATGCAACTATCCTCCCGGGTATCACGATTGGGGAGGACGCGCTGGTTGGTGCCGGAGCAGTGGTTACGCATGACGTTGCAGATCGCATGACAGTGATTGGATCGCCGGCGCGCGAGTTCCGCGCGGTTCCCACCGAGCAGCTCCTGGAGCATCAGACATGAGGCTCCTTTCCATCGTTGGCGCACGCCCGCAGTTCATGAAGGTTGCAGTAATTGCGGCGGCCCTCAAGGCCTTGCCCGTGAGCACGGGCGTAGAGCACCGGATTCTGCACACCGGTCAACACTATGACCCGCGAATGTCGGACTGCTTTTTTCGACAATTGAACATCCCTGGGCCGGACTTTCACCTGGGTATCGGCTCTGGAACTCACGGTGAACAAACCGGCGCAATGTTGGTAGGAATCGAACGCGTGCTTAACACGTGGCGTCCAGACGCTGTGATTGTTTACGGGGACACGAATTCGACGGTCGCCGGTGCGCTCGCAGCTTCCAAGATGCATGTGCGCGTAATCCATTTGGAGGCCGGCCTGCGGAGCTTTAACCGTCGCATGCCTGAGGAGATCAATCGCGTTGCGACTGACCACCTTTCGGATGTTTTGCTTTGCCCAACAATGGCCGCGATGCAAAACGCCCAGCGAGAGGGTCTGGGGACCAAGACCCGGCTGACCGGCGACGTGATGCTCGATTTGTTGCTCGAGTTCGCAGCCAGGTTGGATCCGCATGCTCTGGCCACGGGCAATTACGCGCTGGTCACGTTGCACCGGGCTGAAAATACTGATGATCCGGAGCGAATGAGTCGATTCATCACCTTGTTGGAACGCTTGCCACTGATGGCGATATTTCCCATGCACCCTCGGCTGCGCGCCAAGCTGCAGGCGGACGATCTGGCCCGGATCGCAAAGCTAGTGCATGTTCATCTTCTTGAACCTTGTGACTACCGGGAGATGCTGGCGTTGGAGCGGGACGCACGCGTGATCCTGACCGACTCCGGTGGTGTGCAAAAGGAAGCTTACTTTCTTGGTGTGCCGTGTCTCACTCTGCGCGCCGAGACGGAGTGGGAAGAGACACTCGCAGGGGGATGGAACAGGTTAATGGATATGGAGCCGGATCTCGTGCTCCCAATAGTCGACAGTCTGGTGCGCGGCAATGGCTTTGTTCCGAAAGGAACGCCTGATTTAGATCAGTTCGGTGGCGGCAAAGGCGGAGAAGCCAGCGTGCAGGCAATTCTGAATTCACTTCCGCGGGAGGCGTAATGAAAACAGCATTTATCACTGGCGCAGCGGGGTTCCTTGGATCGCATCTCGTCGACGAGATGTTGGGGTCGGGTTATCGCGTGATTGGCTACGACAATCTTTCACACGGAAACCTCCGCAACCTTGAGCAGGCGCGGCTGCACCCCAGGTTTAGTTTCCATCAAGGAGATGTTTGCGATCGAAACGCGATTCGGAAAGCTGTCGGGAGCAAGATCGATGTCGTGTTGCATCTGGCCGCCTTCAAGATTCCCCGTTATGGCAATGTCACGGATACGCTGCTGATTAACTCCGATGGCACGCTCAACGTACTCCAGTTGGCCGTCGAACACGGCGCAAAGTTTGTGATTACCTCGACCTCAGACGTATACGGCAAGAACCCCGTCGTGCCGTTTTCAGAGGAGAGCGACTCGATACTCGGACCTCCAACAATTTCTCGCTGGGCCTACGCGGCGTCGAAGCTCTTCGATGAGCACCTGGTGCTCGCAATGTCCTTCACCTTTGTGTCCGATACGGTGCGTGGGATCGTGGCAGTGACGCAGGCAGATTGCCTGAACCGCGAGATCATCAACATCGGCAGCAATGTCGAGATCACGATTTTGGAACTCGCGCAAGAGATTCACCGGCTGTGCGGTGTGCCGTGGAAATTGCGGCTGCAAATGTTGCCGTACAACCAGATTGCCGGGCGCATTTACGAAGACGTGCGCCGGCGTGTTCCGGACATAGAAAAAGCTCGTCGCACGCTGAGCTTTGAGGCCAAGGTCCCTCTCGAGGAGGGGCTGCTGAAAACGATCGAATGGCAGCGGCCATTCGTGCTCGGCCAACCCGAGCGACGGAAGGCGGAAGTTCTGATGATCGCGGAAGGAGTGCGCGGATGACTACTCCGGCGTCATCCATCACAGTGCCAACCGCACAAGGCGCAGCGCGCTGGGCTGGAGCGGCTCAATCGGGAAAAGTTCGCGTGGAGTTTCTGGTAGTGGCCTCAGTGGCATTGGGTGCAGCCGGCCAGCTGGTGCTAAAGGGGTCTTTGCTGCTTCTGACATCTCATGGCCTCGGCATGAATCTCGCAGGCGGTCCACAGCTCAAATGTGCCGCAGGTATTTTCTTCGGGCTTTGCATTTATGCAATTGGGACCTGTTTCTGGATCAAGGCCGTATCTCGGGCGCCAATTAGCTATCTCTACCCGCTCAGCGCAGGGAGCTATGCGCTTGTGGCCATTGGCGGACATGTGCTGTTCAGCGAAATGGTCCACCCATGGCGCTGGGC
>WNGR01005292.1_pt1 | contig 25187 bp, 28 predicted proteins | sample 5407581 | NCBI WGS metagenome assembly WNGR01 (sample SAMN13153383, study PRJNA577476) | soil metagenome | isolation source: 80 cm soil or saprolite under Garry oak tree replicate 2 | place: USA:California | collected 2016-06-15
GAAGCGGCAAGACATTCACTATCCAAAGCCTCGCGCCGTTACCATAACTCAATCGACCGAGACGGGTCTCATTTACTCTGCGGAAGAGTTGGGCGCGATCGCGTCCACCTGTAAAGCGCATGGCCTGCGTCTGCATATGGATGGGGCTCGTTTTGCGAACGCCTGCGCCAGCATCAACCGTTCTCCGGCGGAGCTTACATGGAAGAGCGGTATCGATGTGCTTTGCTTTGGTGGCACAAAGAACGGGATGGCGGTTGGCGACGCGATCGTCTTCTTTGATCGGAAACTCGCAGAAGACTTCGACTACCGTTGCAAACAGGCGGGCCAGCTCGCTTCCAAAATGCGCTTCCTCGCGGCCCCTTGGGTGGGTCTGATCGAGAGCGGAGTATGGCTGCGGAATGCAATGCATGCAAATACTTGTGCACGCTATTTCGCCGATCGGATCGCTTCTGTCCCCGGCATTCAAGTCTCTTCACGTGTTGAGGCGAATGCTGTATTCATCACCGCCGCCACGCATGTCCTCAGTGCCTTACGCGAGCGCGGCTGGCAGTTTTACACCTTTATTGGAGGTGCGGCACGTTTCATGTTCACGTGGGACAGCAACCTCGAACGAATCGACGAACTATGCGCCGACCTCTATCTGTGTGCGGACCACTCTGCGGAGCAACCGCGCAGCCATCCATGATTTGATTGGGGCAGGCTCGACAAACGTCCTTTGTTAGGCGCGCCCCATGGCGAGTTCCTCACCAGGCCGCGATGATCGATGTGCTTTTGGAACTCCGCGGCCGCTCGATTACCATCGCGGACCATCAGGTAGGTTTCCCCGCGCACGGGGAACATGCTGGATGGCTGAACCGGTGTAGCCGAGTTCCGTGGCCTTCGCTGATTCCAGTAAGGAGATTGCCTTAACAGGATCCTTCCGCTGCAAAGCGATCACTGCGGCGATCTCTTTGACGTCCTTTTGCAAAACCGACTCCATGGCGCGCCGGGTCAGTTCGCGCGCCTCTTTCGCTGTTCCGTACCATGCCGCGGTGTCTGCCTGTTTGGCGAGCATGTTGTGTTCTTCGTTTGGCTTGCCGGTGACGGATGCGGCCCGCTGGGCCATCTGGGTTGTGTCTCCTTTCACGTTAGAGATCGGGTTCCATCTGGAGTCAGGATTTACAAGTTCCATTTTGGAGAGTGCTATGAACACCTTGAAGATTCCAATATCGGCTGCACTACTAGTCTTCGTCTTGGTCTTCAGTGAGTATTGCGCACGGACAAATCACTCCCAGCACAGACGCCTATGTTGATGTTTTCTCATCGCGCTTGGAGCCGTCTGCCAAAACGCACAGGAAGGTGGGATCGCGAGGAAGTTGGCAGCGGGCAAAATTGTCGGCGGGCAAAGTGCAGCGGGTCTTCTTCCGTTGCACCCGTGCAACCGACCATTTCGAGACGCTTTGATGGACACGCTACAGACTTATTTCGGAACACCAACACATCCGCACTCAAAGCTGCAAAGCGTTGCGCATTGACGCCAACCGACAAACCCCGCATTTCGATGGCGGGCCGGGCACGATTGCCGAACTGGTCGCTCATTGTCAGCTCAAGGAGCTGGTTGGTGAAAACTAGGGACGCAAGTCGTTCTCGACGCGCGCCGTGTACGAAAGCTATATATGGCGGAGGACCTTTTTGCGTTGGCGTCGCAAGAGCGTTTACGCATCAGATGATGACTACGTCTTCGCTAGCGAGACGATGAGGGGAAAGCAGCCCTATTGGCCCGACAATCTCATGAAGCGCCATATCAGGCCAGTTGCCAAGGCAAATGGCATTCACAAGAAGATCGGCTGGCATACTTTCCGTCACTCCTTCGGCACCTTGCTGAAGGCGAATGGAGAAGACGTCACGACGGTTCAGGAGCTCTTACGGCACGCGAACAGCAGAATAACGCTTGATGTTTACACGCAAGCGGTGAACTCGAACAAGCGAACCGCACAGAGCAAGGTTGTAAAGACGATGGTCTCCAGCGAAGGGATGAAAGGGGCTGGCGTGGGCACAATTGATTCGGTAAAGCAGGCTCCAAAATTGTGCCCAGATTTGGTTGTCACTGTAGGTAGCCATTTGATTCTAAGTGTTTTAGAATGTATGGTGGGGACGACGGGGCTCGAACCCGCGACCTCTGCCGTGAAAGGGCACAGGAAAGCGGTAACTTATAGAAAATAAGCGCAATGCATGGCTCCTTTTGGCGCTTTGAGGCACGCATGGTAACCGTTATTGTGCCCTTATTGTGCCCGCGACCTCTGCCCTCACGACCTCTGCCCCGGACTCCGCTTTGGCGGGTAAAACCTGTGGTGGAGGCCACCTACACCGATTGATCATCCCGCTGCCGATTCGCAGTTTGGATAAGAAAAATACGTCTATTCTTCCGGCATCATGTATAGAGCATTCTTGCACTTTGCCTCCGAGCTACACCGGCAGGATTACGCCCCCACTGCCACCCACTCAGCTTCCAGTTCCCTCATAGATTGCCGAGCGTCGGCACTACAAGTGCGCGAAAAATCGCGTTAATTTCCTTCGCAGAGAGCGGGCTCTTGTTCCCCACCCACCAATTCAACACCAAAATGAAAGTCGAGGCTACGTGCTGGACAAGGAGATCCGGTGGAATCCGGTCTGCCGTTTTCCGCCTCCCATGACGACCGCCAATGACGTCTCTGGAAATCAGTTCAGCAAGTATCTTTTGGAGCTTGTGATGAATGATGGCTCGCCCCCGCGGCCCCAACATGAGCTCTCCAGTCTGGCGGTGCCGATCATGGTGTTCGAAAATGGGCAAACTGAACCAAAGAATCCCTCGTTGCAGCCGTCCCCGGTTTTCGGATGTGACGACGGTATGGTGCCAAGAAGGTCGTAAATGCTGCTGGCCAGTAGCTCGTCTTTATCGCGGAAATGCGTATAAAAGGCGGATCGGCCGACGTTGGCGCGATCAAGAATCTCCTTTACCGCGATGGAGTCGTAGTCTCTTTCGCGAATCAGTGAATGGAGGGCGTCGCGCAGAAGCTTTTGTGTCCTCGCCACCCGGCGATCTGGCGCCTTGAATACCTGGACGGTCACTTTTCTCCTCCGAGAGCAGTGCTAACGGACAAAATCTCTGTGTTGTCCGCTATCGCACAATTCCGCAGCCCCTGTTCTTCCCCGTACCACGGCTCAAGCTTAGGCTTGATTAAGAACAGTTGTCCATATTCATACGATTGTTCGAAAAATATCGGACGAGTTGAAACCAAGGCCAACGCCCGCACAGGAGGGTAAATTGACGAATACGGCAAGCAAACAGGCACTTGGTACTTCCGGCCTCGTCCTTCACAAGGCCGCCTTCTATGACCTCACGCTCTGGCTGCTGTCTCTCGGTCGAGAAAGTGCTTTTCGGGAAAAGGTCCTTCGCCTCGCACGCTTGTCATCCGGCGACCAGGTCCTGGATGTGGGCTGCGGAACTGGCACGTTGCGATCGCGGCCAAGCGCCAAGTTGGGTCCACAGGCACGGTGTACGGGGTTGACGCCTCGCCGGAGATGCTCGCGAGGGCCGGTAAGAAGGCGAGCAAGGCTGGGATCGAGATTGTCCTCAAGAACGCGCTGGTCGAGGCGCTGCCGTTCCCCGATGCTCAGTTCGACGTGGTGCTGAGCACGGTGATGCTGCATCATCTGCCTGGCAAGCTCCGCCGCCAGTGCGCTGCCGAGATTCGAAGAGTGCTCAAGCCCGGCGGCCGGGTGCTGGCCGTCGATTTCGGAACCTCCCCTTCTCAGAAGAGAGGCATCGTCGCTCATTTTCACCGTCATGGTCACATCAGTCTCGCCGAAATCGAAGCCATCTTCAGCGAAGCAGGTCTGAGCATTGTCGAGAGCGGTGCAGTGGGAATCAGCGACCTGCAGTTTGTCCTCGCGGATGCCTCATGCTGCGAGTGATCTCAGCCCGTTCCGCCAGTGGATGGAGGTCATGACAGGACACAACCGCACGCCTACGAGCCGGTCGTTGTTGCTGGTGCTGGCCGTCGTGCTCATCTTCAGTCACGCGCTGGTCTTGCGCTATGCATTGCAGCACAGGAGCCTATCAGCGGCAATGGCCGTAGGCGTGGTGATTCTGGTCGTGATGACGCATGTTGGATTGCTTGGTCGCTTGTACGCACTTCTCAAGCGACGATTTCGGCAATGAAGTGCTGCGGTAGCTCCATAGGAGAGGCCGGACCCAGAAAATCTTTCGCTCCAGGTCCGGTCGGTCCACGATGCAGGCGAGGCCAGCCGTCTTGTCTTACTTCTGTTCTGTGTCCTTGGCCATCTGTTCATGCAGTTTTGCAAGCTCCTGCGACTTGACAGCCAGTTCGTTGAACGTCGTCACGAAGTATTCGCAATGGCCAATGGTGCTTGCTCGGTTCTTCTCATTGGATAAGCTGGAGTTGGCCTTGTATGCTGCGACCATCGCTTCGTGCTCGACTGCCTGGGCGTGGTAATCCACCGCTTTTGCCTCGTAAAAGTGAGCGATGCAGACTTCGCATTGGCAATTAGAGTGTTGAGCTGTTGCTTGCTCAAGTGCTCCGGCTTGGATTGCTGCGCGGGCGCTGCTTTCTGTGCGAAGACGGCGACTGTGAGGGCGAGTGCGAGAGAGAGGGCAGTAATTGTGCGCTTCATGTGAGTCTCCTTGATTTCTTTGGTTCGTGGCAATGTGGGGCCGTAGGTCAAATGCGACCATGCGGCTGTTTCGATTGCTGAAATGCAAGGAGAGTTTTAGATTCGGAAGACTTGAAAGAGCAGGTATTTTGCTTTGCCCGGAGGTGAGACGCTCTCGAAAAAACGTGCAAATAAACCAGGAGAGAGCAGAACGTGAATCGGGATAGTGCCCGCTGAAGATGCTGCCCAGTCAACCCTAGATTCACTTGTCGCAAAGGCTTGGGCCACGACTTTGACTGTTGCCATTTGGCAGCCACTTTGGCTGCACTCCGTCGCGATTGTTTCCGCGCTCATAGACTCATGGCAGTTCACGGCGAGCTGATGCCGCATTCCATGATTGGTGGGTATGCAGCACGCCGGCGAGTGGTCTCCATCAGAGCTCGGAACGCATGGGACGTCTGCCAACACCGAGGGGCCGGCGAGTAGCAGAACGAACATCAATGCGACGAATTGGGTGATCTTTTTCATTAACCCACCGACATCATCGGCTTTCTATCATGCGGAATCTGTGATCCGGGTCACGTGGTCCTCTCGGTCACCTAGCATTTGACGATGGACGGAGCCGGATGAAGACTGACACTCCCATGGGATCCGACCCATATGTAGATTTGAGCGGCATGCCTACCCGATACATCGAAACCTGAGCTCCAATGGCTGACGAGACGCCAGGCAGAACACGAACCTCGCGGTCGTAGCCCACGGTATAGGACTGGACGTGCGTAAGCGGCTCTTCCTTGAACGCTGGCGGGAGAGGACGCTCGCGAATAAGTAGCTCATTGGACCTCCCAGCATTTTCGAGCCGTATCCAGGCATAGTTTTTCTCTCGGAAATTTACCGTCGACTCGAGTAGATAACTGTTTTCCTTGGCAGAGTCTTCGAGTGATCGAGTTCTTCCCCAAACAGCGGTGCTGGCCCAGTTCCCGTGTTGAAAAGGCCTGTTGTACATGAGAGACGCGGTGGTCCGAGCCTGGTCTTCCGCAGGAAACAACGCTTCCGGGCTGGCGATGCGACCATAAGAAAACTGGCCGGACCAGTTCTGCCCTGGTTGCACTGTGAGCCGCGTGGACCATGAATCGATCTTGCCCTGATCGATGTTCCAGCGGAATTCATCCGGCTCCCGACCGTGGAAGCCGCTCATTTCCAGACGCACCATACGATGTGTGAATCCGAGCGTGACCACGTCATTGGCAATGTGGGTCGAATCCTGCTGATGATGGCCAAGAGCACCGACCGGGTTTTCGGATGCGGACGCTCGATGTGGGTAAGCAGTTGGACCAATGGCCGGATCCCCTTCCGGTGCCACATAGAACGTCAGCAGATTTTTTTCCCCTAGCGGCAGATCGTAAAGTGCGGCCAATTCCATGAAGAAGTCATGCGGATGTTGCCCGTCTGCGATTGGTACGCCATAAGCCGTCTCACCTTGTTGGAAGAGCAATGGGTAGCGGCGATTCGTCACGGTCGCAGGCTCAAGGCTGAACATTGCCCGAATCGTCAGATGCCCTGGCCCGAGAGAATGTTGCGCCATGGGCATAAACCAATTCGTCGAAAAGAGCTTGTCTCCGCCACGAGGACTTGACTGCTGCGTATCCAGCACAAAGGCGTTCCCATGGAACATCAACATCCAGTTGCCCTTCATGGCCATCACCATTGGCGCAGGGATTGAGTTTGGCTCCGCGCTCGTGCCGGACGTGGCATGATGCTTCACTTCCTGGATGAAGGTCTTCGGATGCATCTCCTCCATCATGTCTGCCATACCGCCATGCGCGCCTTTCATCTGATCGTGCGGTTGCGACTGACGCGATGGCATGTTCATCTTGTCCATTGACGAGTCCGCGGTACCCTGCTGGGCATTCGAAGCCACAGAGAATAACGCGAGAGAAAACAGTACAAACAGTAAGAGTCGGGAAATCCTCATTGTTTACCTATCGATTTGATTGTGCTGAGTGCGAAATGCTTCGCCATTTTTCAGATGGCGAGATCAAACCGGCGAGAAGGCGGTCTATCGTCGCATCGTGGTGGGGACTATCGAGCAATGCAAGAACCAGGCGGATGCCCGCGAGATCGTCGAAGGGACTGCCTTTGAGATCAATTCTGGTGATCCGCGTTTTCGGACCGGAGTGCTGGCGATGTCTCAGTTGATCGCTCACTCATTCGGCTTCATGATTCTGAGCAAAGGATGCCCATTCACATTCTCGAGCGGGAAATATACGAGATGGGATTTCGGATCCACAGAGACCGTGTGAGCATGGGGCATGTGGAATTGGCCGAGTGTTCGAAGATCCCGCCTGCTCTCCTGCAGAACGGTTACGGTTCCTGATTCCGCCGATACATAAAGGCGGGCAAGGCCGGGATCGAAGGCCAGAACGTCCGGATCTTCTCCCACCTGATGCACGCTTAGAAGTTTCATCGCATTCAGGTCGAATACAGCAAGCGAGTGATTCTCCTCGCCAGCAATGAAGGCTAGCCGATTCGCTTGGTCGAGGGCGATGCCATGAGGGTTCTCAATGCCGGGCAACTTGTACCTGCCAACAATCTTCATGGCAGCCGGATCGATTGAGACTAGTTCGTTCAATCCGTGCACCGCTACCAGAATGTGCCCTGATCCTGAGTCGTAAACGGTGTTGCCCGCTCCCCCGCCAAGTGGAATCGAGGTGAGAAGCTTGTTCGTCTGGGCATCGACAACTGCGTCCACTCGGCCGTGCTCATCGGAGACGAAAACCCTTTTGGTCGACGGCGAGTATGCAAGTCCGTCTGGATAGTCGATAGGGCCGGCCATGCCGATGATCTTTAAGGTATTCATGTCCATCGCTGCCATCTGGTGCTCACCTGTGGCAGATGCAAATACGCGCTCTATTTCCGGAACGGCGATCACCCCGTGCACGCGTTTGAACCCGTCCAGATTGGCCACGACCTGTCTCTTCTGCGTATCGAAGACGACCAATTGATCTGCATTCATGTGAGCGATATAGAGGCGGCCATTCTTTACGTCCAGGCTTTGGTAGTCGAACCGAACGGCAGGACCGGGCATGGGGATATCCGCGACCTCCTTCAGAACGCCGCTCCCCGGCTCGCTTTGGGCACCCTGTGAATGGGCGAGGCCCGCGTTGAGAAGCAGAGCGAAAGTTGCCGCTAGGCCAATCTGTTTAAGAGACTTTGGAGTAATCATCGAAGATCAATTTCCTTTCGTGTGAGTTCGCTCGCCTGAGCCTAGAACCCCGATCGCTGCGCTACTGACTCGCTAATTCATCAATGAGCATTGCTACATGCTCCTTGAGAGATCTCTGTGCTCCGAGGTAATCCATCGAGGCCGAAGGAACGTCGTACCATTGCTCGAGCCTAGTTTGTGCTTGGTTCCGTGCGTTCCTTGGCAATTCGACTCCAATTGTGATCACGCGAGCCGACCGAGCGATGTCGGAGTTCCTTAGCTTCAAGGGATGAAACGAGCTCACATCGACACCTTCGGCTCCAAGGCCGTTGATAATGGCGGGAGGTACGGTTGTTGAGTTCGGGTCTGTGCCGCGCGCAATGGCACGATACGGCAACCCGCGCTGTTGCGCCAGTTTGTTGAAGTAAGAGGCCGCCATCAGGCTCTTCACGTTACCGTGTTCACAGATAAAAAGTATCCTAGTGTTCTGCCTCGCGGATTGTTGCGCACTGGAGCAAGTCAGCGCCAGCGCGCATACTGAAACTGACGCCGTCTTGATCAGTGCAAATCGCATAACCATGCCTCGGATTTAAGCCATTTCCTTCTGCCCGCCCAATGTGCCGCGTGCTTCGTCTAGCATCGATGAAATGTGCGGGGAAGGCGTACGCGAAAAATCGATCCACGACCGCTTTCGCAGTCCACCTCAACCGTTCCTCGATGCACCGTAACAGCCCATTCGACAATGGAGAGGCCTAAGCCGGTTCCGCCCTCTTGGCGAGCCCTCGCTCGATCGACTCGATAGAATCTCTCGAAGATGCGGGCTCTATGCTCGACGGGGACACCGGGGCCGTCATCTTGCACTTCCACGATAGCGTCCGATCCGTCCTCCCGAACTCGAATCTGGATAATTCCCTTTTCAGGCGAGAACTTCACCGCGTTGTCGATGAGGTTCACAAATGCTTGTCGCAAAATGGTTCTGTCGGCGTTCACCCGGATCGTTTCACTGCTTTCGACGCGAATTGATTGTCCCTTCTCCTCTGCCAGCACCTCGAGAAGATTTGCCGATTCCTTTGCGAGTTCGAGCAGCGAAACCGGAGAGAAATGCAATGCGACCCTGCCCGCGTCCGCTCGTGACATGGTCAGGAGACTGTCCAACAGCTTAGTCAGCCGATTGGTTTCCTCGAGCATGCTGCCGATCGTGTCACGATAATAGCTCTCGCTTCCTCCTTTGCCGAGAGCGACCTCGCCCACACTGCGAATTGCGGTCAGCGGCGTCCTCAATTCGTGTGACGCATCAGCAGTAAACCTGCGTAACTGCGCGAATGAGCTCTCGAGCCTTGCCAACGTGGCATTGAAGGCCGTTCCCAGTTGGCCCAGTTCGTCGTCGGGATCCTTGATCGTAATCCGTTCGTTCAGTCGATCGGCTGTAATTTCCGCCGCGCGCTTGGCCATGACTTCGACAGGCTTGAGAGCACGCGCCGCGAGAAGGCGTCCTGCAATGAAAACGAAAACCACGATGACGGGAAGTCCGATTGCGAGAATGCCCACCATCTCCCAAAATTCTCGCCAGTAGGGCTCTTCACTCACGCCTAACCGAACCATGACCAATCTGCCGCCTGGGAGGCGATGATGTCGCGTGATGGTGCGAACCAGCGTGCCCGACTTTAGTCGGAGTGAGGCTGCGTGTCCGCGCTCGCGTGGCTCACGGTCGGTTGGAACCGGGCCGAGCATCTGGCCAATCAATTGATTGCTTCGGTAGAGGACAGCGCCATCCGAGCCCAGCACCTCCAAAAAATACCCACCCTCCAATTCATCTTCATCCGATTCCCCTTCGTGCGAAGTCAAATCAACACGCCCGTCGGGACCCATGACCAGTTCGCCCTCGACAGTCTCTACATCCCGGTCGAGACTGGCGTCGAGCTGTTCGCGAAGGTTGTGTAGGAAGAAGGCAGAAACACAAACTGCGTAGAGCACCAGAGCTCCGGCGAGAAGCGCCGAGTAGAAGACCGTAAGTCGCGTTCGGAGATTCTTGGCCAGCAATCGGCTCACGGTTCCTCCTCCTTGAGCGTGAAACCAACGCCGCGAACCGTGTGCAATAACTTGGCGTCGAACGGATCGTCCAGCTTCTTTCGCAACCGCGCAATATGGACGTCGATCACGTTGTCGAGCGGCGTGGCTCTTGCGGTCTCCTTCCACACATCGCGAGCAAGCATTTCGCGGGACACAACCCGGCAATGGTTTCGCGCCAGGTATTCAAGAAGATCAAACTCGCGGGCGGTGAGATCGATACGGTGTTCCTTCCTAAAGACTGTTCGTCGCACGGGATCGATTTCCAGATCGCCAATTTTCAGCGCGCTCTCGGAATCCGCCTTGTTCCGTCGAAGCAGAGCGCGAATGCGAGCCCCAAGTTCCGGGAAGGCGAACGGCTTGACCAGGTAATCGTCGGCCCCCGCATCGAGTCCGAGTACCCGGTCTTCGATCGCGTCCTTGGCAGTCAGCAACAGAACCGGCATCTTCATCCCTTGTCGCCTCAGAGTGTGGAGGATTTCAATTCCATCGCGACCGGGAAGCATGATGTCCAAAATTATCAAGTCGAATACGTTGGAGCTGGCATGGAAGAACCCTTCCTCGCCGGTTTGCGCCAGGACAATCTCATAGCCCTCCGTCTCAAGGCCTTCTTTAAGCGCACCCGCAACCTTGGGTTCGTCTTCGACTACCAGGATCTTCGTCATGCTTCCTCTTTCCTATTGTGAATCTTCGTGCCCCTGCCCTATGCCTGAAGTATTCCTGACAATTTCCTTAACGGCCAATTCAGAAATTTGTAAGGAGCTATTCAGGTGCACGTTCCGCCTCAAACCGGCTATAACAACATTGTTGAACGCCAGCCCGATAGGCGGTTTGTTTCCCAAATCAGGAGGTCTTCGATGCGAATCCCGTGGAGAATTGGAATTCTACTTTGGACGCTGGGTATTTCGGCCCTGACTCAGATCACAGCAGCTCAAGAGATTCCTGCCGACTACCAGCAGGTTTTGAAGATCGTCGGCAAATCAGGAGACTACAAATCAAATGTACTGAAAGTGAATATCCCAAGGAACGACCTGCACATGAAGGTCGCCGGGGTCGCGCTACCAACTCCGTTCGGCTTTGGCGGGTGGTTTGCAATGACCAAAGGTGAAGGCGGCCACGACGTCCTGATGGGAGACCTTGTGCTGACTCAGGAAGAAGTCAATCCTGTCATGTCGGCACTGCTCGATCACGGCCTGGAGGTCACCGCGCTTCATAATCACTTCTTTTGGGACGAGCCTCGCGTCTTCTACATGCATGTCCATGGACATGGGCAAGCTGCTGATTTGGCGAACGAAATCAAACCGGCGCTCGATCTCATCGGGCATGGAGCGCCAGCTCCAGCGGCAAGTGCGGGCAGTGCTGCTCCAAAAAGCACACTCGATTCGGCAAAAATCGCGAAGATTGTCGGCCATGATGGCGAGCAAACCGGCGCCGTATACAAGATCACAATCGGTCGAGATGACCTCTCGGTGAAAGAGATGGGCGCCACTATCAATGCCCGCATGGGACTGAATACCTGGGCAGCATTTGCGGGAACGGACGAAGATGCCGCAGTAGCGGGCGATGTTGCCATGTTGGAATCGGAGGTGGCGCCAGTCTTGAAGGCTCTCAGGAGTCATGGGCTCGACGTGGTTGCTATACACCATCACATGACCAACACGAAACCGATGATTATCTTCCTGCACTATTGGGGTCGCGGTTCGGCGGATAAACTGGCAACTGGGTTCAAAGCCGCCCTGGATGAGTTGGGGAAGAGCGGCACTCAATAGTCGCGCAAGATCGGAGCGAAAAGCAGCCCGTGCTGAACAGCGCAAGAGCTTTCACGTACAGGACGAGGTGGCTCTCGTTCCTTTTTTGGATTGCTATCGCCTCCGCTTCATCGGGGCAGTCAAACCCCGCCTCGCAGGCGGGGAAGAGTCCAACGGGAGCGCAGGAGCCGCTCCGATCAGTCCGCGCAAGCCGGGTAGACAGTGCGCCGAAGCTCGATGGCACGCTTGACGATCCACTCTGGCAGCAGGCCACTCCGATCTCCAATTTCCTTCAACGAGAGCCATTCGAAGGACAGACCACGACGGAGCATACCGAAGTCCGCATTCTGTATACCCGCAATGAAGTCTATTTCGGCATTACCTGCTTCGATTCGAATCCGGCGGGGATCGTGGCGACTGAACTGCGTCGCGATGTCAGCCAGGAGTTGGACGACTACTTCGAAATCGTCATCGATTCTGCCCATGATCGCAGGAACGCATATGTATTTCAGGTCAATCCGCTTGGAACGCAGCGTGACGCATTGATCACAGAGGAGCAACGAACCCAAACCAGCCTCGGAGATGGGGACCCCGGCTGGGATGGAGTCTGGACCTCCGAAGCTCGAAAAACACAAACCGGTTGGACGCTCACTGTTGGCATTCCGTTCGCCACGCTGAATTTTATGCAGTCCCGGGACGTGATTTGGGGAATCAACTTCAAGCGCTTCATCCGCCGCAAAAATGAAGAGGATCTTTGGTCCGGTTGGAGACGCGTATTTGGCTCCGCACGTATCAGCCAGGCCGGTGAGTTGCATGGCATATCGGATATTGGCAGCGGACGCCTGTTTATCGTGAAGCCGTACGGATTGATGGGCTTCAGCCATTTTCCGCAGGATGCTGCGGGTACGGGACTGAATGCCGGCTGGAGTGCTCTTCACACCGGCGGAGTCGATGTGAAGCTGGGCCTGCGTTCAAACCTGGTCGCCAATTTCACAGTAAACACCGATTTCGCGGATGCAGATGTCGACACGCAGCAGTTCAATCTGACCCCGTACAAGCTCTTCTTCCCGGAGAAGCGACAATTCTTTCTCGAAAATGCAGGTGTGTTCAATTTCCCTCTCGGAGGCGACGCGCAGGACTTACTCTTCTTCAGCCGCCAGATCGGAATCGACCCGGTAACGGGAGAACAGGTCCCTATCAACGCCGGCGCCAGGGTAACCGGATCGTTGGGCGACTTTGAACTCGGTGTGATGGATGTCAACACGCGCACGTCCGGGCCAAACCCATGGGCCAACTTTGCGGTTGCGCGAGCCAAATACGCTCTGTGGAGCGGGTCGTATGTCGGAGTGATGGGAATTGACAAGAGGTCGGGGAATTCCGCTGACAGCTTCAGTCAATCGACCGGAGCAGACACAAGACTCGTATTCTTGCGCAACCTGGTTTTGAATGGCTACGCTGCGCAGACGCGAACGCAAGGATACACTTCCGGGCAAACCAATCTAGGCGCCGGAGTCAGCTACGAAACGAACTGGTTTGAGGGCCTTTACCAACATCGAAAAGTGGGGCCGAACTTTAATCCAGAAGTGGGGTTCGTTGAACGGACGGATTGTGTCTGTGATTTCATGGACGCAACCCTAAAACCGAGGCCGAGAATCCGAGGGCTTCGCGAGCTGAATTTCGAAGGCTTTCTCTTTCATGCTCCCGACACACATCGCGTCCTGCAAACGCAGGAATGGCAGGGCACGTTTCGAGCCGAGTTCAATAACGGATCGTATACCGATGACGATATCGTGAACGTCTTCACGCAGAAGCTGACGGAACCGTTCAATATCTATAAAAATGTCTTCCTTCCCGTTGGCGACTATCACTGGACACGTCATCAACTGACCTATGGCTCTCCGCAGGATCGCCGGCTCACGGTCAACTTCTTCGAGCGGTTTGGAACGTACTATAGCGGCCGACTAAATGAGGCGCGCGTTCGGAGTACGTATCGGGCCAACGAGCGGCTATCCTTCAATTTCGCTCAACAATGGAATCGCTTTCGGCTTCCGGTGGCGGGAGGAGACTTTTCCGTCCTTGTCGGGAGCCTGCAAACGAACTATTCGTTTTCGAGATTCCTTACCCTTTCAGCACTCGCTCAGATGAACACGGCCAATCGACAAGCGGTGAACGCCAATATCCGGTTGCGGTGGAATTACCGGCCCGACAGTGACCTCTACGTGATCTACACTGCCGGCCAGGCATTCGCGAGCCTGGTCTCAACGAATCCACCCCAATACTATGAGAATCGCCTGGCGATCAAGTTCACGTACTCGTGGCGGCCGTGAGATGACTTGCCAAACGTGACCAGGACACCTATTTTGGCGGAGATTCTGCGGAGATTTCTTTAAAGAGGGCCGAAACCAGAGGCTTTGATTTCTGGAGAGCCGTTTTCCCCTCCCTTGTAGCCTGGAACAGGCGGACGGTTCCTTTCTGTGCCTTCTGAGCATCCAGCCAGCCTCGCCGCTTAAATCTTCGCAGCATTGCCGACATCGCCTGATTGCTCAAGTTGTATCCGCGCTGAGTCAGCAGTTCGATTAGCTGTGAAGCGTCGACCGGATTCTTGCTGGCTGCGTGCAGCACATGCAGCTGGACGAATACATCGCACAGGTCTGCGGCTCCTGCCCGATTCCATTGAAGATCGTGATTCATAGAGGCCTGTCTCCAGTCTTATGTGAGTTGCGCGTTTCATCCTGCGCTGGAATTGAAGTTGGGCGAACCAAGTCGGTTCTGACGTGCGGGAATTCCTCGGGCGGTTGGAGACGGCGGAATGACACAAACAGCACAATGTCGTAGATGATTTTCAGCGAACTACCAACGAAGATCGGCGCAGCAAGAGATATCGTGCGCATGAAGATTTCTGAGAACGATGATGATGCAGCCCATCCAACGTTCCGTGCCACATTCGCGATTCCAGCAGCGGAATGTCCGTTCCTCGGCGCGAACGACCGCTGCTGTGTAGGACTGGCGAGTCGGAACATCCATCTCCACCAACGCCTCGCGGCAAAGTAACAGGAACGCGGCGACGGGGAATGAGGGTGCGAAAGGTACAGCCATCAGAAATAGGCTGGAAGGCAGATGCGTGAAAACCATCGTGTTTACCAGCCCAATTCGACGCGAGAGCCACGCGGCCCCAAGATGAGACACCGCATTCAGAACATGGATGACAGCGAATAGCACTCCGAGGCTCTGCTCCGGAACACCGAAACGCCGAAAGAACCAGTATGAGATTAACGCGTCAGCCAGGAATCCTCCGCCAAAAGCATCGAGCGAGAACAGAGCGGCTAGCTTTGAAATCACACGCTTTGTCTTGGGCGACACTCGATGCGCCTTGAGATTGCGATCCGCCGTTGCTTCAGCCGAGCGCGAGAGAAGGAGATAGGCTGCGAGGCTGGCGATCCCAAGAGAGCCCAATCCGCAGAGCACGTATCGATAGCCTGCGAGAAGATCCACACCGAACCAATGGCTGAGCAGAGCTGGAACTGCGGCAAGGAGTGAGCCTGCCGCTAAGCCGGTATCCAGCGCAACGTTGTACTAGGCAAGAGTCCACGTTCGCCTTCGATCATCGACCAGACCGGGAATGATCGCCTGCTCGATGGCGAATGCGGCCGAACGGTCCGAACCCATGGCGTTCAACATGCCGACGAAAGACAAGGCGAGCAGGGGCACGAAGCCGGGGCGCCAAGCCAATGCAAACGCAGGTACCGCTGCCAGAGCCGATAGCAGGGCAAGCGATCGACGCCTTCCCCGTTGGTCAACATACAGCGCGGATAGCGAAGTCGCGACAGCAGCGCCGGCTAATCCCGCGCCGATTACGAACCCGATCTGCATTGAGTTCAGGCCGTTCCGGTACAACAACACCGCCAGAACAACGCCGATGAAGCCCACTGTCATCGCGCGCACAAATCCGGCGGCGATGATCAGTGGTAGATCGCGTTTGGCGGCTGTAATCAATTTCACACCTTCATATTGAGAGGCACATTGGATGGGGTCGATCTCATTTCAAGATCGGGAGTCCGAAGATCAACAGCCCAACCGCACCGGATGCAAGAACAATGATCGGTTCCGGAATCTTCCATCGCCATAACGTTATGGCTGTGAGAGCAAAGATGATCACGGTGGGAATGTCGTGTATCGAGTGACGTCCGATGATCACGATCGCGCCTGCAATGGCGCCGGTCGCTGCTGCCGTCACACCCTTGACGAATGCCTGTACTCTTAAACTCGTCGAGAGACGCCTGTAGAAAGGGGCGCACACCGTGACCATCACATAGACCGGCAAGAAGACTCCGATGGCCGCCAGCACGGCTCCCGGGAGTCCATCTGCAAGGTATCCGATGAAAGCGACCGTGATCACGACTGGGCCTGGCGTGATCATCGCCACGGCAATAGCATCGAGGAACTGGCGCTCATTCAACCAGTGATGTGTATCAACCACTCCACCGTGAAGAAATGGAACGATCGCCAAGCCGCTTCCAAACACGAAGAGGCTCGACTTGAGGAAAAACGTGAGAATCTCGACGTGCTTCGTCCCAATCCATGTGAACGACGCGAAGATCGGAGGCGCAATGCAGAGTGCGATGCGCCTTTTTTGATGCTTCGCCTTGAGAGCAACAGCAAAGATTCCTCCCAGCAGAAACAGCCAGAAGATTTCCCGTCCGGTGATCGCGGTCGAAATGCAGAGCACCGCGGCAATGCTCCACAATACCGGATCTTTCTTTAGCGTGGACTTTCCCAGCTTCGTTGCGGATCGGAGAATGATTGCGACCACAGCCGCCCCGATTCCATAAAAGACCGCCTGAAGCTGGGGTAGGCCATCGAAGCGCACATAGAGCGCTGAAATCGCAAGGACCATCAGGAAGGAGGGGAGGATAAACACAAACCCGACCAGCGTTGCGCCCGGAATACCGGCTTTGACGTAGCCCAAGTACATGGCGAGCTGAGCCGCCAGAGGGCCAGGCGCCAGTTGCGCGAGAGCCAGACCCTCGAGGTAGTCGTCCTGGCTGATCCAACTCCGATCTCGTACCAGATCACTCGCCATGCGACTGGCCAGCGCGATTGGCCCGCCAAAGCCAAATGTGCCGAGTCGCAAGAAATAGAGGAGAAATCGAGCGAGAGACGTCTCGTCGGACTTTATGTTTCCCAAGGTCAGATTCATTGTGCGCTCACTCCGGTTGGGGATTTGCCGGGGTTTTCTCCGACTGCTGGGCCACCGCTGAGTTCTTCAGCCGTTGGCGTCTGCACTGTGCGCTGTACCTATCTTTAGGTTATCGAGCGGTAGAGCCCTTCAATCACATCCATTCCACGCTGCATGAGTTCTTCGTCGGTGAGTCCCTGATCGGCCCATCCCTTCAGCACCTGGTTGATGACGATGCCTTCATTCCGGTGGTATTTTTCGTCCTCAATATCTGCGTCGTGGATTGCCCTCGCAATCAGCGTCACCTTCCGATCGCGAATGCCGAATTTGTTGCAGAGAGTCTCGAATGTACAGTGGTCTCCTTCATGTCCGAATCCACTGCTTTGATACATGTCAAACGGCACGGCATCGGGGTCAGCCGTGGTTCTGTTGCCAAAAACGAACTCCGCGCTCGAATCGATGAATCTTCTGATCAGCCATCCGGAGGAGACTCGATCAATGCCGGGCCGCGGACGGGTAATCCATACTCGGCCCTGAAAGTCGTCCTTGTTGAGTTGGCCCTTTCGAGTGCGCACAGAAGAACTCATCGGGCGCTCGGCTAGATGCAATGCTTCCTGGGCTTTTGATCGAAGGGGCGAATCGAAGAAATCGATCTCGATGATTTCCTCGAGGCGTCGTTTCAGCCGCGCCAATTGGATCGAGAATGCCGATTCCGAAGGCTTGAGTGCCTGAATCTCGCGAATCAATGCCGTGTAATCAGGCTTGCGGCTCTCTCGAAATCTTTCCTTCAGGACAGCGTCCGGCAGATCGTCAATCGACCGCACCTGCAAGACCGATGCTTCCCCCTTGAAGCCTCGGATACTAGTCGCAAGCCATTCGAATCGCTCTCGATTCGATGGCGTATCTGGCAGAACGTACCCGGAATTGCGCAGCGGAAAGGTTCCGAATTTCTGAAGTTTCCTCCAGATCCCCACTCGCTGACTTGCTTTCTCCGTGGGCAAATTGAAGACCAGCAATAGCCAAGGAACAGTCTCATCGGTGTGTGTTACATCCATAACACTATACTGTTACATATCGTTCCCATTCTGGCAACTCTGGAGCTCCACCCTGCCAGCCGGGTTAGCCGCGGTGGTGAAGTGCAGCAAACCTGAGGAATGTACCGCTCCTTGAATGGAAACCATAGAGATGGCGTGCGGGACTGACGACTCTGTACTATATGGGTGTGCGGCTTCCCACTGCTATCTTGGTGAACCTGTCCCTGGTGCTTGCCTTTCTGCAGGCACCGTTTCTGCACGTTCACGACCACGAAAGCAGCGGCAATGACCATCATGGTTTCTTTCACGCGCACTTTCACCATCATCACGTGAACCCTTCAGGAAGCAATTGATTCCGATGATGACGCTCATTATGTGAATTGGGTTTCATCGCCAGCGCAGGATCACTCGCTTCCCGCATTGGCCCTACCTTACGAGTACAGTTTCGCTGCTGAACAGCATTCGGAACCGCGCATCCACCCGGTAGGGCTGTCGGGTCGCGCTCCGCCTGCCTTGCGGCTAGGTATCCCAAGAGCTCCTCCCGCCTAATCCTGCCGCTGTTGTGCGCCGAATCACATCCACCAATTGGTGCGGTGCGTCTTCTGAGGACCGCCGGTCGCGTCTGACCAGGTCCGCGGAATGATCGGCGTTCTCGCCCATTGCTGCTCTTCCAGCGATGTCTTGCAGGATTCTGATGAATAGAAAACATCTGCTTTATGCGCTCGGCACCTTACTGTCGATCCCCACAGTCTGTCATTCACAGGCTGCGCTCTCATTGAATGATGCGGTCAGCTTTGCGCTTTCGCATCGCCCCGAACTCCGCGCCGACGATGATCGCGTGAGCGCAGCGGTGAGTATTAAATCGCAAGCGAAGCTCATCCCAAACCCGCATTTCCTCTTCCGTAAGGAGGACCTGCGCCCTGAGACCTCACCCTTCGGAGAAAACTCGCAAACCTATTGGGAAGGCGAGCAGCTACTGGAAATCTCCGGGAAGCGCGGAGGCCGAATTGATGTTGCAGATCAGACCGTCAAAGGACGCCGGCTACAGTTGGACCTCGATCGGCGGCAGATTGCGCTTAGCGTTCGCGAGAGCTATTGGCGGGCAAAGGCGATCCAGGCATTGTCGAGTTTGTACCAAGAAGACGCCAAGTATTTTGAGCAGATCGTCGACTATCACGAAGCGCGCTTCAAAGAAGGAAGGATAGCCGAAGTCGACCTTCTGCGCGTTCGACTTCAGGGGCAGCAGATCAAGGCCGCGGCAGCGAGCGCGAAGCTCGATGCCGAAAGGGCGTTGCTGGTCCTGGCTCAGGAGATGAATGCCGCTCCCGATTCAGCATGGGTACTCTCCGATGATCTCGAAACCTTGGAAGAGCCCCGAGTTATCCCCGCCGGCTCGGACGCGACGACTCTTCGCACAGAAGGCCAGCTTGCCGAGCAGGCCATTGCACAAGCCAAGGCCCAGACGACGCTCGAACGAGCTAACGGACGGCCGGACCTCCTGTTCACCGGAGGCTACAAACACGACGTGCAGCTGGATGCGCCGATAGCGGGAGTGCAGTTCGATCTACCCCTGTTCAATCGCAATCAGGGCGGAGTAGCGGCTGCGAAGGCAAATGCAGAGGCAGCCGGACAAAGCCTTCTTGCCACGCGGAACCGCTTGACGGCGGAGCTTTCACTAGCCCGTCGCGAATATGAGATGCGCCGCGATCAATACGTGCTGATGTTCAAGCCCCTGCGCGACCAGGCCGTTCAAATTTCGGAAATTAGCCGCGCCGCTTATCAAGCTGGAGGCTTGGATCTGCTACGCCTCCTGGATGCGGAGCGGACCCGAGTCGATGCCGATTTGAGCTATGTGAGGGCACTTGAGACGTTTCACATCAGCGTTGTCGACCTCAACTATGCGGAGGGCATGGACCAATGAGAATGATCATAAGGCTTGCATGGTTTGCGGCTGCGACGTGTTGTCTGCTGAACGGATGCAGAAAAGGCAGCGATGCACCAGCTGCGGAGACAAACACCAGGGCTGAAAGCGGTGGTGCGCCGGATACCGTCACGCTCACGACGCGTGCCCAGGCGGAAGCGAATATCGATGTCGCACCGGTTGAGTTGGGTGTGCAGGTCATGCCTCAGCGTGCAAACGGCCACATCGCTTTGCCTGACAATGCGACGTGGCGCGTCGGGGTTCTGGCCGAGGGGAGAGTCGAACAAGTCTACTCCAATCTCGGGGATTTTGTTTCGAAGGGACAGGTCTTAGCGCGGATGCACAGCCATGATGTGCATGAGGTGCGAGCGGCCTACGCCAACGCAATTGCAGAACGTTCCCGCCTGCAGGCGGCGGAGGCACTCGCAGAGAAGAACTTCGAACGGAGCCAGAGGCTGTATGCGCTGAAAGCTGAATCCATTTCTCAAGTGGAGACCGCCAAGCAGGAACTGGTCAATGCGCAATCTGCGACGCACGAGGCGGAAAACAATGTTCGTCAGGAGCAGGCTCATCTCGAAGAGATTCTGGGAATCAGCGCAACTGCTTCACAAAAGGATTCGGCAGACGCAGAGTTGATACCGATCAGGGCGCCTGCCAATGGCCGAATACTTCAGAAGAATGTCACTCCCGGAGCAACCATCGGCCCGTCGACAGATGCTTTCGTCATCGGCGATCTCAGCCGCTTGTGGATGCTTGCTTCTGTCGACGCTGCAACAATGGGGAAACTCCACGACGGACAGGCTGCAACGGTCATTGTGCCGGACGTTCAGGACGCTACATATTCGGGCAGGATCACCAATCTCGGCCAGCAGTTCGATCCGACCACTCGCCTCATACAAATTCGAATCGAGGTCCTTCACCCCGATGGAAAGCTTCGCCCCGAAATGCTCGCGAATGCTGAATTCGATAGCGGGACGGGAACGCCAGCCCTGTACGTTCCCCAAGGCGCCATACAACAGGTGAACGGACAGGATGTTGTATTTGTTCGAGTCGCCGCGGACCGATTCCGTGTTCAGCCGGTAGACCTGGCGGAAACGGCGCAGGACAAAGTACGTGTCCTCCAAGGCCTTAAACCCGGGGACCAGGTTATAGCGCACGGAAGCTTCATCGCCAAGGGACAGCTTCTCAAGTCCACCATCGGAGATTAGTCATGTTGAATCGGTTGATTGAAGCTGCGTTGGCGGCACGATGGCTTGTGTTGACCTTTGTGGGCGCCCTGATTGCAGGCGGGCTCTACGCTGTTTTCACCATGCCCGTTGAGGCATTTCCCGATCTGACGAATATCCAGGTGACCGTCGTTACCGAAGCGCCTTCGATGCCACCCACAGAAGTGGAACAACTCGTTACCTATCCGCTCGAACAGTCCATGATGGGCATGCCGCGACAACAGGAGGTTAGATCGATTTCGCAGCTTGGGCTATCGATCATCACAGTCGTTTTTGACGACTCCACCTCACTTTACTTTGCGCGTCAGATGGTGAATGAGCGGCTGCAGCAGCTTGGCGACCAACTTCCCAGAGGGATTCAGCCGCAGCTCGGATTGCCAGCGACCGCGTTTGGCGAGCTTTATCAATACACGCTCAGCGGCCCCATGTCGCCAATGCAGCTCAAAGATCTGCAGGAGTGGCAGATCAAGCGGCAACTCCGCACCATCCCAGGCGTTAGCGAGATTAATAATTGGGGCGGTGAGCTGAAGCAATATCAGATCACGCTCGATCCTGCATTGCTCAGCCAGTACGGCTTGACCCTTCATGATGTGGCGCAGCGGGTTGCGGAGAATAATGCGAACTTCGGCGGTGGCTATATCGAACACAACGATGAGCAATACACACTGCGCGGTGAAGGCCGCGCGGCTGGAAGTGTCGATCTTGGGAAGATTGTCCTGCTTTCGCGAGCTGGCGTGCCGGTCCTTCTTAGCGATGTGGCTACTGTCGGAATTGGGCCGGCACCGAAGCGGGGAGCAGTGCTCCGAAACGGAGAAACCGTCTCAGGCATGGTCATTATGCTGAAAGGCGAAAATGGGAAGCGCGTAATCGATCTCGTAAAGCAGAAGATCCGGGCGATGCATCTCCCGCCTGGTGTGAAAATCAATCCGTTCTACGATCAGTCTGAGGTCATTGACGGCACGATTCGAACGGTCAAGAAGAATCTCTTCGAGGGATTCATTCTCGTGACGGTAGTACTGTTCGTCTTTCTCGGGAACGTTCGAGCGGCGCTCATTACTGCGTCAATCATTCCGCTGGCAATGTTGATCAGCTTCATCAATATGCGACTTTTCGGTTTCAGCGCTAACCTTATGAGTCTCGGCGCGATCGACTTCGGCATGATCGTTGACGGCGCTGTCGTTATGATGGAGAATTCCATCCACCGCCTTGAAGATCGGCGGGAAAATGAGTCGGGTCTTGCATCTGTGCGCGCGGCAGCGTTTGATGTTGCGCGGCCTATGACCTTCGGTGTGGTGATCATCATTGCGGTCTACGTGCCGATCTTCTTCCTGCAGGGACTCGAAGGCCGAATGTTCCGTCCGATGGCCTTCACCGTATGTTCGGCGTTGTTCGGCTCACTCATTCTTGCGCTGCTTGCAATTCCCGTGTTCACTTCGTTCGCCTTCCGCAATGGCCTGCCCGCCAGATCCGTCCCGGCCAGGATTGGTTGGATGGACAGGCTTTCCGCACGCTACCAGGGGTGGCTCGCAGCAATGATTCGCTACCGGCGCGTTACAGTTGCGGCAGCGGCCGTAGTTCTTGTTGTTGCCTTCTGGGGCCTCAGCGTAATCGGTACGGAATTCATGCCGAAGCTCGATGAGGGCTCAATTCTTGTCGAAACTCGAAAGCTGCCTGGCATATCACTGACCGATTCTGTGGAGATCAGTAAACGAATCGAGCAAAGACTGCGCGCATTCCCGGAGATCGCAGATGTCGTCATCAAGATCGGCCGGCCTGATTTTGCGACTGAGGCGATGGGAATCAACGAAGGCGACACTTATCTCCTGCTTCGACCCATGAAAGAGTGGCATCGCTTTCACACGAAGGATGAGCTCATCGAGGCGATCGATAGGGATCTGGGTCAGATTCCGGGACTTGCCTACAATTTCACTCAGCCGATGGCAATGCGAGTGGACGAAACTGTGTCGGGCGTCAAGGCCGATCTGGCCATCAAGGTTTTCGGTGATGATTTCGATCAGCTCGATTCATTGGCGCAGCAGGTCCTTCATACAGCTGCGGGCGTCAGAGGTGCCGCCGACGCGCAAATCCAGCTGACTTCGGGAGTGCCCGACCTCACGGTCCAGGTGGACCGCGGTGCGTTGGCTCGATACGGGCTCAACGTCACCGATGTCCAGGAGGCGGTCGAAGCTGGCGCATCGGGTTCGGTAATCTCCCAAATGATTGACGGCCAGAAGCGGTACGACATTGCTCTGCACCTTCCCGATACCTATCGCTCGAACCCATTGTCCATGGAGGACATCGTATTGCACTCACCCGGCGGAGAGCAGGTCAAGCTGGGAGATGTGGCAAGGGTCCGCGTTGTTCGGGCGGCTGTGGAGATCGACCGAGAGGAGGGGCAGAGACGAATGGTCGTGATGTCCAACGTTCGCGGTCGCGATCTTGGCGGTTTCGTGAACGAAGTGCAGTCGAGAATTGCCCGTGAAGTAACACTTCCGCCCGGCTATTCGATCGAGTACGGAGGTCAATTCGAAAATCAGGAACGTGCGACCAGACGGCTGATGATCATCGTTCCCGTCGTGATCTTCCTCATCTACATTTTGCTTTACGTAACATTCAAGTCGTTCAGGACCGCTCTTCTCATTATTGGGAATATTCCGTTTGCTTTGGTAGGCGGTATCGCTGCTTTGTATTTGCGGGGGATGAATCTGAACCTTTCCGCATCCGTCGGTTTCATTGCCCTATTTGGCGTGGCTATGCTGAACGGTGTTGTCTTGATCAGTTCGATCAATCAGGCGCGGCAGGCGGGAAAGACCACCCATGTCGCGGTCTTGACCGGTGCGCGTCGAAGGTTGCGTCCAGTACTCATGACAGCCTGCGTCGCCAGTTTTGGATTCTTCCCAATGGCACTTTCTTCGTCAACCGGCTCGGAGGTACAGCGCCCTCTTGCCACTGTGGTGATCGGCGGCCTCGTCACATCAACGCTCCTCACTCTGTTTCTCTTACCTGTGCTTTACGAATGGGTGTTCCGCAAAGAGCCTCCTCTCCTGCCGGAAGGTAAGGCGGAGGGTGAAGCCCCGTTGGCTGTGGCATAGGAGTTTTACTATGTTTCAACTTTCGCGACTTCGCAGGAGCATCGCGAAGCCAGGCATCGTCGCAGCGCTCAGTTCTGCTCTCCTCTTCGGGGCCGGGACTCCGCTTGCGAAGATGCTGCTCGACGATACCAGCCCATGGTTGATGGCTGGGCTTCTTTATCTCGGTTCGGGAATTGGCCTCACAATGTACCGCCTGCTGCGAGGGGAACCTGCTGTTCGCCTTCAGCGCGAAGACTGGTCTTGGTTTGCCGCCGCAATCTTCACAGGTGGAGTGCTCGGTCCGGGCTTGCTGATGCTGGGATTAACCAATATGCCGGCTTCGGGAGCATCCTTGCTCCTAAATGCAGAGGGTGTTTTTACAGCGCTCCTGGCATGGTTTGTCTTCAGGGAAAATTTCGACAACCGCATCGCGCTCGGCATGGGAGCCATCCTTGCCGGTCTTCTTGTTCTTAGTTGGCCCGGACACGCGAGATTTGCCGGAGTCTTGCCTGCGTTATGCATAATGGGGGCTTGTTTCTGTTGGGCGCTCGACAACAACTTCACGCGCAAGGTGTCGCTCGTCGACGCTACCTGGATTGCCTCGTGGAAAGGGTTGGTAGCTGGCTCCGTCAATCTGTGTCTGGCTCTCGTCCTGGGTGCGAAGTGGCCGAGTTTGCCTCATATCGCCGGAGCTATGGTTGTTGGGTTGTTCGCTTATGGCGCCAGCTTGGCACTCTTTGTCATCGGACTGCGCCACCTCGGAACGGCACGAACTGGAGCATATTTCTCTGTGGCGCCGTTTTTCGGAGCGGTTCTTTCGATTGCATTCCTCCATGAACCCATCAGTCCGAGACTCTTGGCCGCAGGAGCCTTGATGGCGACGGGGCTTTGGCTACACCTTACGGAGAAGCACATCCACCCACACGTTCATGTGGCAATGGATCATGAGCACGAACATGCACATGACGTGCACCATCAGCACAACCACTCGTTTCCGGTGACTCCAGGCATGGTCCACACACACCCGCATCATCATGAACCGATGACGCACACGCACGAGCATTATCCCGACGCCCATCATCAACACGGCAATGAAGAAACGTGACT
>WNGR01002350.1_pt1 | contig 25178 bp, 33 predicted proteins | sample 5407581 | NCBI WGS metagenome assembly WNGR01 (sample SAMN13153383, study PRJNA577476) | soil metagenome | isolation source: 80 cm soil or saprolite under Garry oak tree replicate 2 | place: USA:California | collected 2016-06-15
CAAAAGAGGAGTAGTGCTCGTATGATAGAATAAGGAAAAGCTGTCCGTTGTGTTGAGCGATGGAGAAAGACCATGAAACGACGCCGAAGCTATCCAACTCTGACCAGACGCTGGTATCGACCGGTGGAGCATGAGTGCCCAGACTGTCATCGGAAACTACGGGAGGTGAAGACGCTCTCCAAGCGCACGGTGATCACGTTGAGGGAGGTGATCAAGGTGACGCATGCAGGCTATCGCTGCCCGGACGCGCAGTGTCCAGGACACCAGCGGACGCATCGGAGTGCGCAGGCCGATGCGCTGGCGTTGCCCTGGTTCACCTATGGGATAGACATTGTGCTATTGGTGGGACGACTGCGCCTGAGGGAGCACCAGACCGTCGATGAGGTGCATCAAGAGTTGCTCACGCGACTGGAGCCGCTGGGGGTAAGGATCGCGCGGCGGGAAATCCTCTATCTCTTCGAGGCGTACTGCACGCTCATGCGAGCGAGCAGCGAGGCGCAAGACGACCAGGAGTGGTTGGCACAAGTGAAGAAGAATGGAGGCATCATCGTGTCGGTGGACGGCATCCAGCCAGAGAAGGGCAACGAGACGGTGTACTTGGTGCGCGATGCGCTCACGGGGCGCGTGCTGGCCGCCGAGAACGTGACGTCGTCAGAGACCGCGGTGATGAAAGCACTCCTGGCACCGGTGGTGGCGTTGGGGGTGGAGAGGAAGGTGAAGGTGCTGGGCACGATCACGGATGCCCAGGAGAGCGAACTCTTGGCGGTGCAGGAGTTGTGGACGGAGGTGCCGCACCAGGTGTGCCAGTTCCACGCGCTGCGCGATGCGGCCCAGCCGGCCTTTGAGGCGGATAAGAAGGTGAAGACCGCCATGCGCAAAGCCTTGCAGCCCAAGGTGCGGGCGCTGCGCAAGCAGCTCAAGCGAGATATCCCCCAGGGGTCAGCAGACGAAGCCAAGCAACTCGCGGTGCTGGATGAGGACGCCACAGGAGTGCTTTGTGCACTCAACCGGGATGGCATCGCGCCATTGGACGCACGCGGCGGTGCAGACCGCCAAAGATCTCGATGAGGTGGAAGCCAGCCTGCAGAGGCTCCCAAAAAAGGGGGGCCTATGAGCCCGCGCTGTGCGCAGAAGCTGGCACGCTTGCAGGCTATCGTGGCCGAGCGGGCAGCCTGGGCGAGCCAGCTCACGCAGGTCACCCACAGGCACGGCTGGGTGCTCTCGGTCGAACACATCCTGGATGAAAGCCTAGCGCAAGAAGGAGAGGTGGTGAGCAATGCGACGGGGGGAAGTCGCCTGGATGCCTGGCGAGAACAGATGGCGCAATACCTGACCAACGGCACCCTTTCCGAGCTGGAGCGGGAGTGCCTCACCGCGTTCTTCCAGGTGCTCTCCAACTTGCGCCCGCACTTGGTGCAGTGCTCCGACCGCAAGGACTTTCCCCGCACCACCAACGAGATGGAGCGCAGCATTCGCGGCCTCAAAACGCCGTATCGCCGCATCAGTGGTCGCAAGAACTGGAATGCGTATCTGTTGCGCTACGGGCGCTGCGTGGCCTACGCCTCCTGGTGGGAGCAAGATGCCGCCCATCGCCAGCAGCTCGAGCAGCGAGCCAGTCAGCTTGACCGTGCCCGCTGGCGCGAACTGCGACGGGAGAGCACCGTCGCCCACAGCGAGCACCTCAAGCGCTTTCGCTTCCGCCACAAGCGAGAGGCCTCTCTCTCCTCCTTAGAGGAGCGCTGGGCTGCCGCCGCTCCTACTCCTCTTTTGCCCTGACGGTGCCATCCTAGGAAAAAAAAGCTCCCAGCTCCCGATGCCATCTTTGAGCAGCTCAGTGCAGTGAATGCAGCAGCCGATGCAGACCCCACAGTCTTGCGGATTTCCATGGATGCGAAAGCCACCGTCAAGGTGGGAGACTTCTCGCGCGGAGGCAAGAAGCGGATGCCGGTCAAAGCCGCCGATCACGATGCGCAAGGCAAAGGCGAAGGTGACTCCTGTGGGCATTTTGCTTCCCGAGCACGACGAATTGTTTCTGGCTTGTGTGACTTCCAAAGTGACCAGCGATTGTCTGGTCGATATCTTGCAGATGTGGTGGCAGAGCGTGAGAGAACGATTTGAGCAGATCAACACGCTCGTGATTAACCTGGATAACGGACCGGAGAATCACAGCCATCGTACCCAGTTTCTCAACCGTCTTGTGGCCTTTGCCCAAACGCATCACCTCACGGTCAAACTGGCTTATTCCCCTCCTTATCACAGCAAATATAACCCCGTCGAACGGTGCTGGGGGACCTTAGAACAGCACTGGAACGCCGATCTGTTAGACTCCATTGAGACCGTTGTCAAGTTTGCCCAGACCATGAAGTGGAAGGGCAATCCAGCGGTGGTCCGCTTGCTCACCACTATCTCTCACACAGGAGTTCGTTTAACCAAGAAGGCTATGACCCAAGTGGAAACTCACGTCCAGCGCTTGATTGGCCTTGAACGATGGTTCCTTGATATTCCTGGCTCTCCTTCGCCATCATCGGATACTTAATTCTTTTTGTTTCCCTTAGCCCTGGAGTCACCGCCTTCCAGCAAGGACAGGTGGTCTTCGGCCAGAGCGCAAAGGGGACCTATGCCGAGTATACGACGGCTTCAGTGGACACCCTGGCCCTCAAGCCAAAGACGCTTACTTTTGACGAGGCGGCCACCATCCCGGTGGGGGCAACAACCGCCTGGCAGGCACTCTTTGACCATGGGGGACTGCAAGCCGGTCAGCGGGTCCTCATTCAAGGAGCGGCTGGCGGTGTCGGTTCGTTTGCCGTCCAGTTTGCCAGGTGGAAGGGCGCCCATGTGATCGGCACTACTTCAACCGCCAATCTTGACTTTGTGCGTTCCCTGGGCGCAGAAACCGTGATTGATTATACGACTACCGCCGTTGAGAAGGTTGTCCGTGATGTGGACCTGGTGCTGGACACCGTTGGTGGGCAGACGCTCGAGCAGTCCTTGCAGGTATTGAAACGCGGAGGCACCCTTGTCCCCATCGCAGGACAGCCTTCACAGGAGCAAGCCCAGCAGCGTGGCATCCACATTGTACAGATGTCGGCCCGTGTCTCCAGCCAACTCTTGCAGACCTTCGCGCAGTTGATAGACGAGGGGCACGTCAACGTTGTCGTTGGGGCAACGTTCCCCTTGCGCGAAGCTCCACAAGCCCATCAACTCAGTCAGAGTGGTCATGGGCGCGGCAGAATTGTGCTGCACATCGCCGACTGATCCCATGGGACGCAACATGGCTTCGACGGCCACTACCTCGCCCTGATTTGGGAGAACACGAGCGTGGCTTTTCTAGGTCAGAGCAATGAAGGAACGGTATCGATGGAGCGATACCTGCAATGAAATCCCGAGAAAACGAGGGAATAAGTCGTGCTCAGAGCGTGTTATCATAGCTGTATGACATCAACAAAGAATTGGATCGCTTCTGTGAGAAACGGTTTCTACGAGCGGCAATGCATGAAGAGATGTCGACACAGGAGCATCATAGGATGAGACTTTATGTAGGGGGACTTCCCTATCAGACAACCGAACACGATCTGATCGATCTGTTTGGACAGACAGGACACGTGACCGAGGCCACGGTCATCACGGATCGCGACAGCGGGCGAAGCAAAGGCTTTGGCTTTGTCGAGATGAGCGACGAGCAAGGAGCACGAAGCGCTATTGAGCGGCTCAACGGTACCATATTGGGCAATCGCACCATCACGGTCAACGAGGCACGTGAGCGCCAAGTGACAGGAAGCAGAGGCTTCCAAGGAAGAGATCGACGTTCCAACGATCGTTATCGGAGTGAACGCTACTAACTTCCGGCGACTGGCAGCACGACACAGGCCAGAAACACGTTCAGCACAGACGAAAGGACAGGCTAGCTCATCTGCTAGCCTGTCCTTTCCGTTTTCACCGGTTCTGTCTGCATGCAGGCGAACCTTTTCAGGAGCAGGTTGGGTACGTTATCCTGCCGATTTTCCAGTCTCCCGTCGGGGCCCGCTGAAGGAGCACCTGCTGGGAAGAGTTCCTCACACAGTCATTGGTCATGGTGAGAAGAGCGGTAGCGCGATCTCCCAGCCACGCAGTTGATGTCCCTGGTTGGCAAGATGACACACGGTAGAAATCTATTTCAAAGTTTGGTTCTGAAATCATCTGCTGACTTGTACGTGAGAGTTGTTGATAGGCCGTCTCGAAGTCATTGGTCACGAGGGCATGGCAAAAGGTAGCAAGTGGCGTCGTCGAGGTAAGGTGGTTATAACCTACGGCTCCAAACATCACAACGCCGATGGCAACGAAGACAATCACGCGAGTTCGATCCATACGCACCTCTTCTTTCTCTCTTCCTCTGCCGCCACATAATAGGGCATCTATTCAATAGTGTCAATCTGATGTGTTTCGTGATCCCTGTTCTGGCTTGACCTTCTCACGTATATTGAGCCCATGGCACCATACGTTCACTGGAGTCGTTTCCATAGGTTGGAGGAGACAGCACTAGAGAGCCAATGGCAGGAGGAACAGACGATGTTGTACCATGAAGATCAGCAGGGCTCATCGTGATTGGACAGCCTTCCCATACCTGGGTTGCGGGCCAACTGGCACGAGCATAGGGCAATAATGAGATCTTAACACCTATAAGGAGGAAGGTATCCCTGAAGGCCACCACACCTGTCCTCTACGCGTCTTTGTGGTCGCAAGGACCTTTCGCGCCAAGCAACCATACGCAGCAAATACTCGATTTGGAAGGAACAGACGCCATGTCTAGCGATCCACGCTCTACCTACAATGCCATTGCCGAGGAGCTAGCAGCAACGTCGGCGACGACGATTGGACAGATGTTTGGTATGCCGTGTCTGAAAAAGAATGGCAAGGCCTATGCAGGCTTCTTCCAGGATGCCATGGTCTTCAAGCTGGGTGGCCCTCGCCATGCCGAAGCCCTTGCACTGGCGGGGGCGCACCTCTTTGATCCGTCCGGGCGTGGCCGTCCTATGAAAGAATGGGTCGTGGTCCCTTTTGAGCACGCCTCTACCTGGTCGGAGTTGGCACAGGACGCCTTTCGCTCCATCGCTGCAGGGCATTGAAGCACCGGTGATGTGCCTGGTTTAAGGACAGCGAGGGCACCCTGCTCGTGCTGGCACAATGACTGGTGCAGCGACGTTGTAAAAAGTACGAGTATACTGAACGTAGATCAGTGTGAAAGAGCGAACCCCAATGCATCAGCATCATCCTCTTGAGGAGTAGAGAAAGGCATCCTCTGCCTCATGCTAAGCACCCCGGTCTCACGGCTGGGACACACCTGGCTGGTGGACGCTATAGAATTGAGCGGGACAGGGCCCTTCTGTTTATGGCTGAAAGGTATGATGCGGTAGACACCCGTTTTCATCGCCTCGTGACTATCAAAATGCTGCAGGTACTTCCAGGAGAAGACGAGCAAGTCGCGGCACTGTTCGCCCATGAGGCGACGCTGCTCTCTCACCTCAATCACCCGAGTCTTCCGCGGGTGCATGACTTCTTTCGCGAGGGGGACAGGCAATTTCACGTCATGGACTTCGTCGATGGCCGCTTGCTAACTGATGTCTTTGAACAAGATGGTCATATCGCAGGACTGTCGGGTGCACGAGGAGTAGCACAAGGACGCGCACGGACTTGGACGTGGCAGCTCTGTCAGGTGCTGGAGTATCTCCACCGTCAATCGCCGCCTCTGATCTTTCTCGATCTCAAGGCAACGACAGTCATCATCACCAGCCGAGATGAGACAAGGCTCATCGATTTTGGTATGGTTCCTCCTGTGAGCCCATACCCCCAATCAACCATGCTTCTGAGAGTGGGTTATGCCCCACCTGAACAGCTCCAGGGGATGCCAGAGCCACGCAGCGATCTGTACGCATTAGGTGCGACACTGCATCGGAGCTTGACTGATCACGATGCGAGCAAAAATCAGCCATCTGTCTTCTCGTTCCCACCGCTACGTGCATTGCGACCAGATATCTCCCCTGCTTTTGAAGCGGTCATCATGAAGGCCCTCTCTCCCTCGCTTGAACAGCGTTGGCAGAGCGCAGCAAACATGCAACGTGCTCTCAGCAATCTGCCTCCTCTTCATACACAAAGATTCTCATTCTTTGATGCATGATACGGGCCTGGTCCCGCTTGTGAGACATCTCTCATTGCCCGTGATCGTTTTTGGGGAGAGGTCCAGTTTGACGGTATCGAACAGGGGTGTTAGCATGAAGGTGTAACAGGATATCCCTCGCACGCAAGCCTGGTACTCACATGATCGACACGAAAGGAGAAACGGTATGGCTGATCGAAACGACTGGAATCGCCAGGTGATCGAGGAGTTCCGCGCGAATCGGGGCAAGGTCGGTGGGATGTGGGAAGGCCGGCCCTTGCTGCTGCTCACGACCACGGGCGCCAAGAGCGGAGAGCGTCGCACGACCCCCACGATGTACCTGCGCGATGGCGGCCGCCTGCTCGTTTTCGCCTCCAAAGGGGGCGCACCGACTCATCCTGCCTGGTACCACAACCTGCTCGCTCACCCCGATGTCACCGTCGAGGTTGGACCCGAAACGTACGAGGCGACTGCCACCGTCCTCAGTGGTGAGGAGCGCGACCAGCTCTACGCCAAGCAAGCGCAGCTGTTCCCACAGTTCGGCGAGTATCAGGCGAAGACGACCCGCACGATTCCGGTGATTGCGCTGGAACGACGAGCAGGCTGAAGATCCCGTTGGCTCTCGTGGAGTTCCCCTCTTGAACGGCACTCTGCAATTTCTCCCGCTCCAGAGAAAGGGGACAGGAGTCTCTCCCCTGCTCCAACCGGTTGTGTTGCAAAAATTTTTAGGCTCATCAAAAATAAGCATGTAATTGCGGTAAAAACTTGTTTTTCTGAGAAAGCAGGTACATCTTTTACACGTTTTACCTTTCTTCAAGTAGAGAAGACATTCACTTTTGATGAGCTTAAAAATTTTTGTAACACAACCCCATCCCGTGGTCGCCTTGGTGACGACGACGTCTCAGACCGGGGTCACACTGACCAAGGAGGCGATGAAGGTCGTGCAAACCCAGCTTGAGCGAGTGCCACACCTCGACAAGTGGTTTGTGGACATCCCGTGTCCCCCCGCCAGCGAGCTGGGAGAGGGAAGAATTCTTGAATCCCGAGGAGATCTGGAGACCTGTGTAGTTACCAACCGTGAGAAGAGGAATGCGGGTCTCCTTCTACAAAGAAGAGCTTAGTTGATGTATGCGCGAACACACCATGAAAGGACGAGCTACCACCATGAAGAAGAAAAAAAGATACCTCTCACGGGAAGAAATTATGGCAAAATTGAAGCAGCCAAAGTTAAAGCAACTCGCAAAAAAGAAGAGAAAGGCCTCTGACAACGAGAAACGCCTGAACAAATTGGTCGCTACGGAGTAAACGAGATGGAAAACAGGTCACTGACGCCCTACCCACATTCCGCAGAAGGGTTGACAGAAAAAAGGATTTCCGGTCAGGGAAGAAAAAAGCGGGGAGTGGCTCACTTGAGCAGGAGGGCTCGCTCGGTATTGGAGCGATGGAGGAAGAGGAGCAAGCAGGCGGGCGTAGCATGATCAGCGACGCGGGAAAAGGACAATGTCATGCGCACAAAACGGGCCAGACGCTGCCGTAGAGTGTGGTTCCACCGCTCCACGTGAGCCGTTTCTCCGGTCTCGCGAGCCCACGGCTGTGTGGTGCTCCTCCGGGAGCACCGCCGCGGAGGCCGCCCAGAAATCGGTGAAGCCATGCCCCTGGCGATACCCCTCTGCAATGGCTTCCCACAACCGCAGACACGTCTTGCGGGCTCCGATCCCCAATCGCAGAGGCCACCACCTGTCGCATCTGGCGGCAAAGGGCAATCCCGCATCCAGGAGTCGTGCGCTTTTTTGAGCCGTCGGTGCAAGAGTCACGTCCGTACAGCTTGCTGCCAGCGCGTCTCGAGACTGGCGAGAAAGGCGGCCGGCCGGTGACGAAAGCGATAGCGCTTGAGCTGCTCAGGAGGGCAACTGGAGGCTGCCCTTCTCATCTGGCGCCAGCGGTCACGATCCACCTGCTGAAGTTTGCCGTCGAGTGTGTTCCTGCGTTCGACCTCGTGCGTCCACCATTCATAGTGGGCCACCCGGCTGCCAGAGCGTATCAGGTAGGCATTCCAGTTCTTACGTCCGCTCATACGTCGATAGCGGGTCTTGATGGCACGAATATAGCCCTCCATGTCATTGTTGGTGCCAGGAAACTTGGCCACATCGTAACAGCGGATCAGGCCTGGACGCAGGTTGCCCAGCACCTGCAAGAAATGGTCGAGACACGGCTGCACTTGCGGACTCAATGTGCCTTGGGTGCTCAGTTCTTGCAGGGTCTTGTACCACGCATCAAAGCGGCTGGCCACGGCCTCATTGGGGAGCGGCTGCTCGCAGGTGGCCCAACTGCCATCCAGAATATGCTCAGCCTCCACAAGCCACTCATGCATGCGCTTCACCTGCTCCACTCGGCTCTCCCAGCGCTGAGAGAGCGCGACAATCTCCTGGAGTCGTTTGAGTTTCTGCTCGCATGCTTGGCTCACAGGCGCCCCTTTTTTTCGACCTGCTGCAAACTGGTGTGGATAGCTCTCAAGGCGTCATAAGCGGCGATGCCCGCATAGTCAAAGGGCTGTTTGCCATCCAGGTTGACCGCTGTTTGGATCGCAAGCGTATAATCAGCCAGCACCTGCAATTGTTCCTGCTCGGCTCCTGTGGCCGTCTGTCGCTGCTTCTCGAGTTGTTTGCGCACACTGCGCACGCGTTGCTGAATGGGTTTACGCATCTCCACCTTCAGTTTGCGGTCTTGTTCATACATCGGGTCAGAGGCATCGCGCACCACATAGACGGTCTCGTTGCCTTTCTCCGGTTGGATGCCATCAATCGAGATGAGTAGTCCTCCGTTGGCTTGCACTTGGGCCAGCCACTCCCTATCCTCGGCTACCAGACTTCCTGCCTGCAAGAGCGTACAGTAGGCATCAAACAAATAGAGCACTTCCCGGCGCGAGATGGACAACCCAAAAGGGGCCAAGCGCTCCAGCAGCCCTTGATAGACTTCATCGAGGGTCTGATGCTTCCAGAGCCGCAGATGCCCCACCAAAATCACGATATCGACCCCAAAGGTGAATCCGGGTAAGGCTAGCGCATCGGCAGCGGCACTGCGATAGCTGCGCCGATGGGTGGCACACTCCTCATTGGGACACCGGTATCCACGATGGATAAGTTTGAGAGGCCCACTCAGCCTAATCACGGTTCGCTCCGACAGGGTCGCATAGCGGTGCAAGCGGCTCTGACAGGTGGGACACACCGTGATCTCCGGACGAAAAGAGCTGCGGGTCACCTCCCGATACACTCTGGCTTGTTTCGGTTTTCTCATGGCTGGTCTCCCTTGAGGGGTCTTGACTGCTTTACTCCTTCCTCACAGTCTATCACCTAGACGGGGACGCCGCTATTGCACCTACGGTTTTTGAGGACACACGACCAGAGCCGATAGGGTTCCAGGATGGTAGATGTGGGATCTTCGGGCTCCGGAGCAAGCAGCATGGTCCACGTGAGCAGTGGGGACAGGTTCCTGTCGGCCATGCTCTGCTTCCCTGGAGCGCCTGCACGTGGTGCAGCCGCAGCAAAGCCTGAACGACGTCTTACCCTTCATGGCCGGTCGCGATGGGAACCAGTTGCCTGTGGTGCAAAACGGCGTCCTGGTCGGTATCGTGAGCCGAGATGCAATCGTGCGCTCTCTGGAGGTGCGGCGCGGCCTGGGCTTAGATGCCGCCAAAAGCGATGTTCGCAACCCGTGACCTGAGGCGGCCTGAGAAAGCCCCCACATACTGCAGGTGCGTCTCATATCAAACCGCTTTCTCCTCCTACAGGACACGTAGCAGCGACGTGTGGTAGACTGCTCGTATGGCGGGAGAGTCATGACAACACCGAGCAGAGGCGAAGAGCCCTCCAGCTCGAAGCCATGAGTGCCTCGCCTGCTGGATCAGCGTTCCCTTTTCTAAGGGGAAAAGGACACCGACGGCGATGAAACCCCTGCTACTGCTTATTCGACATGGGGAATCGACCTGGAATGTCGCGCATCGTCTCCCTGCACAGTTGCCGGGGATTGAACTGACTGCCACAGGGCGAGCACAGGCGCAACGTCTGGCAGAAGCCTTAACGGGACTGCCGCTCAGCGCCATTATCAGCAGCCCTTTGGCACGTGCCGTTGAGACGGCCGAGTCCCTTGCTCAGGGACGAGCGCTCACCATTCAACTCGAGCCTGACCTGATGGACATCGCGCTAGGCCATTGGTCAGGGCAGAACCGCGAGGGCCTTTTTCAAAGGGATCCTGCATGGATGGCCTTTGTCCGGAATCCTACGGTAGCGCCTGAGGATGTGGAGACGTTTCCCCAACTCGAACAACGGGTCGTGGCAGCTGTGCAACGCTAGCTCAAAAAAGATGCAACAGGTCCCTGCCCTGCGTTCGTGGCGCATGCCGATGTCATCACATTCCTGCTGGCTCACTACCTTGGTCTGGAAGCAGGGCGGGCGAGATCGCTGTGGATCGAGAATGCTTCTGTTAGCGTCGTTGAACTGACAGCTCACCAGCAGCCACGCGTGCTCGCCATGGGCTGGAGTCCCCTTCCAGGATGGTTACATCCGTCCACTGCGGCCTCCGAGCAACCGAAAAGCGAAGGGCACGTGGTTGGGGAGCAGAACGCCTAGAGGGACAGATATTCCTTTTTTTCACCCTATATGACGCCGGGAAATCCCGGAGATCGTGCAGCGCCAGCAATTGGCTTGAGAGCAACCTTGCTTCCCTCTGACTGGCTCGCCTGTTTGAGGGCAAAGGCAAATTCCTGCACATGGGCGAAACGCTTCTGTGGGTTGTGTTGCAAAAACGCATGGGGAACATGCTGGGCGTGAAGCTCACCTCCTGCTCAGCTTAGGCCGCCACTCCAAACAGGCGGGCGATGAAGGTGACCGGATCCTTGATGTCTCTCTTCCCCACACCGTGTACCTGCCCCTTGCGAATCATGTGCATCACCTCGTAGCCTTGCAAGGTTCACCACGCGGTCTCGAACGAAAAGAAGCCCATCCCCGGCTTGACCAAGCGTTTGATAAAGCGATGGTCTTGCTCAATCAGGTTATTCAAGTATTTGACCTGCCTCAGTTCGACCGCTTCGGGAAGGATTCCAGCCGCTTTGAGCTCGGCAATGGCTTTGGGATAGTCGGCATTTTTATCGACAGTAATGACACGAGGAGCAGACGGAGTGGTGTTGGGGTCAGCTAAAGCCTCGGGCTGGGCCACCTGCTCCTCGAGCGGACGGGCTTGAGGAGCGGAACCAGCTCTGGAGTGCAGTGTTTTGACGCGCGAAGCGTTTGGCGGCCTCGGCATCGCGCGTCGGGCTCAGGAGAAACTCGAGCGTGGTGCCTTCCGAATCGACCGCTCGGTAGAGGTACGTCCACGTTCCTTTGATCTTGATGTAGGTTTCATCAACGCGCCGGGAGTCATTGGTGGCTTTGAGGTGCGGTCTACATCGTTTCTGCAGTTCGGGAGCGTAGCGTTGCACCCAGCGGTAGATCGTTGTGTGATGGACCTGCAGTCCGCGTTCCCGCATCATTTCCTCCAGATCGCGGTAGCTGAGCGAGTAGCGCAGGTACCACCGGACACACAAGAGAATGATCTCGGCTTCGCGCATGACGCCATTTGAACGGGTTCTGCTGGTTCATGAAAAAAACTCCTCTGGTGTTCTTGAAGAGAAGCCGAGTTTACCATAGCACCAGCATTTTTGCAACACAACCAACCAGGATATGTGCCGGGGAAGAAGCTCTTACCAATGACGGGCGCGAACACCTTTGATCCAGGGCGAGTCCGTGAGCATCGACAGAACATCAAAATGGCGCTGGGCTCGTGTTTAAAAACGGCGAAAATTGTCTGCAAGTTTGTGGAACTGCCGTGTTTTCATTGTCCGGCCTATGTGTTGACCCCAGATGATCTCCCGGCGCTTTTAGCCTACGCACAGCAAATTCTCGAACGCATCGAGGTGGGGAAACAGGCGGGAAGCGTCCATTGGATTGAAGTCAATCAGAAAAATCTCGATGAACGCGTCAGACCGGCCATAGCCTTGCTCAAACAAGGACACATCGTCGCGAGGACTGAGAAACAGGAGCGCGAATACACTGACGAAGAGTGGGAGCAACGCCAACGATACGAAAAGGAGGGAGGAGACGCATGAGCGAGAAGACCTGGATGCGCAACACAGTAGGGCTGACGGCTCATGCGCAGAGTCGCAAAGAGCAAAAGCGCAAAGGAGTAGAAGATGCCATTACCATCCTCCTCCGCGAACGGAAGCCGATTAACTTTCACACGGTGGCAAAGGCGGCGACGGTGAGCAAAGCGTATCTGTACAGCCAGCCAGACCTTCGCGAACGCATTGAAGCCCTGAGGCTCCAAGGCGTGGAACAGATGGTACGCGAACGAGCGACGCGTTCGCCGGGCAAAACCGACGCCAGCCGTGACTTGGTGATCCTGGCAAAAGACCGTCGCATCAAAGAATTGGAAGCCGAAAATCAGAAGCTGAAGCTTCAACTCAAGGTGGCTCTAGCAGATCGGGTCTGCCCCCATAGGTCAGAATAACGGCTTACAGAAGTTGGTTTTAAGCTGAGGCTCAGTGTGCTCTCGACGAGGTTTTCTGTAGTGACCCTAGGATATTCCTGCCAGCTTCAGTGCTGTCATGGCCGACTGCAACTGAACGTCGCGCAAGTGCGCCGGACCACCCGGCCAGATTGGTGTCGCGGCTGCCTGAAACCAAAACCCTGTCATCCAATGGAGTGCGTCGGCATGAAGCCGATCGCCAGAAGCCCGCGTCACATCGAGCCCAGCTTGATGCACGTGTACGAGCAGAGCGGCCAGGTCTATCCGTCTGTCGCCGAGCTGTGTCCAGTTCCAGTCTACTAACCTTACCGCTTGCCGCCGCGCATTCCAAGGGGAGTTGTCGGCGCGAACATCATAGTGGACTAAGGTATCCTTTCGAAAGGGAAAGTTGGCGCTCCGTTCAGCTTCTACAGAAAAGTCGAGCGCGTTGGCGATGTCACTGCAGCCAGCGGATCGCAGCTTGCTGAGGAGTGTTTGCTGGAACTCTTTCGAATCTTTCAGTGGTTGCCAGCCATCATTGGTTTCATTGAGCATTTCGATGCCGAAAAAGTCTTTGTCGTCGCCTACCGGCTGAATGGCTGCGAGTACGTCCATTGCCTCCAGTGTTTTGACTAACCGTTCTTCCGTCCACTCATCTGACCAGTTCCAGCCGTCTTCGGGCGTGAGTGCTTCAAGGGCAAAGCTTGTCTCGTCGTTATTGTGGGCTAGCAGCTGAGGAATGAATGGATAGTTCTGGCGCTGCAAGAAGCGGTACACCTCAACTTCTTTCTTGGCCCATTTCTTCGTGGGGTCATTGACGCCTACCTTCACAAAGGCTCGCATCCCATCCGACAAGGTGACAATGCCTCGGTGGGCGGAACTAAATCCGCCGTCTACTTTCGTGAGGGTTTCGATGCTTTTTTCTATGTCACCCCAGCTGATTTTCATACACGCAAGGATCTCCTTGTCGTTTTGCTCTGCTCATTCTACCCAATGCTGAGAAGGGCGGCAAGCAATGTTGAAGCGCCAGACAAAACACCTCTGGTCTTTTGTCATACCCCTCTTGTGGAATAGCAATTCGCCAGAGCCACGACCCCTATATGTCTCGGAAGTCATGAGCAAGTATCGGTTCCCATGTCCCTTTCCCGCCGAACGTGAGCCTTCTGATGTCGGGGTATGGCAAGGATTGCTTCCTGGGACAGCCATTTGAACCGCTAAAAACGGTAAATGCCTCTTATAATTCATATATACGATACTGATTGCTAGAGCAGTTTCATCTGGCGAACAGCGTTCTTCTTTTTTCGCTTTGGTCTCGTTTTTTTCGCTGATGCGAAGGCAACCTGACTTCCCATTGTTCTTTCTTTCGGGTGCTTTGTGATGACCTGGATATCATAATTGAGGGGCGGTGATTGCGTTAAATCAAGCTGGTATCGCCCAAAACGGTTGATATGCTGGCAGAGATAGGGAGCGAGGGCTGCCACGACTTGTTCATCCAGTTCTGTGCCTTCCTGGTTGAGTTGGTGTAAGGCATCGCTGATCACCTGCGTTTCCCCTGATGTCGAGGTAAAGAATCAGTACGACAGAATACGCCGTTGTGGGTTTCGCAGTGTTCATACACCGATTCGAGCTGCGCTCTTTCACGCTGGAAGTCTAAGCGGATCCAACGGGCGGCCAAACATCCTACCGGGCTTGGTGTCCCACCTTGCAAACGGGCCGCGCCTTCCGCCGTGTACCCTCAGTGCTCCCGTCAGCTTTACCTGACAAGGAGAGGCAAACGACGCACTCTCTGCAACTCACATGCTCACATCCTGGGTCTACCTCTCTTCACTCACAGCACGAGTTCATTCACCGCCCTGGTGCAGCTGTGATACACTGATGAGAAGAAAGCGAGGAGTATCATGAAAGAACCGATAGTCAAGGTGAGAAGTGGGGCGGTGCGGGGAAGATACGAGCAGGGAGTTGCCACGTTCAAGGGGATTCCTTTTGCTGTGCCGCCGGTAGGTCGCTGGCGATTTGCTGCACCGGTTCCACCTCCGTCGTGGGATGGCGTGCGGGAGGCCAAGGCATTTTCCCCGACTCCGCCGCAGGGAGACTCTTCCTCACGAGTACTGCCAGGCCTGGACCTTCGTCCGCTCTTCGGCGAGGGTTGGCGCAGAGGCGAAGACTATCTGACACTCAACGTCTGGACTCCCGATCCGGACACGCAGGGGCTCCCAGTCATGGTGTTCATCTATGGCGGCGCATTCGTTGCAGGAGCCAGCTCGACTCCCCTGTACGACGGGACCCGTTTTGCCCGTGACGGTGTGGTGCTGGTGTCATTCAACTACCGGCTTGGAGTCGAAGGTTTCCTCCCGCTCAACGGTGGAGAAACCAACGTGGGTCTGCGCGACCAGATTGCCGCGCTCACCTGGGTTCAGGACAATATCGCCGCGTTTGGTGGAGACCCGAATACGGTGACGATCTTTGGTGAATCTTCAGGCGCGCTCAGCGTTGATACACTGTTGGCCGTGCCATCTGCGACCGGACTCTTTCGTCGTGCGATCAGTCAGAGCGGCGGTGCTCAGCACACCGTGAGCATCGAGCAAGCTACTCGTGTTGCCGTTCGGCTCGGCGAAATCCTGGGCATCACCCCACTCGAGAAGGGTTCGCCTCACGCTCCCCCGAACACCTCATCGCCGCCCAGTCCCAATTGCTGCCTGGCTCACTCGACTTAACCAGGGGTAGAGCTACGTAAGCTGCTACCAGCCGCAAAGTAGTGCTAGGGGTGTGTTGACCCGTCAGGCATAATTGTCCCCTCGAGTGACCTAGCTTCATTTAATTGCTCTTGTGTGACGGAGGCACCGGCCAAGTCGGCATGGAGCAGATCGGCTCCGCTCAGGTTGGCTCCGCTCAGGATAGCACCGTTCAGGATAGCACCGTTCAGCGCAGCTCTACTCAGATTGGTATTGACAAGGTCCGCATCACTCAGGTGAGCATCGAAGAGATCGGCTCCGCTCAGGTTGGCTCCGCTCAGGTTGACATTGAAGAGATTGGCACCCTCCAGGTCGGCTCCGCTCAAATCATCACCGCTCAGGTCGGCCTTGCTCAAGTCGATAATCGCATCCTTCATAGCAATGAGGTACATATCTTGGAGGAATCTCGTTACAATCCTATTACGATTTGCATCTAACCTTCGAAGCGTTATTAACGTCTGCTCTCTTGCTACCTGACGCACTGGGTCACCTGGGTTGGACTCAAGCAACTTATTATTGAACAACAAGTTTGACATATCATCCAGGTAGGTTTTCAGTGTTGTTTCTCGCTGTTGGTCTACTGCAATCTGAAGATCGGTTTGATGTTGTTGCTTATTAGCTGCATCACTTAACTGAATCTGTTGTAGCGTAATTTGTTGAGTAAAGTATAACGTTCCTGCGGCAACAAGAATTGGGATAGCAAGCACCGCAAAGAACTGTATCCAGTCCCACAAGGTTCTGCCCACAAATCCTGTCCAATTTGATGTCGACTTTTTTCCTTTACTCCGAAATCGATCAAGTTTCTGTTGGTCATTAGGTGATAACGGAGGGAGCCAGAGCTTGGGCTCACTTGCTGTCAGGTTGCTCCCTGTCCTGTCCCGATGGTTCTCGTCCATGTAGTTCCTCATTCCTGTTGAGAAATGGAACATCGTCCTTTGTGCTGTATTGTATCTCAAGAAAAACAGACGAGAGGCTGCCCTTTTTGTCAAAAGAGTTTCGACTCTGTCCAAAGGCGGAACTGGTTACTTTGCGGCTGGTAGCAGATCAGTAACCACCTTTGTCTGAATCAATTCCCGGCAACGGTAGGATGCTCGATGACTTACAAACTACCAGCGCATAGCGACGCCCAGCATCCCGCCCCGCGCGGGGCGGGATGCTGGGCGTCGCTATGCGCTGGTAGTCGATAGATGATAGCGCTTGCGCACGGACGCGAATGTGTTTCTCGTGCAAATGGTTAAAAAGCTTACGTAGCTCTACCCCAGATCCAACCAAAAGCGCTGATACTTCTCCAAGATCGTGTAGGTACAAACGACATCGTGCCCACAGCACTGACACGAAAGCCTCGGCACGCGCAGTCCCTGGAGATGCCCCCAACCGCTCTCTAACGCGCGACGATAATGTCCATCCCGGGTAAAGTGGTTGGCATCTCGACAGCCACAATGACCGCACTGCCAGTCAATCTCACGGGCCTGTCCACTGACGCGTCGGGGATGGCGTTGTCCGCGACCGAATTTGGCCGTCACCTCTTCTTCACAAAACTGGGTGAGCAAGGGTTTGATTGCCTCAATCGCTGCCTCGTGCAGTGGCTTTTGAACCGTTTGGATGATCGTTTTGCGCTCTTGCCCTTCCAGTTTCCCGGGCAAAAAGTGTCTACTCATCGTGCTGAATGCTCCTTGTTGGTGAATGTCTTGGTCTTCACTACTCTACCACGTCGGAATGCTTCAGCTTTCTTTTTCCTCCTTTTTTCCTAACCCTTAATGAAGGATACGCTACCGAAATTTTTCAATACCAAAAACAGCTTACACCCATCGTGTTCCCCGTGAGTTTTTGCAACACAGCCAAAAATGGTATGCCCCAAAACTCCTAACACATCACCTGTATGTACTCCATCCACAACGTGTTCGTTTTATACTATATTCAGCATTATTACAGATGGAAGTGAGGAGTATGTCAGAACACGAGGTATCAGATACAGCATTTCCGTTTCCTTCAGCATCCCTTTCCTGGTGGGCGAGAGGGTGCCTCTGGCTCTGGCGAGGACTCCTCTGGGTGTGGGGAACCTTTATTGTTGGCATTATCATCAGCACCATTGCCAATTTCAACACGACCTCAACGAATACGTCATTCTCACGTCTCTATCTGATTCATATTGTGGTCACGTATCCCCTGCTTACCTTGACGAGTGTAGGGGGGTTGCTGCTCATCACGCTCCTTTCCTGGATCGGGAGTCGCAAACGCAACAACACAGCATCGCTGTCACCCGTGCAGCAGAACCGTCTCCACATGCTCCAACGACTCCAAAAAACCTACGACGATCTGCTCACGCACTCACTGCAAGAGAGAGCCTGGTTGGAACTAGGGTTAGTTTCCACTCCGAGCGCTGTGCAGAATACAAGTACACTCCTGCTGCGTCTTTCGAATCTTCCGGAGCGCCTTATACCGGCTGAGACACCAATTGAACAGGTCTTTGAGCAGGCAGGCCGCGAGTTGCTCATTCTGGGAGAGCCCGGGGCGGGAAAATCGACGCTCTTGCTCAAGCTCGGTCAACAACTCGTGGCAGATGCGAGGCTCGATGACCTCAAGCCTCTACCAGTGTTACTTCCACTTTCCTCCTGGTCGTCAAACCATCCACCTTTAGAGGACTGGCTAGCAGAACAGGTAGCGCAATTCTATAATATTCCTCGATTGCTTGCAAATCACTGGGTACAAGAAGGGCAACTGCTGCCGCTCCTTGATGGGCTTGATGAGATGGAGGAGACTGCTCGCGCTGCCTGCATCATCGAAATCAATACCTTTCACCACAAATACGTCGGTCCGTTAGTCATCTGTTCCCGCCAGGCGGAATATGAAACCGCTACAAAGGCGCAGCATCTCAATGTACAAAGCGCAATCCTGATCCAGCCGCTCTCTCGTGAGCAGATTGATGGCTACCTCGTTCAAGCCGGTAAGCCTCTTAACGCTCTACGTCGCGCACTCAAACAGAACGCTGCACTGGCGGAATTGACAACCACGCCGCTCATTTTACACGTCCTCATGCTGGCCTACCATGGTATCACAGTGCGTGAACTCTCTCACAAAGAAGCCGAGTTACGGATGCAGATCTGGCAGGAGTACGTCCGGCGTATGGTGGAGCAAAATGGGAACGCGCTTGCGTTCCCACTTGAGCAGACACGTTCGTGGTTGCACTGGCTGGCAAGTCAGATGCGGCAGCATGACCAGCCCATCTTCTTTTTGGAGCATTTACAGCCCGACTGGCTCACGGAGAGGCAGCGACGAGCCTACGACTGGCTTGGAGTTCGTCTCCCTGCCATGATAATCGGAGCGCTGATAAGCGTCCTCTTCGGGTGGTTCTTTATTGGTTCCGCTGGATGGAGCAACTTCCCATGGGTCAGTCTCCTTTGGGAAGTGACGCTTGGAGGAATGCTGGGTGATCTCTTCTGTAAACTCATACCGAGCGCTCCTACCGCCAGTGTGAAAAAGAGACGCCAACGATGGGAAACCATGGGTTACGTCAGCATAGGAATCGGGTTGGTCATCGGTTTGAGTAGCGAACTGAGCTCTTATACCACCCTCAACGACTGGCTGGGTGATGCATCATTTAATTGTTTGTTGTTTCTCTTCAGCACGTTTCTCCTCCAATATGTGCTTGTGACTTTTTCACGACACGCTGCACAGCCACGGCGTCCCCTCTCAGGACAGCGGGTCGAGTTGGCTCGTTTTGTACGACAGATTCATCTCTATCGTGCCCTCTTGGTTGCTCTACTTTTCGGACTGAGCTACATGCTAAGCTACATGAAGGATATGTGGCTAGGCTACCTACAGCAGAGCTCAAGTATCTCATGGGCCCAGGTCATACCCAATTGGTCGGATACTTTGACCGGCGGAATGATGGCAGCGCTCAGTTTCTTTTTGGCCAGTGTATTGATCAGTGTGATTCTTGAACACCTCGGGGAAACAATCCCTTTGACGGAACGGGTTACTTGGACGTGGAAAAATCTGAAAAACAATCTCTATCTGGATGATCACAGGTGGCCTAACGATTCTGCGCCATTATCTTATCCGTTTTCTGCTGCGACGCGCACAGTGTCTTCCTTTGCATGATGCCCAGTTCCTTGAAGATGCTACGGCACGCAGCCTCCTACGACGTGTCGGAGGCGGCTACCGTTTCACCCACCGTCTGCTGCTAGAGTATTTTGCAGACCTGCACACCGAACGTCTTCCAGTACCAGCACCGCTTGGCCAGAACGATCCCCTTGATCACCAAATGAGGGGGACGTGAGGTGGCTGTGTTGCTACCCCGCGAATATCACCTCATCCTACTGACCTCTACGTGACTTGCTAAAGTCTGGTAGACTGGAGGATGAGAAAAACAGACGAACAGCGAGGAGATTGGAAAGAGTGGCGCAGACGCCGAGCGTGGGAACTGTCCGAGCAAGGATGGAAACAGAAAGAGATCGCGGAGGCGCTAGGAGTCACTGAAAGCGAGCCGTGAGCCAATGGATGAAGGTGGGACGAGAGCAAGGGGAAGAGGGATTACGGGGGAAAAGAGCTCCGGGGCCTCAACCCAGACTGAGCCAAGAGCAGATGGCACAGCTTCCCACCCTGCTCGATCAAGGGGCCGAGGCCCATGGGTTTCGAGGAGCGGTCTGGACGACCCAGAGAGTGGCAGAGCTGCTCAAAAAGCAGTTTCGTGTCAGCTCTCATTCTGCGCACATGAGTCGGCTCCTCAAGCGGATCAAATATAGTGTGCAGCAGCCGATCGAGCGGGCGAGTCAACGCGATGAACAGGCCATAGCCACCTGGAAAGAGGAACACTGGCCCCAGTTAAAAAAAAGCCCAGCAAGAGGAGCGAACGATCGTCTTCGTCGATGAAGCGGGTTTTGACCTGCTTCCCATGCTCGTACGCACCTACGCTCCGCTTGGACAGACGCCCGTTCTACGGATTCCGCTGACTCGCGATCATCTCTCGGCGATTGGCGGGATCACCCCAGAAGGGCGGATGTTCATGCAGATGCAAGAGCGAGCCTATTGTGCCCAAGATGTGGTCGCGTTTTTACGCCTACTGTTGCGCAAGATCCCGGGCAAGCTCTTAGTGATTTGGGATGGTGCCCCGATCCACCGTGCCAAGGTCAGGAAGCGCGTTTCTGGCAGGTGGGGCAGCCAAGCGGCTTCATCTGGAGCGTCTTCCAGGCTATGCTCCTGACCTGAACCCGCAGGAGGGCGTGTGGAACGCGGCTCAAACGCGCTCGAGTTGAAAAACCTGTGTTGCCTGCATCTCTCTGACTTGCGCCAGGCTCTCGTGCGGGCCAAAGAACGCCTTCGCCATCGGCGCGAGAGCCTCCAATCGTGTTTTCTTCACTCACTGGGAGGACTTTAGAAAGCTATGCAGAGATCAGTAGTTGTACCTGGAAATAATTCCTGGCCAAATTGGTCACCAATATAATGGTTAACCTACCTAAATTTCGCCCAAACTAGCGACAGGTTCGCCAGCCCTTGAAGAGCTTGCCAAAAGAACGGTGATGCTCCATAGCTCATGAAGACACGAAAAAGTTTTCATTCGCGAGGAGGATCACCATGAACGAGTCTATCACAGGTACGACGAAGCATTTTAGCCCGACTGCCAGCCTGGCAGCCATTGGAGTAAAATTGAGTCAACTCAATCTCTTTGGCCCGATCCGCACCACGGTGCAGATTCGGCAGAAAACCATCAAGCATACGCCGACGGATAAGCTCTCTGATGCCTTTATCAGCCTGCTGGCCGGAGCTCACGGGCTGGTAGAAATCAACACACGCCTGCGAGCCGATCTGGCCTTGCGAGATCCGCCTTTGGCAGAAGCGCGTGTGCTGAACAGTCGGTGGTGCAAGAAACCCTGGATGCCTGCAGCGCAGAAAACGTGACGCAACTGCAGCAAGCACTGGATGAGATCTATCAACAGCACAGCCAAAGCTTTCGTCATGACTCCCAAGCCGGTTTTCAGCTGCTGGATGTGGATATGAGCGGCCTGCCGTGCGGCCCCAAAGCGGCTTTTGCCCGGCATCGGCTATTTTGCTGGGCAATACCACCGCCGCGGACGGCAAGTGGGCCGGAGGCTTCCCACCCAGTCTGAGGAAGTGGTCACCGATCGCCTCTTTGCAGGCAATGTGCAGGTGATCAAAGCCTTGCAGCCCTTGGTGGAAGCAGCTGAGGCTACTTTGCAACTGGACGAGGCGAAACGGGCGCGAACGATTATCCGCGTGGATGCTGGTTCGGGAACCCTGGATGACCTCAATTGGCTGCTTGCGCGGGGCTATCTTGTCATGGCCAAAGAGTATTCGGGCCAACGCGTTGTGCGCTTGGCCAAGACGGTCACGCAGTGGGTCCAGGATCCCGACTGGTCCGAGCGCTCGTTTGGCTGGGTCAGCGAACCCCCGACCGGCTACGTTCGCCCGGGGAAGCCGCATTGCCGTGCGCTGTCGCAGACAAGACGGCACCTTCGCGGGATGCGCGTGCTGATCTGCTCGTTGTCGGCACAGCAGGTGCTTGCGGTGCTCAGGCGTCCGAGTTCGCAAGCGGCTGATCCCGTCGCGGTCTTGGCCGCCTATGTAACCTTCTACGATCAGCGCGCAGGAGGTATCGAAACCTCCTTCAAGGGCGACAAGCAGGGGTTGGGTCTCACCAAACGCAAGAAGAAGCGCTTTGAGGCGCACCAGATGGTGCTGCTGCTGGGCTCGTTGGCCCACAACGTGGTGGTCTGGGCGCGTCGGTGGCTGAGCAGTCAAAAGATCCAACACTACGGTATCTTGCGTATGGTACGTGATGTCTTTCATATCAGTGGCTTGCTCCGCTTTGACGCCTTGACTCAGGTCGTTGAGATTGTCCTGAATCAGGATGCTCGTTTGGCTCGGTCACTTATCCGTCCCTTGCGAGAGTTGCTGACTCCCTTACACATTGTCGTTAATTTGGGCCAAACTTAGGTAGTCGTTAATTTGGGCCAAACTTAGGTAGTCTAAACTTCAATAGATATGAATGCGCTGCTAACCAAAACCGCCTCGAAACGCACTACAAAACCGCTAGTAGAGATGGGGCCGCTGTTAAATGAGAGACATGATTCGTTCCTTGACGAATCGGATGATATGGATAAGGGGAGCGAAGCCGACGGACTTGAGGAGCTTCTCATCCATGCACGGCATACTCGCGCAGCCACCACCCGGCAGGCTCCAGGCTCTGAAGAATCTTTTTATAGCTACTTGCGTGACATTCGTGGACTTGGTCTCCTTACACCTGATGAGGAGATCGATCTAGCTCGACAGATTGCCGCTGGAGATGAACTGGTGCTTCGCAAGCTGATCGAGTCAAATTTGCTCCTGGTAATTACCATTGCGCGTCGATACAGTAGTACCGGCGTCCCTCTCATAGATCTCATCCAGGAGGGAAATCTGGGACTGATGCGTGCGGCCGAGAAATTTGACTACCGGCGCAGCTGTCATTTTGGCACCTATGCCACCTGGTGGATTCGCCAGGCCGTGAGCCGTGCCGCTGGCGAGCAGTCACGCTTGATTCACCTACCCGAGCATGTGGTAACGCGTTTACGCAAAGTAAGACGTGTCGCGGCACAGCTTTCACAAGCGAACGGCCTTGATCCCCAGCCTGAACAAATTGCTGAGGCTTGTAATCTGGATCTGGACGAGGTTATCGATGTACTCGGCATAGTCGAGCAGCCGGTTTCTCTTGATGCGCCTGTAGACGATGAAGCCCGTTATACGCTCGCCGACACGCTTGAAGATACTGCGGCTCCTGTTCTCTCCGAAACCGCTTCACAGCATCTCCTTGGAGAAGAACTGCACCGAGTGTTGGCCCTACTGACTCCACGTGAACGTGCGGTTATGACCCTGCGCTACGGTATCGGCGATGGCCGGAGCCGCACCTTGCTCGAAGTCGGGAAAGAACTGGGTATCTCGCGCGAGCGTGTGCGCCAGCTCGAAGTGGTGGGGTTGAAGAAAATGCGTACACACTTTGGATCTCAGATTCTGGAGACATAAAAGAGTACAGGAGGCATTTCATGTCTGATCTATTCGCTGCGCGGGCTCAGATGGGCACATCGCTCGCTTTCCATATCATCTTTGCTTCCCTGGGAGTTGGACTGCCGTTGCTTCTTTGTATTGCCGAAGGACTTGCCCTCTGGCGCAAAGATGCGACCTGGATGACGCTCACCCGTCGCTGGACGAAAGCTTTTGCTCTGCTCTTCGCCATCGGCGCGGTTTCCGGCACCATTCTCTCGTTTGAAATCGGACTGCTCTGGCCGACCTTTACCAAGTTCTCCGGCTCTATCATCGGCTTACCTTTTGCCCTGGAGGGTTTCGCCTTCTTTATAGAGGCGATCTTTCTGGGTCTCTACCTGTATGGTTGGGAGCGTCTCTCGCCCCGGGCGCATTGGCTCTGCTCCTTTCCTCTCTGGATCAGTGGAGCTGCTTCGGCGTGGTTTATCGTCAGCGCCAACTCTTGGATGAATACGCCGACCGGTTTCCAGATTACGCATGGGCAGGTGACAGGGATCAATCCCTTACAGGCTATCTTGAATCCGAGCACTCCATATGAGACAACGCATATGCTCCTGGCGGCCTATGTGGCAACCGGCTTCGGCGTTGCCGCTGTCTACGCTATCCAGATACTGCGCGGCAAAAGCGAACCGTACTACCGGAAAGGACTCATGCTGGCGATGGCGCTGGGCGCCATCGCTATCCCCTTCCAGATTTTCAGTGGTGACCTGAGCGCTCGCTCGCTTGCGGATCTCCAGCCTGCAAAGTTAGCAGCGATGGAGGGGGTTTTCCATACACAGAAAGGCGCCCCTATCAAGGTCGGTGGTATTGTTGACGTCAAGACGGGCCAGGTTCTGTATGCCCTTGAAATTCCTGATGGGTTGAGCATTCTAGCTCGCGGGGATCCCAATGCGACCATTCTCGGGCTTGACGCTTATGCGCCTCAAGATCGGCCTGATCCTACGTTTGTCCATCCCTCCTTTGATGGCATGGTCGGCAGCGGTTTCTTCGCATTGCTCATCGGAGGAGTGTTCTGGCTGCTCTACTTCAGACGCAAACGCGTTGTTCCTGAGCATCGCCTGTTGCTGTGGGGGATCGTCCTGGCCGGCCCGCTTTCCTTTGTTGCCATAGAACTTGGCTGGATGGTCACAGAACTGGGACGACAACCCTGGGTCATTTATAACTTCTTGCGCACACAGAATGCGGTGACGACCGCTCCAGGACTGAACATCAGCTTTGCGATTTTCTCCGGCATCTACATGGTGCTGGCGATCACCTTGACCGTGCTGCTGCTGCGATTGGCGCGTTCACCGCTGCCCAAGCAGGAGTGGCCTGTACTCGTGAGCAGTAGCAGTAAAGAAAGGGCCGGCACGAAATGACATTAACCTACACGATACTGCTTATCCTCTGGCTTTCGCTGATCGTCTATGCTGTCCTTGGTGGGGCCGACTTTGGAGGCGGCATCTGGGACTTCTTCGCCTTTGGTCCAGAGGCGGAACGTCAACGCCGTTTGATCGGGCAGGCGTTAGGGCCAGTCTGGGAGGCGAATCACGTCTGGCTGATTTTCTTGATCGTGGGACTCTTCACGGCCTTCCCATTAGCCTTCTCAGTGCTTTCAATAGCGCTCTTTGTACCTTTCACCCTGGCAGTGATAGGCATCGTGATGCGTGGAGCGGCCTTTATGTTTCGAGGCCAGGCTGATGATGCCACGACCTCGCGTAGGATCTGGGGCCGCGTGTTCAGTACCGCCAGCACCATAACAC
>WNGR01006093.1_pt1 | contig 25168 bp, 18 predicted proteins | sample 5407581 | NCBI WGS metagenome assembly WNGR01 (sample SAMN13153383, study PRJNA577476) | soil metagenome | isolation source: 80 cm soil or saprolite under Garry oak tree replicate 2 | place: USA:California | collected 2016-06-15
TAACTGAAGAATCCCCATTGCTGATCGGACCACGCGCCCGGCGTATACGGGTCCCAGTTGCCCATGAGAAACTCGTCACGGTTGTACTGTGACAGATACGTGTTCAGCACATCCTTCATGACGGCCGGATCGATCAGTGTCAGGAACGCATAAACGTTGCGCCCCTGATCGAATGAGCATCGGAAATAGCCGCCGCCCACTCGCTCCCACCAGATGGAGGAGCCAATGGTGAGCAGTCTCCTGCTCGGTGACACCGGTGTGTACCCGGACCCGTTGTCGGTGACGTCGATGATGTTCGCGTACAGCGTGTAGAGACCGGTGTAGATCTCCTTGGCCGTGAGGGTGCTGGCGTTCTGCACGTCGATCTTGCCGAGTTTCGCGTTCCATGCATTCCTGAGGTTCTGCACCGCCCTGGCGAAGTCGAATGTGGAGAACTCGTTGCGGAAGTTCTGCTGCGCCCTGGACATGCTCGTCATCGAGAGGGCGACCGCGACGGTGACCGGCGTCCCAGGCGCAAACGTGAGGTATCCACCGGCCTCGTCACCGGTGATGCTGGCCGCACCGCCCGTCACACTGTGGCTCGTGAACGTGCCGTGACTGGCGGCCGGAGTGCTGAACTTGACGTAGAAGTAGCACGTCTGGCTTCCACCGTTGCTCAGGGTCACCTCGGCCGTCTTGCTGTCGACATACACGAACTTGCTGCTTGACCAGGTGACGTAGGAGTTCTCCACCTCTTGCATGAGCAGGTCCACCGCCTCATAAGAGGTGACGTTGTTGAATCGGTATCGGTAGACGGAGACGTTGGGGGTGACCGTGAGAGCTACAGTCGACCCCCTGGCGGCAGAGTTGGTGCCGTAGGTGATGTTGGTCTGCGACGGGCTTGCGCGGACCGACGCGCGCCAGTCCGCGCCGTCATCGCCGACCACCTGGTCGACGGTGGGGTACAGCCGTAGTCCTCTGGTGACGCTGTCGGCTATCTCCCCCTCGGGCGTCGACCACATACCGATGCGTCCCAGCGGATACCGCATGAAGACCTCACCAGGACCCTGGTTGTTGTCGACGAACTGCGTGTAATCGGTGATGCGGAAGTTGTGCGTGGTCGCAACTACCGCAGGACGGCAGCCCGTCAGCAGGGCTCCGGCGATCAACAGCAGCAGCGCCACCAACGCGAACGTGCGAACTCCGGCGAGGTTGAACGTGGCGGACCATCTCCGCCCAGGGAGCTGGCCACCTGACCTGGCCATGACCATCCGCTCCAAAGGATCTGGTGAAATGCGGGACCCTAGCCGGCTGTCTCGCCTTGACACGTGATGAGGTTCACCCACCCTGGGCCCGCGCAAGCCACGTCGAGATCGAATGGGTCCACGATGACTGGAATACGCTCGCCTTCCACCATGGGCCGTGGGGATTCCAGCGCTCTTCCAGCCGTCTTCGCAGGGAAGAACGACCGGTGTTTTAAGAACGTCAGCGGCATTGTCCCGTTCCTGAACCGGGAAGTTACGGGCCGCTGCCGTGGAGCCCGTGCCGAGGGTTCCCGTCGGTGGAACCGTATTGGAATAGGTCGCCGCCACAGTGGCTGGCAGTCAAACGGGACCGGGATCTAGCCCAGTCCACGCTCGTCGTAATACGGGGGGGTTTGGACCATGCAGTGCCCGCAGTGTGGCGTGGAAACACCGGACGAAGAGTGGAACTGCGTCTCATGTCGCATCAATGTGTACTGGGCAAGTCAGCATTATGAGGATCTCGCCGGGATACGACAACGACAAGGACTGCGTGCCCCTGCCGATACCCCGTCGTTCCTGCTCCATGCCCACGTGTGTGCCATGGCCGAGCGCGCGGAGCGAGGCGGGAAGGTCGAGCACAAGGTGCGCCAGATCGCCCGGCGGGTTATGCGCCGTGAGGCGCGTGACCCGGCCCGCATTCCGGCCCAGACGGCGGGCGGATCGCGCGCAGGCGTGGAACCAGGCTGGATACAGCCCGAAATAGAGTCACCGCGCTTGGCGGACGGCCGGGTGCCACGACAACCTGAGGAGGCGACATGACTGCGGAGCGGATGGCGTTGCCGCCGGATTCCGATGGCGGCGCCCCCCTCGCCATGATGCCCGGGCTCGCCGCTCACGAGAGCCAGCCGCAGGCACGGGCTCGGATCCTGCCGGAAGTCGAATGCAGCGTGGGCGTCATGGCCTACAACGAGGAAGCCAACATCGCCCACGCCCTCGACAGCATTCTCGGGCAGGAACTGACGGCGAAGCGGATCAGAGAAGTCATCGTGGTGGCCAGCGGCTGCGAGGACCGAACCTGCGCCATCGTGGCCGGCATCGCCAGCCGCGAACCACGCGTGCACCTCATCGAGCAGGCGCGCCGCGAAGGCAAGGCGTCGGCCATCAATCGTTTCATCAGCGCGGCACAGTGTCCCGTGCTGGCCATGGTGAGCGCCGACGTGATAGTCGAGGACGGCGCGTTCGATGCTCTTTTGCGGCATTTTGAGGACCCGGCCGTGGGAATGGTGGGAGGGCACCCCACGCCTGTCAACGGCCATGGGACCTTCCTGGGGCACGCCGTGCACCTTCAGTGGCGCCTGCATGACCGAATCGCCCGCGAGTCACCGAAACTGGGCGAGATAGTCGCCTTCCGCAACGTGGTACCCAGCATTCCGTTCGACACCGCCGTCGACGAGCTTTCCATCCAGGCCCTCATCACTCAGCTCGGGTATCGGCTGGTATATGAGCCGCGGGCGGTCGTGTACAACCGTGGCCCTGCGACCGTGCACGACTTCCTGCGTCAGCGGCGCCGGATCTATGCCGGGCATCTGCGCATTCGTGACCAGCAGGCGTACTCGGCCCCGACAATGAGCGCCTGGCGGGCTGGGCGCGCCCTGCTGGGATCGGAATCCTTCTCAACGCCCCGGGCGGCATTGTGGACCTTCGGCACCGTGGGGCTCGAGGCCACCGCCCGGACGCTGGGCCGATACGACATCATCTGCGGTCGCCGCTCTCCATATGTGTGGGAAATGTGCGATACGACAAAACAACATATCGAAGACGCGGCTAATGCCCAGCGTCAGCATAACGTCACGGTCTTCCACATCGTCAACTTCCACCGCCTGGAGCTTGAGATCGGCCTCCATGCGAGCCGCCAGCTCACTCGGCGCGTGGCGGATCGCATCCAGCAGGCTCTCGGCCCCGCCGCCACCGTCTCCACCCAGCAAGCCGGGACCGTCGTCGCCCTGCTGCCTGGTGATCGCGGGGCTGCGGAGAGAGCTGCCTGGGCCCTCATGCAACTGTTCGAGGCCACCCCAGTCGCGCTCAATGGTCGCGGCATGACCACCCCGGTCACCCTGGCGTGCGGCATCATCGCCTTCCCGCAGTCCGGACCACCGCTGTCCCGATCCGTACCGGTGCCGCAGCTCGAGCTAAATCCCGCCCCCTCGATCGCTTCATAGGAGGTGTACCCGCGATGGGCCTGGCAAAGGTTCTGCCCGAGATTCCCGCGCTGAAGGTGTCATATGCGACCGGTCACGTGTTCAGATTGCCGGTCAATATCACCGTAAGCGTCAGCTACCGCTGTAATTCGCGGTGCAAGACCTGCAACGTGTGGCTGCTTCCGAATGACGATCTTACCCTCCCGGAATGGGACCGGGTCTTCGAGTCACTAGGCCGCGCCCCCTACTGGTTCACGTTCAGCGGCGGCGAGCCCACCTTGCGCAAGGACCTGCCGGACATGGTGGCTAGCGCGTATAGAAACTGTCGGCCAGGCATCATCAACATCCCGACGAACGGAATCCAGCACAAGGTCATCCCCGGCCGGATCGAGCGGGTGCTGCAGATGGCCCCCAAGTCGGAGGTGATTATCAACCTCTCACTCGATGGTGTCGGCTGCCAGCACGACGATATCCGTGGCGTGCGGAACAACTGGTCGCACGCAATGGCCACGTATCGGGCCCTCAAGGAACTGAAGAAAGACTACAAGCACCTGACGGTCGGAATCCACACCGTCATATCGAACTTCAATGTCGATCTCTTCGCCGAGCTATGCGAATACGTTAAGCGTGAGCTGAAGCCCGACTCCTACATCACCGAAATCGCCGAGGAGCGCGTAGAACTCGATACCGTCGGTCTCGGCATCACGCCGACGGCCGAGAGGTACACGGTTGCCATAGACACGTTGCTCGAAAGCATGCGTGATCAGCATCTCACCGGGGTTGCCGAGGTCACTCAGGCTTTCCGGCGCCAGTACTACGAGCTCGTGAAGCAAACGCTCCGCGAGCATCGCCAGGTGATCCCCTGCATGGCAGGGGTCGCCTCGGCGCAGATCGCGCCGAACGGGGACGTATGGACATGCTGTGTGAGAGCGCAGTCCATGGGAAATTTGCGTGACCACGACTACGACTTCGGCTCCGTCTGGCGCACCGGGACGGCTGGCGAGCTGCGACGCAGCATCAAGGCCGGCGAATGCTACTGCCCGCTAGCGAACGCCGCCTATACGAACATGCTGACGCACGGGCCCACGGTCAGGAAGGTCGCAGCAGACGTAGCCCGCTCTCACGCGGCATCGGTAATACGCCGGGGGGGACGCCAGGGGTCACCGGCATGACCTGGCACCCTGCAGGATCCGAGCCGCCAAGCACGTTGTGTGTGACGGCGCTCGTCACGGGCGGGACAGGCTTCCTGGGTGCCAGCCTGACACACCGTCTTCTGTCCGACGGCGCGCGAGTACGCGTGCTCGCGCGATCGGGGACCAGGGCAAAGCCGCTGGCGGACCTGGGCGCGGAAATCGCTATCGGCGACATAACCGACGGGGCCGCGCTCCGCGCGGCGGTGGACGGCATGCAGGTGATCTACCATCTCGCCGGGCCACTGCTGGTTCCGGGCATCCCTGCCGGCCAGTACTGGCGGACGCACGTACTGGGCACGAAGCTGCTGCTCGACTCCTGCGAGAATGCGCCCGGTCTCGAACGGTTCGTTTACTGCAGCACGACAGGGGTCCTCGGGGTGACCGGCGACCGGCCGGCCGACGAAGACGCGCCGTTCCGGCCGACAAACGTCTACGAGCGAGCGAAGGCGGATGCCGAGACGGCGGTCCGGCATAGCTGGCGACGCGGCTTTCCGGTAGTCATCGCCAGGCCTGGGCTTGTTTACGGGCCCGGGGATATTCATCTTCTTCCGTTCTTCCGATCGATCCTCCGCCGTCGTTTCCGGCCTATCGGCCGCCGGAAGGCCTGGCTACATCCGATCTACATCGACGACATGACCGAGGCGCTGGTGCGCTGCGGGCAGCGAAGCGCGGCAATCGGTGAGTGCTTCCACCTCGCGGGAAAGGAGCCCGTGGCGGTAAGCGATCTGGCGAGGGCGATCGCTCGGGCCGAGGGAACCCGGTTGCCGGCCGGACATATACCCGTTTCCGTTGCCCGGGTGGTGGCCGGGCTCGGTGACCGGCTGCCGCCTGGCCTGAAGCAGCACGTTCCGCTGACGCGCAGCAGGATCGACTTCCTGACACACAGCCGCGTGTACGACGTCACCAAGGCCGCGCGCCTGCTCGATTTCGCTGCGGCGACCGATCTGCCAACTGGACTCGCACGGACGGTGGCGTGGTACCGGCAGCGCGGATACCTCCCGCCCGAAGCGACAGCCCGAGCCAGTACGGGGAAGGGAGTACCGCAGTGCGAGTTCGGGATCACATCCTGATTTCTACCGCGGGTGCGGTGCTGGCGGCCCCGTTCATTGGCCACGGCGCACTCAGCCTCTGGGCGGGTAGCGTGTTTATCGACGCCGATCACTATGTTTGGTTCTGCTTGCAAGAGCGGCGCTTTAGTCCCTTGGCAGCCGCGCGTTTCTTCAATCAGGCGGACCCTCCGCACAATTCGGCGACCCGGGCATTTCACGCTCCCGCGGCCCTGCTCTTCGTGCTTCTGCTGGGGCTCCGCCAGCGACGACTGCTGCCCGTTGCCCTGGGCATGGGCTTTCATGTCGCGCTGGATGCGCACCACCTGGCTCGCATGGATCGGGCGCGGTCTGCGGCCCTGGCGCGGGATGGGTACTCATGCCAGGTGTGCGGGACGGCGACGCCGCCTGTCGGCGCGCACGTCTGGCGCCAGCCGGGGCTGCTTCCGTCGTATCGGGCCCAGAACCTGATCTCCCTATGCGGCCGATGCCACGAGGCTGCGCACGCGCGCTTGAGGGGACCGGCTCCGTGGACCTAGCTACGGCATCACGCGGTCGCACTGCCCGGGTCCGCACCGTGGCGCTGCGCGCGACCATCGGCCTGGCTGCCGGGGCAGCGCTGATAGTTGCCTTCCTGCGGCTAGTGAGCGTAAGCACCGTCTACCAGCTCCTGACGCATCTCAACCTTGGCATCGCGCTCTTGTGCGGCGTCACGTTCCTCGCCGCCTATGTCGTTCGCGCCATGCGATGGAGGTGCCTGCTGACACCCAGCCAGGTGAGCATCCGCCGGGCCGTCGCCATCTATCAGATCGCCATCTTCCTCAACTGGCTGCTGCCGATCCGCGGTGGAGAGGTCGCGATGAGCTTGCTGCTGCGGCGCTCGAACGGGATCCCCGTCAGTAAGTCACTGGCCGCCGTGAGCATGGACAAGGCCATGGACCTGCTGCCCGCGGCGTGCCTTCTTGCACTCGTGCCGTTCGTGGGCCTGCATCTGAGCCGATCGCTGTGGCTGGTGCTGGCGGGGGCCATGGCGGCTGCCGGCTTCGGTGCCGTAGTCTTGGCGCTCGCCGCGTGGCGGCGGGACCGAGCCGTAGCGCTTCTCACTCGACCGCTAGAAGCGCTCCTGCCAGGCGGCGCACGGGACCGCATCGGGCCGTTCGTCGCCGGGTTCATCGACACCCTCCTGGCGCTCATCCGCCGACCGCGGACTCTGCTCATTGCTGCTCTTTACACCGTTCTCGCCCTGGGTCTCGACGCGCTCTTTTGCCTGCTGGCGTTCAGGGCCGTGGGGGTAACCGTCCCCCTCATGGTCGTGCTCTACGGGTACACCTTGTTCAACTTGTCGTTCATCCTGCCCTCGCCACCCGGGCAGGTCGGAAGCAATGAACTCATCGGACTGCTGATTTTTTCCGGCGTGTTCGGGGTCAGTCGCTCCGGAGTGGGCGCGATGTTCCTGTTCTCGCACCCGTGGACCGGAGTCCTCATGACGTGTAGCGGCCTGGCGTGCCTGAGTGCGATGAGCCTGACCCTGCGAGGCACATTGCGCCTGGCGCAAGATCACGGAGATTGGCCAGATCACGGAGATTGGCCAGATCACGGAGATTGGCCAGATCACGGAGATTGGAAAGACGATGACGGTCCTCGTAACGGGAGCCGTGGGCTTCCTCGGCAGCCATGTGACCGCCCTGCTCGTGACGCGCGGCGCGCGGCCACGGGCGCTCATTCACCCCAGTGACGACGCGGGCTGGCTCGCACAGGCCGACGCCGACGTCTACACCGCCGACGTCGGCGACCGCTCCGCGATCGCGCCCGCCCTGGCGGGGGTGGATTGCGTCGTTCACTGCGCGGCCCGTACCGGGCCATGGGGCCCGGCGTCCGAATACGAGCGGACGAACGTGCGCGGCCTCGAGACCCTCGTCAGAGCCGCCATGGCCGCCGGTGTGCGACGGTTCGTGCACGTCAGTTCCATCACCGTGCACGGGAACAATGTGCACGGTGAAGCGGACGAGAACTCGCCGCTGCGAACCGAGCCCAATCCGTACAGCCGGTCGAAGGTAGCAGGCGAGAAACTGCTGCGGCGCATGATCCAGGACGAAGGCGCCCCGGTGACCATCGTGCGCCCCGGGTGGATCTACGGGCCGCGCGATACCGCGAGCTTCGCGCGCATCGCCCGGATGATCGACCAGGGCCGGATGATCATGATCGGCTCGGGCGAGAACCACCTCCCGCTGATTTACGCCCGTGACGCAGCCGAGGGCGCCTTGCTGGCCTGCGAGGCCGAGCACGCGGAAGGTCGCTCCTACTTGCTCGTCAACGACGAGCCGGTAACGCAGCGCGATTTCATCACCGCGATTGCCGCCGAACTGGGCGCGCCAACGACGGCGCGGCGAATTCCCTACGGCCTGGCGGTGATGCTGGGCGGCCTTTCGGAGAATCTCGGACACCTGGCGCGCAGACGGCAACCGCCACCGGTGATGCGCTACGGGTTGCAGCTGCTAGGCGGCGAGAACCGCTTCGCGATCAGCCGGGCGAGGCGCGAGCTTGGCTTCTCGCCGCTAACCGGGCTCACCGAAGGGGTCAGGAACAGCGTCGGCTGGTACCGCGAGGCCTACCGGGCGCCCGGACCAGTCAAGGTCCCGGCATGAGCACGATCCTTGTCACTGGCGGCAATGGCTTCGTGGGCAGGCACGTTGTCTCTGCGCTGCAGGAACGGGGCGACGTAATGCGGGTCCTCGCGTTGCCCAGTGAGGACACCAGCTGGCTCCGGCAGCGCGGCGTCGCCGTCTACCACGGCGATGTCCGCGTGCCCGAGTCCCTGGCGCGACCCGTGGACGGCGCGGACGCGGTGCTGCATCTGGCCGCCATGATGGATGTCTGGCGCCCCACCGAGGACTACCGGGCCGTGAACGTGGCCGGCACAGAAAACATCGGCCGGGCGGCGCTGGCCGCAGGTGTCCGCCGCTTCGTCCACATGAGCTCCTCCAGCGTCTACGGCGTCGCGCTGGGACGCCCCGCCGATGAGAGCTTCCCACTCGCGCCGTTCCCGGATCCGTACCCGATCACCAAAGCCGCTGGCGACAGGGTCGTGCAGCGGATGATCGCCGAGGATCACCTGCCCGCCGTGATCATCCGCCCGGATCAGATCTTCGGGCCAGGTGATCACCTGCATTTCGGCCGGATGGCAGACCGGCTGCGCGCGGGGCGCGGAATCGTCGTCGGCTCCGGCGACAACGCCATGCCGTTCGTCTACGTCTCCGACGTCGTCCGCGGCTTGCTGCTTGCCCTAGACCACGACCGCGCGGTCGGCCAGGCCTACAACATCACGAATGACCACCCGCTGACCCAGCAGCAACTCCTCGACGCGATAGCCCGCGACATCGGCGCCAGCCTGCCACGCTTCCATATCCCCTACCGCGCCCTCTACGCGGCCGGGTACCTTGCCGAACGCCTGGCGATGGTGGCGCCGTCCTGGAGCCGTCCGCCGATCACCCGCCTGGGCGTAGCGTTCTTCGGCACCGAAAACCGGTACGCGATCCACAAGGCCCGGCACGAGCTCGGCTACTCCCCGCAGGTCGACCTCCGCGAGGGGGTGCGAATTACTGCCCTGTGGTACCGGCAGCATGATCGCTCCAGTCTCACCGGGGCACCCGCGGCTGACAACGCAGCGGAGGGGGTGGCGATATAGATGCTGTACCCGGCGGAGCGGGGGACGCCCGCGCTGACTGGTGAGGTCGCGATCGTGACCGGAGCCAGCTCCGGTATAGGCGCGGCTACCGCGCGGGAGCTGGGACGGCGCGAGGCAACGGTGGTACTCGCCGCGCGCCGGATTGGCCTACTGGAGGCGCAGGTGCGGTCGATACGGGAAGCCGGCGGTAAGGCCATCGCGATTCCCGCCGATGTGGCGGATGCCTCGGATGTCACGATGCTTGCCGAGCGCACCTTGGCGGCGTTCGGGCGAGTTGACGTGCTGGTGAACAACGCCGGCGCCTCCTGGTCGAGGCCGCTGGCGTCGAGCCCCCCCGATCAGATCACCGGCCTGGTCCAGGTGAACCTGCTTGGCCCGATACTGCTGACCCGTGCGGTGCTGCCGGGAATGCTGGAACGGCGCCACGGAGCGATCATCTCGGTCGGCTCGCTCTCCGGGCGCGTGGCCATGGAACCGCTTTACTCCGCGACGAAGTACGGCCTGCGCGGCTTCTCGCTGGCGCTGCGCCGCCAGCTGGCCGGGACCGGCGTCTCAGTGTCCCTGGTGTCACCTGGCAACATCAACACCGAGATGACGAGGCACGTCGCGGCCCGTAAGCCGGAACCCTCGCTCGTAGCCACGGCGATCGCCGACCTCGTCAGGCACCCGCGGCGCGAGGTGATCGTACCGGGACGGCACTACGCCATCGCCTGGCTCGAACAGGCGCTCCCCACCTTGGCAGATCTCGTGCACCGGAAGCGTCATTGGTCCCCGGTGCGGGAGGAGGAATCAGCGACATGGACGTCCTGATCACTGGCGGCAACGGCCTGCTCGGCCGCCACTTGGTCGCGGCCCTGCAAGACCGCGGCGACAGCGTGCGGGTGCTCGCGCTGCCCGAGGAGGACACCCGGTGGCTCCGCGAGCACGGCGTCGCGGTCCATCGGGGTGATGTCCGCTGGCCGGACACGCTGGCCGCGCCGATGAGCGGCGTCACGGCCGTGTTGCACCTCGCCGGCATGATGGGCGTATGGCGGCCACTCCAGGATTACCGCGACGTCAATGTGATCGGCACTCATAACGTCTGCCGGGCGGCCCTCGCCGAGGAGGTCAGCCGGATCGTGCATGTCAGCTCGTGGACGGTCTACGGCATGGACCTGGGCAGGCCCGCCCGCGAGGACTTCCTGCTCAGGCCGTTCCGCGAGCCCTACGCGATCACGAAGGCCGAGGGCGACCTGGCCGTGCAGCGGATGATCACCGACGATCACCTGCCAGCAGTGATCATCCGCCCCGGCACGTTCTTCGGTCCCGGTGACCGCCTGCACTTCAGCCGGATGGCGGACCGGCTGCGAGCTGGCAAGGGCGTCGTCGTCGGCCGCGGCGACAACGCCCTGCCCTTCGTCTACGTCACCGACGTCGTCCAGGGACTGCTGCTGGCGCTCGACTGCGATCATGCGGTCGGCCAGGCCTACAACATCAGCAACGACCGCCCGCTGACCCAGCAGCAGCTCCTCGACGCGATAGCCCACGACATCGGCGCCAGCCCTCCGACTGTCCACATACCGTACCGCGCCCTCTACGCCGGCGGCAGAGCCGCCGAGCGTCTCGCATCGCTAACCAGCTCGCAGCGGCAGCCCATCCTCACCCGCCTAGGCGTCAAGCTCTTCGGCACGGACAACCGGCACGCGATCGACAAGGCCCAGCGCGAGCTCGGCTACAGGCCGCAAGTCCCGGTGCGCGAAGGCCTACGTCTAACCGCCACGTGGTACCGGGCGCAGGACCAGCTGGACTCGTATTCAGACCCGATTCCGCGAATAAGCCGGTGACTTGACCCGGTAGATGCCGATAGGTGCCGCTCTGGCCTGGGATGATGATCGCTGCCAAGTGATTGTCAGCCCAGCGGAGAGGACACCTATCTGGTGAGCAGGATACGTGGTGGCAGTCCGCGGCGTCAGCGGGTGCGGGCCGGCGCGCCGGATGCGTCGCTGACGGCGAACGCGGGCCTGGCCGCGGTCACCGAGTTGTGCGGCCGGCTGGGCGTGATCGAGGCGCTGGATGCGGCGGTCGGCCCGGTCAAGCAGCGGGATCGCGGCTTCGGGGCCGGGGAGCTGCTGGCCGGCATCGCGGCGGCGCAGCTGGCCGGGGAGGACTTCCTGACCGGGCTGGACCGGCAGCGCGCGATGCGGCGGGCCAGCAGCTCACGCCGGTGCCGGGCCTGGCGTCCACGACCGCGGCCGGGCTGGCCCGCCGGGTCACGCCCGCGCAGTGGCAGGCGGTGGAGTCCGGGCTGGCGGTGGTCACCGGCCGGATGGTGTCGCTGCTGCCTGCGGAGCGGGCGGCGGCGCTGGCCGGCGGCCCTGTCACGATCGACCTGGACACCACGGATGTGGAGGTCTATGGCCGCAAGAAGCGCGGCGTGGCCTGTAACCATCAGGGCCAGCGGGTCGGGCGGCCGCATGTCGCGGCCTGGGCCGAGACCGAGATCGTGCTGGCCGCTGACCTGGGTGATGGCACTGATGACCCGCGCGCGACCGCGCCGGATCTGCTGCGCCGCGCCCTGGCGTGCCTGCCCGCGGCGGCCCGGGCCGGGCGGGTGGCGATGCGCGCCGACGCCGGCTATTTCGCCGGGCAGCTGGCCCGCGCCGCCCACGACGCGCACATCGCCTTCGCGATCGGCGCCAAGCGGATCGCCCCGCTATGGCGGCTGCTGGCCGGCCTCGCCGAGGACGACTGGCACGACGCGATCGAGATGGATAATGCCCAGGTCGCGGTCGCCGGGTACTGCCCGGACTGGTGGCCCGCGGACACCCGGCTGCTGATCCGCCGGGTCCTGCTGGACCCGGCCCAGGTGTCCGCCGACCCGCGGTCCCGGCGCCGCCGCACCCTGCACCCGGACCAGCGGGCCCTGCCGATCCCCGAGCTGGCCCGCGCCGGCCCGGTCTACGGCTACTCGTTCATCCTGACGAACCTGGACGTGTCCAGCCCGGCCAGGGCGGTGGCCGCCGAGCACTGGTACCGGCACCGCACCAGCATCGAGAACATCTTCCGCGACAGCAAGCACGGCGCCGCTCTCCGGCACCTCCCGTCCGGATATCCCCAGGTCAACCTGGCGTGGATGTGGGGCGCGCTGCTCGCCGCGACCATGGCCGCCTGGCTGCACCAGCTCACCGCCACGGCCCTTGGCGAGGACATCGTGCACGGGCACGGCGTACGCGGCGGCAAGGCCATGATCGCCACCCTGCGGTGGCGGCTGATCGCCGTCCCCGGCCGGCTGATCCGCCACGCCCGGCACCTGATCCTGCGGCTCCCGCCCGGCCACGGCCTGCTCCCCGAGGTCCTGGCCCGGCTGCGGGCACTGCCCGCCCCCGCCTGACCTGCGCCTCCTGAGCCACGGCTCCCCGTCCTGGTCCACGGCCCGCCAGCCCGACCGCAGAAAGGCCCCGCAAAACCGCGAACCCGGCGCCGGCCCCCGGGGCGTCATCATGCCCGCTACCAGGAATCCGGGCGCACCAAGATCATTTACACAGGCAAAGATCAGCTCACCGCGCTATTCGCGGATTCGGGTCAGAGCACCAAGATCATTTACACAGGCAAAGATCAGCTCACCGCGCTATTCGCGGATTCGGGTCAGATGCCATCGCTCCGGGTCGATTCGCTTGATGAAAGCGACTCAGAGCAGCTCACGGCCGCCGAGGTAGGGCCGCAGCACCGCGGGCACCCGCACCTGCGCCTGGCTGGTCTGGAAGTTCTCCGCCAGCGCGGCCAGGATCCGCGGTGTGGCCACCGCGGTGTTGTTCAGGGTGTAGGCGAACCGCACCGTGCCGTCCGTGTCGCGGTAGCGTATATTGGCTCGCCTGGCCTGCCAGTCGTGCAGCGACGAGCAGCTGTGCGTCTCGCGGTACGCGCCTAGCGACGGCATCCAGGTGTTGATGTCGTTCATCCGGTACTTGCCCGCGCCCATGTCGCCGGTGGAACACTCCACCACCTCATAGGCCAGGCCGAGTCCCTGCAGCAGCTGCTCGGCGGTGCCGAGCAGCTCCGCGTGCCAGCGGTCGGACTCGGCCGCGTCCGCCGCGCAGATGACGAACTGCTCGACCTTCTCGAACTGGTGCACCCGCAGCAGCCCGCGCACGTCCCGGCCGGCGCTGCCCGCCTCCCGCCGGAAGCACGGCGAGATGCCGGCGTACCTGATCGGAAGGCGCTTGTGGTCCAGGATCTCGTCGCTGTGGAAGCCGACCAGGGCGACCTCCGCCGTGCCCGCCAGGTACAGGTCGTCGGCGGTGACCGCGTAGGTTTCCTCGCGGTGCGCCGGGAACTGGCCGGTGCCGGTCAGCGCCTCCTCGCGGACCAGCGACGGGACGCTGACCAGCGTGAAGTCCTTGGCGCTGAGCAGGTCCAGGGCGTAGGAGTGCACCGCGCGCTCGAGCAGGACCAGATCGGATGTCAGCGCGTAGGCACGTTCCCCGGCGACCTTGCGCGCCCGGGTGAAGTCCGCCCAGCCGCGCTTTTCCAGCAGCTCGACGTGGTCTAGCGGGGTGAAGCCGAACTCCGGCGGGGTCCCCACGGTCCGCAGGATCACGTTCGCGGACTCGTCGGGCCCGACCGGGGCGCCTGCCCAGGGGATCATGGGGGTCAGCAGCAGCAGGCCGTGCAGCTTCTCCGTCGTCTCGGCGAGCTGCTCGCGGAGCCCTTTGAGCTGGACCTCGAGCTCGGCGTGCTCGGCCCTCAGCGCAGCCCGCCTGGCGTCGTCGGCCTTGGCGAACTCCTTGGCCGAGCTCTTCCTGCGCGCCTGGGCCTGGTCGAGTTCATGCTGGAGCTTGCGGCTGGCCCGGTCGAGGTCGAGGAGCTCGTCCACGTCCAGGTCGATGCCCTTGGCCCGGACGGCGGCCTTCACCGCGTCTGGGTTCTCCCTTATCTCTCGCCTGTCCAGCATGGGTACGCGTCAGTCCTCGTCCGGAATTCGCTGCTTGCCAGCCCGCCACGAAAACGCTACCAGCAGTACCCGGCGCGTCGCCCCGGGGTTTCCTGCCGTCCCGGCACCCCGCCGCCGCCGGGTACGGTGGGACAAGGCGGCGACCAGGGAAGGGTGGGGCGAGTGCTGCTGACCAATCACGTTTTGTCGGGAGCCCTGATCGGCGCGCTGGCCCGGCGGCCGGTGTCCGCCTTCGCGGCCGGCGTGGCCTCGCATTTCGTCCTCGACGCTGTGCCGCACTGGGGGCAGTGGGGCAGCCAGCGCCGGTTCCTGCGGGTAGCCGTGCCCGACGGGCTGATCAGCCTGGCCGTGGCGGGCGCCCTGGCCGCGGCGTCGCCGCCCGGCCGGCAGCCGGGCGTGCTGGCCGGGATGGCCGGGGCGGCGCTGCCCGACATGGAGAAGCCCACCACCTTGTGGTTCGGCTGGTCGCCGTTTCCCGCCGCGGTCGACCGGTTTCACGGCCGCATTCAGCACGAGGCGCCGCGCCGGGCTCACGTCGAGCTGCTGGCAGCGAGCGCCCTGGCGGCCGCCGCGCTCACCGCGATCCGCCGGTCCGGGGCCGGGAGCTTAGCCGGGCCGCGGGTACCGCAGGCCGACCAGCGCGGCCAGGTCGCCGAGGGTGAGCTCGAACATGGGCGCGGCGTCCTCGAGGGCGAAGCTCAGGTGGCCGAACACCTCCATCGCCACCGCCCCGTACAGCACCATCCAGCAGCGCAGGAAGGTGAGCATCGCGCCGACCGGCAGGTGGGCGTCCAGCACGTCGCGGTAGCGGCCGAGCTGGTCGCGCAGGCCGGGGTCGATGTCCTCGGCGGCCGGCACCGGGAACGGGGCCGCGGTCCACAGCTCGAGGAACAGCTCGAAGAACGTGCCGGCGAACGCCAGCGCGCATTCGTCGGCGATGTCGTACCGCCCGTCGTCCAGGCCGGGCATCGGCACGCCGAACAGCAGGGCGAACTCGGCTCTGTGGCTCAGCGCCCAGCGGCGGAACTCGCGGCAGGCCGCCACCATCTTGACGGTCATCTTCGCGGTCATGTCGTCCGCCGCCGGCACCGCGGGCACCGCGGCCTCGATGGCCCGGCGGATGTCCGCGCCGAGCTCGGTGAAGATGCCGGCGATGACGTGCCTGATCAGTTCCTCGTGACTGCTGAAGTAGCGGTAGAGCCCGGGGGCGGTCATGCCCATCTCGCGGGCGATGGCGCGCAGCGACACCGCCTCCGGCCCGTCCTTGACCAGTAGCTGCCGCGCGGTCTGGATGATCTCCTCGGTGGTCGCCGCGCGCAGCCGGTCACGCCGGGACGGCGGCTGAACGGCGCCCGGCCCTGCCCCGGCGCTGTCCACCGGTTGTGTCACGGCTGCCTCCCGGACCTAGTCATACCCCTGAGACCACCAGCTGGCGAGACCTCGGCCGGCCCGGCCGGTCGCCGGGCGTATTCCTGATGTTAGCTCCCTTGACAAGGGTGAATAGCGTATGCGAAGTTAGCATCGTAATCAGTTTACGCTGTTTACTTAAGTAATCAATAGAAGCATCTCAGGTACGGGAGGCGAGATGTTCGAGGCATGGGGCCGTGGGCTGTACCGGAGACGGCGGCTGGCTCTCGCTGTCACGCTCGTGCTGGTGGCGTTCGCCGCGGTCTGGGGGACCGGCGTCTTCGGCACGCTTTCTTCCAGCGACAACTTCACCCCGCCCGCCAGCCAGAGCCAGCGTGAGGCCGGCCAGGCCAGCCAGGTGTTCGGCCGGGACGAGGGCGATGTCGTCGTGCTGTACCGCAGCGCCACCAGGACCGTCGGCGACCCGGCCTACCGGCATGTGGTTACCGTCGCGCTCAGCGGGCTGGCCCGCGCCGACGTGGCCCGGGTCAGCACGTACTGGTCCACCGGCGCGCCCCGCCTGGTCAGCACCGACCGGCATGCCACCTACGCGGTGCTCCAGCTCACCGGGGCCGACGACGCCGCCAGGCACCGGAGCTACGACGCGATCAAGGCCGCGCTGACGCCCGCCAGCCTGGCGGGCAGCGGGGTGACGGCCCGGGTCAGCGGGACCGTGCCGATGGAGGTCGCGATCAACTCCGAGGTCACCGCCAACATCGCCAAGGCCGAGGGGTTCTCCATGCCGGTCTTGCTGATCCTGCTGCTGGTGATCTTCGGCAGCCTGGCCGCGGCGTCGCTGCCGGTGGCGATCGGCGGGGTGGCCATCCTCGGCTCGTTCACCGTGCTGCGGCTGCTCACCATGGTCACCACCGTGTCCGTCTACTCGGTGAACATCACCACGATCCTGGGCCTGGGCCTGGGCATCGACTACGGGCTGTTCATGGTCACCAGGTTCCGCGAGGAGCTGCACCGTCAGCCGACCGTCGAGCAGGCGGTGGCCCGGACGGTGGCCACCGCGGGCCGGACCGTCGCCGTGTCGGGCGTCACGGTCGCGGTCGCGCTGACCAGCCTGATGCTGTTCCCCGAGGACTTCCTGCGCTCGATGGGCTACGGCGGGGTGGCCACCGTCGCGGTGGACATGCTGGCCGCGCTGACCGTGCTGCCCGCGCTGCTGGCCGTCCTCGGCCGCCGGGTCAACGCGCTGCGCATCCGCCGTTCCGTGCACCGCCCGGTCAGGGACGAGACCAGCGGGGCCTGGTACCGGCTGGCGCACAGCGTCATGCGCCGGCCCGCCGTCTACGCCACGGTGATCGTGCTCGGGCTGCTGGCCCTCGGCGCGCCGTTCCTGCGCATCTCCTGGGGCGGCACGGACGCCAGGACGCTGCCGGCCGCCTCTACCGTCCGGCAGGTCTCCGAGACGCTGGACAGCCAGTTCCCGGCCAACTCCACCGCACCGATCGAGGCGCTCGTCACCGGGGCACGAGCCGCCAGCCCGGCCGGGCTCACCGGCTACCTGCACCGCGTCGAGGCCATCCCCGGCGTCACCGGGGCCCAGATCACGGGGACAGAGCTCACCGGGGTGAAGGGCGACACGGCCCGGGTCGACATCGGCTACCGGCCGGCCACCGTGTCCGTGGCGGCCCGGCAGATCGTGACCCAGATCCGCGACGTCACCCCGCCGCCCGGCACCGCCGTGCTGGTCGGCGGGACCACTGCCGGGCTGGTCGACGAGCTGGCCAGCCTCGGCGCGACGCTGCCCTGGATGGCGCTGCTGACCGGCGTCTCCACGTTCGTGCTGCTATTCCTGGCGTTCGGCTCGGTGGTGCTGCCGCTGAAGGCGATCGTGATGAACGTGCTGTCGCTGTCGGCGACGTTCGGTGTCGTGGTGTGGATCTTCCAATGGGGACACCTGTCCGGCCTGCTGCAGTTCACGCCCACCGGCTCGATCGACCCGACGATGCCGATCCTGATGCTGGCGGTCATCTTCGGCCTGTCCATGGACTACGAGGTGTTCCTGCTGTCCCGGATCCGCGAGCGCTACGATCAGACCGGCGACAACACCGCCTCGGTGGCGGCCGGCCTGCAGCGGACCGGCGGCCTGATCACCAGCCTGGCGCTGCTGCTGATCATCGTGGTCGGCGCGTTCTCGGCGTCCGGCATCACGTTCATCAAGCTGATGGGCGTCGGCATGATCGTGGCGCTGCTGGTGGACGCCACCGTCGTCCGGGTGCTGCTGGTGCCGGCCACCATGCGGCTGCTCGGCCGGGCCAACTGGTGGGCGCCGCGGCCGCTGCGGCGCCTGTACGCCAGGTACGGGATCAAGGAGCAGGACCCTGGGCCCGCGCCGGTGGCGGCCGGCGTCGAAGGCTGACCGGTCCCGGGCCCGTCTTTCCGGCCGAACGACCCCGCGGTTCGCTCCTCCCGCACCCCTTCCCGCCCGGGCGGGCGGTGGCCCCGGCCACGGCCCGCCCGGGCGTCCGGCCAGCGGGTACAGTATCGACGCGGCCATCGACACAGGCCGTGACGATGAGTCCCCTTGAGGAGAAACCGACATGAACCAGCCCGTCGCCGTGCCTGAAGTGCTGTCGGCGGACCTGCCAGCCGGGGCGTACCTGCTTGACGTGCGGGAAAACGACGAGTGGACGGCGGGTCACGCCCCCGACGCGGTACACGTGCGGCTCGGTGAGCTTGGTGCCCGGGCGGACGAGCTGCCCCGTGACCGCGAGGTGTACGTGATCTGCCGCAGCGGCGCCAGGTCGTCCTACGCGGCCCAGGCGCTGGCCGCCGGGGGCCTGAACACCATCAACGTCGCCGACGGCATGACCGGCTGGGCCGTCGCGGGCCGCCCCATGATCAGCGAGGACGGCACCGAACCCCACGTCGCCTAGCCCGCCCGGCCGACGCAGCTCGGCCATTCAGCCGGTACTGAGGGCCAGGGCCAGGGGCAGGGCGGCGCGGGCGCCCGCCTCGCGGAGCAGCCGGACCGCCACCGTCATCGTCCACCCGGTCTCGATGCGGTCGTCCACGACCAGCACCGGGCCGTCCAGGCCGCCGAGGGCGTCCCGGAGGTCGCCGGGCACCTCGAGCGCGTGCCACACAGAAACCAGCCGCTGCGCGCTGTTGTGCCGGCGCGGGCCGGGGCCTGCGCCGCTGGTGTAGGCGAGTTCGCCGAGGTAGGGCAGCCGGCCGGTGCTGGCGAGCCGCTGGCCGAGGCTGGTGATCAGCCGGGGCCTGGTGCGTGACGGCAGGGTCAGCACCCCGGCCGGGCGCTGCGCCCAGTCCCAGGCGGCGAGCACCTTGATCGCGGCGGCCATGACCGGCTCGGTCACCGGCTCGTCCGGCGCGCCCTCGGTCAGCAGGGCCCTGAGCATGCCGCCCCAGCCGATGTCGGTCAGCCGGCCGAGCACCCGGCCCGGCTCGGCGGTCAGCGTGGCCGGGATCTTCCCGGCCACGTCCAGGCCGAGGGCCTTCATCCCGGTCGGCCACATCCGCCGCGGCTCGACCGGCACGCCCGGGCGGAGCAGCCGCTCGCGGGCCGCGGTCACGCTCGTGTCCGGCACGTCGCCGCGGAACGGCTGCCCGGTGCAGTTGTCGCAGCGCCCGCAGGGCGCGGCGGCGGGATCGTCGAGCTGCCGGCGCAGGTATTCCATCCGGCATCCGTCCGTCGCCTGGTAGGCCAGCATGGCCTGCTGCTCGCGGGCGCGCTCGGCGGCGACCCGCTCGTACCGCCCGGCGTCGTACCGCCACGGCAGGCCGGTCGACGCCCAGCCGCCGCTGACCCGGCGCACGGCGCCGTCCACGTCGAGCACCTTGAGCATGGATTCGAGCCGGCCGCGGGACAGGTCCACGCGCGTCTCGAGCACCCCGGTGGACAGCGGCCTGCCCGCCTCGGCCAGGGCCGCGAGGGTCGCCCGGACCTGCCGCTCGGGCGGGAAGGCGAGCGAGGCGAAGTAGGCCCAGATGTCCCGGTCCTCGCGGCCCGGCAGCAGCACCACCTCGGCGCGCCCGAGCCCCCGGCCGGCCCGCCCGATCTGCTGGTAGTAGGCGACCGGCGACTGCGGCGCGCCCAGGTGCACGACGAAGCCGAGGTCCGGCTTGTCAAAGCCCATGCCGAGCGCGCTGGTGGCGACCAGCGCCTTGACCCGGTTGGCGAGCAGGTCATCCTCCGCCCGGGCCCGCTCGTCCGGCTCGTCCCGGCCGGTGTAGGCCGCCACCGGCAGGCCCTGGTCACGCAGGAAAGACGCGGTTTCCTGCGCCGCCGCGACCGTCAGCGCGTAGACGATGCCGGACCCGGGCAGCTCGCCGAGCCGAGCCGCCAGCCAGCCGAGCCGCTGCTGCGCGGTGGGCAGCGTCACCACGGCCAGCCGCAGCGAGTCCCGGTCCAGCGGCCCGCGGAGCACGAGCGTCTCGCCCCGGCCGCCGGTGCCGAGCTGCTCGGCGACGTCGCCGGTCACCCGCGCGTTCGCGGTCGCGGTGGTGGCCAGCACCGGAATCCCGGCGGGCAGGCCGTCAAGCAGCGTGCGCAGGCGGCGGTAGTCGGGCCGGAAGTCGTGCCCCCAGTCGGAGATGCAGTGCGCCTCGTCGATCACCACCAGCCCGGCCGACCGGCTGAGCTCGGGCAGCACCTGATCGCGGAACGACGGGTTGTTCAGCCGCTCCGGGCTGACCAGCAGCACGTCCGCCCGGCCCGCGGCGACCTCGGCGTAGGTGGCTTCCCATTCCGCGGTGTTGGCCGAGTTGATGGTGCGGGCGTGGATGCCGGCCCGCATCGCCGCCTCGACCTGGTTGCGCATGAGCGCGAGCAGCGGGGACACGATCACGGTCGCCCCGGCGCCGCGGGCGCGCAGCAGCGCGGTGGCGATGAAGTAGACCGCGGACTTGCCCCATCCGGTCCGCTGCACCACCAGCGCCCGGCGCTGGTCCGCGACCAGGGCGCGGATGGCGGTCCACTGATCCTCACGCAGCCGCGCATGATCGCCCGCCAGCGCCCGCAGGCACTTCTCCGCCTCGTCCCGCAGGGCCATCTCTTCCGGCGGGCCCGCCTCGTCCTCGGCCATAACCTCATTGGTACCAGCCGCCGCCGTCAATCGGCCCAGATCGGCGGTATGTCATACTCGGGGCAAACATCGGATCTATCCGGGCGGGAACGGGGGGCGGAGGGGTGGCTTGGCGGTAACGGACGAGGCCATCGAGAAGATCAAGGCCATGATCACGTCCGGCGCGCTGCGCGCGGGCGACCGGCTGCCGCGCGAGGCGGACCTGGCCGCCGACCTCGGGCTCTCGCGCAGTTCGCTGCGCGAGGCGGTGCGCGCGCTGTCCCTGGTCAACATCCTGGACGTGCGGCGCGGCGACGGAACGTACGTGACCAGCCTGGAGCCGCGGCTGCTGCTCGAGGCGCTGAGCTTCATCGTCGACTTCCACCGCGACGACACGCTGCTCGAGTTCCTCCGGGTCCGGCGCATCCTGGAGCCCGCCGCCACCGCGATGGCGGCGGAGCGGATCACCGCCGAGGAAAGCGACGGCCTGCGCGCCCTGCTCGACAGCATCGGCCCGGACCCGGCGGCCGAGGACCTGGTGGCCAACGACCTGGAGTTCCACCGTCGGATCGTGGCCTGCTCAGGGAACTCGGTGCTCTCCTCGCTGCTCGAGTCGATGTCCGGGCCGACCACCCGGGCCCGGGTCTGGCGCGGCCTCACCCAGACCGGCGCGCGGGCGCGGACGCTGGCCGAGCACCGGGCCATCCTGGACGCCCTCGCCGCGCACGAGCCCGAGGTGGCCAGGTCCTGGGCGACCGTGCACATCGCCGGCGTCGAGCAGTGGCTGGCCTCGGTCCCGTGACCGACTACGTATCCGTCAGGGACCTCAGCGTCGCCGCGGTCATCGGCGTGCATGCCTGGGAACGCGAGATCGAGCAGACCCTGCTCTTCCGCGTGGATATGGCCGCCGACGTGCGCCGGGCCGCCGCGACCGACGACCTCGCGGACGCCCTCGACTACTCCGCGGTGGCGGCCACGATCGCGGCGGTCGTGCGCGACGGCAAGTTCCGCCTGATCGAGACCGCCGCCGAGCGCGTGGCCGAACGCCTGCTCGCCGACTTCCCCGTGGCCTGGCTCCGCCTCGAAGTCCGCAAGCCCATCACCGATGGCTACACCGCCGCCATCCTCATCGAGCGCACGCGCGACGTTTAAAGTGCCTCCAGTTCGGCCCACAGGGCGTCGGGTATGTGAGCGGAGAGGTAGGACACGTCGCTTGTTACTTCCTCCGGCGTCCGGGCGCCGACAACCGCGGCGGTCACGGCGGGATGGCGCAGGGTGAACTGCAGCGCCGCGGCGGCCAGCGGGACGCCGTGCCGGGCGCAGGCGTCGCGCATCCGCCGGGCGCGGGCCAGCGTGGCGGGCGGCGCCGAGGCGTAGTCGTAGGTCGCGCCGTCGCCCGGACCGGCCAGGATGCCGCTGTTGAACACGCCGCCCGCCAGGACCGTCACGCCGCGCCGCAGGCACAGCGGGAACAAGGCGCCGGCGGCGGCGGCGTCGTCGAGCAGCGTGTACCGGCCGGCCATCAGCACGCAGTCGACGTCGCAGCGCTCCACGAGCCAGGTCAGCGCGGGCGCCGAGTTCATCCCGGCGCCGATGGCCCGGACCGCGCCCTGGGCGCGGAGTTCGGCCAGCGCCGGGTACGCCTCATCGGCCGCCTGGGTCATGAAGTCGTCCGGGTCGTGGATGAGCGCGATGTCCACCCGGTCCAGCCCGAGCCGCCCCAGGCTCTCCTCCAGGCTGCGCCGCACCCCGTCCCGGCTGTAGTCGCGGACCCGGGCCAGCGGCGGCGCGCCGTAGAACCCCTCGGCCCCTTCGGTGTCGCCGCCGCCGGGCACCAGCCGCCGGCCGACCTTGGTGGACACGGTGAACTCGCCCCGCGGCCGGCCGGCCAGGAACTGGCCGATCCGCCGCTCGGAGAGCCCGGACCCGTAGTGTGGCGCGGTGTCGTAGGCCCGGATGCCCGCGGCCCAGGCCGCGGCCAGCGTCCCGGCGGCCGTCTCGTCGCTGACCGGCGCGTAGAGACCGCCGATGGGCGCGCCGCCGAAGACCAGGGGCCCGGGAGGAAGCTGGGGGCCGGGCGGGAGGCCGGCCGGCCGGGCCCGGCCGCCGGATGGGGCCCGGTCCGCGGTCACGGCATCCCGCCGCCGCGCCACGCGGGGCCCGACGGGTAGGCGTACTCGGCCAGCGACTGCGGCAGGATCTCGGTGGACGCCCCCGGCGCCTGCGGCGCGCGGTAGCGGCCGCCCGCGACCACGGCGGGCGCGGCGAAGTGCTCGTGCAGGTGGTCGATCCACTCGAGCTGGCGCCCCTGGGTGGTGCCGGACAGCGCCACGTAGTCGAACATCGACAGGTGCTGGACGATCTCGCAGAGGCCGACGCCGCCGGCGTGCGGGCAGACGGGCACGCCGAACTTGGCGGCCAGCAGCAGGTTGGCGATGTTCTCGTTCACCCCGGCCACGCGGCAGGCGTCGATCTGCATGATGTCGATGGCGCCGGCCTGCAGCAGCTGCTTGAACATGACCGGGTTGGCGACGTGCTCCCCGGTGGCCACCGGGACCGGCCGCACGCCCCGGCGGATCGCGGCCGTGCCGAGGATGTCCTCCGGTGCCGTCGGCTCCTCCACCCAGGCGGGCCGGAACGGCGCGAGTTCGGTGATCCAGGCGATCGCGGTCGGCACGTCCCAGACCTGGTTCGCGTCGATGGCGATGCCGATGTCGTCGCCCACCGCCTGGCGGGCGATCGCGCACCGGCGCTTGTCGTCCGCCAGCGCCGCGCCGACCTTGATCTTCACCTGGGTGAAGCCCTCGGCGACGGCCTCCGCGCACAGCGCGGCCAGCCGCTCGTCGGAATAGCCGAGCCAGCCGGGCCCGGTCGAGTAGGCGGGATAGCCGTCCCGGGAGAGCGCGGCGATCCGGTCGGCCCGGCCCGGCGCGGCGCGTTCGAGCAGGGCCAGTGCCTCGTCCGGGGTGAGCGCGTCCGACAGGTAGCGGAAGTCGACCAGGGCGGTGAGCTCCTCCGGGCTCATCTCGGCGAGCAGCCGCCACAACGGCTTGCCCGCGCGGCGGGCGGCCAGGTCCCAGCACGCGTTGAGAACCGCGCCGGTGGCCATGTGAATGACGCCGCAGGACGGCCCGAGCCAGTGCAGCGGGCTGTCGCTGACCAGCCGCCGCCCGAGGCCGCCGAGGTCGGCCAGGACCTCGTCCAGGTCCTGGCCGGCCAGGAACGGCTCGAGCAGGCGGATCGCCGCGAGCTGGACGTCGTTGCCGCGGCCGATGGTGAACGCGAACCCGTGCCCGGACAGCGCGGGATCCGGTGCGTCCGTCCTGATGACCACGTAGGCGGCCGAGTAGTCGGGCGCCGGGTTCATCGCGTCGGACCCGGCCAGCGTCCGGGAGGTGGGGAACCGCACGTCGACGGTGTCGAACCCGGTGATCTTCGTCATCGGCGGCCGCCAGGGACGGTACGTGCTCTCATCATTCGGCGCTCGCCTCGCCGCCGATGACGCGGGCCAGGATCAGCGCGACCAAGATGACGCCGCCGTCGATCGCGTCGATCCAGTAGTTCGGCGCGTTCTCCAGGTCCAGGATGTTCTGCACCACGCCGAGCAGCACCACGCCGGACGCCGCGCCGACCATGTTGCCCCGGCCGCCCTGCAGCGAGACGCCGCCGATGACCGCCGCGGCGAACACCGCGAAGATGATGCCCTCGCCGTAGCCCTGAGTGCTCGCCACCGACGACACCCGGCCCGCCTCCATCAGGCCGCCGACCGCCGCCAGCACGCTACCGGCCACGTAGACGCCGATCCGGACCCGGTCCACCTTGATCCCGGCGGCCCGGGCCGCCGCCCGGTTGCCGCCGATGGCGTAGATGGCCCGGCCGAGACGGTGATAGCGCAGGAACAGCCCGGCGACGACGAAGATCAGCGCCGCCACGATGAGCGAGACCGGAATCGCCCCGAAGTTCGCCGAGCCGAGGTAGCCGAACGGGCCGGGCAGGCCGAACGGGGACTGGCCCTTCACGATGCCCTTCTGCATGCCCGCAAGCAGGATCGTCATGCCGAGCGTCACGATGAAGCCGTTCAGCCGCCCCTTGACGATCAGCAGCCCGTTGGCCAACCCGACCGCCACGCCGACCGCCAGCAGGATGAGGATGCCCAGGTAAGGGCTCAGCAGCAGCCCGTCGCCGAACGAGGCAACCGGCACGATCAGCCACGCGGCCAGCATCGGCGCCAGCCCGTAGGTGGACTCCAGGGACAGGTCCATGCCGCCGATGAGCAGGATCAGCGACTCGCCGACGACCACCACGCCGAGCGCGGAGGCCTGCTGGCCGATCCCGGTGATGTTCGAGACGGTCAGGAAATGGCTATTCAGGACGGCGCCGACGACGACGAGCACGGCCAGCACCGGCAGCAGGGCGGCTTCCCGGAACCATGAAACCGCCGCCGCGCTCT
>WNGR01001602.1_pt1 | contig 25164 bp, 33 predicted proteins | sample 5407581 | NCBI WGS metagenome assembly WNGR01 (sample SAMN13153383, study PRJNA577476) | soil metagenome | isolation source: 80 cm soil or saprolite under Garry oak tree replicate 2 | place: USA:California | collected 2016-06-15
GGGCCTTGGAGAAATCTGGCACATGGGCGGGGGCGGTGAGGGTAAACTTGTCGAGTGGATCGCGTCCGGCAATAGTGGTGAGGATGATCGCGGCATCGGCAACGCTCCGCGCCATTGGGCCAACCGTATCCTGATTCTCTGAGATCGGTATAACTGTGTGTGAGTCAAGGAAGACATCAATGAAGGGCCGCTGTAGGGACTGCACACGGACGCGCACCGCCCGCACGAGAGGTCAATCCCAACGTTGGCTTGATGCCTACTAGATTCTGACGGCTGCTCGGGGAAATAATTGAACCGTCCGTTTCCGATCCTAGCGCTGCAGCCGCGAGTCCAATCGCGCTAGCAATCCCCGAACCAGAAGACGACCCGGACGGGTCCGCGAGCGGGAAATACGGACAGGTCGCTTGCCCACCTCGGCCCGAGAAGCCCGACGGAACATTACCACGGAAGTTCGCCCACTCGGAGAGATTGGCTTTTCCTAGCAGTACAGCGCCAGCTGCACGCAGTTTGGCGGCAACGGTCGCATCGCGTGGTGGGATGGAGCCGAGGAGCGCAAATGAACCTGCGGTGGTATTCATGCCTACACGGAGTGACACTAAATTTTGTGTATCCTCGGGCACGTCGGAGAAAGGTGTATACCATCACTTGCGCTGGTGGCAATGTTATCCTTGAGCAAAATCGGGATACCATGGAGCGGGCCACGGGGACCTAATGTTCTGCGTTCAAGATCAAGTTCTGCCGCCTGCTCGAGCGCGCTTGGATTGAGCTCGATGACAGCGCGGAGGGTGGGTCCTTGCAGGTTGACCTCCTCTATGCGGGCGAAGTAAGCCTGTGAGATGCAACGTGTGAGCTCTCACAGGAGGAACATTGGACGGGGGAGCACCTTGACAAGATCAACGCTCGTGAAATGGCCATTCTCTAGTCCATCTTGCAGCTCGGCGATTGATGCCTCATAAAGGTCAGGCAGTTGAACCTGGTCGCGCGTAACAGTTGAGCCACCACAGAGCAGGAACTGAAAAGTGAGGAATACGAAGACGGCCCACAACGCCCACACTCTGGACCTGCTGGTATCTCGTTGCATGTGGGCGCAATATTGTCTGTCGGCCTGATTGTCTCCCTTTTGTAGGACAAGATTCACGGGTGCAATTCTGGGCGACAAAAATTGACAATTACTTCAATATGAATGGCTTGAGTCTTTTCCATTTCTCCGGGTGAACAAAACAACTGCAGCGGAACTTGAAATTGGTGTTGATGTTACCAGTATGTTGCCCACGCTGCGCTTGGCGCTGCGGCACACTGGCATTGCAGTCCAGGTCCTTGCCCTCACTGGCTCAGATTCAACGACAATCATATTTGGGTAGCGCTGGCGGGTTGATCATTTCCCTTGTGATTTGATATGTACTCACAGTCAGAGAATCGCTGGCGCTAGGTCTTCGGGATAGAGGTCTAGTCGTACGTGCCACTGTCGCTGCACCAACCAACGGGCCAACGGCAGTTCTTTCGGCCGTGGTCGTGGGTAGTATTCTAATCCCTTTTCGTACCCAAAAGCGATAATCGTACTTGATAGGACCAAAAATATCGCGTGGTGGTGGGGGCTCAAAGCTGCGCCGCTATTACGTCTGAACTCTGCAGCACTGGTTACACATGGCATAACCCGTGAGATCTGCGTGAGATCGCGTGAGAATTGAGATGAAGGTTGCTCTATTCGTGGTATTACAGTTCACTTAGTACAGGATAAGTAATATATTACGAAGCCAATTAACGTCCAGCAGTTTACAGTTTACTCCACTCCCACTTTTCAAAACGTGCGTGGCCGCCACCAATCACAATCTATGTACCAAGACCAAGACAAATTAGCGCGAGTAATCAGAGAAGAGATTTGAGGGGGGGTGCGCACTTTGCCTGTTCTTGTATTTTTAACCTCGAAGGCGACTTCCCTTACCCCTTCGGGTCCTGTACCAACGTTCCACGCGCTCGTCTCGAGTCCGTCTCCTGGTGCGACTGGGGCAGTGAACTTCACATTGAGGTAGCGTAGCGACGAGGGTCTTCCATGTCCAATCATGTGCACTAACGCACGCGCGGCGAAACCAAGCGTCGAAAGGCCGTGTAAAATCACGCTGCTGCCCGAACCCGGATCTTCCGGTTGTCAGCCCTTTCTGGGAGGCCAGTTTTAGATAAAAGAGGCGCGTACCGATGTGCAAGGGGTTATAGTCGCCTGAGAGACGATAGATAAGAGCTTGGCCAGGGGACGTCTGCTCCACTGTTACCCAATCGGGTGCACGATCTCGTGGGATAGGTCTTGCCGTGGGTAATGAAGAGACACTGCGGGTGTATCGCTGGCCAGTGATCTTACCCGTAAGGTTGAACATTGCACTCTTGAAGCCAGTCAGATAGAACAGAGTGTGGTGAAAGGCAACGACATACGGTGAGACGAGCGTATGGGGTTCCGGATGGGTCTACGAGGGTAAACTCGTTTTCTAGGATTATACCAGACTCTGCGAGAGACGATAAGCCATTTGCGGGAGTGTGGAACTGTGGCGAACGTACTGTTCTCGCGGATGGAGATCAAACGCTTCTTCAAGAGCCATCCTGGGCCACTGACGAGAGGTAGTGGCTTAAGGATCTCTATGGACTGTGTTGCGTGTAACAAGCGACTTGGATTAAAGTACGGTAAACCCTTGATATGATTCGTCCTGTTGACACTCTCTGTAAATGCGGCGACACTGTCGTCTTTCCCTGTCGACCGGACCGTGAGAGATCAAGCACTTAAAACACACGCGGCCCAGCACACACCTTTGAGAAAGAGGACAACAGGATACGTCGGAAAGGCGGCAAAAGACGGATCTGCGTGCTATGGGTTAGAGGCGCGCCATGGGCTCGGTCATCGGTCACGTACGAAGTTCTGCAAAGGAACAAGCTTCATTGTCAGACAGATGCAGTATATCTTATCTGCGGACGTTACGTGCCATTTACGAACTGTTGCTCAGCGAGGGTGGCGCCAATCCCCAGAGCATACGTGAGAAGATCGCGCTTATTCCAGCTGACCTACAAAGCGGGCGATAACGTCAGCGGGATGAACGTGCGGCTCTGGAAGAATTACTGACTGGATCCGCGCCATACTCACTACCAACTATGCTGTCGAGCGAGCGACAAAGTGCGAGTGTTTCGTTATCAGAGGACATTTCGAAGAGACGAGGTAACGATCATGGTACACAGTGAGGGCTGCTTTTAAGGTGCTAACGCGGAGCCCCGAATCGGGTTCGGCTTTGCCGCCCTGTCTCGAGTCGCCCACGTGCATGCCGAAACACTCGCCTGCGCAGCTCATATGCAGATGCTGACTTCGAGGTCCAATCCAGGTCCCGTTGGTCTAGCCACTCCTTGAGCTACTCGTCTAACTTTCCCGCTTCTGCTCGTGTATCTACGTGCCTCGGGCCGGCCCCAACTGTCAGCGTTTGGTTCAGTATCCGAGCCGAGGCAGAATACTATGGCGCACTTCATCCGGACGGCAATACTACTGTAAACGCTACCACTGGCAGATCTTTCTCCCACTCCCTAACACACTGGCACTACGCGAAACGGCGAGGGCAAGCGGCACGGGACGTATATACAGTATCCCCCCCTTGATCCCCCCCAGCCTAAATTTGGTTTATCGTCGGACCACCCACTTGGATCCGACAGCTACGTTTCACCTGCTTTGTTAACTTACCCCACATTCAATTGCTATGCTCAGTCGGGGTCTTCCCGCTTGTTGCTGGGACCATCAGTTGCTTGCACTTTCTCGGAACAACTTCTTCATCTCTGGCGATACTTGAGCTAGCAAAGGCTACCTGCCGTGCGCTGTATATTTGGGCTTCTTCCGAGCGCAGGCACACCAAGAAGATAAGGGACATTGTGGCGCTGCGTGTGTATATTAAAGTAGCGCTGTGCCAGGGGGTGCCAGCGGCGCTTAACGTGTTTCAGTCAATGGCATGTGTTCCTCAGACGTCACCTGGTCCAGCAGTTGTTTGTGCGTATTAGCGTCCCAGTGGACGGTATCGAATCTTCCAATATCCTGATTATGGCTACAGAGTATATGACTACGCGCGAGGCGCAGCTTTTCGACGTCCCGGGCAGAAGGCGTAGGATTAGGTTATAGTTATGCGCCACCAAATAGAGAATTTCTCGGATTTGCCTTCAGAGTTACGTCATAGAGTCGAACAGGTCTGCTAGTGGCTGGCCGAGGTTTCGTTACTTATTGATCTCCTTGGTTCGAATGGAAGACCCTTGCCTACCCATGTCCTTATAGCCATCTGATGACAGTCCCTCATAGGCCTCATCCCAAGTGTCATGCGCAGTGGTGCACCATCGAACTGTGCAAGAGGAAAGGCGAATTGGATCACCTGCAGTGGCTTGTCATCCCCAAAGAACAGGGTAATGCAAAGGGGGCTGAAGCTTAGTCGTTCTTCAGCTTGACCTAGATAAGGATCGCAATCACAATACACTTCCAAAGTTCTTACTCCACCACAGAGATAGGGCCGCCCAAGTTAATTCGCGGATTCATTAGATTTCTATTTAGGCATTAATGTCACGTCGCCCGGTACGCGACCACCTACACATACGTTTTGCATAACAATATAAATACATAAGCATAACGACGCAAGAAGAAAGAGTCCGACAGGTTCATTCAACGAAGCATACATAACACGCCAGGTCGGCGGTGCCAGAAAACATGGGGGACGCCATGTTGAGACAGTCTGGCGCGTCGCCGAGCGGCTGCCCGCTCTGCAGCACGACGAGCGCGAGGACGAGTGCGTCCAACAGACCCGGCGTTGCGCGAGCATCGTCGAAGACCTCCAGCTGCTGCGATTGTGCGTCCGGCATGGTGCGCCAGCGCGCGAGCGGGAGGAGCGGAGACGCATCGGCCTCGTCTTTAGAACAGAGGAGCTGAGGGATGGACAGTGCATGTCAGGTCGGTGCGGGAAAAGAGGGGGAAAGGGGAACGTACATAGCCGTTGGCGCCTTTGCGCTCCGTGATCGTATAGCGCGTGCCATGCACCGTTAGCACGCGGGACCTATCGCATCGCATCGTGTCAGCCCCACCAATACGCGAAGGGGGGCAAAACATACTTCGTGTTGGCACCCGCGCGCGGGAGCCATTCCTTGCACTTGACTTTGTACTTCTTGCTCTTTTTCGGCAGCTCTGTCCCGTCGACGTCGGCAAGGAAGCGCACGCGCGGGCTTGCGCGGTCCCACCCGACGCGGGCCAGGTCCTCGCCTGCGTCCGGGTCCGAATCAGGGTACTGCGCCGGGACTGCCGCGCGCCGCACGGTTGTCTTCTTCAGCTTCGCATCAGAGGAGGTAGTGTACAGCGCGCGACCGGCAGTGTCGAGTATCGCGGCGTTGAGCATGCCCGAGCCCGGAGCGGCAGTTAACCTAAACTTGCGCGAGGCACGCTCGGTGTATGCGGGCGGGGGCGTCGATGATGATGTGCGGAGATCGAGGAGGTCTTGCGAAGAGGACGAGGCACTTGCTTCACCAGGAGCAACAGGGTAAGCTGGAGGTTCGGCGATCATGGCGGACATGGTGGTTCGTCTTTGGAGTCGCGGTGCGGGTGTGTGTCTGTGTGTCTGTGTGTAGGGTAGGCCATGATGTGACTGAGGGTTTTATATTTTTATCAACGCGCTGGCGAGATACAGTAGCGAACGGAGGCCGAGTGAGAGCGCGTGAATCGAGGACAAGGTGATGCCCATTTTTGGAGGCGTCCTTATGTCCATTTTGGGACTCGAGACCCCAAGTGGAGCGTTGTCTTTGAACATACCACATTCGGAACCCTGCGTAGACCGAAAGCTCCCCCCGACGGCCAAGACTCAAGCTGGCAACTCGGCGGCGTATCGCGTACCAGCTGATATAGAAGCTGTCGAACCCGACCGCCGCTGCCACTTTATATCTTACACTTGTTCATGACATCTCTGCTAAGTGAAACTCGACGGTGGACAAGAGGCTCCCTCTCTCACTACCTTGTTTTTCTAGCTGATCCTCGGGACCAGAATCGCCGTCGCGTACGAGCACTGGGCTTTGAGATATGACAGTTGACGATGTTCTTTGCCTTGTCAATGAGTTGAATTCAGCCAAGTATAAGGAAGTATAACATACGCGTTGTTTAGCCGTAACTCAAGCTGTCGTACCACCGTGAACACAATGTCTCATGATCCTGGTCCCACTCAAATTCCAGGGCTAGTTCTTTCTGTGCGACCTGCTGTGACCGAAATCGGTCTGATTTCGACCACTCAAGTACTCAAGTCTCAAGTACTCAAGCTCGAAATTCAGATGGGGCTGAAACCAGCCTTAGAAATATGGCCAAAGAATGAGCATGATCTTTGATTCCTCATCGCGATGTCTACAACAGTTAGAGAGTAAAAAGTAAACCAGTGAATACATACACTGGTGCCGCACAGCGACAACATAAATGCTACTGCTACAGACATGTACACTAAGGTCGAAACGTGGATTCCATAACAAGTCATATACATTAACAACCGCCTAATCAAACATGAGCATGTGATAAGTGCCATAAATTTCGTTCAAGTTTTCTTCAACAGAAGAAATGAGTGGGCATGAAAGTGCCAGCGGTGTAGTATTTCGGGCCCAAAGAGGTCCCTGTCTCAAGCCTGTCGCCAAAGGAGCGTCCGGATTGGAGCAATACGATAGAAAGGATGACCGCCTCGAGAAGGCCAGGCTCGACAAGTGCCTCTTGGAATATCTTGACACAGAGCTCATTCGTACGCGATTTAGTGCGCCACTTCGCCACGGCGAGACCTGGTCGGTTGGCGGGAATGAGCTGTGACGATCCTATCAGCCTGCGAAAGGGACTAGTTGTAGGGAGTAATGACTCACGAAGCCGCGGGAGGATCGCTGCATCCACGTGAACTGTGCATCACCATGCACGAGAAGACGAGACCTGATTCGCATCCCGTCCTGACTCAGAGTGACGATCGTAAGAGAGGGACACGAGCACGTACTCGGTATCGGGCCCAGCAAGCGGCAGCCACTCTTTGCATTTGACCTTCTTCCCACGGAAAACCATGCGCGGACTGGAACGGTCCCACTCGACGGTGGCGATCTCAGTGTTGTCCCTGTGTGAGAGCAGTTTCGTGCGCTTCGAGTCACTTGAGATGGAGTAGAAGGGCCGGCCAGCCGCGTCGACAACGACGGCATTGACGATGTTCGCGCCGCTGCTCGAAAATTTGAGCTCGATGGAGGGTCGCTCGACGTAGCGGGGTGCGTCGACCAATGTTGCGCTTAAGGGAGTGAGAGGGGGCGACGTGCTGCCATGGCCGTGAGCATATGGGTATCCGCCCGCGGATACCTGGGTGGCGTAGACGGCTGAAGCGGCCATACCGGAGGGGGTGGAGAGGGTGGAGAGAGGGAAGGCGGGGGAGTAGGGGGTTTGTGGTGTGAGAGCGGCTTGCGCTCGAGTGTTGAAAGGAAGAAGTTGTGGGTCCAGGACGTTTCTTTTATGTGTTGAACTTGCTACCGAGCGCTCGGTTAGCCAGAGAAGAGGGGAACAAAAGGCAAGGGTGAGTGGCATTGCTGAATGCCCCAATCAGAGATCCACATAAATCAATCAATTGTATCTGCCAGAGTCGCGCGATAGCACCAGCGGAAGTCCAAAGGGCCACGAGACGCAAATGCGAGCCGTTCTGTCGACATAGTTCGACTCGGACGTTGAGCACGTCCTTGCCGTCGTCGCTTGAGGGTGAGACCAGAACCTTAACCTTAGTGGGTTCGCTGTGTCCGCGGCTCTCCACACCTGGGTCGGCCCGGACCCGACTAAGTCCAACCCAATTGTTCTCCCTTTTGTTGTCTCGCTCCTCACACTGGCCTCACGTACAGGCTGTTATTGTCTGCTTTTCTACAGGAACCCCACACCTTCTCCTCCACTCAATGAGAGTGTTCGGCGCAAAGTTGAGAAATCAGGAGATAACGGCGTCGTTGGAAGGGTAGCACAATAATCCTGGACGCTCCTTGATCATGGAACTTGCCAAGGACCATGGAACCGCGCACTATAACCTATTTCGAACACAAAGAGTGTGGTGTGTCACGGTCCTTGCACCTCCTTCGCAACGGCGTGGGGGAGGCTTCTCTCCAGCTCTGCTTTTGTGGGCCTCTAGTCGTCCTGGTTATGCGTACATTCATCGGTTCCGAGTCCTAAAGTTACGCTTTGATCGGACTTCTTATCATAGATTGCACCTGGCCCAGCAGTCGCTATGACCCGGAGATCGTCGAACTTTACGACGTTACTGTTTTTACTGTGTGCCGCCTCGGAAGACAGGACTTTCTCATAGCTATATCTGATTTCTATGCCATCATGATGGCGCAACAAGGGAATCCATTGAAAATTGAGGGTCGACACCCAGCCCAAGTTATGCCGTACAAGCACAGCTCCTGCAGAAGGACACCAACGCTCCGAGTTCCCAACCTCGACTCTTACACCGTCCAGTCGGAGTTTGTGCTCTGAATTTTGCTCGAGTCTCACAATTACGGTCAATTCGAATTTCAATCATTTGGCGTGGGCAATGGTGGATATCGAGATGACCGTAGACCAAACTACTACCATCAATTCTAACCAGTGCACAGGCGTAGGAATCCTTCTCGTTCGGTGTCCTCAATCACTGCAGTGGTTTCGGGCGCAGTGTTGGGACCTGCGCGCCCAAGAAGCGTTCGACAGAAGGAGACCTCTCGTGGGGTCACATTCGAAGCACCATTGGTTGCCTTCTCTTTCTAGCTAACAACTAAAAGGTGCGATATGAAATACGCATCTCTATCGATTGCCAGTTGTGGTTTTATAATGCCGGGTTCAGTTTCCTGTTGTTGTGCAGGTCGGCACACACCCCTCTGGGACCATAGGTGGCGAGTTGGTTTCTGTTGCTACAGTGTCTCCGGCCACACATGCGTCCGACCTGAAGTGCGACGAGAACACACATCGGGACGACTCGACAGCTGCGAGAGGAACCCCGAGTCGAAGGACGATCTAACTGCCACCGTTGGCAACGTTGACACGTACAACTAGCTCTACATCCAGAAGACCCAGCACCAGGGATTCTCTAACCGTGAATAGGCGACCTGGTCTGTAGATCTCATTGGGAGTGAAAGGCAAGTAGTCCATCCTGGTAGAAATGCAAGTCGGAGTCAGTTAGTATTCGTGAGTGACGTATGCAGCAATTTCAAGTTTGTCGCGGCACCGTGTACTCCTGTTAAGAGCCGGAGAGCTGAAAGCAACACAAGCACCTGCAGGTCCTTTCTCAACTAATACACTGAGACCCCACTCTGACGTTTTGGCTAAGAAAACACCAAAGAGCCAAGGCGTTATTTTTCCTTGTAACCAGAGAGAATACAGATGCGACGCTGTAACGGATGCCACTCTGAAGCTCCGCAATATCAATAACACCGTCAACATCGCGAACTTGCATCTGGTTTGCAATATGTATAGCAATTCCAGACCGATATAGACGGTGTTGCCGGAACGAAGGTGGAGAGGGCGGCGATGAGGAGTACAGCGGAGAGGTACATTCTGGCGGTGGGAGACTTGGCTGAGAGTCGGGCTAAGAAAGACTGGAGTGGATGAGACGATGAGGATTTATGGGAAGGGCCGACATCTGCCCGCGCCATCGCGATACCAACCTCATGGTTAGGCCGCGGTCGCAGGTTGTGGAATATGCATGGAGTTATTGCTGGGAGATTATTTATGCTGGGCAGCTCGCTTTGATGTAGGGTCATCCCCGCGGAGCCCCCATGACCTGGGAGTTGTGAGATGGCACCCTAATATCGGTAGAGAAAGAAGCAAGGGGGATATACATTCTTGCCTAGCAGGTGCTGAGGAATGGTAATGCTGTACCGTTGATCGCATAAGAATAACTGAGGCGTGACAAATCTAAATGAATAGGTATAAACGATTGACAACCCCATTCAGAATTTGAAGCCGCCTGCGAGACCCATAACGTCCTCCGGATCAACGGCTCGCCTTAAAGATTGTAGCCTTGGCACATTCTGACCATACATGTCCTCTAACGGTGTATCGAACAGCGCATAGTTCGGATACACTGCTGCGTGCCCCACGTCCTGCCCGTCCTTCAGGGCAGCCATGCGAAGGCTGTCTGCGCTCTCACGGATCGCGCGTGTCATCGTTTCATCTAGAGTCGAGTTCGACCACGAGAAGATCAGGAGCGAAGGAAAGAAGACACGGGACCGATCAGGCGGATAGGCGGAGGGCGGGCCGTAGGAGAACACGCCACGTTCAAAGGGTTCCCCCGCTGCCGCAACCAGTATCTTCGGATCAAGTGGGCTAAGCTGTGAACCCCATTGCTAAAGATAGTGTAAGGCCATCCGCTCGATGGTCATGAGAAGATTCGCACCAAGACCTGATCGGTTATGGCATCTAGGAAGGCAAGCGAATAGTTGGTGGTAGGGAATCCAGAGTAGTGGCCACTGCCAGTGCCAAATAAAGATTTTGTCCGATGCACAGCACACAGAAAACTCACCGGTCGCCAGGAGTTGCACCTTGGGAGGCTTGATTCTTGACAAGATCCGCATACGACCTAGTTCGTATGTCTTGCTGTAAATTCGGAATGCGGAGGAAAGCGTCAAAAATCTCTGAGGGTGGTAGGGGGGCATTATAGTACAGAACCACACTCGAGGCAATCTGAAAAACACGTAAGTGGCTCTGCCGCAGTACCATGAGCGATGTCGGGACAAACCTCCCCAGAAGAGTAGAAGAACCCAAAGAGTGGTGTTGCACTTCTGTCCGTGACATTGCTAAATCCAATAATTGCATTTTTGACTGCTCCTAGTTGGCCCGGTCCATACGAGATACTACCGCCCTAGCCACATGGAAACGATATCAGAAGGTCCTCTCACAAAATCTGTGATAGGGACTAACCCATACTTGGCCCTGCGGATGCGACTTGACCGTGAATTTTGTCACAATACCCTGAAGATAGCCTTAGCCTCCCAATGCGAGGAACCCTGAGTTACCCACAAAGTTATTCCCACCACCCTACAAATCAATTCAGCTAACGAAACCCAATGCGGAATGCCGCCTCTGCTTACCCGAAGTGCAAACCACAGATCGTGGTCATCTGCTGTTACCGTTGTGACTGTGCCATTCGGTAGCACCAGCTCATACGCCACGACATTGTCAATGGCAAGTCCGTACTCATTAGACTTGAAGGAGTAGCCTGTAAGAATCCACAATCACGATATAATCCGTGTAGTGAGAAGTAGTTGTCACATACCACCGCCAAGCATCAGCCCACCAACACCAACTCCAGGTATCCTTCCACCGATCACGGTCACTCCATACGGGTCTAGACGTCGATAAACGTCGTCCCACAAGAGGCTGGGACCAAGTTCGACCGTCTGGGCTTCGCTGTTGACATTGAAGGTATCGAAACGAGTAAGAGAAATCTGGACACCGCGAGTAGACGAAAAGCCACGATTTGTGGCATGACCACCACTCTTCACGCCAAATGGGGTGCGTGATTTCCCTAACGTTCGCAACTGCCGGCGGTCATGAGTCACGGTCTTCTGCGTTACTGGAGCTACGTACAATCAGGCCGACGTCATTGGCGGAGCCAGGTTCAATGGAGCAAGCAGCCACCTCGGAGCTTGAGACGAACGCATGCTCATTATCGGAGATATAACCGGTTGCAGCTTTCCAGGGGGTCTCAGTGAGTGTACTTGAAGGTAGACACCCACAGAGCAAAACGACAGGGGCACTTACGGGAGAAGAATACTTGCGACGCACTCGATATGACAGACGAGATGTCGTGGCAGGCAACTTGAAGGTCTTGTTGCGAAGTGCTCCTGCCTAACACTGCGGGAATTCCACTTGCAATCGAGTCAGAGAAGAGGGAGAGGGTACTGAATGTGATGAGAACGGAAAGCATGTTCTCTACCGTTATCCGCATCGCTGGAAGCCACTAGTAGTTACCGAGGACAGTCCGACGGAGGCCATGTTCGAGGCATACGCCCGCTTTTAAAGAAATGAAAAGAAGATGATACCTCACCAGACAGCACCTTTGTCGCTTCGGTGAATCCTCTTAAGGGATGGCAGAAGGGTCCCACGGCAATTGGTTTTGCCGTGGGGACCACATGAAGCCGGAGAAGTGCAGCTAGGCCCGGCCACATATGGTACAGATTCCACCTCTGCCGGTTAGTCACGATCTCCGTCAAGCACCCGAATCATCGCATGTTGGGGGGACATGATTTCCGAGCGCACGATACGTTACTCGTGATGGTTCTATGGTTCAGGCTTTCGAGTTGAATGACAGGCGCGGATTGCTGTTCGTTATTTATCTTCTAACTTTAAAGCTTAAAGGTCGCTGCTGACCTAGCCTTCCAACACCGCGGAGCATCAGTGTATCAGCAGTGTGACGAATATACCCAACTCCAGGCTGCCAACGAGTACCTCTTTGATGGGAGTGGGAGCAAAAATTGTCGCAACATTCTAAAGCGCCCTATAATTGATCCGTATTATAATATCCGTTTTAAAGGTCTTAGAATAATATTTAGAATTATAAAATATTACAAGAAAAGGTTACATAACCAAAATATAACCAAAATCGAATCTCAAGTTGCAATAAGCTCCACTACAGTACTTATAACAGTATGTCGCTTACAATGATTACTGTACAACGTCGTGATTATGTTACTAGGGGTCGACTTCGTCGACGCAAACCTCGCTTGGGGATCGTGTGGGAAAATGATAAGGCGGCATGTACTGATTTCAAATGTTGTCGGAAGTAAAGCAGGTACAAGTACAGGGAACTTGAAGGAGTAATTCTATTATGTTGTACTCGTTAGTATGGAAGTGCAGCTCGTCACGATTGCTGGTTATTATATAGATTAGTGCGTTGTACCTCACTCTGCCAGAACACAATGATTTGTTCGATACTCACGAACAACTCAAAGTTCTTCAGTCGGATGTAGAAATGGCGCATTCTAAAGTGGAGATGCGCCTTTGGTGGCGTCCATCACACCCGCGGCCTCGACAAACTTTTTGTCCTTGTAGACAGAGAGCGGAAGAGTGCGGGATTCATTCTTGATTTTGTCGAGGTCGTCACGAGCTCCGAGGACCCTGTCCAGATCTCCGTGTCTGCATCAACTGTTTCTTCCGCAGCGAGCTCTTCTGTCGTTACATGTGAGAGGAACGAAAACAGTTCAACCGTGACCGGCGTGGGTGTTGGGTAGTTCAGTGTCGAAGGTGGATAGTTCAAGTTCATATGGCCGAAAGGAGATGTATGGAAGAGAATGATAAAAGCTAGACGTTGCCAGTGTGCAGCGATTCACATATAGAGTACGCACACAGTGCATTCATATAACGAGTATCAGTGTTTTACCAAGTACACCGTGATTCGTGATGTAGAACGCGAGGCGAGACAACAAAAATGGGTGTTTAGGATCGACAACCCATTCAGAATTTGAAGCCACCTGCAAGACCCATAACGTCCTCGGGGTCAATGGCGCACCTCAGAGATTGTAGCCTTGGCACATTCTGACCATACATGTCCTCTAACGGTGTATCGAACAGCGCATAGTTCGGATACACCGCCGCGTGCTCCACGTCCTGTCCATTCTTCAGGGCAGCTGCCCGAAGACTGTCCGCGCTCTCACGTATCGCACGTGTCATTATCTTGTCTAAAGATGAACTTGACCAAGAGAAGATCAGGACCGAAGGGAAGCAGACCCGGGAGCGATCTGGTGGGTAGGCCGAGGGCGTGCCATGGCTGAACAAGCCACGATCAAAGGGTTCTCCGAACGCCGCGACCAGCACATTCGGATCAAGGGGGGTGAGCTTTGAACCCCAGTGCTAAAAAAAACATGTTAACCCGCCCGCTTAATGAGCACGAGATATTCGCACCATGACTTGATCGGTTATCGCATCGAGTAAGGCAAGCGAATAGTTGGTGGTAGGGAACCCACAGGAGTGGCGACTGCCAGTGCTAGATGAGGGCTATGTCCGACTCACAGTGAACAGCATACTCACCGGAGGCCAGCGGGACTAGTAGTTTGGAAGGCTTGAATCTTGACAAAATCCGCATACGATCTAGTGTGTATGTCTTGCTGTTGATTAGGAATGCGGAGGAAGGCGTCAAAAATCCCCGAGGGAGGCTGTGGGGCATTATAGAACAAAATGATGGTCGGGATAACCTGGGAGGCACGTAAGAGCCTCGGTCTCAACACTGTGAGCACTGACGGAACAAACCTCTCCAGATGAGTATGAGAAGGCCAAGAGCAGGGTAGCATTTGTATCTGTGACTTTGCTAAATTCTGTGATCGCATTTTTGACTGCTCCCAGTTGGTCCGATCCATACAGAATAATACCGGCCTGACCCGATGGAAATGATATCAGAAGGTCCTCTCACGAAATCTGTGATGGGGACTGACCCATACTTGGCCCTGCGGATGCGACTTGACCGTAAATTTTGTCACAATACCCTGAATATACTTTTAGCCTCTAAATGTGAAGGGACCTTGAGCGACCAACAAAGTTATTCCCACCACCCTGCAACGTAATTTAGCTAAGGAAACCCAATACGTGATGCCGTTCCCGTTTACCCTAAGTGCAAACCACAGATCGTGATCTTCTGCTGTTACCGTTGTGACTGTGCCATTCGGTAGCACCAGCTCATACGCCACGACATTGTCAATGGCAAGTCCGTACTCATTAGACTCGAAGGAGTAGCCTGTAAGAATCCAGAATCACGATATATTCCGTAGTGAGAAGTAGTTGTCACCTACCACCGCCAAGCATCAGCCCACCAACGCCAACTCCAGGAAACCTTCCACCGATCACGGTCACTCCATACGGGTCCAGACGTCGATAAACGTCGTCCCACAAGAGGCTAGGCCCAAATTCGACCGTCTGAGTTTCAATGCTGACCTTGAAGGTATTGAAACGAGCGAGAGAAATCTGGACACTGCGAGTGGAGGAAAAGCCACGATTTGTGGCATGACCACCACTCTTCACGCCAAATGGTGTGCGTGACTTGCACAGAATTTGCAACTGTCACTAGTGGTTAGTCGAGGTCTACTGTGTTGTTGGACCCGCGTACGATTAGGCCGACGTCTTGAGCAGAGCCAGGTTCAACAGAACAAGCAGACACCTCGGAGCTCGAGACGAACGCATGTTCATTATCGGAGGCGTATTCAGTCGCAGCTTTCCACAGGTCAGCGTGCTCGACACTGTAGACACCTACAAGACGATGAGCGGTGCTTACGAGGGAAAAACACTTGCGACGCGTTCGAAATGACGGTCGTGATTTGATGGCAGACAGCTTGGAAGTCATATTGAGTGTGCCTGGTTGAAGGCCCGGGAGTGCCACTTGCAAGGGAGCCAGAAACGAGCAAGAAGGCGCCGAACGTGAAAAGCACGGAAAGCATGCTGTCCCCTGCGGCGGTCCGCGCCAATGGCAGTCACCGGCAGCTGTCCCAAGCATGCCTTCTTATACAGTACTCGACCTAATTACAGTACCGTAAGTCAAGGAAGGGAAGATGTCTCGTCAAACCCACACGCGGTACACATTCCGCCCTTGTCGGCCGCTGATGTAGGTATCCTTGTACCAGCACTTTGGTTGGCTAAAGAGTCCGAGGTGTGAATATAATTACAGGAACGCGATACGTGATGACTCAGGCTCGCGACCGTTTCTTGGACCGTTTCTTGGGATGTTGTTCCTGCCAGTGTAGTCCAGCGATATTGCACCTAGTTGGCCCATCTTCCAGGTGAAACGTGAGATACGCCCTTGAAGTTTTTATGTCCTCTCAGTCGTTTGATGGAATGATTATGGCTGCTGGACTTGAACCAAGATAGTATGGTGCAATGCACTTGATAAAGAAGCGCCAAATGATGGTTGGCCCACAAGAGCTCTTCCAAATACGTAACTTCTAATCAGTGACCGTGAGTGATGCCACCACGCCCGACTCGGAGCGTTCTGTGATAAATATTCTCATCTCGGTTACCTTCGAGTCTCGTTGAATTAGCTGGCCCCTCTACATACGTACCCCAAATGGCCACGGTCGACCTGTTTTTGTCTTGGGTACATGCTCGGGAATATAAATGTATCAAAAAAAAACTGAAATGTTACCGCGGACCTGGAACGAATGCCTCCAACTTGGTTCGCCATCTTCTCAGACACAGATCTCACGGTTCGGACTTGAAAGGTCACTGCAGGCCTGGAAACCAATGCTTCAAGCAGCTCGGAGCATCAGTAGTGCGACGAAAGTATCCAACCGTAACGAATATCTCTTCTCCTGGAACACAGGTTAGTAGGGACTTCAACATCGCCACCCGCCTCCCGTAAGCACGAACCCCCCTCGATCAATGAATGTACTGAGATTAAAAGCAAAGGCAAAGCGATATGTGGCTGACAGAACGACAATAAATCAGGAGGCGGTCACACTGGCATCGATGCCACGTGCGCGCGCGCACACGTGACCGTGTCAGTTCCTATAGTGCCAGTGTAGCTCCACTGGCAGCCGGACACTGTAAACAGAGGGGTGAGGTATTTCTTAATTACTAACCGAACCTGACAAAGTGTTGGGCAGTAATTACAGTTTATTTGTAACGATTAGACCAAGAGGATGGTTAGATGCTAACAATTTGGATTTCGATCATATAACGAGCATCAGTGTTTTACCGCGTACACCGTGATTCGTGATGTACCACGCGAGGCGAGACAACAAAAATGGGTGTTAGAATCGACAACCCATTCAGAATTTGAAACCTCCAGCGAGACCCATCACGTCCTCTGGATCAATGGAGCGCCGCAGCGCGCGCAGCCTTGGCACATTCTTACCATACATATCCTCTAGCGGCGTATCGAACAAAGCATAGTTCGGATACACCGCCGCGTGCTCCACGTCCTGTCCATCCTTTAGGGCAGCCGCCCGAAGACTGTCCGCGCTCTCACGTATCGCACGTGTCATCGTCTCGTCTAAAGACGAGTTCGACCACGAGTAGCTCAGGAGTGATGGGAAGAAGACCCGTGAACGATCGGGCGGGTATGCAGACGGCGTGCCATGGGTGAACACGCTACGATCAAGGGGTTCGGCGCCAACTGCGACAGCCACGTTCCGATCCAGAGGTGTGAGCTGCGAGCCCCAGTGCTAAAAAATATGTAAAGCCGCCCGCTCGATGAACATGAGAATATTCGCACCAAGACCTGATCGGTCATTGCATCGAGGAATGTAAGCGAATAGTTGGTGGTAGGGAATCCACAGTAGTGGCCACTGCCAGTGCTAGATAAGGGTTTTCTCCGACACAGTGAACAGGGTACTCACCGGAGGCCAACGGGGCTAGTAGTTTGGGTGGCTTGAATCTTGACAAAATCCGCATACGATCTAGTTTGTATGTCTTGCTGTTGATTAGGAATGCGGAGGAAGGCGTCAAAAATCCCCGAGGGAGGCTGGGGGGCATTATAGAACAGAATGACAGTCGGGATAACCTGGGAGGTACGTAAGAATCTCAGCCTCGATACTGTGAGCAATGAACGGGACAAACCTCTCCAGATGAGTAGAAGAAAGCAGGAACCAGCGTAGCATTTGTATCCGTGACTTTGCTAAATTCTGTAGTCGCATTTTTAATCGCCACCAGTTGGTCCGATCCGTACAGAATAGTACCGCCCTGACCCCATGTAAATAATATCGAAACGGTACTTTACAAAGTCTGTAAAGGGGACTGACCCATACTTGGCCCTGCGGATGCGACTTGACCGTGAATTTTGTCACAACTCCCTGAAGATAGTTTTAGCCTCCCAATGCGAGGGAGCCTGAGCAACCCACGAAGTTATTCCCACCGCCCTGCAAGGAATTTCAGCCAAGGGAATCATTGAGAGCTGTCGTCCCCGCTTACCCTAAGTGCAAACCACAGATCGTAGTTGTCTAATGTGACCGTTGTGACCGTGCCATTCGGCAACACAAGCTCATACGCAACGACGTTGTCGATGGCGGGTCCATACTCATTAGTCTTGAAGGAGTAGCCTGAAAGAACCCAGATGAAAATTGCAAATGTGAAGCGAGAAACAGTTGTCACCCACCACCGCCAAGCATCAGCCCACCAACGCCAACTCCAGGAATCCTTCCACCGATCACAGTCACTCCATACGGGTCCAGACGTCGATAAACGTCGTCCCATGTGAGGCTGGGCCCGAGTTCGACCGTCTGAGCTTTAGTGTTGACATTGAAAGTATTGAAATGGGCGAGAGAAATCTGGACACCACGAGTGGACGAAAAGCCACGGTTTATGGTATGACCACCACTTTTCACGCCAAATGGTGTGCGTGACTTGCACAGAATTTGCAACTGTAGCCAGTGGTCAACTACGGTCTACTGCGGTGTTGGACCTGCGTACGATTAGGCCGACGTCTTGAGCAGAGCCAGGTTCAACAGAGCAAGCAGACACCTCGGAGCTCGAGACGAACGCATGTTCATTATCGGAGACGTATTCAGTCGCAGCTATCCACGGGTCAGCGTGCTCAACACTAGGCGCCCACAAGACGATGAGCGGTGCTTACGAGGGAAAAACACTTGCGACGCGTTCGATACGACGGACGCGATTTGATGGCAGACAGCTTGGAATTTATGTTGAGGAGTGTGCCCGGTCGAAAGACCGGGAATGCCACTTGCAAGGGAGCCAGAGACGAGCGAGAAAGCGCTGAATGTGAAAAGAATTGACAGCATGCCGTCCGCTGCGGTCTATACCGATGGCAGTCACCAGAGGCCTGCACTTTTATACTCGACCGAAGGCGAGGAAGGGAAGAAATACAGTATCTCATCAAACCCACACACGTGATACACATTCCGCCGTTGTCGGTCGCTGATGTGGAGATCCTCGTGCTTTATGTGTCAACAACTTGGTTAGCTAAAGAATCCGAGAGCGCGCTGCGCGACACCATGGGAGTACAGGTAGCGACTTTTCCGAAAGGAAGCTCTGGAAACGGAGGAATGGGACTAACCTTAACAGTAGTACCTTAACAGTAGTAGACGACATAAAAGATGCCCACAAACCAATTCCGACGTTGGCTCATCTGCTTTTCCGTCTACATTCCTGCCCTAGAACCCTCATGATCACCTACTCACGCCCGCCTCCACCCAGTACTCAACATTACTTGATAGCGTTTTCCAGGAGTGGCCTAAGGTAAAGATGACACCAGGGGCTCCGCCGCTGGCTTCACGCAGCTCCCGTCGACTGCAGACGCCAGGGACTCGAGTTCATGTAAAAACACATATTCTCAGGAAGGGGATATAGACCAATCGTCATGAACGTGATCAATTAATTACTCAGAAGTAAGTGTAGTTGCCGACGTGCTAGGTGCCATATGGTGTGATGGTCCATGTCTAGGGCAGCCCTCTTTTATGATGACAGAGATACTGTAGTATTGCAGGTGGTGAGGCATGGACGAGCGTCAACTCGGCTCACCATAAGCGCAAGATAAAACGAAAGATCACAATGCATAGCCCATGCGTTGTAATGCGGGCAGGTTGTTGCATCTCGTATTTTCGCAACCACCGGCCCGGCATGCACAAATTCTCGGAAACGAACACTTGCATACTCACGGTTCGTCCCCAAGGCGTTCCTACACAACGACGACGTGATGAAAAATACCCGATAATCGAGAATTTTAGTCTCAGCTGCTGCGCAACTAATCAGGCCTTAATCAGGGCTCATCGAAGAGGTCCCGAATAGTCAAGCTAGTCAAGTGCGGTGGTAAGTAAGATGAAGAAAAGAAGGGTGTGAGGATCGTGGTCGTGGAACCAACCACATCTGCAAATGCAAAGGCCGTCCTTGTCGCCAACTTTGAAATTCCTTTGTGACCTTCAGCTGCTGTCTGACAGATCAGGGCTTCTCAACCTTCGCCTTGTGTGGTTGAACATGGGGTAATATTCCCAAGCGCCTAACAGAAGCCATTAGAGAAACAAAAAGTGTTCTGTAGAGTAGTCATTGTGGATGACAATGACGCCAGATCATTGAATCTCCTCGACGACCTCACGGGGACGCTCTTTCGCCTCGGCTGAGTTCGGGATCCGTTGAGTGACCGATAAAAGTGTATACTACCCCACGGTGTAAATAGACGCAACAAAAGGTTGAGGGTTTCCAATGGCACTGGGACAGGCCCAAGTGTGACAAGCTCAGTAGGCGGAAAAGATAACGAGGAAAACGACGGATGGAGTATTCACACGCTGGTCGTTGATGATCCAGTCCTGCCACGATGCCGTACTGATGCCATGTGTGTTAGGTCTAGCTGGTCCTGTCCGAGCAACCGGATCTACGGTACTAACAGTAGAGACTAAGAATAGAAGTAATGATGGGAGGAATTGATGTTGATGGGACTCGAACACAGACCTTTTGACGCGACTCATGGTCGGGAATAACCAAGGGAATGACGGTCTGCGGCTTTGTTTAGCCTCAGCTGAACTACAGTAAGAAAAGAAAGAAATTCCGAGTTGTCATGGAGTTGCGACGGCCTTTGCAACGGTACTAAGAAAAAGGCCCTCTCATCGTCTTCGTTTGTTGCCACGGTTACGGCAGTGCCGCAGCAGGCGCCGCCCCTGAGAAGACCGCAATCACAGCCGCAACACGACCCAAAACTGACCTTGGCCAGCTAACTTGCCATCAGAGTAACACTCTTTTCTTTCCTCCCCCTCATTCAACCTCACCTTCAGGCCGGCCCTCCAAAGTCTCTCTCCTTATCTCTTCGCGCAGGTCGACACGAACGAGATACATAGATAAACTAAGCTCTCCAATAATGGTCCAGAATCGCAGCGACGACGATTTCGATTTCTCAGATGGCAGACGGTCTCAGTTCGAAGAACATCTAGACCTAAAGGTTAATGCCGACGGTCTTCAGCCGGCCCACCTCCAGCGCAACAAGACTGAGCGCAGGCGGCTCCAGGGCCTCCAGCGGTCAAACACCGCGACCTCGCGGGTCGTAAAACCCTACGAGCCCAAGACCTTCGTGGAAAAGTGGCAACATTGGATGATAAACGAGGGCGGCAAGCGTCTATTTTTCTTCGTCTGGGTCTTCCTCCACCTCCTCGTGGTCGCCATGGGCTTCTTGCACTACGGCCTAAAGGATAACCTCACTACCGCCCGTGCGACGTTCGGCATCACCTTCAGTGCGTTCTTACCACCTTTCTTTGTATCTTTTCTCAATGACCATATCCACTGCAGCCATCGCCCGCGCCGCTGCTCTCGTCCTTCATGTCGACGTCATCTTCATCCTTCTCCCCGTCTGCCGCAACTTTATCTCCCTCCTCCGCCGCACACCCCTCAATCATGTCATCCCGTTCGACAAGAACATCACCTTTCACAAGGCCACGGCATGGTCTATCGTCGCCGGCACAGCCGTGCACGTCGGGGCACACATGGTCAATTTCGCCAAGCTCGCGATGGCCGACACGGATGCCAAGACCGGTGGCGCCAAGTTCGTCGCCTTCCTCAACGCCAACTTTGCCACCGGACCCGGCCTCACTGGCTGGATCATGACCGTCGTCCTCGGCATTATGGTCTGGTTTGCTATGGAGAAGCGGCGCAGGGACAACTTTGAGCGCTTCTGGTATTCCCACCACCTCTTCATCGTCTTCTTCATCTGCTGGCAGCTCCACGGTATGTTCTGCATGATCCAACCCGACCGCCCGCCGTTCTGCTCCTGGAACACCATCGGGGTCTTCTGGGTACGTCTGCCCTTGTCTCGTCTCAAGAAATCCCGAGTTAACCATAATCACGTGATCTCTTCACAGCGCTACTGGCTTGTCGGTGGCCTCATCTGGATCTATGAGCGCGTCCTCCGCGAAGTCCGTTCGCGCCATCGGACGTACATCTCAAAGGTGATCCAGCACCCATCCAGCGTGATGGAGATTCAGATCAAGAAGGAGAAGACGACCACTCGCGCAGGCCAATACATTTTCATCTGCTGCCCGGAGATCTCCTATTTCCAGTGGCACCCCTTCACCCTCACCAGGTACGTTCTCCCCCTTTCTCCCCCCTCCACAGTAAGCTAATCTTTCGCCGTAGCGCACCCGAGGAAGACTACATCTCTGTGCACATCCGTGTCGTCGGTGATTTCACGCGCGAGTTTGCCAAAGCGCTCGGCTGCGACTTTGACAAGAAGAGCGACAAGGGTGAGAAAGGCGAGAAGGACCCAGGCGGCAGGGTCATCGGTACGAGCACAAACCCACCCCTGAACCGTGTGTTGCCCCGCGTCATGGTCGACGGTCCGTTCGGCTCGGCCTCGGAAGACTTTTTGAAGTACGAGACAGTGCTGCTCGTCGGTGCTGGTATCGGCGTCACACCTTTCGCCTCGTGAGTCGTGGTTGTGGTTGAAAACGGCCATGTTCTTCAGGATGCTGATAAAATAATACGATCTGCTCTAGGATCCTCAAGTCGATCTGGTACCGCATGAATAACTTCAACAGCTCCAAGCCGACACGTCTCTCCAAGGTACCGTGCCCTGTCCCCTCTGCTGTGACAAAGAGCTGAACCCATGGTGGGTGCCGCTCCGCACAGGTCTACTTCACCTGGGTCATCCGCGACTTTGGTTCCGCCGAGTGGTTCCACTCGCTCCTGCACGCGATCGAGGAGCAGGACACGCAGAACCGCATCGAGATCAACATCTACCTGACCGCCAAGATCAAGGACGACGACATGACGAACATCTTCGTGCAGGACGTCGGCGCGGACAAGGACGCCATCACCTCCCTCCGCGCGCCCACCCACTTTGGCCGCCCTAACTGGGACCGCGTCTTTTCGAGTATCGCAGAGAAGCACACCGACACCGACGTCGGCGTCTTCTTCTGCGGCCCCGCCGTGCTCTCGCGCCAGCTCCACCAGATGAGCAACAAGTACTCGACGCCCAACGGCACGCGTTTCTTCTTTGGAAAGGGTGCGTGCGACGCGCCGCCTCCCGACCCTCTGCTGACGTTTTTCCCTTTTTCTTTTCCCCCTCGGACATACACAGAGAACTTCTAGGTCTTCCTCTCGTTCGATTGGGGACGCAGAAATGTAAGGAACCACGGGGTAACACGGAGGGTAGATGAGAGACAGAAGTTCAACTTTCGTCGCTGCTGCTGCTGCTATTTATCATCTGAGAACAGGTGAACATTTAGGTGAACAATATAAACATACATGGCGTGTCCTTTTTCTTCTTTTTGTGGGGGCGTGTGCATGGTTATGGGTATGTGTATTATATTTGTTCCGGGTCCTGCTACCTCGACCGGACCAGTGGCCTTGATGGTCGTTTCTGGTAACTTAATGGTTGCTGCAGTGTTATCAATATAATTTATCTGCATATCCGCTAGTGTTTTTCTCCGGCTTGTTCTTCAACTTAATCACACATTAACTGGTATTAGGCATGTTTTTATCCATGGGCGTGTGTACTCGAAGCAGTATAGTGGTACCCCGTGGTGGTATATTCTACGCAGCCATCAATATCACTACCCCGCCTCCGAGTCTCGTATCCAGACAGGGGATGGCGCAATTCCCTTTCCCCGTTCTGCACTTCACGAGAACCCGCCAGTCGACAGTGACGGCGGCAAAACGCCACAGGGGACGTTCGGGTCTTTCGTCACCTCAATCTCGACTGTCGCGCCGCGCACAAACACGTCCCACTCGATGAAGCAGTTCGATTTCCACGGCTTTCCGTCAACTGTCACGCTCTACGTACACGGGACCCACCCGCACGCACGCACAATCCGTCAGCGTCCACTCACCCTTGAGAATGACGCGCAATACGCGACGCACCTTGACGAATATCTTCTGCGGCGTACCTGAAAAATTCTTCGTGCGGATGGTCGTCGTGGTGTTGAACAGCGGGTTGAAGAACGACACGCTCCGGAAGAATGGGGAGGAGAGGAGGAACTGCCGCGTTGCTGGAACAGGGTACAACCCTGCGATGTTGAAGAACGTGTAGCTGCCCATTGCGCCACTGTCTAGTAGTATGATAACGAGTTAATAGGCGGGGAGAAACGGTAGGGTTTGGAAAGGGTAAAGAAAAGAAAAGGGCATTACCGTCATTTCCGGGCAACCCATCAACAGATGTGTTGAAAAACCGGGTGATCGTCTGGCGAGAGCGTTCCGTGCTCTTACTCGGGCGGTTTGCGTAGTGATACATAAACGGGATTTGCTGCCCTGGCTCGTCCGTAACGTCAAAGTATCCCTGAAGATCAAAAAAATATATATATTCCGGTTTCAGTCATAAAAGCCTTCGTCGCATCAAGGGTGATGGCGCACCTTGTCGATGATGAAATCCAGCCTGTCGACGAAGTTCTGCCTGCCCCCTTGGAGCTTGATGAGCGTAGCCATGTCGTGCGGAACATACTTGGGGCCCAGGTGGGCGGGTGGGAACAAGTGAGAATTAGGGTATTTGACTCACCTGAGAGTACTGTAAGGGGAGAGAAGACGGATCGACGTCATTGCCATATCTACATTCTCAAGAGTCTCGTACCAGTAGTGGCGAGCCCTCATAAAACCCATCTACCGCACTCGAGTCCAAGAAGCACGTCGAGTGAGTCGGGTCATTGGCACTGCAGTGCCGCGGGTCCGTGTATGTGAACGCACCGTCCACCTTTCTCGGCTACCCGCATGCAAGTCAGAAATCAGGCACAAGCAGAAATAAGTAGCCTGGTGCGACGGCGCACCTGCATCATGCCCACGATGCTTGGTGGCCCGTCAGGCATCGTTGTGTTGGGATTCCAATTGTTAACAAAGTATCCAGCTCTCGTAGCATACTGCTCCACATATTACTAATGAATGGCTCGGCCGAAGGTATGCACACCTTTGCAGCGTCAGTGCTATTGCCGAGTATTTTCGCTACTTGAGAGATGGTAAAGTCATCAAATGCATACTGTTTCGGGGAAACTAAGCCGTGAGGGCCCTACTGAGACGTGAGGAGTAGACGCGTACCTCCAACGCCCGGGATACAACGCGCGCATGGACAGAACCGCCTACGTTTCTGGGTCCATCCACAGGCAAGTAGTCTAGGGCAGGGGAAAAAGACTCGAAAGATGTCGAGTCGGGAGCAGACGGGACGTACGATATTGCTTCCATGCATCCACCTGACGGCCCTGAAGATCAAAATTTGGTGGGGCGTTCTCAGCATCGGCGACGAGTGCAGCATAGAGGCTGTCAGCGGA
>WNGR01001603.1_pt1 | contig 25156 bp, 18 predicted proteins | sample 5407581 | NCBI WGS metagenome assembly WNGR01 (sample SAMN13153383, study PRJNA577476) | soil metagenome | isolation source: 80 cm soil or saprolite under Garry oak tree replicate 2 | place: USA:California | collected 2016-06-15
GGTAAGCGTGTCACCAGCGCTGGAGCGCATACGGCAAGTCGCCGTCACCCACCCGAGGTGGGAGCCGTATGCGGGAAAGCCGCACGTACGGTTCTGTGCGGGGGGCGCTCAGCAATGAGCGTCCCTACCGCGACCGCATTGCGAGCTGCGCTCTTTCCGCAGTGTCGCTGCGCGCCTTTGCCCACCATGCGGCGCGGCACTGTTTCATGGCGTGAGCACAACATCGCACGGTGGGCAAAGGCGCGGTGACGATCGGGGGATGGCGAGGGCGGAGGACGCGCCTTTGCCCACCCTACACGAGTCCGGATTCGTCGCCCTACACGTTCGGCCTCGCATTCGACTTCGGCCAACGCTTGCGGCTGTGCTTGAGGCCGAGGCCAGCCATCATCGCGGCCATGCGGATCGGCGCGCCGATGCCCTCGACCACCGGCACGCCGAGCTCCTGCATCAGCCAGTCGGGCTTGATGTGGACCGGGCACTGGGTGATCCCATGCGCGATGATGACGTCGGCGCCATCATCCTCGATCAGGGAGCGCGCGGAGGCCACGAAATTCCTGATCATCGCGTCCTTGTTGGCGCCGATGTCCTTGAGCTTGAAACCGGAGGCGCGCCGGCCGGCGATCCAGGGCTCCATGCCGTAGAGCCTGGTCTGCGTGATCTGCCGGGGAATGACCGACTCGTGATAGCAGATGACACCGAAGCGGTCGCCGAGCTGGGCGGCGATGTGGAACATGGCCTCGCAGGGGCCGATCACCGGGATATCGACCAGCGAGCGGCCGCCGTCGACCCCGAGGTCGAGGGTGCCGAGCGGCACCGCGGCGTCGTAGCCTTCCTGCTCGGCCTTGAGGTAGCCGGCATGGTAATAGGGCGCGACCAGTTGAATCTCCGCCGGTCCAAGCCCGCCGAATGGCGAGGGTGGCACCGAAACGATGCCGACCTCCACCTCGGCCGACGAGTAGCTCTTCGCGGTCTCCTCGCGCAGGCGGCGCTCCGCCGGGGGGTAGTCGCCAATGATGAAGGCCACTCGGATCATGGTTGAGTTCTCCCGCTGTCGTCCCGTCGCAAGGTAATACCAACGGCAATAGACATGCACCCATGATTGTCATCGTCCGCGAAGGCGGACGATCCAGTAACCCTGGGCACCTGAGGTTACTGGATGCTCCGACTTCGCGGAGCATGACGAGTCAGAGATCGCTGCCATCGGTATAATACCGGTTCCTCGGTTGGCGACAGGCAGTCGGGAGAATTCGCCCGGGCTTGACCCGGCAATCCGCCGGGTGTCAGTGAAGGCCGTCGGGGGCGAGAGCAAACGGGAGGCAGGCTCGATGATCGTCCGAGACTTTGAGATCGCCCCCTGCACGATGCGCAAGGAGGATCCGACTTGGCGCTTCGCCTTGGGCGCGAGCCCTGTGAGCGACGGGCACGTCATCCGCATCGCCACCGACGACGACATCGAGGGCTTCGGCTATGCCTCGGCGACGCCGCACATGGGGTCGACTGCGGAGACGCTGAAGGCGGAGCTCGACCTTTTCCGCCCGATCGTCGTCGGCAAGGACCCGCGCCGGATCGAGGCCATCTTGGCCGAGCTCGATCGGGCGCTCCGCGGCGCGTCGCAGGCGAAGGCGGCGGTCGATTGCGCGCTCCACGACCTTCTCGCCCGTTCGCTCGGCGTGCCGCTCAACGTGCTGTTCGGCGGGCCGGTGCGCGACGAGGTGCCGATCCTGCGCATCCTCGCGATCAAGACGCCCCAGGAGATGGCGACGCAGGCGCAGAAACTGGTCGACAAGGGCTACCGCTACCTCAAGATCAAGGTCCACGGCCACGTCGATGACGATGTCGCCCGCGTTGCGGCGATCCGCGGGCAGGTCGGCGACGAGGTGCACCTCACCATCGACGCCAACCAGGCCTATTCGCCCAAGGATGCGATTGCCGCGCTCAACCGCATGGCCGAGCACCGCATCGACCTGGTCGAGCAGCCTGTCTCGGCGGATGATTTCGAGGGGCTCGCGCTCGTCACCCGCACGGTGCCGGTGACGGTCGAGGCCGACGAAGCCGCCGGCTCCTTGCGCGACATCTTCCAGCTCGTCTCCCATCGCGCCGTGGATGCCGTGAGCCTCAAAATTCCCAAGCTCGGGGGCTTGCGCAATACGCTCGCGGCCGCGCGCCTGTGCGAGGCTGGCCACGTCAAGTATCGGCTCGGCGCCGCGGTCGGCAGCCGTCTGCTCGCGGCGCAGGCGCTCCATCTCGCCTGCGCCCTGCCAGGCGTCGACTATGCCTGCGAACTCGGCGAGTTCGACCGGCTGCTTGACGATCCGTTCGAGGGCCTGGAGCCGAAGGAAGGCGTGCTCCGCCTGCCGCCTGGACCAGGATCGGGCGTGCGATTGCTCGCGTCGGCGCCGGCCTCGCAGCGGCTGGCGAAGACGGCGTAAGACATTCTCGAGGAGGATTAAGAAACGTGCCCAGGCACCCATCGTCAGGCAAATATGCGATCGTCGGCCTCGGCGTCGTGGCGGGAGCACAGCAGGACCGCTCGGAACGCATGGTGGCCGCGGAGGCCGCCCGCCTCGCGATCGCCGACGCCGGCCTCACGACCAAGGACATCGACGGCGCCATCGATCTGCGCCGCACCGGCGGCGGCGGCGACCGCGCGAGCTATGTCGATGCCTATTCGCGGCTCCTTGGCCTCAACAATTGTTTCTACTTCGTCGTTGGCCGCGGCGGCGCGCTCGCTGGCCTTGGCATCGCGACCGCGCTGTCGTTCCTCGACCGCGGCATCGCCAAATACGTCTGCATCATGGGCGCGGTGACCGATTGGTCGCAGGCGCAGGAGTCACGCAAGCAGGGCCACCGCGGCATGGCGCATGCCGAGAAGGCCGGCTACTGGGGCAAGGCGGTGGGCGACCTGCGCGCGGTCAGCCACCACTCCTGGATGGCGGCGCGGCACATGGCGGTCTACGGCACGACCAGCCGCCAGCTGGGCGCGATCTCGGTCGCGGAGCGCGCCTGGGCCTGCAAAAATCCGGAGGCCAAGATGTATGGCCGCCCGATCACCATCGAGGACCACCAGAATTCGCCGCTGGTCGCCGAGCCCTATCATCTGCTCGACATCAGCCTCGTCTCCGACGGCGGGATCGCCTTCATCCTCACCACCGCTGACCGCGCCAAGGATTGCCCGAAGCCCCCGGTTTATGTGCTCGGCCAGGGTTTCGGCGAAGTCTCGGCCGACCTGTGGTGGGAGAAGAAGAACTTCACTCATATGGCGGTGCCGCGCGCCAAGGAGCAGGCTTTCGGGCAGGCCGCGCTCACGCTCGACGATGTCGACTGCGTGCAGTTCTACGACTGCTTCACCGCCGAGGTTCTCTTTCAGCTCGAGGACTACGGCTTCTGCAAGAAAGGCGAGGGCGGCCCGTTCGTGGAGTCGGGCGCCATCGCTCCGGGCGGCAGCATCCCGGTCAATACCAGCGGCGGGCTCCTCTCCTGTTATCACCTCGGCGATCTCACCGGCATGGCCGAGTCGATCCGCCAGATCCGCGGCGACGCCGGCGAGCGGCAGATCAAAGACTGCAACGTCGTTCTGACCACGGGACATGGAGGGGAGCTGATCTCCCCCGGCATGTGTTCGATCCACACCAGCACATTGCTCGGGAGGAATCAGTGAGCAGAGAGCCGAACGTCATCGTCGCCAACGAGCCATGGAACAAACCGCTCCCCAATATCGACAAGGACAACGAGGAATTTTTCGCCGGCTTGAAGCAGCACAAATTCCTGCTCTGGCGCTGCAAGACCTGCGGCGCGTCCTACTGGCCCAAGGCCTATTGCCAGAACCACGAGAACGAGCCTTTCGCCGCCAATATGGAATGGGCCGAGGCGAGCGGCCGCGGAAAGATCTTCGCCTTCAACCGCCATCACATGGTCTTCCATCCCGGATTCAAGGACGAGGTGCCCTACGTCTACGCGCTGATCGAGCTCGAGGAAGGGCCGCTGATCTCCTCGACACTGGTGGGCGACCGCCTGCCGAAGGACGTCTACGACGTCGGCCAGAAGGTGGAGGCGGTCTTCGAGGATCACCCCGCGGAGGGTTTCACCCTGCCGCGCTTCCGCATCGTCGATTGACGGGGAGGCTCGTTGTTCACCCGGGCACTTCAGGGCGACGGCGCGGCATAGAGACCGGCGGCGTCGAAGCGTTGTGGATTTAGCTCGGGCATGCACCAGTCCAATCCGACGCTACCGATCGAATCGCTGCTGCGGCCGCGCTCGATTGCGCTCGTCGGCGTCTCCGCCAAGGGCGGCGCGGGCGCCAACATCCTCAAATCCGGGCTGCGCTTCGGCTTCACCGTCCCGACCTGGCCGGTCAATCCCAACTACGACGAGATCGACGGACGGTCCTGCTTCAAATCGTTGCGCGATCTGCCGGAGGTGCCCGATTGCGTGGTCGTGTCGGTGCCGGCCGACGCCGTGCTCGATGTCGTCGGCGAAGCGGCTGCGGCCGGTATCCGCAGCGCGTTCGTCATCTCCGAAGGCTTTGCCGACGCGGCGACCGAGCAAGGGCGCGAGCGGCAGGAGCGGCTGGTCGAGCTCGCGCGCGCGGCCAACATGGCGGTCGCGGGGCCGAACTGCATGGGCATAGCGAGCCTGCACTATCGCTTCGCCGCCACCATGGCCGATGTCCCGCCGGAGGCGACAAGCGGCGGCATCTCGCTGCTGTCGCAGAGCGGCGGTCTGATGAATTCCTTCGCCGAGCTCACCGGCAATCGCGGCATCGGCGTCAACTACCTCGTCTCCAGCGGCAACGAAGCCGTGCTGGAAATGGCCGACTACATCGAGTTCCTCGCCGACGATCCCGCGACCAAGGTGATCGCCTGCATCATGGAGGGCGTCAAGAACGGCCGCCGTTTCCGCGCCGCCGTCGAGCGCGCGGCGCGGGCGAAGCCGATGGTCGTGCTCAAGCTCGGCCGCAGCGCGTTCGGCCAGCGCGCGACGCTCGCGCATACCGGCACGCTCGCGGGCCGGCACGAGGCCTTCGCCGCCCTGTTTCGGCAGAACGGGGTGGCGCTCGTCGAATCGATCGATGCGCTGGTCGAGACGGCGGCGCTGTTCGAACTCGCGCCGCTGCCGCAGGGCGATCGCGTGCTGATGATGACGGTCTCGGGCGGAGCAACTTCCCTGATCGGCGATCTCGGCGATGCCGCGGGATTGCACTTCCCGAAGATCGGGGACGCGACCAATCGACGGGTGCAAGAGATCCTCGGCGTCGAGCGCGAATTCGGCAATCCTCTCGACACCGTGGGTCTGCCGCGGCTGCGCAAGGACGGCAACATCACCGCCGTCGTGCAAGCGCTCATCGAGGATGACGGCATCGACGTGATCGGCCTCGTGCTCGGCATGCGCGCGGAGGGCTGGGATTCGCATCAGGAGTTGGTCGATCGCCTCGCAGCGGCGGCGAAAGGCGCGCGCAAGCCTTTGCTGGTCGTGTCCTTCATGTCGAACAGCCTCACGCGGCACTGGCGCGGCTATGGGCGCGCGCGCGGCTTGCCGCTGGTCGAGGACCTCGAACGCGGCCTGCAGGCCGTCGGCCACCTGATCGACTACGCGGCATTTCGTCGCCGCGCCGGGCCGCCGCGCCCCGGCGCTGCCTCTCCGCTCATCGACATCGGGGCGCTACCTGAAAGCCGCGTGCTCACCGAGGCCGAGAGCAAGAAAATCCTCGCCCTGGCCGGGCTCCCGGTGACGCGGGAAGCGCTGGCGCGCGATCCCGACGAGGCGGTCCGCATGGCCGCCGAGATCGGCGGCCCCGTAGCGCTCAAGATTCAGTCGCGCGACATTGCGCATAAATCCGACATCGGCGGCGTGCGTCTCGGCGCCCGCACCCCGGCCGAGGTCGAGGCAGCGGCACGCCAGGTGCTCGAGAACGCGCAGCGCAATTGTCCAGGCGCGGCGATCGATGGCATCCTGGTGCAGGAGATGGTCGAGGACGGCGTCGAGTTCATCCTCGGCATGACCTATGATGAACAGTTCGGTCCGCTCGTCGTCTGCGGGGCGGGCGGCGTCACGGTCGAGGTGTTCAAGGATGCGGCGGTCGGCATGCCGCCGCTGGCAGCCGAGGACGTGCGCGCTATGCTGCGCGGGTTGAAGGCCTCGAAGCTGTTCGAGGGCTTTCGGGGAGCGGCGCCGAGGGATGTGACGGCGCTGGTCGACTGCTGCTTGCGCTTCGCCGAGTTCGTGGTCGCGACCGAGGGTCGGTTTGCGGCCATCGATCTCAATCCGGTTTTCGTCTGCTCGTGTGGCCGGGGCGTGCGGATCGCCGACGCGCTGATCGAGACCAGGGTCGGCCGGGGAGGAAAGACATGATCGAAGAACCCAAATTCATCCGCCCTGTGGCGTGCCGGTCGATCGCCCTCTCGGCGGCTCTAGTTATGATGATGCAAGCGCCGCCCGCGTCGGCGCAAAGGGCCGAAGACATCCTTCTCTACAAGGGAGCGGACCGCCAGCAGAAGCTCATCGAGGGCGCGCGGAAGGAAGGCCAGGTCGTCCTCTATTCCGCTCTGATCGTGAACCAGGCGACAAGGCCGATCGCGGAGAAATTCGGCAAGAAATTTCCCTTCGTCAAGCTCTCCTACTGGCGCGCCGATTCCGAGGACATCGCCGGGAAGCTCGCCGCCGAGGTGCGCGCCAACAATGTGGTCGCCGACGTGTTCGAGGGCACCGGCGTCGGCGAGCAGGCGGTCGAGGCGAAGCTCGCATCGCCCTATGACACGCCCGCGATCGAGGCCTATCCGGTCGCCTATCGCGATCCCAACCGCATGTGGACGCCGACGCGACTGAGCTACTACGGCATCGCCTACAACACCCGCCTGGTGCCGGCGGACAAGGCGCCGAAGAGCTACCAGGATCTGCTCGACCCGCAATGGAAGGGCAAGATGGCCTGGCGCATCGCCAGCTCGAGCGGCACGCCGCTGTTCATCACCAATCTCCGCCTCGCCTGGGGCGAGGAGAAGGCGCGGGCCTATCTCGAAAAGCTCAAGGACCAGAAGATCGTCAACTTCGGCGCCGGCAGCGCGCGCACGCTGGTCGATCGGGTCATCGCCGGGGAATATGCGATCGCGCTCAATATTTTTGCCCACCACCCGCTGATCAGCAGAGCCAAGGGCGCGCCGGTCAACTCGAAGCTCCTCGATCCGGCGGCCTCGACGGCCGCGACCATGGGTGTCGTGAAGGGATTGAAGCACCCGCACGCCGCCATGCTGCTCGTCGATTTCATCCTGTCCAGGGAGGGCCAGGAGATTTTGCTCAACGCCGACTATTTTCCGGCCGATCCGCAGGTTCCGCCCGCGCCGGCGCTGGCCCCGGTGGTGCCGAAGGTCGCGGGCGTGCCGGAAAACTTCGTCGGCCCCGACAAGCTGATGAAGTACACGGAGAGTTCGGAGGAAATCTTCCGCGAGCTTTTCCGCTGATCCCGCAATGGGCCGGGACGAGACGACATGGCGGCCGTTCTGCACGAGACCGAAGCCGGCATCGCGGCGTCTCGGCAGGCGCGCGTGGGGTGGAGGCGATTGCGGATGTCGCCGCTGGCCGCCGGGCTGGCGGCGATTCTCCTGGTCCTCATCCTGCCGCCGACGCTCTACCTGATCGTCACCAGCTTCTACACGACCAAGCCCGACGGCTCGTTCGACCAGCTCACGCTGCGTTATTACCAGCAGCTCTTCACCAGTCCCTATTTCGCAACGAGCCTGTGGAACACGGTCGTCTATGCCGCCGGCTCTTCCGCGGTCGCGATCGTGCTCGGCGTCGTGCAGGCGATGATCGCGGAGCGCACCAACACGCCGGGCCGCCGCTATGTCTTCCTCGGCGCGGTGATTTCGCTCGGCATCCCGCATGTGCTCTATGTCGTGGCTTGGCTGTTGCTCCTCGGCCGCACCGGGCCGGTGAACGCGGTGATCGAGCAAGTTTTGGGCGCGAGCGGCGAAGGCCCCGCGCTCAACGTCTACTCGCTATGGGGCATGATCCTGGTCGAGGGCGTGGGCTTCGCCCCGCTCACCTTTCTCCTGATGTCGGCGGTGCTGCGCTCGACCGACGCCTCCTTCGAGGAGGCGGCGCTCATGGCCGGCGCCGGCCCGCTGAAGACTTTTCGCGCGATCACGCTGCGGCTCGGCCTGCCCGGCGTCTTGGCGCTGATGCTGCTCATCGGCATCCGCGCCTTCGAGTCGTTCGAGGTGCCGGCGCTGGTCGGCCTCGCCGGCAACGTCACGGTGCTGACGACGAACATCTATCAGAGCTCCAAGAACATCGGCGCAGTCAATTTTGGCGAGTCTGGCGCCTATGCGGTCTGCCTGCTGCTGATCGTCATGCTGCTGCTTCTTTGGCACAATCGGCTGTCGCACCACGCGCACCAGTTCCAGACCATTACCGGCAAGGGCTATCGCCCGCGCATGATCGATCTTGGCCGCTGGCGCTACGTCGCGGCGGCGCTCCTGCTCGTCATCTTCGTGCTGGTCATCGTGCTGCCAGTCGGCATCCTGGTCTTCACCTCGTTGCTGCCGTTCTACGAGGGTGTGACCGCCGAATCGTTCGGGCGCCTCACGCTCGACAACTATGCGCTGATCCTGGGGCCGGGCTCGTTTCGAGACGCGATCGTCAATACGCTCGTGCTCGGCGCTGCCACTTCGACCGCGGTGGTCCCGTTCACCGCGCTGTGCGCCTGGCTCGCGGTCCGCCGCCATCCCGGCGCCTGGCTGCTCGACCAGATCGCCATGGCGCCGCTGGTCTTTCCGGCGATCGTGATGAGCGTGGCGTTCCTGCACGTCTTCGTGAATCTGCCGCTCCCGCTCTACGGGACGCTGCTCTCCGTCATCATCGCCTCGGCGGTCCGCTACCTGCCCTATGGCATGCGCTATGCCTATGCGGGGGTTCTGCAAATCCACACCGACCTCGAAGACGCGGCGACGACATCCGGAGCGGGGCGGGCCTTTACCTTCGTGCGCATCGTTCTCCCGCTCATCGGCGCGGCGCTGGTCAGCTGTTGGCTGTTCATCTTTCTGTTGACCGTGCAATCGGTCGCGCTGCCGCTCCTTCTGGTCGGGCCGGGGACCGAGCTGATCGCGGTGACGCTGTTCGACCTCTGGCAGAACGGCCAGATCACCGAGCTTGCCGCGATGGGCGTCCTCTGGCTCGCCTTCATGCTGGTGGTGAGCGCCTGCTTCCACTTCACCACGCGGCGCTATCAGTTGGCGGCGTGAATTATAACGACGGCGAACAACTCTGACTGGTCATGCTCCGCGAAGCGGAGCATCCAGTAACCCCAGATACCGACGGTTACTGGATCGTCCGCCTTCGCGGACGCTGACAATCATGGGCGCATCTCTATTGCCGTTGGTATTACTTCTGCCCCGGCGGTTCGAGCAGCTCGGCGGCCTGCTGGACGATCGGCTTCGGCGTCGCATAGGCATTGGCGAGAAGCTTGTCGATCTCGGCGCCCGTGAGCGGCTCGATCTCCAGCTGCAGCTTTTCGGCCTCGGCGACGAACTCGGGATCCTTCATGGTGGCGTCGAAGGCGCGGCGCAGCGCCGCAACGCGCTCGGTGGGCACGCCGGGCGGCGCCGCGACCGGGCGGCCGGGCTCCTGCCGGACCAGGATCAGCTCGAGCACCTGCTTCTTGACTGGATCGGTCACCATATCGAGCGCGGCCGGCACGTTGGGCAATTCGGGAAGCTTTTCGAGACCCATCTGCACCAGCACGTTGAGCAGCTTGTCCTTGATCCAGTGCGGCCGCGACGCCTTCATGGTGGACCATGACAGCCCGCAAATCCCCTCCGCCTCGCCGCGCTCGATCGACATGGTGAGGCCTGAGCCCGGGTCATAGCCCATCACGACCTTGAACCTGGTGCCGAGCAACGTATTGAGGACCCTCGGCATGATCGCGGAGTTCGAGGTGGCGGCGGCTCCCGCGACAATGACCTCGCGCTGCTGCGCCTGCCCGATGGTCTTGATCGGGCTCGTGTGCCAGGTGGCGCAGACATTCTGCAGCTTGCCGATCGAGCCCAGCCAGTTGAGCTTGCGCGCGTCGTAGCGGGCGGCCGGATTGCCGAACAGCGGGTCCATCGGAACGTTGTTGGGGAAGGCGCCGATGGTTGCGCCATCCTTGTCGGCAGTGGTGTAGAGCATCGCCGCCGCGGCGAGGCCGGAGGCCGCCGGCTGGTTCTTGGGGATGATGGCCGGACGGCCGGGAATGTGCTTGCCGATGTGCCGGGCCAGCGCGCGGTAATAGACGTCGTAGCCGCCGCCCGCGCCTCCGCCGATCAGCATGGTGACCTGCCTGCCCTTGTAGAATTCCTCGACCGACTGCGCCGAAGAGTCCGCCGACTGCAGCGCGAGACCCGCCACCACGGCGATGGCCGTGAACGAAAATCTGCCTGCCATGCGGATGTTCATAAGGACCTCATTGCGCAGATCGCTAGCGCTTGTTGTATTTCTGCTGCAGCATCGTGATGAAACCTTCCTTCTTGATCTCGTCGAGCAGGCTCGTGTCGATGTAATCCTCGATCCTGCTGCTCCCGCCCGGGAACTGCGCGAGAATATTCTCCGCGCCCTTCTGCGAAGGCTCGATGTTGAGCGGCGACTGCTGCTTGAAGTCGTCATAGGCGATGTCGATGATTCTCGGCGTCGTGCCGTGCAATTCCTTGGTCAGCACCTCTTTCGCCCGCTTGTCGTCGGTGAGCGCGAGATAATTGCCCTCGATCGTCGCCTTGAGGAAGCGCTTGAGCGCATCGCGCTGAGCCCCGAGCGAGCTGCGCCGCACCGTGATGCCGCTGAACACCCAGGGAATCTGATCAGCCGCAAGATCGACCATCACGTTGACGCCTTGCTCGCGCGCCATGGTGTTGAACGGCTCATTGAGCGTGGTGGCCTTGACCTCGCCTGACTTCACCGCTGCGAGGCGGGCCGGGCCGCCACCATATTCCTTGAGCGTGATGTCGGCGCGCGCGAGGCCGAGCCGCTCGAGCGCGAGCGTCACCGTGGTATCGCTCTCGGACCCGAAGGTGCTGACGCCAACCACACCGCCCTTGAGATCGGCGGCGGTCTTCACGCCGGGAGCGGAGAAGAACGTGAACCGGATCACGTTGCTGAGCGACCCGATCAGCCGCAGATCGCCGCCCGCCCGGTTGAGCCGGATCACGGAGGAGAGCCCCACATGCATGACATCGAGGCGGCCGGCCTGCAGCGCCTCGGCTCCGCGGCTCCCGCCCTGCATGTTGACGACCTCGACCTTGAGGCCCTGGGCGGCATAGAACCCGCCGGCCTCCGCCATCCACCAGGCGAGCACCGTGTTGACCGGATCGGCGATGCCGGCCTTGAAGTCCTGTTGCGCGGCCGCCGGGCCGGCCTGCCATCCGCCCAGAGCCAAGGCAACGATGACGATGTGAATCCAGCGGGAATTGTAATGACTGCGGCTCGTCTCCATCGCGGCGATTCCTTCCCAATGCATTAGAGCTCGCGCAACAGCCGCCCGAATCCCTCGATGCGGTCGTTGATGCCGCAGCGGCGCAGGGCATCCCACACGATCGCCTGATGCGCGGTCATCACATTGACGCCGAATTCGCGCTCGAGCGGATCGATGGCACCTGCGGTCGGCCAGTGCGGTGACGGCAGCAGGATGGTGTCGGCGTCGGGGTGCTCGCGCATGAGCTTGCGGCCGAGATCGATCGCGGCGTGCTGCGGGATGCGGCCGATCTGGTTGAACGGGCTGCCCCAGCCGGTCGCGCCCAGAACCTCGCAGCCGAAATGGTTCGAATAGCCGGCGATGCGGTCGGTGTCGGAATGCGCATACGGCTGGGCGACCACCACCTTCCTGCAGCCGAGCGCCTTGGCGGCCTTCGCCTGCGCCGATGCGCTGGTCGAGACCTTGACCTTGAGCCCGGCTTCGAGGTCCGCGATCATCTGCTGCGCATTGGCGGCGCCGCGCGAGAGGTTGATCGGCACCCCGCCGAGCACGACGATGTCGCAGCCGGCCGCGGCCATCTCGCGCGCGGCCTTCATGCTGATGTCATAGGACTGGTCGACCTCGCTTTTGCTGCGCACCACGATTGCCAGCGTGGTGATGACGAGCGTGACGCCCTCGGGCACGATCTTGTAGAACTCGTAGGGGAAAACTTCGGTCGTCAGCGGCGGCGACGTATAGCCGATCCTCGCCCGGTAGCCGTACATCTTGTCTGGCGGCGATGATGATTGCGACGTCATTCGTCGGGCTGCCGAGATGTCGAGCTCAAACGGAAAGGCCGCAAAACGCTAACGGCGGGCGAGCGGCTTGTCCATGATCCTTGCTTGCGACATGACCGATCTCGCTCATCCCAAGGCTCGTGCGCGAACCTTTTCGTGGCGTGAATTGCTGCAATTGCACAAAATCTTTGTTGCACTGCGGAAGAAAACTTGCAGGCGAGCCTCGACTTGCACCTCCAGGTAAATTGGTAGCGGCAAGTTGACGCGCGTTGTGTCTATCCAGTAACACTTTTCTCCGCAGATTGTTTATCATGCATCGAGGGTAGCCGTGGGGCGGGAATCGGCTGACCGACAGGCTACGATTGTGCCAAACGCGGCAGCATAACGAGGGGACCTGAATCATGGCCATCGCTGCTTCGCCATCGGACCGCGCCTTGGCGTCCGACGCGACCCGCTGGGGGCAACTGATCTTCGGCATCATCTGCATGGTGATGATCGCCAACCTGCAATATGGCTGGACGCTGTTCGTCGGCCCGATCGACAATAAATACCATTGGGGTCGTGCGGCGATTCAAGTCGCCTTCACGATTTTCGTCTTGACGGAAACCTGGTTGGTGCCCATCGAGGGCTATCTCATCGACAAGTTTGGCCCCCGGGTAATGATTTGCGGCAGCGGCTTTCTTGTTGCGGTCGCGTGGGTCATCAACTCCTTCGCTGACTCTCTTATCCTGCTCTACATCGGTGCGGCGATCGGCGGCATCGGCGCCGGCGTGATCTACGGCGGCTCTGTGGGCAACGCCTTGAAATGGTTTCCCGATCGGCGTGGCCTAGCGGCGGGGCTGACCGCGGCGGGCTTCGGCGCTGGATCGGCGCTCACGGTGATCCCCATCGCCAATCTGATCCAATCGAGCGGCTACGAGGCTGCCTTCTTCTGGTTTGGGATCGGCCAGGGCGTCATCGTCATGCTCGTCGCCTTGCTGCTGCGCGCGCCCGAGGCGGGCGAGGTCGCTGCGCCTGCCGCACCCGCGGTGCAGCAGACGCGGCGCGATTACGGGCCGGCCGAGGCGCTGAAGACGCCGGTGTTCTGGGTCATGTACGCGATGTTCGTGATGGTCGGCGCCGGCGGCCTGATGGCAATCGCGCAGCTCGCGCCCATCGCCAACGACTACCAGATCGCTGGCATACCGGTCTCGATACTTGGACTGACCCTACCAGCGCTCACCTTCGCCTTGACGATTGACCGGGTGCTCAACGGGTTGTGCCGGCCCTTCTTCGGCTGGGTGTCGGACAACATCGGGCGCGAGAACACGATGTTCATCGCCTTCTTTCTCGAAGGCGTCGGCATCTACGCGCTGCTCTACTTCGCGAATAATCCGCTCCTGTTCGTGATCCTGTCGGGCGTGGTGTTCTTCGCCTGGGGCGAGATCTATTCGCTGTTCCCAGCGACCTGCACCGACATTTACGGCCGGAAATTCGCGACCACGAATTACGGCATGCTTTACACGGCGAAAGGCACGGCGTCTCTCTTGGTTCCGTTAGCGAATGTGTTGACCTCGGCGACGGGTAGCTGGCACGCCGTGTTTTATGTCGCGGCGATCCTCAACATCATCGCCGCCGTCACGGCGCTCGCGGTGCTGCGGCCGCTGCGGCTGCGGGAAATGGCGAAAGGCTAGAACCCGCACTGAAGGCGGGGGCTGCGGCCGGACATGGTCGGGTGACGTCCACAAGGCCTGGCGCAAAGGCGGAGATGTTGCCGTGTCCCGGGAACTGGTATATTGTATACCAGCCATGAGTTCCAGCGACCGTTCTTCCGCTCGTGCCAGCGCCCGGGTCGTCGGCGAGATCGAGCCCGCCGACGCCGGGGGACTGCCGCGCGTCGCGGTCCAGCCGATCGCGAGCCCGGCGAGCTTCAAGGACCAGGCCTATGCAGCGCTCAAGAACGTGATCGTGTCGATGGATGTCTACCGCAGCCGCTCCGACATCAGGCTCGACGAACGGCGGCTGGCTTTGGATTTCGGCATCAGCCGCACCCCGGTGCGCGAGGCGATGGCGCAGCTCGAGCGCGAGGGTTTCGTTCGCGCGGTGCCGCGCCGGGGCATCTATGTGGTGCGCAAGACCAGGCGCGAGGTGATCGAGATGATCACCGCCTGGGCCGCGCTCGAGAGCATGGCGGCGCGGCTGATCACCGAGAATGCCAGCGACGAGGACATCGCCTCGCTGCGACGCATGTTCGCGACCTTCGAGGACGGAGAGGTGCGCGCCCATCTCGACGAATATTCCGAGGTGAACATCGAGTTCCACCAGACCATCATCCGCATGAGCGGGAACGGCGTCCTGATCGCGCTCGCGGAGAACCTGTTCACCCACATGCGCATGATCCGGCGCAAGACCATCGGCGAGCAGGACCGCGCCGACCGCTCGATCCGCGACCACATGCATATCATCGAGGCGCTCGAAGCGCGCACCACCGTGCGCGCCGAGGAACTGGTTCGCGACCACGCCCTCGGTCTCGCCGAGCATGTGGCGAAATATGCCGACTACCTGGATTAACGACACGAATGATACGACGACAGAACAAACGAATTGAGAGGATTCCCCATGGCTGAAGCCGCACTCAAAACGCTTCCGGATGCAGCCGAAGCACAGCAAGAGCTGACGGATGGATTTCACCTCGTCATCGATGCGCTTAAGCTCAACGGCATCAACACGATCTACGGCGTGCCCGGCATCCCGATCACGGATTTGGGCCGTATGGCACAGGCCGCAGGCATGCGGGTTATCTCGTTCCGGCATGAGCAGAACGCGGGCAACGCAGCTGCAATCGCCGGCTTCCTGACAAAAAAGCCCGGCATCTGCCTCACGGTGTCAGCTCCCGGGTTTCTCAACGGTCTCACGGCGCTGGCCAATGCCACGACCAACTGCTTTCCGATGATCCTGATCAGTGGCTCGTCCGAGCGCGAGGTCGTCGACCTGCAGCAGGGCGACTACGAAGAGATGGACCAGTTGGCTATCGCCAAGCCCCTCTGCAAGGCGGCCTACCGCGTGCTGCATGCCGCAGATATCGGAATCGGCGTGGCGCGCGCGATCCGCGCGGCAGTGTCCGGCCGTCCGGGCGGCGTCTACCTTGATCTGCCGGCCAAACTTCTTTCGCAGGTCATGGACGCACAGGCTGGAGCCAAGTCGCTCGTCAAGGTCATCGATCCCGCGCCGGCCCAGATTCCCGCTCCGGCCGCAGTCAGTCGCGCGCTCGATGTTCTGAAGAGTGCCAAACGTCCCCTGATCATTCTCGGCAAAGGCGCGGCCTACGCACAGGCCGATGAGGCGATCCGTACGCTGGTCGAAAAGAGCGGCATTCCTTTCCTGCCTATGAGCATGGCCAAGGGCCTCTTGCCTGACACGCATCCGCAGTGCGCGGGCGCGGCGCGCTCGACGGTGCTGAAAGACGCCGACGTCGTCATGCTGATTGGCGCCCGCCTCAACTGGCTTCTGTCGCATGGCAGGGGCAAGACCTGGGGTGAGCCTCATTCGAAGAAGTTCATCCAGATCGACATCGAGCCCAAGGAGATGGACAGTAATGTGGAGATCGTCGCTCCGCTGGTCGGCGATATCGGCTCCTGCGTGTCGGCTCTTCTCGAGGGCATCGATGGCAAGTGGCCGGTCCCGCCAGCTGATTGGACCGGCGCGATCAATTCGCGCAAGGAAGAAAACATCGCCAAGATGTCGTCGAGGCTGATGAAAAATTCGGCACCGATGGACTTCCACAGCGCGCTCGGCGCATTGCGCACCGTCATCAAAGAGCGGCCGGATGTCATCCTGGTCAACGAAGGCGCCAACACGCTCGATCTCGCGCGCGGCGTTATCGACATCTACAAACCGCGCAGACGCTTGGACGTCGGCACCTGGGGCGTGATGGGCGTCGGGATGGGCTTCGCCATCGCAGCCGCCGTCGAGACTGGTAAGCCCGTGCTCGCGGTCGAAGGCGACAGCGCCTTCGGTTTCTGCGGCATGGAAGTGGAAACGATTTGCCGGTACAAGCTGCCGGTTTGCATCGTCGTCTTCAACAATAACGGCATCTATCGCGGAACCGACGCCAATCCCGCTGGCGGTTCGGACCCTGCGACGACCGTCTTTATCAAAGATGCCCGCTACGACAAGATCATCGAAGCATTCGGCGGCGTTGGCCTCCATGCGACGACGCCCGACGAGCTGAGTCGCGCCGTGAACAAGGCCATGGACTCCGGTCAACCGACCCTCATCAACGCGGTGATCGACCCGGCGGCCGGCACCGAGAGCGGCCGCATCGGCAATCTCAATCCGCAAAGCGCGCTTCGTAAGAAATAAGGGGCTACCATGGCGAACAAGTCCAAGTCGAAGAAAGCCGCGGCCCACCCCGCGAAGAAAGCCGCGCGCAAGCCGGCGAAGGTCGTGGCGAAGAAGTCCGCGGCCAAAGCCAAGGCGGCTCCGAAGAAGGCTGCCGCCGTCACTAACGGCCTTCCGGCTCCGACCGCGAAGCCATGGGGACAGGCCGGCAAGGCGCTCGACGGCGTGCGCATCCTCGACTTCACGCACGTGCAGTCGGGGCCGACCTGCACGCAGCTTCTCGGCTATATGGGCGCCGACTGCATCAAGATCGAGCGGCCGGGCGTCGGCGACATCACGCGTGGCCAATTGCGCGACGTGAAGGGGGCCGACAGCCTCTATTTCACGATGCTCAACGGCAACAAGCGCTCGATCACGATCGACTCCAAGCATCCCAAGGGCAAGGAAATCATCGAACGCTTGATCAAGCATTGCGACGTGCTGGTCGAGAACTTCGCGCCCGGCGCGCTCGACCGCATGGGCTTTACCTGGGAGCATATCCACAAGCTCAACCCGTGCATGATCGTGGCATCGGTGAAAGGTTTCGGCCCCGGTCCCTACGAGGACTGCAAGGTCTACGAGAATGTCGCGCAATGCGCCGGTGGTGCGGCCTCCACCACCGGATTCCGTGAGGGACCCCCGCTCGTCACCGGCGCGCAGATCGGCGACTCGGGCACGGGTCTCCACCTCGCGTTCGGCATCGTCAGCGCGCTCTATCAGCGCATCCGCACCGGCCGCGGCCAGCGCGTTCTCTGTGCGATGCAGGACGGCGTGCTCAATCTCGCCCGCGTCAAACTGCGCGACCAGCAGCGTCTGGCGCACGGGCCGCTCACCGAGTACCGCCAGTATGCCGAAGGCATCCCGTTCGGGAAGGCGGTGCCGCGCTCCGGCAACGACTCGGGCGGCGGCCAGCCGGGCTGGATCCTCAAATGCAAAGGCTGGGAGACCGACCCCGACGCCTATATCTACTTCATTACTCAGGCGCCGGTCTGGGCGGTGATCTGCGACCTGATCGGCAAGCCGGAATGGAAGACCGATGCCGACTACGCCACGCCGAACGCGCGGCTGCCGCGGCTGGGGCACATCTTCGCAGCGATCGAGCAGTGGACCATGACCAAGGACAAGTTCGAGGTCATGGAGATCTGCAACGCGCATGATATTCCGGTCGGTCCGATCCTGTCGATGAAGGAGATCGCCGAGGAGAAGTCGCTGCGCGACACCGGCACGGTGGTCGAAGTCGACCATCCGACCCGCGGCAAGTATCTGACCGTCGGCAACCCGGTCAAGATGTCGGACTCGATCACCGAGGTGAAGCGCTCGCCACTGCTCGGCGAGCACACAGAGGAAATCCTGAGCAAGGTGCTCGACTACACCGCCAAGGAGATCGCCGAGATCAAGGCCTCGGGCGCGATCACCGCGCCCGAGAAGAAAGAGGCCGCGGCCGCAGCGTGAAGGGCTTCTCGCTCTCCTCGCTTGCGGCTGTGCTCGGGTGAACCCGAATTCGACTGCAGGCTGGGAGAGCTGAAGAGAAGAGGGGAGATGTTCGGTCGATGCGTATCGTGGTCCACGGCCAGCAGGCGTTCGGCAAGGCCGTTCTGGAGGCTCTGCTCAAGCGCGGCGAGAACGTGGTCGCCGTCTATGCCGCGCCCGAGAAGCCGGGCCAGAAGGCCGACCCGCTGAAGGAAGCCGCCCTCGCCGCCAAGCTTCCCGTCTATCAGCCTTCGTCCTACCGCAAGCCCGAAGTGTGGGAGGAATTCCGCGCGCTCAAGCCCGACCTCCAGGTGATGGCCTTCGTCACGCTGTTCGTGCCGGAGGATTTTCTCAACATCCCGACCAAGGGCTCGATCCAATATCACCCCTCGCTGCTGCCCAAGTTCCGCGGTCCGAGCGCCATCAACTGGCCGATCATCGAGGGCGAGACCGAGACCGGGCTCTCGATCTTTTGGCCCGATAACGGGCTCGATACCGGCGCTGTGCTGCTGCAAAAGAAGACTCCCATCGGTCCCGACGACTCGCTCGCCACGGTTTATTTCGATCGCCTCTTTCCCTTGGGGGTCGAGGCCATGCTCGAAGCCGTCGACCTCGTGAAGGCCGGAAACGCGCCGCGCATCAAACAGGACGACAGCCAGGCGACCTATGAAGGTCGCTGCACTGCCGACAATGCCCGCATCGACTGGGGCAAGCCATGGCGGCAGGTCCACAATCTGATCCGCGGCTGCAATCCCGCGCCTGGCGCGTGGACGACCTTGAACGGTCAGACCCTTCAGATCTTCGAGTCGAAGCCGCTGCCGGCGCGCGACCCGAAGGGCATCGCCGGAAAAATGGGCGAGGTGGTCGATGTCGGCGGCGACGGCTTCACCGTCGTCTGCGCCGACGGCCGCATCAGGGTTCTGCGCGTCAAACCCGCCGACGGTCCCAAGGTCGCCGCCGGCGAGTTCGCTGCCTATACCAAACTCACCGTCGGCACGAGGCTCACATGACTCCCACGCCTGCAACAGCAACCAAAGCCCCCATGCCCGCCTCGCAGCATGCTCATCCGAAATCCGACATCGAGATCGCCCAGACCGCCAAGAAGCGGCCGATCATGGAGATCGCGCGCGAAAGACTTGGCATCGCGCCGGAAAACCTCGAACCCTATGGTCACTACAAGGCCAAAGTGTCGATGGATTTCGTCAAGTCGCTGCAGGGCCGTCCGAACGGCAAGCTGATCCTGGTCTCGGCGATCACGCCGACGCCGGCGGGCGAAGGCAAGACCACCACCACGGTCGGGCTGACCGACGCCCTCAACCACATCGGCAAGAAGGCGATGCTCTGTCTGCGCGAGCCGAGCCTCGGTCCCTGCTTCGGCGTCAAGGGCGGCGCCGCCGGCGGCGGCTACGCGCAGGTCGTACCGATGGAGGACATCAACCTCCACTTCACCGGCGACCTCCATGCCATCGGCACGGCCCACAACCTGCTCGCGGCGCTGATCGACAATCACATCTACTGGGGCAATGCGCTTGGCCTCGACCAGCGCCGGGTCGCCTGGCGCCGCGTCATGGACATGAACGACCGCGCGCTGCGCTCGATCGTCTCTTCGCTCGGCGGCGCTGCCAACGGCTTCCCGCGCGAGGACGGATTCGACATCACGGTCGCCTCGGAGGTGATGGCGATCTTCTGCCTCGCCAAGGACCTCGACGACCTCAAGCAGCGCCTCGGCAAGATCGTTATCGGCTATACCCGCGACCGAAAGCCGGTGCATGCGGGCGACCTCAAGGCGCACGGGCCGATGACGGCGCTGCTCAAGGACGCGCTGTCGCCCAATCTCGTGCAGACGCTTGAGGGAACGCCCGCCTTCATCCATGGCGGCCCCTTTGCCAATATCGCGCACGGCTGCAATTCGGTGCTGGCGACGACGACCGCACTGAAGCTCTGCGACTATGTGGTGACGGAAGCGGGCTTCGGCGCCGACCTCGGCGGCGAGAAATTCTTGGACATCAAGTGCCGCAAGACCGGGCTTGCGCCCGACTGCGCAGTGCTGGTCGCCACCATCCGCGCCCTCAAGATGCACGGCGGGGTGAAGAAGGAGGATCTCAAGAGCGAGAACCTCAAGGCGCTGGACTCCGGAATGGCCAATCTCGCGCGCCACGTCGAGAACCTCCAAAAATTCGGCATCGTGCCGGTGGTCTCCATCAACCGCTTCAGCGCGGACACCGACGCCGAGATCGCGCTGGTCAAGGAGAGATGCAGGGCGCTCGGCATCGAAGCCCTGATGGCCGATCACTGGGCCGAGGGCGGCAAGGGCGCGGCCGACGTCGCACGCGCGGTGGTCAAGGTCGTCGACAGCGGCAAGAGCAAGCTCAAGCTGCTCTATCCCGACGATATGCCGCTGATCGAGAAGATTCGCACCATCGCCAAGGAAATCTACCGTGCCGAGGACATCGACGTGCACAAGCCGGTGCGCGATCAGCTCGCGTCGTTCGAGGCCATGGGCTATCGCCATCTGCCGGTCTGCATCGCCAAAACGCAATACAGCTTCACCACCAATCCCGATACCAAGGGCGCGCCCAAAGACCATGTGGTGAATGTGCGCGAGGTGCGGCTCTCCGCCGGCGCCGAGTTCGTGGTGGCGATCTGCGGCGAGATCATGACCATGCCTGGCCTGCCCAGGGTGCCGGCCGCCGACAGCATCGACGTCGGTACGGATGGAAAGATCGTCGGGCTGTTCTGATCGTCGCGCTCGTGTCCCGGGCGCCTACGTCCTGTCGGCGCTCCAGCCGGCGCCGATCGATTCGACTGCCGCCCGCGCGATGCCTTCGTCGGTTGCCCAGTCGCCGCCGCTGACGCCGATGCCGCCGATGCATTCACCGTCCACGATGACCGGGCAGCCGCCTTCCATGGCCGTCCAGCGCTCCGCCCCGGCCGCGAGGGCGAGACCGAGCGCATGCGCCACGTCGAGCGGCTGCGCCTGCGCGCCCCGGGGCGAGGTCGGGCGTTTGTTCGAGGCCGCGCAAACGGCTTTGGTGGTGGCCGAATGCACGGTGTGAAACCGCCCGCCATCCATGCGCTCGAGCAGGATCAGATGGCCGCCCGCGTCGGTGATGGCGACCGAAATCGCGATGCCCGCCTCACGCGCCTTGCCGATGGCGGTCGTCATCATCTTCTTGGCGCCGTCATTGGTCAGGCGTTTGCTCTCGGCGACGTACATGGCTCGCGCTGCCGGATGTTGCGACTAAGTATCAGACAACACTTGATAATCTCCTCGATTGAAACTATCAATGAGTGGACAAGCAAAAAGGGGATTGTGCCGCAGCACCGGTCCCCCCAATGGTGGGGCGGAACAACGCGCATGGGCTCGCTAACCCCTTCGGAACCAGGGACAATCGGCGCCAACGGTCAAACCCGCCGACGCCCGCGCCGCACCCCCAAGGGCCGTCAGGTCGACCCCCAGGCGCTCGAAGAGGTGCGCGCACTGATCGGCGACCGGCCGCGCCGGCGTGACCTTCTGATCGAGCACCTGCACCTCATCCAGGACCAGTACGGCCATCTCTCCGCCGCGCATCTCGCCGCGCTCGCCCAGGAGATGAAGCTTGCGCTGACCGAGGTCTACGAGGTGGCGACCTTCTATGCGCATTTCGACGTGGTGAAGGAGGGCGAGCACGCGCCCCCCGCCGTCACTGTTCGCGTCTGCGATTCGCTCGCCTGCGCCATGGCTGGCGCTGAACAGCTGTTGCGCGATTTGCCCAACCGGCTCGGTCGCGAGGTCCGCGTTCTGCGCGCGCCCTGCATGGGCGCCTGCGACCGCGCACCGGTCTGCGCCGCCGGCCATGTCCAGGTGATGCAGGCGACCACCGACAGCGTCGCTGCAGCGGTTGCCAAGGGAAGCCATGCGCATGCCTATCCGACCGATGGAAATTTCGCTGCCTATGTGCGCGATGGCGGCTATGGGTTGCTCAAGGCGTGCATTGCCGGCACGCGCACGCGCGAGGACATCATCAAGGCGGTCAGCGATGCGGGGCTGCGCGGGCTCGGCGGCGCCGGCTTCCCGACCGGACGCAAATGGACGCTGGTGCGCGCGGAGCCGGCGCCGCGCCTTTTTGCGGTCAATGCCGACGAAGGAGAGCCCGGCACCTTCAAGGACCGCTACTATCTGGAGCGCGATCCGCATCGCTTCATCGAAGGCATGCTGATCGCGGCCTGGGTGGTCGAGACGCCCGAGACCTACATCTATATCCGCGATGAATATCCTGAAGTGAGGCTGATGCTGCTCGACGAGATCGCCAAGGTCGAGGCGGCAGGACTGGCGGACCACAGCAAGCTGCGTCTGCGCCGCGGCGCCGGCGCCTATATCTGCGGCGAAGAGTCCGCGATGATCGAATCGATCGAGGGCAAGCGCGGGCTGCCCCGCCACCGGCCGCCCTATGTCGCGCAGGTCGGCCTGTTCGGCCGGCCGACGCTCGAGCAGAACGTCGAGACGCTGTTCTGGGTCCGCGACATCGTCGAGAAGGGCGCCGGCTGGTTCACCTCGCATGGCCGGCACGAGCGCAAGGGGCTGCGCAGCTTTTCGGTCTCGGGACGAGTGCGCGAGCCAGGGGTCAAGCTCGCGCCCGCCGGCATCACCGCGCGCGAACTGATCGAGGAATATTGCGGCGGCATGCAAGTGGGCCACAAGTTCAAGGCCTATCTGCCCGGCGGTGCCTCGGGCGGGATTCTTCCCGCGTCGATGGCCGACCTGCCGCTCGATTTCGGCACCCTCGAGCCGCATGGCTGCTTCGTCGGGTCGCACGCGGTTGTCGTCCTCTCGGACAAGGACGACATGAAGGCCGTGGCGCTCAACCTCATGCGCTTCTTCGAGGACGAGAGCTGCGGCCAATGCACCCCCTGCCGGGTTGGCACCGAGAAGGCGGTCAAGCTCATGGCGAGCGGTCCGTGGGACGCTGGCTTGCTGGATGAACTTTCGGCGGCGATGCGCGACGCCTCCATTTGCGGCCTCGGCCAGGCCGCGCCAAACCCGCTGCTATGCGTGTTGAAATATTTCCCCGAGGATTTGGGAAAACCGCTTGGCGCCTGGTGATGACCGTAAGATGACTGGGATGGTGAGATGTCCATAAGCACGAACGGAGCGGCCAAGACCATCGCCTTCACCCTCGACGGTGAGGATGTCGAGGCGCGCGCGGACGAGACCATCTTCCGGGTCGCCCGCCGCCACGGCATCAAGCTGCCGCACCTGTGCTATTCGCCCAAGCCTGGCTATCGGCCGGACGGCAATTGCCGCGTCTGCATGGTGGAGATCGAGGGCGAGCGCGTGCTCGCGGCAAGCTGCATCCGCAAGCCCGCGCCGGGCATGAAGGTCAAGACCCAGACCGACCGCGCCAAGGCCGCGCGGCGCATGGTGGCCGAACTGCTGGTGGCCGATCAGCCTGCGCGCGCGACCTCGCACGATCCGGAATCCGAATTCTGGCAGACCGTGACCCGGCAGAATGTCGACGTCAGCCGCTTCCCGCGCCGCGCCGCACCCGCGCCCGATCGCAGCCATCCGGCGATGGCGGTGAACCTCGATGCCTGCATCCACTGCAACCTCTGCGTCCGCGCCTGCCGCGAGGTGCAGGTCAACGACGTGATCGGCATGGCCGGGCGCGGCCATACCGAGAAGATCGTGTTCGACTTCGACGACCCGATGGGCGCCTCGACCTGCGTCGCCTGCGGGGAATGCGTGCAGGCCTGCCCGACCGGCGCTCTGATGCCCGCGACCGTGGTCGACGATGCCAATGTGCGCACGGAGTTTCCCGACCGCGAGGTGCACAGCGTCTGCCCCTATTGCGGCGTCGGCTGCCAGCTCACCTACCACATCAAGGACAACAGGCTTCTCTACGTCAATGGACGCGACGGGCCGGCGAACCAGAACCGGCTATGCGTCAAGGGCCGCTTCGGCTTCGACTACGTGCACCATCCGCACCGGCTGATGCAGCCGCTCATTCGCAAGGACGGCGTGGCAAAGGACGCGCACGACACGGTCGATCCGGCAAATCCGTGGACGCATTTCCGCGCCGCGACCTGGGAGGAGGCGCTCGACCGCGCGGCGGCCGGCTTGCAGCGCGTCCGCGATACCCATGGGTCGAAGGCGCTCGCCGGCTTCGGCTCGGCGAAGGCTTCGAACGAGGAGGCTTATCTCTTTCAAAAACTCGTGCGGGCGGGTTTCGGCACCAACAATGTCGATCATTGCACGCGGCTCTGCCATGCCTCTTCCGTGGCCGCCCTGATGGAGGGGATCGGCTCGGGCGCGGTGACAGCCACCTTCAACGAATGCAGGAATTCCGATGTCATCGTCGTGATCGGCGCCAACCCGACCGAGAACCATCCGGTTGCCGCGACCTTCTTCAAGCAGGCGGCCAAGCGCGGCGCCACCCTGATCGTCATGGACCCGCGCGGCCAGGCGCTCAAGCGCCACGCCACGCACATGTTGCAGTTCCGGCCCGGCGCCGACGTCGCGATGCTCAACGCCATGCTCAATGTCATCGTGACGGAAAAGCTCTACGACCAGCAATATGTGCAGACCTATACCGAGGGTTTTGCGGGTTTCGCCGAGCACATCAGGGATTTCACGCCCGAGGAGATGGCGCCGATCTGCGGCATCGATGCCGAAGTCCTGCGCAATGTCGCGCGGACCTATGCGCGGGCCGAGCGCGCGATCATCTTCTGGGGCATGGGCATCTCGCAGCACGTCCACGGCACCGACAATGCGCGCTGCCTGATCGCGCTGGCGCTGATCTGCGGGCAGGTCGGGCGGCCCGGCACCGGGCTGCATCCGCTGCGCGGCCAGAACAACGTGCAGGGCGCTTCCGACGCAGGCCTCATTCCGATGTTCTTCCCCGACTACAAGCCGGTCGCGGCGCCCGAGATCCGGGCGAAATACGAGCAGGCCTGGGGCACGACGCTCGATCCCAAGCCCGGCCTCACCGTGGTCGAGATCATGAAGGCGATCCACGCCGGCGTCATCAAGGGCATGTACATCCTGGGCGAAAACCCGGCGATGTCCGACCCCGACCTCAACCACGCGCGGGAGGCCCTGGCGGCTCTCGAGCATCTCGTGGTGCAGGACATATTCCTC
>WNGR01001604.1_pt1 | contig 25150 bp, 22 predicted proteins | sample 5407581 | NCBI WGS metagenome assembly WNGR01 (sample SAMN13153383, study PRJNA577476) | soil metagenome | isolation source: 80 cm soil or saprolite under Garry oak tree replicate 2 | place: USA:California | collected 2016-06-15
AAAGCAGCGTGCACGAAGTCATGCTAGAAAACGGCGACCACGTCGCCGCCGACGTCGTGCTGCTGGGCACGGGGGTTGCGCCGGCTACCGGTTTTGTCGAAGGGCTGCCGCTGCAGAAGGACGGCGGCGTGATCGTCAACGCGGGCATGCAAGCTGCACCGGGACTCTATGCCGCCGGCGACATTGCGGTGTTTCCGTTGCACGAGAATCAGGAGCCGTTGCGCATCGAGCATTGGCGGGTCGCGCAGCAACACGCGCGCATCGCCGCGCAAAACATGTGCGGCGCGCGCAATCGCTATGTCGGCGTGCCTTACTTCTGGACGTATCACTTCGGCAAGAATTTCGAATATCTCGGCCATGCAAGCGAGTGGGACGAAATCGTGATCGACGGCGAACTCGAGAATCAGCCATTCGTCGCGCTGTACGTGAAGGACGACAACGTGGTCGCGGTGCTCGCGTGCGAACGCGAAGCGCACACGGCGCGCCTGATCGACGCGATGGGCCGCGGCGTGTCTCGCGCGGAAGCGCTGGCGATCGTGAAAAGCGTCGTCGCAAACGAATAGCGCACGGCCGTGCGAACCCGCAACGAAGTCACGACCGGCGACGCCTACACCGACGGCAACGCCATCACGATGGCATTGACCGCCGCCAGCCCCTCCTCGTCCTTGGGAACCTCGATCCGCCGGCACACGGCGAGAACTTCCTGCAATGACGTGGCATAACACTCGGCGCCCATTGCGCTTTGCAGATCGTCGCTCCATTTTTCGGTATCCTGCGAGGCCCACAAGCCAACGACGATTGCAACGTTCGGCAAGCGCGCGCGAATGCGCTTGACCAGATAGCGCAGATGCGAAGGAATCCCATCGATCTGTAGATAGAGGATGCAAACGATCCCCACGTCGTCCGCATCGAGACTATCGATCGACGCCCGCGACACCGCCTCGTGCGGCAACGCCCGCGATGCGAAGCCGTGCTTGCCCAGCAGTTGCAACAGGATCGTCGTGGCGAGCGGGTCGAGTGGACCGCGTCCGGGAATGCACAACACCCGATTGTTTGCCGTTTGACGCGCTTGTCCGGCGCGTTGGCTAAGCGTGTCGCTGGTTGCGGTCGGCGCAGTGCCTGGCGTGGTATTTTTCATCGTGCCTGGCGTCGCGCGTTGCGCCGTGTCCTGGCCCGCGTCGCCCGCTTCGGCAACCTGCTTCGCCGCGGGCTCGGCACCCGCTTCGCCCGAAGGCGCCATCGGCCCCGCAAGGCTCGCGTTTTCTTCCGTCGGCGGCGGCGCCGGCACGCGATCGTCATAGCCGTCGAGGCCATCGCTCAGATCGTTCGTCGTGGCTTCGATCCGCGCAAGCTGCGCCGCCGTCACGCTGCCGCGCAGCACATCGTTCGCCGCGAGCTGCAGGCCCTTGATCGCCACCTCGTCGTAGTAAGCCGACAATGAACGCTCGCGCAACAACACCTCGGCTTGCTTGATCGCTTCATCCGGGTCGCCGGCGAGCGCTCGCTGATAAAAATTCTCGACCGGTGTGAGCGCCGGCTGGTCGCCCAGCAACACATCGAGAAATTCCAGACGTCTCACGTGCCGGCCGAGCACCAGCAGGCACAAGGTCAGCGGCGTCGACAGGATGAGCCCGATCGGCCCCCATATCCAGCTCCAGAAAATCGCGGCGACCACTACCGAGAACGGCGAGAGCCCGGTGCTGCGTCCGTAGAGCAGCGGCTCGACCACCTGCCCCACCACCAGTTCCACGGTGACGAACAGGGTGATCGACCAGATCGCCATCGACCATCCCGGACTCACGGCGGCGGCGAGCGCCGTGGCCAGCGCGGCGGCTATCCAGATGCCGACGTAAGGCACGAGCCGCAGCAACGCCGCGAGAATGCCCCACAGGATCGGACTCGGCACGCCGATAAGAAACAGCCCCCCGCCGATCGCCACCCCGAGGCCCGCGTTCAGACCGAGTTGCGAAACGAAGTAGCGGCTCAAGCGACGCGCGGCTTCGTCCATCACCGTGGTCGTGCGGTGCAGGTCGCGCGAACCGAACAGACGGATCGCGCGGTCGCGCAGATCGTCGCGTTGCAGCAGGATCACCACCGTCACGACGAACACGATAAACGCCGTTTCGAGCGGACTGATCGCCGGCGACAACACGCGCCGCGCGAGTTCGAACGGCGTGGGCACCGGCTCGCGCACCTCGACGGGCACGGCGGCGCTCGCAGCGCCGCTCGCCGGGGAAGTGGCAGTGCGCGGCGCCTGCGGTTGCGGCGGTTCAACCGTGGCGCGTTGCAGCGCCTGCCCCGCCACGCCGGCGAGATGGCTCAGCTTGCCGACGGTCAGCTTGTGCGCGGCTTCCAGCTTGCGCTCGACGGTCACCTGATAGCGCGGCATGCCGGCGGCAAGGTCGGTCAGTTGCGTGGCGATCACCGCGCCGAGCATTCCGATCACCGACACGGAAATCATCACCGCGGCAAACACCGAAGCGACATGGCCCAGCCTCAAACGGACAAGCGACCGGGCAAGCGGCGCGACGAGAAAACTCAGCAGAATGGCGAGCGTTATCGGGATCAGCACGGCCCGCGCAAAGTACAGGCAGGCGATCACCGTCACGCCCATGGCGAGCGCGATCAAGCCTTCGATACCGAAGGCGGCGGGCGGAGCCTGAATGCGGGCGGCGGGTCTCGGGCCAGGCTGGTCGGAAGGTTCCTTCACTTCGTTGTTCCGCGCTTGGTTGCGTCGTTTCATTCAATGGTGCGAGCGCTGCGGCGCAGCGACTTCGCATCGATCCCGCGTTCTACTTTTTAGGCTCTTCGGCGATGGGCCCGCTTTCGATCGGCGGCGCTTCCTTTTCGATTTCAGCGCGTGCCTGTTCCCAATACTCGTCGGGTGTGCCCTTCGGTTCGTCGGCGTGCTCCCACAGATAGTAGGCGCGCGTGCGAATCTGTTCCTCTTGCGAGGCTTGTTCCGGTTCCTGTTCCATTTGATCACCTCGGTTAGGACGTGGCGACGGGCGGCATCGGCTGGCACCGCGCACGTGCCGCGCAAGGCGGGTTCGCGCGCGGGCATCCGCAATGGAGCAAGCGTTATACCTGGCGCCGGCGTCTCGCGTTTTCAGCCGGTTTCAGCCGGTTTCAGCCGGTTTCAGCCGGTTGTCGCGTCAATCCGTCAAGCGTTCGCGGGACGTTCGCTTTCGTCAGTGGTGAGCTGTTCTTCCAGACGGTCGAACACGCGTTGAGTCGCGCGGCTCGGGGCCTCGAGCGCGAACAGCAGCAGCGAGCGGCTCGTCACCTGATACGCGTCGCCTGCGCTGAACTGCGGCAACTCCGCCCGCACCGGCATGTTGGTATCGAGCAGGCAAGTCCACTGGTCGCCCTCGGGGATCTCGGGCAGCGTGAAATTGACGACGTCGTGATGCGCGTTGAGGACCAGCAGCAAGGTCGCGTCGGACGCGGGACGGCGAATGCCGCTCGCCTGCGCGCGGCCGTCGATCACGAGGCCGAAGCAGCGCATCGCCGGATCGTCCCATTGCTCTGAAGTGAGATCGGCGCCGTCGGGCGAGAGCCAGCGCGCGTCGGTCACGTCCAGCGCCTCGTTGTATTCGCCGGTGAGAAAGCGCCCGCGCCGCAGCACCGGCAAACGGTGGCGCAACGTGGTGAGATTCTTGACGAACTCGGTGAGCGCGCGGCCGTCGTCGTCGATTCCCTCCCAATCCACCCAGCTGATTTCGTTGTCCTGGCAATACGCGTTGTTATTGCCCTTCTGCGTGCGGCCGAATTCATCGCCGGCGAGAATCATCGGCGTGCCTTGCGAGAGCAGCAGCGTGGCGAGCAGATTGCGTTTCTGGCGCTCGCGCTGCTGGCGGATCTCCGGATCGTCGGTCGGACCCTCGACATCCATGTTCCACGACTTGTTGTCCGAGTGGCCGTCCTTGTTGTCCTCGCCATTGGCCTCGTTGTGCTTGTCGTTGTACGAGACGAGATCGTTGAGCGTGAAGCCGTCGTGCGCGGCGATGAAGTTCACGCTGGCCCAGGGGCGGCGGCCGCGATGATTGAACTTGTCGCCCGAACCGGTGAGGCGTTTCGCGAGATCGGCGACCTTGCCTTCGTCGCCCTTCCAGTATTCGCGCACGGTGTCGCGAAAGCGGTCGTTCCATTCGGCCCAGCCCGGCGGAAAACCGCCCACCTGATAGCCGCCCGGCCCGCAGTCCCACGGCTCGGCAACGAGGCGCACGCTCGAGAGAACCGGGTCCTGGCGGCAACTGTCGAGAAAGCCCCCGCCTTCGTCGAAACCATGCGGCTCACGGCCGAGAATCGTCGCGAGGTCGAAACGGAAACCGTCCACTTTCATTTCCGTCACCCAGTAGCGCAGGCTGTCGGTCACCATTTGCAGCACGCGCGGATGCGACAGGTTCAGCGTATTGCCGGTGCCGGTATCGTTGATGTAATAGCGCGGCTCGTCGGGCATCAGCCGATAGTAGGAAGCGTTGTCGATGCCTTTGAAGGAAATCGTCGGGCCGCGCTCGTTGCCTTCGGCGGTGTGGTTGTAGACCACGTCGAGAATGACTTCGAGATTGGCGTTATGAAAGCGGTCCACCATCTCCTTGAATTCGCCGACCGAATCGATGGATGAAGCAAAGAAGCGCGGATCGGCAGCGAAGAAACCGATGGTGTTGTAGCCCCAGTAGTTGGTAAGGCCTTTTTCGAGCAGATAGCTGTCGTTGACGAAAGTCTGGATCGGCATCAGTTCGACTGACGTGACGCCGAGGCTCTTGATGTAGTCGACCACCGCCTGCTGCCCGAGCCCGGCAAAGGTGCCGCGCAAATTCTCGGGTACTTCGGGATGACGCCGGGTAAAACCGCGCACGTGGGTTTCATAGAAGATCACCCGCTCCCACGGCAACGCACTGCGTTCGGGATGGCTCCACGAAAAATTGGCGTCGACCACCTTGCACTTCGGCACGAAGGACGCGCTGTCGCGTTCGTCGAACGAGAGGTCGCCTTCTTCCGAATCGAGCGTATAGCCGAAAATTTCCGGCGCCCATTTGAGCTCGCCGATGTGCGCTTTCGCGTACGGGTCGAGCAGAAGTTTGTTCGGGTTGAAACGATGTCCCTGTTCGGGTTCGTACGGGCCATGCACCCGATAACCGTAGACCGCGCCCGGTTTGAGGTTCGGCACGAACACATGCCAGACCTCGTCGGTATATTCCGGCAGCTCGATGCGCTCGATTTCGTTCTCGCCGGTTTCATCGAACAGACACAGTTCGACTTTCGTTGCATGCGCTGAGAACAGCGCGAAGTTGACACCACTTCCGTTCCACGTCGCACCGAGCGGGAAAGGCGTGCCTTCCGCGATACGCGTGGAGTAGCTGGTCTGGGATGACATAGGAGTTCCTGTGGGAAGCAAGGGCGCGGACGCGTGTTCCAGTGTATGGCGAAACAGCAAGCCCGCTGAGATAGCAAGTTACGGACCTGACCTGGTGGCTGTGCCGTTCAACGATTTGCAGATCAACAATCGCCGCATCGTGCTGCCCGAAGCGACTAAAAAATCGCTGGAAGCGCTGCCCGAATTCAAGTACGCGCCCGATTGAACAAACCAACGTACTTGCAGCCGGTTAACCTCACAGGCACGCGTGATGCGCCATTTCTCATAGGGAGGTTTGCGGGCCTCGCTCGCAAGCAACCCCACGCGTGGCACGGTAGTGCGAGAACACGGCTTGCCACGCGCATCACACTCCACTCGTTCAGGAGGTATCCATGCATCACGTCCACGAAATCATGTCGCGCGACGTCGTCAATGTGACACCCAACGACACCATTCAGCACGCGGCCGAATTGATGCGGCGCTACGACGTCGGATCGTTACCGGTGTGCGAGAACCACCGACTGATCGGCATGGTCACCGATCGCGATCTCGCGGTGCGCGCGTTGTCCGCCGGCCGCTCGGCGGACACGCCCGTACGCGAAGTCGCAAGCACGGATGTGCAATGGTGTTTCGACGATGACGACGTCGACGCCGTCCAGCAACGCATGGCCGCCGCGCAACTGCGCCGCATGCCGGTGGTCGATCACGAGAAGCACCTGGTCGGCGCGCTGTCGCTCGGCGACATCGCCACGCGGGCCGATAACGCGTCGCGCGACGAGGTCGCCAACACGCTCGAGGGCGTTTCGCAACCCCGCATGCACTGAGAAGGAGAGACACATGGCACAGCATCCCAGCCACTCGCAGGACCATCGACACCCCGGCCAGCCGAACCCGGCCGACGTGCAAAAGGCGCTCCACGGCGTGAACTATCCGACGACTCGCGAAAAACTGGTGAAAACCGCGCGCAGCAACGGCGCGAACCAGGACATCGTCGATCTCGTGGGCGAGTTGCCGGATAAGAACTACGACAGCCCCGCTGCCGTCTCCAAGCAACTCTCACGCACGCAGTAGGCAGAACTGAACTGCGCCAAGGTGACAGGCGGAACCGGCGCATCGTCATGCGGCGATACGCCGGTGAAATTCTGAGTCGCGCCCTTGGTGGTCGCATAGGCGATCAAGCCGGGATTCGGATGACGTTGCGCACACTTTACGGCGGCCCGGCCGCATGCAGCGCCGCAGCCGATTCAAGCACGCGCAGCAGACGCTCCGGCGTCAACGGCTTCGCGCAGTGCGCGTCGAAACCCGCGGCGCGGGCGCGCGCCCGGTCGTCGCTCGAGGCGAAAGCGGTACACGCCACGAGCAGCATATGAGCGGTCGACGGATCGGCCCTCAGGCGGCGCGCCAGTTCGAGCCCGTCCAGACGCGGCATCTTGATGTCCAGCACCACCGCGAACGGCTGCCATTCGCAGGCCAGCTCGCATACGGCGAGCGGATCCTCGAGCGCGCGGCACTCGAAACCGTCGGCGTTGAGCAGCATCTGCAACGCGTCGGCCGCTTCGCGGTAGTCGTCCACCACCAGCACGCGCCTGTGCGATGCCATCGCGTACTGAATAGGCCGCCAGACCACGACGTCGTCGCTGCTGTCCATTCCTCGGTCGAGCGTCACCATCGTCTCCCTGTGCTTTTTCTTGCGCCACTCTCAGCAACTGCGCCATCCGCGCAAGATTCGCTCCCGCGATGCAGCGAAAACGGGCCGCTCACGAGGCAATGGCGTTGGATTGAACCGCGCGGCCAATCGGTACGGGACCGCACAAGGCTCGCGACACCACCATAGCGCAATGCGGGGAACGGCGTTTGCTATTTTGCGCATGTCGATCCATCGCCGGCAGGCACCGGATCTCACATCGGAACGCTTATGAAACGCACATCGATCGTGCACGCCGCCCTTGCCGCGTGCATCGCGCAATCCTTTGTTCTCGCCGTCCCGGCCCACGCGCAAACTGAAGCCGCGTCGACGGATCTGGCGAAGAAGAAGAACGTCACGGCGCCGTAAGACGCGCGACGCCGGCGCCATTGATCGCGCCGGCGTCTTTCGAACGCATCCAACGTCATCATGCCAACTTCAAAATCTCGGCGATCCCGCCCCGCCGACGCATCTGCCGATGCATCCGGCAATGCGGACGTGCAACCGGATCAGCAACCCACGTCGCTCGACGCGTGCCGCCGCTGCGCGCTATGGAAAGACGCAACGCAAGCAGTGCCCGGCGCGGGCCCGAAACATGCGCCGATCATCCTGGTCGGCGAACAACCCGGCGACAAGGAAGATCTGGCGGGCAAGCCGTTCGTCGGTCCGGCGGGCGCGCTGCTCGATAACGCGCTCGAGCAAGCCGGCGTCGCGCGACACGACGTTTATGTGACCAATGCGGTCAAGCATTTCAAATGGACACCGCGCGGCAAGCGGCGCATGCATAAAACGCCGGGCCAGCGCGAAATCGAGGCCTGCGGTTACTGGCTCGAAAAAGAATTGCAGTCCACCGGCGCCTGCGTAATCGTGGCGCTGGGCGTCACCGCGTTGAAGGCCGTGCTGGAGGACAAGAACGTCCGCATGCAGGACGTGCTCGGCCGGGCGATCAAACATGGCGAACACATGGTGGTGGCGACGTATCATCCTTCGTTTGCGTTGCGCGCCCCGGATCCGGAAACGCGCGAGCGCGCCTTCGCGGCGATTGTCGACGCGTTGCGGCAAGCAGGCAAGCTGGTGTGAGAAGCGGTGCTTGCCGCTTATCCCGCGCGATCGTCGATAAAGCCCTTCAGCGTCGCCAACGTGTCGGCATCCTCAATATGCTTGTCGGTGCGCCAGCGCAGCATGCGCGGAAAGCGCACCGACACGCCCGATTTGTGGCGCGGGCTCGCCTGAATGCCCTCGAAGCCGATTTCGAACACGAGCGTGGGTGTCACGCTGCGCACCGGGCCGAACTTCTCGACCGTGGTCTTGCGCACGATCGCATCCACCTGCCGCATTTCGTCGTCGGTGAGACCGGAATAGGCCTTCGCGAACGGCACGAGGGTACGCACGCCGTCCGCTTCGTCCCACACCGCGAAGGTGAAGTCGGTATAGAGACTCGCGCGGCGGCCATGACCGCGCTGCGCGTAGACCAGCACGGCGTCCACCGCATACGGATCGATCTTCCATTTCCACCACGTGCCGGAGGCTTTCGTGCGACCCACGCCATACATCGAATCGCGCGCCTTGACCATCAGCCCTTCCACGCCGCGCGCCCGGCTCTCGTCACGCAGCGCCGCGAGCGTCCGCCAATCGGGCGCGCAAACCAGCGGCGACACGCGCAGCAGATCGCGCGCGAAGGTACCGTCGACGGAAGCGGCCAGCGCATCGAGTCGCGCGCGCCGCTCCGCGAGCGGCGTCATGCGCAGATCCTCGCCATGCGCTTCGAGCAGATCGTAGGCGAGCAGCGTGGCCGGTGAATCGGCGAGCACTTTTTTCGTCAGCGTCTTACGGGCGATGCGTGGTTGCAGACGCGCAAACGGCAAGGGCGCCGTCGCGCCGGGCTCCCACGCGAGAATCTCGCCGTCGATCACGAAGCCGTCGGGCAACGCGTCGCCTAGCGCCGTGACCTCGGGGAAGCGGTCGGTGATCAGATCCTCGCCGCGCGACCACAACCAGACGCGCCCTCCGCGTTTGACGAGTTGCGCGCGAATGCCGTCCCACTTCCATTCGATCAGCCATCGCGACGGCTCGCCGAGCGTCGCGGGGTCCGTCTGCAACGGATGCGCGAGAAAGAACGGATACGGCAAGCCGAGATCGCCGTGGTGCGCGTCGTCGCTCGGCCGCGCCTCTTCGCCTGCTTCCGGTGCGATCAAACGCAGATAGCGCGCGGCGTCGGGGTTCTGCCGCGAGTCGGTCCAACCGACCATGCGTTGCGCGATGCGTTTATGGTCGACGCCCGCCACTTCGGCGAGCGCCCGCACTACCAGTTGCCGCGCGACGCCGACCCGAAAGCCGCCGCCGATCAGCTTGGTCAGCAGAAACCGGCCGCCCCAGTCGAGCTCGTCCCAGTAACTGAGCAAACGCGTGCGCAATTCTTCGGGCGCGACGCCGCGCAGCGTCAGCACGCGTTGCTCGATCCATTGCGTGAGACCCAGTTCGGAGCTGCGTTGCGCGGGCGGCAGGATATGGGCGATGGTTTCGGCCAGATCGCCGACCGCGTGATACGACTCCTCGAATAGCCATGGCGGCAAGCCGGCGCGCTCGCGGGCGATTTCAGTCAGAAGACGCGTGGGCACCGATTGACGCGGTTTGCCGCCGGCGAGAAAGTACGATGCCCACGCGGCGTCTTCCGGTTCGGCCGCGGAAAAATAGCTGGTGAGCGCTTCGAGTTTGTCGTGCGTCGAGGTGGTCGCGTCGAGCGCGGTATAGAGGGCGGCGAAGCGTTTCATGAGCCGCTCGTTGTGTTGTCGGCCTCGTGTCCGGCTTCAGGATCGGCTGCGCCAGCCGCCTCCTCCTGCGCGGCTCGTGCCGGCGGTGCGCCGCTAGCCGCGACCGTTTCGTCCCCGCCCGCGGCATCGGCCTCCACCGTGTCGTCTCCGTATTGCGTTTCGAACGCGCCCGCCTCGAGGCCCTGCTCGCACAGCCAGCGCACCATCGGCTCGACCGAGCCATGCGTGACGATGACGCGCCCGGCGCCCGTCGCGTGAATCGCGGTTTGCAGGCCGGGCCAATCGGCGTGATCCGACAGCACGAAGCCACGATCGACGCCGCGCCTGCGCCGCGCGCCGCGCAAGCGCATCCAGCCCGACGCGAGCGCGTCGCTATAGTCGCCGAAACGCTTGAGCCACGCGCTGCCTTGCGCGGACGGCGGCGCCACGATCAACGCCTGCCTGAAAACCGCTCTGTCCTTCACCGGTATTTCACTGACGAGGCGCACCGGCGGCAAACGTACGCCCGCCTCGCGATACGCGCGATTGAGCGGCTCGACGGCGCCGTGACAGAAAATCGGTCCGATCGCCGTGTCGACGCTCGCCAGCACGCGCTGCGCCTTGCCGAACGAATAGCAGAACAGCACCGACGCGCGTCCTTCCGACGCGTTATGACGCCACCATGAATCGACGCCGTCGAACACGGTTTGCGGCGCGTCCCAGCGGTAGATCGGCAAACCGAACGTCGACTCGGTGATGAAGGTCTCGCAGCGCACCGGCTCGAACGCATCGCAGGTCGGATCGGGGTCGAGCTTGTAGTCGCCCGATGCGACCCACACGCGGCCCTTGTACTCCATCCTGAGTTGCGACGAACCCAGCACATGTCCCGCCGGATGAAGCGACACGATCGTTCCGTCGATGTCGAGCCGCTCGCCATACACGAGTGTTTGCAGCGCGATGCCGGGCAAGCGCGAAAGCAGCACGTTCGCGCCCGCTTGCGAGGCGAGGTAGTGACGGTGCCCGAAGCGCGCGTGATCGGAATGGGCATGTGTAATCACCGCCCGATCGACCGGCCGCCATGGATCGATATAGAAGTCGCCGGACGGGCAATATAAACCTTCCGGCCGGGCGACCACGAGGTCCGGATCGTGCGGGTTGTCCGGCTTATCAGACGCGTTGTTCAATTGTGATTCCGACAGACCGTAGGCAACGTTGATATAAGGCGAAGCAAATCGCATTCCCGCGGCTCGTGCCACCGGGCGTGCCGCGTGAGTGAAGGTTCCCCGGTTCCCCATGCAGTATGGCTGCGTTCTTGCTTACAGTACGAACAAGCGCGCCGGCTCCGGCTGCATTTTCAGCGGACTCCGCGACGCGCGCCGTGAGAGATCATGCGAACCATCATCGACGAACACGCGTTGTATGTGGCGAAACATCCCGGCACATTTTTGCTGCAGACGCTGAAGGCATTCCGCGCGAATCAGGGCTTGCTGCTCGCGGGCGCGGTGGCGTATTACGCGCTTTTGTCGATCGTCCCGCTGATGATCCTGATCGTGATCGCGTTGTCGCGCGTGGTGCCGCAGCATGTGTTGCTCACCGCGCTGGGTCATCTTCTGCAATGGCTGGTGCCGGGTCAATCGGGTGCGCTGGTGCGCGAACTTGCCAATTTTCTGGCGCACCGCGAGGTGGTCGGCTGGGTGCTGTTGCTGACGATGATCTTCTTCAGCTCGCTCGCCTTTACGGTTCTGGAAAACGCGATGTCGTTGATTTTCGTGCATCGCGTGGTGATCCGGCGACGGCACTTTCTGCTCTCCGCGCTGCTGCCCTATTGCTACATTCTTTTTCTCGGCGTGGGCTCGCTGATCGTCACGGTCGTGTCGAGCGGGCTGGAGGCGGTTGGGGCCGAAGGGGTCGAGGTGTTCGGCACACATGTTTCGTTGCAGGGATTCTCGCGCATCACACTGTATCTGCTCGGTCTCGCCGGCGAGATTTTCGTGCTGACGTCGATATACATGGTGATGCCGGTCGGGCGGCCCTCGCTCAAGCATGCGCTGCTTGGCGGGATTGTCGCCGCCGTATTGTGGGAAGTTACCCGGCATGTCCTGGTGTGGTACTTTGCGACCCTCTCGCAGGTCAGCCTGGTTTATGGCTCGCTCACCATGGCTATCGTCATTCTGTTCAGCCTCGAATGGCTGGCCACGTTGCTGCTGTTCGGCGCGCAGGTGATTTCGCAATACGAACGGTTCGGACTCGAACCGCCCGACGCGCCGCAGCCGCGGATCAAGACAGGCTGAGTTTTGGGTCAGAGGAACTGGAACCGCGTCTGAAACCGCATCTGGAACAAACGCGCACGGCGGGCGTCGAAGCAATCCTGGCCTCCGGCACACGACCTCCACCGTGTACCTCACATCCGGCGAACGTCGCGTCGCGGCAAGACTGCGGTAACATTCCGCAGATGCCGGGCCTCGTGTATTCGCCACATCATTCCCGGCACGCCTCAGGACCCACAATGAGCATCACGCAGCGCAACGACATACAGATTTCGGGCAGTGGCAAGCGGAGCATGGTGCTCGCGCATGGCTTCGGCTGCGACCAGAGCATGTGGCGCTTCCTCGCGCCTTCGTTTCAGGGCGAATACAGAACCGTGCTGTTCGAGTAACGCGATGCAAAGCATGGACCCCCTGCCGTCTGCCGAAGCGCTGTTCGAGCACGCCGCCTGCGGCCTGCTCGTTACCGATCCCGACGGCCTCATCCTGCGCGTGAATGCCACATTCTGCGACTGGCTGGGCTATAGCGCCGGGCAACTCGCCGGAACGAAATGCATCGAGGACCTGCTGAGCACCGGCGGCAAGGTGTTCTATCACACGCATTGGGCGCCGCTTCTGCACATGCAGGGTTCGGTAGCCGAGATCAAGCTGAACATGATGCATCGCGACGGCCATACGGTGCCGATGCTGCTCAACGCGGTGCGCCGCCGTCATGGCGACGTCAGCTACCTCGAAGTGGCGATGCTGGTCGTCGCGGATCGCCACAAGTACGAGCAGGAATTGCTGCTGGCGCGCCGCAACGCGGAGGCGTCCGTGGCCGCGCATCAACTCGCGCAGAAGGAGTTGCAGGAAAGCCGCGACGTGCTGAGTCTCGCGATGCGGGGCGCGCGCATGGGCGCGTGGTCGCACGAGCCGAAGTCGGGCAAGTTCTGGTGGAGCCGCGAACTGGAAGCGCTCGCGGGTTACGCCGAGGGACGCTTCGCCAACATGCCCGGCGGCTTTTTCGAACTGATTCATCCGGGCGACCTGATCGCGCTGAACGAGGCCGTCGATCATGCGGTGGAAAGCGGCGACGATTACGTCGCGGAATTCCGCTTCCGGCATGCGAGCGGCGACTGGTGCTGGATGGAAGGCCGCGGCCGCGCCACCTACGACGGCAACGGCGAGCCGCTGACCATCTACGGCCTCGGCCTCGACATCACCGAGCGCAAGGAAGCGCAGACCGTGCTGCTGCGCCAGGCGGCGATTTTCGAGCACCTGAGCGACGCGATCATGATCACCGATCTGCGCGGCAATATCACCGATTTCAACGTGGGCGGCGAGCGCATGCTCGGTTATCGCATGGGCGAGATTCTCGGCAAGCCGGTCTCGATGTTCCACCCGCCGGAACACGCGCTGCGCATCCGGCGCGAAGCGCTCGCCGCGCTCGCCGCCGAGGGCACGTGGCGCAGCGAACTGCCCTTCGTGCGGCGCGACGGCACGCGCGGGGTTTGCGAGACCGTCGTCAAACCACTGGCGAACGCGCGTGGCGACGTTTACGGCGCGGTCAGCGTGAATCGTGACATTACCGAACGCAGGCGCGCCGAGCAGCAGCTCAAGCGTCTGAATCTCGAACTCTCGAAAGCCGACCGCCGCAAGGACGAATTTCTCGCCACGCTCGCGCACGAATTGCGCAATCCGCTTGCGCCGATGCGCAACGTGCTCGAGATTTTGCGCCTGAAGGAATTTGCGGATCCGCAACTGAGCTGGTCGCGCGACGTGTTCGACCGGCAACTGCAGCACATGACGCATCTGGTCGACGATCTGCTGGAAGTCTCGCGCATCACGCAGGGCAAGCTCGAGTTGCGCAAGCAGCGGCTCGAACTGGCGCGCTCGATGCAATCGGCCATGGAAGCGGCGCGGCCGACCGTGCAAGCCTCGTCGCATCATCTGAGCGTGACGCTGCCGCGCGAACCGCTTTATCTCGACGCCGATCCCACGCGCCTTTCGCAGATGATTCTGAATCTGCTGAACAACGCCGCCAAATACACGCCGCCTGGCGGCAGCATCTCGCTCGCCGCGCAACGCGAGGGCGACGAAGCGGTGATCGTCGTGCGCGATTCCGGCATCGGCATTCCCCGCGAGCATCTGGACAGCGTGTTCGAAATGTTCTCGCAACTCGCGCCGGCTCTCGATCGCTCGCAAGGCGGCCTCGGCATCGGGCTCGCGCTGGTGCGCGGCCTCGCGGAACTGCACGGCGGCACGGTCGCGGCATTCAGCGGCGGACCCGGCACCGGCAGCGAGTTCGTGATCCGCCTGCCGCTTTCGCACAAGCCGGCGGCGGAAGACGGCACGCCGCTCGAGACGCCGCGGGCGGCCACGCTGCGTGTAGTGATCGTCGACGACAACGCGGACGCCGCCGAGAGCCTCGCGATGGTGCTCGAACTCGAGGGCCACGAAGTGCGCACGGCCGGCGACGGCGTTGCCGGTTTGGCCTTGATCGGCGAATTCGCGCCGCAAGCGGTGATTCTGGATATCGGCTTGCCGCTTCTGAACGGCTATGAAGTGGCGCGGCGCATCCGCGACGATCATCAGGAGGCCGGCATTCTGCTGATCGCGGTGACCGGCTGGGGCCAGCAGCAGGACAAGGAGACGGCCGTGGCGGCCGGCTTCGACCATCATTTCACCAAGCCGGTCGACCCGCGCGAGTTGCAGCGCGTGATGACGCGGCAGCAGGCCTGACCGGCCAGAAGCAACCGGCGCCCACGCACTTCTGTTCGCGCATGTCTCGCCTCACGGCCTCACGCAAGCGCCCGGCAATTCGATGACGTGCCTGCCGCGCACGCGGCCCTTTTCAAGGCGCGCGAGCGCCCTACTCCTGGCTGCGCTTCGACTGCACGCGCGCGATCTGCTGCTTCGCCGCCTCGTAGACACGTTCCGGCGTGAAGCCGAATTTCTTCTTCAGATCGGCAAGCGGCGCCGACGCGCCGAACGTATGCATCACCACCTGCGCGCCGAGCCGCCCGACATAACGGTCCCAGCCGAGCGTCGCGGCCTGCTCGACCGCCACGCGCGCATCGACGTCGGGCGGTAGCACCGAGTCCTGATACGCCTCGTCCTGACGCTCGAAAATATCCCACGACGGCATCGACACCACGCGCGCCGCGATCCCTTCGCTCTTGAGCTTCTCGTACACGTCGACGCATAGGGAGAGTTCGCTGCCCGTGGCCAGCAACAGCACCTGCGGCTTCTGACCGTCGGGTGCGTCGGCGAGTACGTACGCGCCCTTGCGCACGCCTTCTGCGGACGCATAGCGGCTGCGGTCCAAGGTCGGCAGCGGCTGACGCGACACGACGATGCACGACGGCCGCCGGGGATGCGAAAGCGCCACGCGCCACGCCTCGGCCACTTCGTTGGCGTCGCCCGGACGCAGCACGGTCAGTCCCGGCACGCCGCGCAGCGACGCGAGCTGCTCGATCGGCTGATGCGTCGGACCGTCCTCGCCGACGCCGATCGAATCGTGCGTGAACACGTAGATCGCCGGCACTTCCATGATCGCCGAGAGGCGGATCGGCGGCTTCATGTAGTCGCTGAAAATCAGGAAGGTCGAACCGAACGGCCGCAGATTCGACACCGCGAGGCCGTTCACCACGGCGCCCATCGCATGTTCGCGAATGCCGAAGTGCAGATTGCGCCCGCCATAGTTGTCGTGCTGGAAACTGCCCGCGCCTTCGAATTTCAGATTGGTCTTCGTGGATGGCGCGAGATCGGCTGCGCCGCCGATCATCCACGGAACGCGCGCGGCAATCGCGTTGAGCACCTTGCCCGACGATTCGCGCGACGCGACGCCCTTCGGGTCCGCGTCGAACGTGGGAATGTCGCTGTCCCAGCCCGCCGGCAACTCATGCGCTTCCATCTGAGCGAATTCGCGCGACAGGTCCGGATATTTTTTGCTGTACGCGTCGTATCTTGCCTGCCATTCCTCGCGCGCCGCCTTGCCGCGCGCGCCGATGCCCTGCGCGAAACGTTCGTGCACGCCGTCCGGCACGTAGAAGAATTTGTCCTCGGGCCAGCCGTAGAACTTCTTGGCGAGCGCCACTTCTTCCACGCCGAGCGGTTCGCCGTGCGCGGACGCGGTGTCCTGCTTATGCGGCGCGCCCCAGCCGATGATGCTGTGGACCACGATCAGCGTCGGCCTGTCGGTGACGCTTTTCGCTTCCACCAGCGCGGCTTCGAACGCGGCGGCGTCGTTCGCGTCGTTCACATGCAGCGTGTGCCAGTTGTAGCCGCGAAAGCGGCTCTCCACGTCGTCGCTGTAGGCGAGATCGGTGTGGCCTTCGATGGTCACGCGGTTGCTGTCGTAGATCCAGATCAGATTCGACAGCTTCAGATGGCCGGCGAGCGACGCCGCTTCGTGCGAAATGCCTTCCATCATGTCGCCGTCGCCGCACAGCGCGTAGACGCGGTAATCGAACAGCGGCGCGTCCGGCTTGTTGAAGCGGTTCTCGTACCAGCGCGCCGCCATCGCCATGCCGACGCTGTTGCCGAGCCCCTGGCCGAGCGGACCGGTGGTGGTTTCGACGCCGGCGGTCATCCGGTATTCGGGGTGGCCGGGCGTCCTGCTGTCGATCTGGCGGAAATGCTCGATGTCGTCGAGCGAGACGGCGGGCGAGCCGGTCGGCTTGCCGTGTTCGTCCACGGCCTTGACGTTGGCCAGATGCAGCAGCGAATACAGCAGCATCGACGCATGCCCCACCGAGAGCACGAAGCGGTCGCGGTTCGGCCACAGCGGCTCGTCCGGGTCATAACGCAAATGGTTTTGCCACAGATGGTAGGCCACCGGGGCGAGCGCCATCGGCGTGCCGGGGTGACCGGAATTGGCCTTTTGCACGGCGTCCATCGATAGCGTGCGGATCGTGTTGATGCACTGCTGATCGAGGGCGGGATCGTTTTGCATGAGGACACTCCTTGTTCGGCGATTGAGAACATTGCCGGGCACACGCGGCTTTTGCGTGTCCGGCGAAGCGTGTTCGTGGAAGCACGCATGAGGAACCGCAGCCGGCTTTACGATGATGCGCCGATGATGCGCCGATGCGCGGAAATCTGCAGCGCGCGTGACATGCGGCGCGGCGTTCGTTCAATGATCGGCGGCCGATCTTTCAGGCGGCTTGCGGCCTGGAGTTCGTTTCGACCTGCGTTCGACTTTTCCTCGACCGGCACAATCACCGGCGCGGTAGACAATTTCCGCCCGCATCAAGCCGCGTGCAGCCAGTGTTCGAGCAGCGGGCCATGCTTGCCGTCGACCGGATCCATCGCGGGGAACGGCAACGCCTCCATGGCCGCCTGTTCCTCCGGTGTGAGCGCATCGCGGCGGATGTCCCACTGCTGGCCGCGCGGATAGCCGCCCACCACCTTGAACTGACGCTCGAACGATTGCATGCAATGTCCGGTGCCGGCCGGCAACAACAGCGCGTCGCCCGCGGATATCGTCACCAGCCTGCCGCCCGGCCCGCCCAGGATCACTTCCGCTGAACCGTCGGCGACGCCGAGCACCTCGTGCGCCGTCGCGTGAAAATGGTGGTAGTCGAAAATGCGGTCGCGCCATTGCGGCGGCCATTCGTTGCGCTCGAACAGAATCTCGAATGCCGCGGCAAGATCGCCGGCTTGCGGCGACAGCGCGTGGCGGTAAATCACGACCGGCAGCTTGCGGTTGTTCGGCACCCAGTCGTGCGGTTCCAGCATGAAGGCTTCGTACTCGGTTTGAACCGCGTCGAAGCCGTGCTTCGAATCGAAGAACATGGTTTGCTCCTGTGCGTGCTGATGCGTGTGGCGCACTTGCTTTTGCGATTCCGGCTTGCATTCGCCGACGCCTGCGGGCGTTCGTGGTGCTTGTGACGCTTGTAGCGTTGGTGCATGCGGCGTGCGCGCGATCGTCGCAGTGCCGCATAAAGCAAGCCTGCCCGCGCGCGAACGCTCTCCTTGAAATCGGCTACATCCGCAATGCAGCAACATCCGGTCCCTCTCCGCGACGCGTGCCGGACAGCGTGAAGGCGAATAGGTGGCACGGCCGTTGCGGCATGGAACGATGGAGGTCTGCATCCGTTTTTTGTAAAAAGGAGAACCTCATGACCATCATGACGATTCGCGTGTCCGATACCGAAGTGCAGGTCGAACGAACGGTGTACACGTTCACGCAAAAGAGCGACGCCGATGCGTTCCAGCACTGTCTGGCCGATACCTCCATCGACAGCTGCTATCGCAGCCATCCGCCGGTGTCGGTGCGCCCCACGCCGCCAGGCGAACGTCCCGACGACCTTGGCCGCGACAGCGCGATCTCGCCGTCGCTCGGCGGGATGCCTTGAATGCCGGCATTGTGAAGCCGCGTTTCAACGCGGCGCGCAACCTGTCACTTCTCCGGGGCCGCGCGATCCGCGGCCACGATCTCGCGGCCGTAGTCGATCGCGGCGCGACGCGCCTCGTCGGCGGTCGCATAGGGTCCGATCTCCGGCGCGCCGTCGAACGGAAACAGAATCTTCCTGTCTGCTTTCCTGACGACCTTCAGTCCACCTACGTAACGGCCGTCGCCTGTTCCGTGATAGCTCGCGTAGATTTCGAAGTCGTCGTCGGCAACGTCGGCCTTGTGTCGCGCCATTGTGATTTCCCTTACTCCTGCACCTTCAGTGCGTCATGCTGTTTTCTTGCGGCGCGGCTCGTGCGAACGGTCCCAATGGTCCGAACAGCACCCGCGTGCGTGCCGATTTCGAGCAATACCTGTTCCACACGATGCGAGCCCCTGTGTGGTGCGAGGATCGCGCGCCATGGCATGACGTTTGCAAGACAGAGTGCGGACATCCAATCCGCTGCTTCGCGTTTTGCCGATTCGAGTCCGGTCCCCGGCACCGGTTTTGCTTGACGCCAACGCGAGACACCCGCACGCCACGGAGACAGACAATGAATTTATCGAGCACGCGCTCCATGCCCAGACTGCGCATGCACACGCCAATGCCGCCGGAAGTCGATCCTGATGCACCGCCTCCGCCGGACATCGACCCCGATCCGGAACCGGAAGACGATCCACCGCCCGATCCGGCGCGCCCGCCCGCAGGCGATCCGCCCGCGAGGCCGCCGCCCGTGCGTATTGCTTGCAGACGGGCCTGCGGCCGGGCGCGCGAAACCACGTGACTGATTGCGCCTTCGCCTCTCGCGAAGCCGTGCCGCGTGCGAACTCCGCGGTCGATTCCGGTAACAACCGGCCCATCGGACTGGAAATAGAAAAAGGCGCACCAGTTTGAACCAGTGCGCCTCTATCAGTGCTGCAAATGTCCTGAATCGACACCGCTCAATTCACGCTCACCGCAACTTCAACGCAGTTTCGCGACGTCCTTCTCGCTCACCCGCGTCGCCGACGGATTACCGAACTGCGTCGTCACGTAGTTGGTGAGCGCGGCGATCTGCGCATCGTTCAACTGCGTGGCGAAGGCCGGCATGCCGACGTCGTTGTCCGCGGTCTTGCGCTGAACGCCGTGCAAAATCACCTGCATGAGATTGACCGGATTGGACGCGCCCACCGTCGAGTTATGCAGCAGCGGCGGATAGTAGCCGTCCGGCGTGCCCCTGCCGTGCGCCTGGTGACAGGTCGCGCAGTTGCCGAGGTACAGGCGTGCCGGGTCGAGCGTGCCGTCGTTCAACGCGACACCGCGCAGACGCGCGACGTCCGTCGACGGTTTGCCCCATGCGCTGCGCGACTGCGTGCTGCCGTCGTTCACCGCCGGCACCGTGCGCACGTAGGTGGCGATCGCGCTAATGTCGGCGCCGGTCATCTTCGAGAAGCTGTGCTCGACGGCTTCGCCCATCGGCCCGGCTGCCTGCGCGAGACCCGGCACGCTGCCCGTTTGCAGATACTGCACGAGCTGCGCATGAGTCCACCTGCCGATGCCGCTGCCGGCCGAGGACGTGATGTTGTAGCCGTCCCACCCCGCCAGCACCGAACCGCCGAGGAAGCCGCTGCCGGTTTCGTCGAGCGCCTTCTCCTGCATTCCGAAGCCGCGCGGCGTGTGGCACGTGCTGCAATGCGCGAGGCCTTGCACGAGGTACGCGCCGCGATTCCATTCGGCGCTCTGGTTCGGCTTGGCTTCGTATGGGCCGCTCTTCAGGAAGACCCAGTTCCATACCGTCAGCGGCCAGCGCATGTTGAGCGGCCACGGAATGTCGCTCGCGCGCGTGGCCGCGTTCACCGGCGCGACGCCGTAGCGGAAGTACGCGTAGAGCGCCTTCACGTCCTCGTCGCTGACCTTTGCGTAGGACACGTACGGCATGGCCGGATACAGATTGTGGCCGTCCTTCGAGACGCCATGGCGCACGGCTCGGTCGAAGTCCTCGAGCGTCCACGTGCCGATGCCCGTTTGCGGGTCCGGCGTGATGTTGCTCGAATAGACCGTGCCGAGCATCGGCACTTTCAGCGGCAGGCCGCCGGCGAACGGTTTGCCCTTCACCGTGCTATGACAGGCCATGCAATCGCCGGCCGTCGCCAGATATTCGCCGCGTTTGATCAACGCGGTGTCGTTACTGCTCGCCGGAGTTGCCGAGGTATCGGCATGCGCGAACGCGGGCAAAGCCAAGGCGCCGGCCAGCAGCCAGAAAAAGGTTTTTTTCAGCACGTTCAAACTTCCTTCTTCAACTGGTCGGCCATGCGAAGCGCCAATGCGGCAATAGTCAGCGTCACGTTGACGGTGCCCACCGTCGGCATCGTCGCGCTGCTGGAGATGAACAGGTTTGGGTGGTCGAAGGTGCGGCAATGCTTGTCGACCACCGAATCGCGCGGGTCGCTGCCCATGATCGTTGCGCCCGTGATGTGGTTGTTCGGCGCGAAATCGTCCTGATACTCGATGCCGGTGCCGCCCAGTACTTTCGCCGCGTTCGCGTAGACCTCGCGGGTATGCGCGGCGCCGCGCTTCACGTAGTCGTCGATGCGATAGGTGATCTCGGGGCGCGGAATGCCGATCGCGTCCGTCTCGGTCTTGCTCGGCACGATGCGGTTTTCCGGCGCCGGCAGGATTTCATGGAAGCAGTCGAACTCGACGAAACGCGCCGAGCGGTCGCGAATCCGCGCGTCCAGATCGGCCGCCTTGATCAGCTTGCCTTGCTTGAAAATCTTCTGCGTCTCCTGATCGATGCGCGACAGGTTCGACAGATGGATCTTCTTGGCCGCCTCCGTGGAACGGAAGGCGCCGTCGCGAAAGCCGATCAGCGAGGTCATTTCCTGCGGGCCGCGGCCCGGCCACAGCTTTTCGTCCGCGTAGAACGTGACGCCGGTGCCGGGGTGGTCCATCAGGTTGCGCCCCACCATGTCGGAGCTGTTGCCCACGCCGTTCGGGAAATCGTGGCTGGTGGACATCAGCATGATCTTCGGCGTCTCGATGCCGTTCGCGGCGAGCACGAAATACTTGCCCTCCACGCGATGCTCGTTGCCCTGCGGGTCCTTGTACAACGCAGCGGCGATGCGCTTGTCCGCACCGACTTCGAGCTTGTGCACCACCGCGTTGTCGATCAGCTTCGCGCCGGCCTGCTCCGCCTTCTCGACGTGCACGATGCCGTTGTACATCGCGCCGATCGGGCAGATCGGCATGCAGTTGTTGTTGCCGCAGCAGGTCGGGCGGCCGTCGTACGGACGGCTGTTGCGCGCCACCGGCTCGGTCACGACGTGATAGCGCGAGTCGAATGCGTTGAGCTTGCTCTTGATGGTCTGCTCGTTGTACGAGAGCGGCAGCGGCGCCATCGGATACGGCCGGCTGCGCGGCGAACCGAGTTCCTCGTCCGTCGGGCCCCACACGCCGAGCTCCTCTTCGGCGCGCTGATAGTACGGCTCCAGTTCCTCGTATTGCATCGGCCAGTCGCGGCCCACGCCGTACACGGTCTTCATCTTGAAGTCGTTCGGCATGAAGCGCCATGCAGACGCGGCCCAGTGCCACGTCGTGCCGCCCACCGCGCGAATGTACTGCGAGTTGAATTTGTGCTCGCCCTTCAGGATCAGATAATCGTTGGGCGGACCGTACTCGGGATGCGGCGCCCATTTGCTCGACGGGTACGGCGCCATGAAGTCCATCTTGTCCGTCTGATTGCGAAAGCGCTCGACGATTTCCCAGCGCGGCATGCGCGGTCCGGCTTCGAGCAGGATCACGGACTTGCCCGCGAGGGCCATTTGATGCGCGACGATTGCGCCCGCCACGCCCGACCCGACGACGACGATATCGGCTTGCTCGGTTCGTTGTTGTGTATCGGCCATGCTCAAGCTTGCCTTTCGATCGGTTTGGCGGCCCAGAAACCGGGCTTGTTGGGGCAGTAGGAACGAATGATCAGCGTGTCGGAGACCACGTTGAACATCAGCGCCTGCTCGTACGTGATCACCACGTTGTCGACCGTGCCGAGATACCACGCTTCCATGATCTTCAGCGCGAGCGCCTGCTGGGCCGCGTCGGCGGAGTTCGAGGCAAGCGCGCCGGCCAGTTTCGGCAACTGCTGCGCGAGATCGGGCGTGGACTTCTGCAACGCGGCGAGAAGACGCGTGCCGACGTCGCGATCGAGACCGGACTTCGCGGTCAGTGATTGCGACAAGGTCATGAAGGCTTCGATGGGTGCGGCGGACGAGTCGTCGGCCAGGGCTTTGAGCGTGAGAGAGCCGGTGAGGCCCGCTGCCATCAGGGCCAGCGCGCCCTGGAGCCAGCGGCGGCGCGTCATGGCCGACGGCTCACCGCTCCCGGCGGTCGCCCCGAAGGAAGTGCCCTTGGGGAACTCGCCGTGAGAGTCTTGTGGAGTCAATTGTTGTTTATCCCTTGTGAGGCGTTTTTCAATGCGTATTGCGGGTGCTGCGGTGTTGCTTGTGTTGCCATTTATACCGCGAGAAATACTTTAAAACTGATGCAGCATCCCGACGTACGCGCCGGTTTGCGATTCGCCAACGAGCGGGCTCGTATTGCTCGTCGAGTCACGCGGCGACGCTTCGAGCGAAAAATTCGAATTGCCGCTGTTGCGCACATAGCCGACGGTGCCATAAAGGAACGTGCGCTTCGACAGGTTGTACGTGGTGCCGAGCAGGTACATCATCGCGTGGCCGGAAGGATCGTGCGCGGCATCGCCGCCGCCGTCGCCGACCTTGATGTAGTAGCCGCCCGCCGTCACCGCCCAGCGCGGCTGGAAATTGTAGGTGGCGCCGAGCCAGTAGTGATCGGCGCTGTCGGCCACGCCCACCGGCGAATCCGGCGCCGAGTAATGCGTATAGGCGCCCTGAATCTTAACCGCATCAAAATGCACGTTCGCACCGACGAAATATTCACGCGAGCTCTGGAAAATATTGCTGAAGCGGCCATTGCTGTCGCGCAGTTCGTCGTAGATGCCGCGCACGTCGAAGAGCGGCGAATGATACGTCAACATGATGCCGTCCGAGCGGCCGAACTCGCCGGCGGCGCCGCTGTTGAACGCGCCCGGCTGATTGCCGAACGCGTATTGCGCCTGCACGTCGAAGCCCCAGAACACCGGGCTGTGATACTCGACGTTATTGCTGGTTTGCTGCCAGTTGCGCCCGCGCACGAGCGATGCGGACGAAAACGCCTGCTGCACGAACGGGTCGAATTCCCACACGCCGTCGCTGTCGATGAACAGATTGCGCCCGGCCTGCAGCGTGCCCCACTCCTTGCTGCTCAGGCCCGCGAACGCACGCCGCGACCATAGGCGCCCGCCGCTGGTGGTGCCGTTCATTATCTGCAAGCCCGTTTCCAGGTTGAAGATCGCATTCAATCCGCCGCCGAGATCTTCCGTGCCTTTGAGACCCAGCATACTGGTGCCCCAATCGCCGCCTTCCGCGCTCCAACGGCTCCCACTGCCGCCGGAACCGTTATTGATGTGATTCAGATATTCCACGCCGCCGTCAAGACGGCCATATAAGCTCACACTCGTTTGACCATAGGCGAGCGAGCCGGCCAGCGGACTTGCCATCGCCAGGGCGGCCATTAATTTCGTAGGTAGTCTCATCATCTTTATTGGGTTTTTCTGTCGCAATGTAGGGGCGATGCGGCCCGAGGGTGTGAATGAAAACTACTCGACGTGCCGTATCGCGATTCAATGCTGCGCAGACTGCGGATCAGATGCCGGGCTTGTCCTCGGGAGCCCGGCGCAGGCAGTTCAACGGCATGGGCATTAACCTGTTGCTCATACCGGATAACGCCGGATCAAAGCAGGATTCGCACCGGCTCGCCTGGCGATGTTGTAAAACTACACAGTTAGCCGCCGAACTATAGGTGATACGCGCCTGGCGGCCTATCCGTTTAACACAATAAACTCTTGCGGGCAGCGCACTCGACTTTCACAGCAGTAATGAACGCGGCGCCCCAAAGGGAGCCGCTTTGAGGCGGAACGAAAGCTACCCCGGATAAGATAGTCGCTTAATCGGCCCGAGCCAAATCCAAACTCACCATTCGTTATTAAACTTTTAACCTTCGCCATGAACGCGCCCGAACTGACCGAAGACGAAAACCTTGGCCTTTACCAACGCGCGACGGAAAACGGCGCGGAATGGTGGCGCGTCAGCGTGGCCGACCGGCCGGAAAACTATCGGCTGGAACATGGCGTGGATGACGGCCACGGCGCCGGGGTGGTCGACATGGATCTGGTGGTCGACGCGGAAAACCTGCGCGCGAAGCTGAAGAAATGGCGCCGCGAGGGCTTCGCGATCGATACAGGCGATGCCGCAAGCGAACACAGCGCGGCTGAACGGGCCGCCTTCATGCCGGCATTGCAGCGGGCCTCGGCGGCGAAACGTCGGCAAGCGGAAGGCATGGACGGCGTGGGCGAGACCGTGCGCATCGGTCATGTAGAGGTCCCTTGCGGCATCGCCAACCCGCTCGTGCCGCGTCTCAATCCGGCCTATCTGTTCTCCGCGCGCTTTAACGACATCGTCGAGGACATCGTCGAAAACCGGCGCGTAATGCTGATCGGCCACACGGGCGCCGGCAAGACCAGCCTGATCGAACAGGTCGCCGCGCGCTCGCATCACGGCGTATTGCGCTCGAACATGAACGGACAGACCACCGTCGGCGATTTTGTCGGCTTCTGGACGGTCAAG
>WNGR01003160.1_pt1 | contig 25150 bp, 30 predicted proteins | sample 5407581 | NCBI WGS metagenome assembly WNGR01 (sample SAMN13153383, study PRJNA577476) | soil metagenome | isolation source: 80 cm soil or saprolite under Garry oak tree replicate 2 | place: USA:California | collected 2016-06-15
TGCCCTGTGCCACGCCCCTTCTCGATTCGCCTCGCATCCGCGATGGTTCGCAAATGTACGGGCCTCTGCCGTGTTACCCCTGCACCGCATTGATCATCGACCTAGCACGTTTCTATGCTGTCAAATGTGGCTGTCTCTCACTCTGTATGAGATAGTGGAGTTGGCAGGAGACACGAATTACGATTAATGTACTCGGAGAAGTTGGAGATAGCGTATTGTGGGTCAAGCCTTCGAGAATGAACCGATCAACACAGTTACTGGTTAGCTATGGCCCGTCCACCAACTTGAATGTCGTTGACATTGCTAGCAAAGACTTGCAACAAAGAGCTTCAAGACACAGGGCTTTGCTCTTACTTCAAGTTCCCGGTAAAGCACAAATGCAAGTTGAATCGCCAGCGCGGTCACCGTCCTATGCATAAAGATCACGTCTCCAGGTCATCGGCACAGAGTGATCCCGGTCAGTGCGGTGATACTGTTGCCACGTGGAATTGGTCGAAGCTCCCCCGGTTGACCATCGGTACTTCCTGCACTTTGTGAGATCACGTCACTCGACGACAAGGCGGGAACGTGCGTCAGGGACCGCGTCAGGACCTTCTTTCCGAGCCGAGTGGCTGGCTGGCCGGGCGATATCCGAGCCTGGGCGGCTAAGGACGCTTGAACACACGCGGTTTTCAGGTTGGTACGTTATGCACAAGGTTATGCAGACTGCTACAGAGAACTCGGCGTCAAGGAAGGACATTCTTTCCAGGGGTATATAGGTTACCATCACCGAGTGCCAAACCCCCTGGTGTGATTTTATCCTCCTGAAATTTTGGTCATTGCAGCCCCCTTCACATCATGGCTTGCATTCGAAGTGCTACCTTTGCGATCTACGCTCTTTTTGCTTCTGCCACCGTTCAAGCTGCGGCCAATAAGTTTGGGAAGTTCTCACTCCCAAACACCTTCCCCAACATCGCAGCCTGCGTCCATGAACCGCTCGTGTTTTCCTGCGAGAATACGACCATCATCCAAAATGCCTGCTGCTCGCCCACTCCTGGTGGTTTAGTGCTGCAGACTCAGTTCTGGGATACTTACACGGGCCTTGAGAAGTATGGCCAACTGCTGCCAAAGAATAGCTGGACGATTCACGGTCTCTGGCCGGACAATTGCGATGGGTACGTGATTTGTGTATAAATGTTATTTATGCCTTTTCAACAAAGTGCTCTCCGCTTCTCAGGTCCTTTGAGTCATACTGTGATCTCTCACGTCAGTATGACCCAAATCCCTCTCCGAATGTGCTACCTGACGGAACTCCGGTACCTGCGTACAACGGTTCCGGTGTCGACACGTTCATCTTGGAGTTTGGGCGCCGTGACCTCCTGAACTACAGTACGTATGATTCACTCGTTACTCTCTTCGGAAAATTTTATGGCCCTTTCAGTGGAGAAATACTGGGTCAGTCAGGGTTCACCAAACAAGGCATTCTGGGCACACGAGGTGAGGCAGTGCAACCAGGATGACATGCAGTGCTAAACGAGTGTGACATAAGTACAGTTCAGCAAGCACGCGACGTGCACTTCCGTAAGTTAGAACGGCTTTCGTCCGTGATTCACATTGACAGGGTTGTCGTGAAAGACCTTTGACGTCGCTTGCTATGGTCCAGGCTACCTGCCTCACCAGGATGTCGTAGACTTCTTTGATGCCGTCGTCCGTGCTTTCAGGCAGTTCCCTACATACGACATCCTGGCGTCGTGAGTTCGCCCCTGTTCTGTATCGTTTCAAACTAGCAACCATTTACCTGCTCTCCTTAGTGCTGGCATCGTGCCGTCCAACACGACTACCTACCAACTCAATGACATCCAAAACACGTTGAAAGCCCAGACTGGTGGCGTTCCTTACCTGGGTTGTGGAAACAATGGCACCGTCCTTCAAGAAGTGTGGTACTTTAATCACATTAGTGGAACCGTAAGTTACTTTGTCATGACCCGCGCGTTTCCCGGTGCTCACGAATTTAAAGGAGCAGTTTGGGCGCTTCAAAGCATTGGATTCTGTGACTCAAAGCTCGTGCTCGTCTACTTCCGGAATTCACTACTATGAACGCACACCTGGATCTGAGCATGAGGTGCGGGTACTGCTATGAATGGCCCAGAAGGGGTAAGACAGACACAGTGGCGATGTTAACCTACGTTGTGATTGCTGTGACACATCACAGCAAAAATGTATACACGCATAATGATTGAGGCGGCCGTGCAGCAGCTGTGCAGTATGGAAGCAAGAAAAGGGCAGTTAATCGCGAGTTATCCGCGAGTGTGTCATGAAGAGTCTGCAAACGCGTTTATTAATTAGGCCCCACTGGCAAGCTCATCACGTGCCGGACGCGACCAGATTTCAACAAACTGAATTTGGGGGGTCCAACGTGACGGTCTGTTGACACTCACTTAATCCCTCATCAGCTCGTTGCCCCTGTCCCTCTCTCTCTATCCTCCCAACTACTCTCCGTCTCATGGTTACGACGTTAGATCTCGCAGCATCATTTTCAGATCCTGCAACTCGGCGCACACTGGCCAGTCTTTCACTTTCCGTAGCCAAAAGCAAGCGCATCGTCGTGGTCACTGGCGCGGGCATCTCCTGCTCTTGTGGCATCCCCGTACGTGGGATACCGTCTCACTCAGTGCCATTTATTGTCGTCGTATGACTTACTCGCGCACACAGGATTTTCGCTCTTCTGATGGACTCTATGCGCTTGTGAAGAAGCAATATCCAGACACAATTTTAAAGGGGCGAGACTTATTCGACGCCTCCCTTTTTCGTGACCCTACGTCGACCTCAATTTTCTACACGTTCATCTCGCAACTGAAGCAGTCGATCGATTTGGCTTCTCCGTCACGCACGCATCAATTTATTCGCACGCTGGACGAGAAGAAGAAGCTTCTTCGCTCTTACACACAGAACATCGACGGTCTAGAGGAAAAGGCCGGGCTTATGGGCAGCTCTAACCAGGACGCCAGGGCTAGCGGAAAAGGCAAGGGCAAACTCCGCGTGAGAGACGTTCGAAATGTCCAGCTGCATGGGGACATCCATCGTGTCAGATGTACCTTGTGCTCTGCTGACATTCCCTGCACGGAGGAATACCTTCAACTCTTCGCCGACGGGTTGGCGCCGGACTGTCCCGAATGCACCTCACGTTGTAAGCTTTCGTTATCATTGCACTTTTACCCACGTGGTGACGTTCTATCAGCGGAAGCCCGCCTCGCACGCTCCGCACGCCCTCTGAAAATTGGGACATTGCGCCCGGCCATCGTGCTCTATGACGAGGCACACCCGCTAGGAGATGACATTGGTGCCATCCAGGCGTCCGATGTGTCTCGTAGACCGGACATGCTGATTATCATGGGCACCTCACTCAAAGTTCATGGCCTGCGGAGGCTCGTCAAGGAGTTTGCAAAGGCGGTGCATGCTTCTGCGCCCCAAGACCCTACGTCCGCAAAAGCTCAAGCGAAAAATTGGCTAGGAAAAGTCATCTTCGTGAATAAGACACCCCCAGGGAGTGAGTGGAATGGAATCATCGACTATCATATCGAGGGGGAGACAGACGCATGGGCACATAGAGTGGAGGAGGATTGGAGGAAGATGCGACCATCGGACTGGGAAGTCCAACAAACTCTCGATGAGGACGACAGCAGCGCGTTCAAGACTATGAAAGATGTCGTAGGCAAAGGAATTAGGAAGTATTTATCCCTCTACCCATGTTGGGCTCCGATGAGTACTAACGGTTGGATTAATGCAGGTGGCAAGAAGCCTACAGCGCCTGGAATGGAGAATATCCCCCCAGCCCTGGTTACCGACCTGCCCACTGCACTACCCAAAGCCCCCGCTTTCCCGAAGAAGAGGCCACGGTCGACGTCGCATTACACGGGTGGCGACTGCAGTCCCTCAAAGAGGCGAGATCTTGGGATTACTAAGTCGACTGCGGCGAAGGTTCTTCCCGATGAACGCAGCCTGCTGTTCGGGGACGCGACCAACAGCTGCTCTAAGAATTTAGAGAAAGAGGCCGATAAAGGCCAGGTCCCTATCGCAAAACCCAAGACGACAGGTAGAGGTAGAGTCAAAAAGGGTGGTTCGAAGAAGCGGACGAAGATGGAAGTCATGATTCCTATCAAGAGTAGGCATCCAACACAACGAGAACTCGAGATAGATGTTCAAGTGGACGTTTTCAATTGAACTTTTGGGGACAGTGCTGTACAACATCTAATTTATTACCGTAACGTATATTGAACACGCTTGGGCTGCGTTCGCACGTGTGTCGATCATGGTTCGCATTAGGGGGGTAAAGCAAGGACAACATACAATAGAGGGGTGAATCAAGACAAGGTGACCGGGAAGGAACTGGTGTCGCTCAATCACTGATCAGCTCAGAAACGCTCCAATCCTCAAAACTACCATCAGGGAGGTAGCGTCGGATGACAAGTGGGATTTTGCGCTGAGAAAGTTCCTTGATGGCGATCTGAAGAGCGTCCGTCTCACCGTCAAGGGGGACAAGGATGGGGGCGTTCATACTATGCAAAAAGTCGGTATGTCCCGTAGAGGTGGAAATGATGACACACACCTGATTTGGAGGGCTCTCGTCCCGAGTATGCGCGCTCGCTCATATTTTGTTAAGTAAGGAGTGGTGACTCTAACTTTGTTAGGCTGTCGCTCTCCGCTGAGACCGGTCGGAGGGGCAATGGACGGTTCTTGTTGAGTGCTCCCTGGGGCCATGTCATGGTCAGGCTCGACAGCATTGAGACCTTCAACGCCGTTCATGTGAGTCTCCTCTCCTTGACCGTCTTCGGCGCCCTCATTTGTCTCTGCGAGCAAGTCATAATTTTCATCCTAGAGAAAAAGATGTCGCGTGAGTGAGAGCGAGAGAGAAAAGCAAGGGGACATACAAAGGCGTCCTCCCCAAAGCTGGGGCCGCCGTAATCGTAGTCGTCACCGCCGCCACCACCACCACCATCGTAACCGTCGTCGGACATGGAGATGTGACGAGGCAAAGACTCGGATCGGGAAATGTATGTGAGTCAGAAGAGGTTATTCGCGGAGCTTAAAACGTAAAGGGTAATGTAGTTACCGAAAAAAGACGAGATGGAAGCCGGACTTCTCAGAGATGAATTGTCACAGAAGGCGGGGGATCCTGATAGTTAACAAGATGACAACCGAATAAGATTCCGACCTCTCACTCGTTGGTATTTTCTTAACTCTTCTTGCAACCCCATCATGATGTCTCTCCCCTCCAGAGAGTGGGGCACCCGCTTCGACTCCTTGTCGACCTCTCCTTCTCCCTCCTTCTCCTCCTCTTTCTCTAGGAACCCCCAAACAACTACTCGTACTGCTAATCCTTCTCTTCTTAACCCGCAGGCTACAGCTGTCACCCCAGCGAAGTTTCTTCCTCAGGGCGATAAAATATCTAATGAACCCAGCGTCTTCGTTGGCAGGTGCTCATACCTTCCCTTCTTACCCGCATTTATCCACTGATCACTCTACCATTCCACGTCATTTCAGTCTCCCGACAACGGTTGACCATACTGAATTGAGCGCCCGTCTCAGAGAACACCTCTCTGCTTATGTAGAGATCAACTATGTCAGGATCATCCGCGACAGCCGCGGTGGCGTCTGTGCTTTCGTCCAGTGCAACGTAAAGGTCCTCACTTTAAATTGAATCAATCCTCATCTTGGTGTCTAGGACCCAGCTTCCGCCGCACAACTCATACATACAGTTCGCTCACTTCCACCTCAGAGCTTTATGGGTCGGTACTTGCGTCTCGAACCCGCTCGCTCTCAGAGGACGCTCTGGATCTCGTACAGGTGCAGTTTTTTTTTGCAGAAATCGGGTTTCGTTTCTAAAACGACGATAGGAAACCTGTAGAGATAATCCGCGACGCCGATCGCGATCAGCCCGCTTCGTCCTGCGGCTCTCAGGGCCGTATTGTTGAGTTCGACCTTCCGAAAGCGATGAGAATTTATCGCACTCTTGGATCAAGGTGATACTAGGCGTGAACATCAGCACTGCTAGGTTTCTGACCTGTATGCACTTTCAGACGCATTGACATAATCTATAATGCACCTGCTCTTCAATTCGACGACAATGCCGGGGCGACACTCTCGCAGCTTCCACAGGAACAAGACAATCCAGCCGCTGCTCTGTCTGGTTCCGGTTTGCTACTCGCCCCATTGCAATTCGACGCCCAGGCTAGTTCGTCTGTGTCACGTCAAGACCCCTGATTGACATACTCTTCCGCAGACGTTGCATCACATTGCTTCTTCCTTTGGTTCCGTAGAGTCGTTTGACTTCCGCCAGCCAGAACTTGTTGATGACAAGGGTTAGTTGCAAGCGTGCTCATTGTCGCACGTCTCTAACTTTGGTTGTCATAGAATGTCCAACATATCCATATCCTCATAACGCAGATAGATCTGCAGGCATGGATCCGGGATGCTGGGAAGTCAAGTGGGAGAATCGCAACGACTGCCTCAACGCTCTAGCGGCAAGTAGCCCTATAATTTTCTCCGCCGCCCGGGTCTCATCCTGCGCAGGCCCTCCGCAATGTCCCACATCTCACTGTCACATGGCCGAACCAGCAGCATGCGCTTATACCTAGACGAAGTGGACTCGTTACCCGTGGTCACCAGGTTAGGGACCAGTCGATGGTTAAGCGAAAGTCAGGCCCGCAACATATCCAAAGCCCGTTCACAGACAATAATATGGCAAGCCTAGTTGGGACCTCTATGAACTTACCCGCTTCCAAGACTGAGGCTACCGTCGACTCACGATCACCCTCTGAACGCGTCTCGTGTCTAAGTGATGTCGATCCTCCTACTACCACGGATGGCTGGACAGTGGTAGAGTCTGGCAGCAAAACGGACTTCCGGGATGTGCCTCTGATTATCCCTGACGTTGCAATGTCCGAGCGGCCACCACCGACAGGGGGTTATTTGAGTGATGCCCCTCCAAAGTCGAAGGACGCCACTCCAGAACAGGGTGATGTGGTGTTCGGTGCCAGTGCGGCCTTGTCTCAGTCATCTAACCCAATTGAGTGGTCGGAAGTAGTGTCCGATAGTATGGCACACTCCAAGAGTGAGATCCTGGCCTCGTCACCCACGTAAGTAATCCCACCACTTCTTGACGTGGCCCATCGTTGATTCCCAGGCATCTGCCACCATTAAGATCCCCTTTGGACATTCCTACCCATTGTGGGGATCCACAATCCCCAGCTCCTGCCTCAAGTGAACCTTTCGTTGATCTTGCCTCTCCATTCGTCCCAAGGAGTCCCGGGAACGGACACCCCCGGACTGGTCGTGGATTGAACTTCTATGATAGTTTTACCATCCCCGCACAACGCACTTGACACGACAACTATCTTCGTGGGAGGTCTCGAGGTCCACGGGCGTTGCACGTGGGATGAACAGAGACTTAGGAAAATATTTGGACAATACGGAGAGATCGTTGAGGTGAAGTTCGTGAGGCCAGGTAGGTGGTATGTTGCCCAGAGCTTCTGATATCTCACGTCCCATGTTTCTTAGCTCACAGAAAGTCGGCGTTCGCTTTTGTGACGTACAAGAACAATAAATCATCATCCCGAGCCGTCTTAGAAGAGGTTGTGTTTTGTTCCTCATCTCCAGTCAGACCCTGACATGTCTTCAACAGCACAATCGCATTTACGACGGTCGATATATTCGCGTCCAGCTTCGTGACAGTGCGGTACAGAAAACACATGGGTCAAAATATCATTTCAGGTCAAGCGAAGGGCGACCATTTAGCCCACGTCACCAATTCAGTTCCAAAACTGAGGGTTCACCAGTTAACGACAGTCCTCTTCATGTACAAAATGGCGTTAGATCTGCCATTCCAGCTCCCAGCGAAGAACTTGCTGCCGCTTTTTCTCGGTCTCCAAATAGCACAGCTTCCGGTTTCCCGGATATGCAGGCCCAGTTACCAGAAAACACTTGCGTGCCGGGGATTCCTTCGCGGGCCCCATCCACTATAGTTACCGGCGCCCCAGTTCCCCCCATGACCTACCCCCTTCCGCCACCCACGGCGTTCTACGCACCCACGCCGTGGTACATGCACCCTTATCCATATGCACCTACTCCTCACATCTTACCGAGATATCCGCAAATCCATTTGGCGTCTTCTGTGGTCAACACAAACGAGACGGGACGTCACATCCCACCCCACAGCATATATCAGGTCCGGACTCCAGTCCGATAGTCGCCTATATAAATCACTAACCCTCTGTAGCCAATTCCTCCCTATTCAGTATACCCTTTACCACTTCCCCCAATTCCTACCACTGGGCAGCAACACGCTGACTTGGCAGGTTTGACGGAGCGCCGAGCACCTCTCCAACCGACTGGCTTCATCGAAAGTGAGCAAGGTCTCATCCCAGTTTATGCGCCTGAAGCCCTTGGCGAGTACATGGCGAACACTAGTTCCCGTCAAAATCCACCTGAGGCTGGAGGAACCCACTCAGCGTTGCATACGCCTATGGTGGTCCCTGAAGCTAGATTATCTCAGCCCGCGGCTATGTACGCTGTCTACCCCCCGCCACAGTATCACCCTTCATTTGGAAGAGACAGAGGCACTATGATGATGGCCGGACTAAGCCAACAGCATCCGAGCAATACCAATCTCGGGCCAGTTGGGAACGGGTATAGTTGGTATCCTGATACCATGCACTCCGACATCCGTACACAAACGCAGGCGAATCTTCGAGTTGCGGCTCCCCTTACTACACCTCAGCTCATTGGAACTCATCACGCTATTCCTCCCTCAGGACAACCCCCGCGATCTCAGAGTACATATAACGAGCGCGGATTCGGCTTGTCAAAACGTCGTGGCTTGGGCGACCGTTCCACGCTCGCGAGGATGAGTAGGGGAAATAATGCCCCTGGTACGCACATAACACGCAGAAGGGGACACTTCAAACATATAGGAGGAGCTGTCTCCATGAGCGCTGTCATGGAACAAACCGGGGAAACGGGTCTTGACTACGTGGCCGGCACTGTTGATCCTATTGTCAGAGCAAGCACGTCTTCCCCCGCCGTCTTCGATCTGACGCCTACATCTCCTGCCCGTGGGCCACAGTTGTGAGCCGTAAGCGGACTCAACTTTGGTCCCTCCTTTCCCCAAACTCTTCGGAACAAGAAACCATATCTCCTTTTCAACTTCACCCAATTTGCATTTCACACGATATCCCATTCACTATTCATCTACTCTTTCGATCAAAAACGTTGATGCCTCCATGCTGGCCCTCTCGCATCTTCTATCATTTTAGAGAAAACTTCCTGGAGAGCGGCGCTCTGCATTCCACAATTCTCGCATTGAAATTCGGACAGTACTGCCACAAGACATTTTTAAACACGTTCATTTTTGTGTAGTAATCTCCAGCACACATATTGCATCTGGTGTCCGCGAGTATGAGGTCAGTTCAACCCAAACGTTGGACTCTCTGACTTGCAAGACACAGATAAAATGACCAATGTCTCGGGCCACGGGGTCTAATGCGGTTGTTGAGTGGTGTTTCTAAAACTTCAGTTCGAGAAGGAGCCCATACAAAAGCCGGACTACTAGCGAACTGCTGGTGAACTATGTGTTGCTACTTTCACGGCTTGCTGTAGGTCTACGCCATGAGTGAAGCTATTGATAGGCATATGACGAGAGACAACCGTGCTGTCGCCACAGAAAGGAGTGGGGAACAAGGATTATAGAGTCGAAATTCTCGAGGAACGACCGAATATGGTTCATTGAGCGCCAGTGCCGATAACCGAATCGTGGAGCTTCGGAGTAGTACGGAAACAACAAAATCTATACCAGATGGCCTGAGTGAGCCTCGGAGGAGAGAAGGGGTGTGAAGGTGGTGGGCGGGGAACAAGGACGACCCCGCGACGTACTGTCTTCGAGTTCACACCGAAGAGTTCACACAGACATCAGTTCGGTTCGGTTCGCCCGCTTTGCGCTCAGGAGCGAGCTTGCTCTCTGCCCAGCTGCCGCTGCGCAGGAACCGCACCGGCCGTGAGCGACTGCTCGCGGTAAGACGTCGGGGTGTGGAGAGGAATGTCCAGTGGGCGCGCCTGCGTGGAGCAGCAGTGGGGGACAAGAACTTGAAATGCGGCGGCGGATCTACCTGGAAGAGCACTTCGAATGAGAAGCCTACTACTAGATGCAGCTGCTAGATCCGCGGTGCGGTGTTGTGTGGGTTGTCGGGACACTCACCGATGCGGCTAGACCAGACTGTACACATATGCCGCAGAACGACGTGGAGACCGCGTTTTTATTTATGTGGGTCAGTGGGCAAACGTAAAAGCAATGCACCAGAAGTGCTTGTGGTCGAGGCACCGATGGGCGGCGGGGCACTCTGTAGGTATTTCAGAATGTGATCCAATTCCAATTCCAATCCCGAATCAACCAGAATTTTACAACAAGAACCTTGACAAGAACCAAGACAGGAACTCGTTTTTTTTTTCGAGATTGAATTGGATGACACTCCATGTGTACACTGTGGGGTTGGATTGGGTTGTCTCTCGCTTGCTAACACAGTACTCCGAGTCAGCTATCAGTATGACAAGTGGCGTACTACTATGTCGCCTCGGATCCGGATTGACTAAAGGTCGTCCAAAAAAAGAATAAATAAGCTACCCAAAAGAGAAATGGGTGACATAATACCGTGGGCAATCACCACGCCGAAATCGCCGCGGAAGTCCTTCCATGGAGTTATCATATCGCCTTGGAAAGAGCTAAGAAGCGCCGCGTAACCTTCAATGTTCCCCCTGTTCGCTAGTGGCACTCTTCTGGGGGCCGATTCGGGCCATTCGGCGTTCTCATGACAAGTGCGCCTCAAAGCCGCCCCAATTTAAAGAGCGCTCGCCATGACATATTATCGTCCCAGGAACACTGCGACAAGTGATCAATGGGGCAGTGGGGCAGGCTCGTATCGCTTCCTGACGAATGAGCAAAGGGTGACGCGGTCGCCTCTTGGCAATTTATTTATTCTACGGTTGACGCGATTTGATGCAAAAGGTGTGTTATGTGTTGTGTCACCAGGAAACCGTTCGATGCTTCGCGATTATGACGGTACCAGTATAGGCTACCAAGGAACCAAGGTACTGACCCCCGCTCACTTCCATTCGGGCTTCACGCCAAAGTCCGAAAGGGTATAATAACAATTCGTTTTCATGCAAGTCTTGTCATCATCGGATATACACCAAAGAATACGTAGTTTGGAGATATACATGCAAATTGGAAACAGATATCGAATAAGTCCAACGTCCAATGAACAGACCTGTTTTCCTCTCGTCAGGATGCCAACGTGCGACACTTGGCGTGCGTAGGTGAGGGGGGTATCAAAATGCTAGGATATACAACAGGTGAATGCAGACGCATTACGGTATATATGAACACCAGTCCAGAGGGAAAGGGAAATGTGTGCGTTTCGTTACAGCATAATTGCACGTTGCATAGAGATAAAGTCTGGTAGGTCGCGTCGAGATGTACGTGCGAGAAACAAGAGTCGAATGACTGTTCACCGCGGGGTCATGTGTTGGGTATTGGGGTGGTCATAAGGGCATAGAGGTCGTTTCATAATCGTGACGCGAATAATACAACAAGATCAAAGTGCATCCGCACGGCGCTAGACCAGCACATCAGTATAATATTACATCGAGAGAGACGCTCACCAACGTTATCAAAGGAGACAAGCCAAACATCATGGCTTTTTGCCTGAGTACCAGGATAGTGAGACGCTCCCAACGCCGGCAATATGGACTCGGGCATTGATGCGGCACACCTGCATCGGTATCCTTTGAGACATTTCCCCCAAAAAGAAACGTGAATATGAAAGACGCACCGTGTCGGCGACTTCAGCTTTTCGGAAATCGATATGGAGGTCACCACTGGGCATGCGGGTGATTTGGTTCACTTCCCCGAATGACTAGTGTCCGCAACATGAATCAGCGTGTTTCCCATGCTCAGAATGCGAGGCCAACGGACCTCACACCACTTCCTGACAGCTTCCAGACGTAACTGATCACCTTTGGCTATGCCACTTACAACGAGCTTCTTCTTTCGCTTGTCCCGTGATATGGGAAGCATGCTGGGAACGTGGCGGAAGCTCTTCCCAGACGTCTTGAGCGAGAAAGGGAGTCGTAGGGTTCCAGGCCTGACATGTACAGGTGTCTCTGCATTCGGCGTATCGTGAAGGTGGGTCGCATTGGGGGGTAACGACCATAGCGAATGTTGGGGGCCCTTGGTTCGGGAAGAGGACGCCGAACTTGGGGACCCTAAATTCGGAGTACATGGGTCCGTCGACACTCCTGTAGTTCCAGAGGAGAAAGTGAGGGTCGATGAGAAGCTGGGACGCGGTGGTGACAAGTGGGACGCGGACCCTTCGTCGGCAGATGCATCGGAGGGTGTGAAGGTACCCAATACGCTGGGGCGTTTGAATGCCCACGAACCATATGAGCTGGAGGAGTGGCCTGCGGGTGGTGTCTCGTTGGTATCGTACTGTAGCTGCGTGGGAGCGAGGGAGCCGTCGCTGACTGCGCGGCCATGGCGGCCCATGGAAAATGGAGGTCGTTGCAAGGCGGAATGGTGGTGGAGGTGGAGACTAGGAGAGGAATCGTAGGGGGAAGGGGAAGCGGGGCGAGAAGAACTCAAAGAGAAACGAAAAGCACGGAGCGACGGCGGAGTCCGAAGCAGATAGGTGTGCCCACGCGTGCTTGGGGGTGTGCCGAGTCCAAGGGGACTAACCTGCGGGGTGAGGGTCGGCGTGAGGATATATTAATGCATTATTGTCACGTGATGCATATCTTACCTCGTCAAACACGCTTAGCTCCTCTCGGCGTGGCTCTCCGGTCTCGTCATCCCCGTCCACGAGGACGAAACTTTCGGAGATGGATCCAGAATCATCTCCGCACGAGGTAGAGCGTGTACGACGCGTGTTAGAATAAGCTAGATATGGGTAGGAATCTTGTGAAGATCCTTGGGCTATCATATCGTCGTTCGGGTGCTCGGGGTGCGCGTGCTGGCCCTCGATCCACCGCTCTAAACGGCCCTTCCGTCGGGAAATAGAATGCTGGGGTAGGAGCGTGGTCGTCACGCCCTCTTCATCTGTAGGTGTTGGCGATTGAACAATGATAGGCATTGCAGTGCTGAGGTTGAGGGGTTCACTCTTAGCTACGTTACGGCCTTGAGTTTCAACTTGTGACCCGAGTACTAGTCACCAACCTTGAGATTGTCGTTTTCGCGCGTCTCTCAGTTTGGTGGGAGAGAGACGGGCTAAGAAGTGCCTCTTGCGATGGGTGATTTCGTGACGGGAGTCGTCGCACATCGTAAAAATGTTGAGAATTTCAATATATAGGGCCCGTGGCGCTGCGAAATAAATGCGGGGTAGGGGTATAGATCAGAGGGGGGAAGGAAGCATAGCAGAATAGAAGCGCGGCGGACGGGGACGGGCTAGTGTGAGAGGGTTGGAGAGAAGAGCGTTGGTTGAACGTTCAACATTCAACTTTGGGAAGAGCGTGGAAAAAAGATTGCAACGAGGCGGATCGGTCCGTGTTCGGTACGCGGACATATTAGCGTAACGGACAGAGTCATCCCTTCAAGGCAGTGTCCCGAGTAGCGTACTAACCACGTTACCAAAGAGCCTGGCTGATGGGGTCCCCTGATATCGCCTAACCAACCCAAATTCTCCATCTGGAATTTCTGATCCAGATCCCTCTCTCCGCGTAGCCTCGCCAGCGTCAAGCAGCGTCACCAGCTCCGTGTCAACCGGCAATGCACCCAGGAAAGGTACACCCTCTTTACGTGCCATCTCTTGGCCTCCCCCCGTCGAAAACACGTTGCTGACTTCCCCACAGCACGGGCACACGTACCCACTCATATTCTCCACAATGCCGAGGACAGGCAGGTTCACCGCACGCGTGAACGAGAGACATTTCATCGCGTCCATGAGGGCGACAGCTTGTGGTGTTGTGACGATGATAGCGGAAATGCGGTCACGGGCAGGACTCAAATGCTCCAGTAGCGACAGGTGCTCATCAGATGTCCCTTAAAAAAAACGCGCTGTAGTCAGCCTAAACTATACCTAAACTCAATCATCGGCGCACGCTCACCTGGTGGTGTGTCAATAATCAAATAATCTAGCTCTCCCCAACGCACGTCACCCAGGAACTGTCGGATCATGGCGTTTTTTTTAGGGCCCCGCCACACGACCGAATCGTTCTTCTTCTTCAACAAGAATCCGACGCTCATGCACGCGAGACGTGCATCGCTTGCGTCGGCATACACGGGCACCCACCCATCGCTGCTTTGGTGAACGCCATGCCCGTCTACCCCGAGCATGCGTGGAATTGATGGTCCCGTGAGATCGATATCTAAGATGCCGACTCGCACATTAGGCGACGACATGTACAAAGAGAGAGCAAGCTGTGCAGCAACTGAGGATTTGCCAACGCCGCCTTTTCCAGAACAAACAATAATGATGTGCTTGATGAGGCTTAGGCGTCTGGAAATTGGTGTATCCTGTGAAACGGCCATGGGTGTAGACGATGCTAATACACCAGTCGAAGATATCACGCGCTGCTGATTAAGGACACTCGTGAGTAGCACCTTCCTGATATATATTAACGATAGCCATATGCTACAAGACCTCGAAACTTCAACGAGACAAAAACTAAGGGACAAAGAGCTCCGGCTTCATGTTCTGAAGGCAATTCGTGAGCTAATTGGCGGCAAAAACTATGTAGTCCTCACCATCTTGCAGAGACGAGCCATCAGTCCACCGAGTTGTATCAGTGTTCCTAACCCTTCCAGAATCCTCATGTGCGTGAAGCCGATTTCCTGGGCCAAGAATAAGCGTCCTACGTAAGGGAGTCAGCTAGCCGATTGCTACCTTTATATATTCCAATTTTGTGTATTCCGGCAGCCTAACGTAAATGTGGTAAGGGTGTGAATGACGAGCTGATAACTGAGGCCCTACTCGTCGAAGGTCTTCACGACGCGAAATATGGTTACAATGATATCCACGGCACTGTAACCTTGGTCCCAGAGCTCTTGAAGCTTTATCACGGAGTTTTCGATGTCGCCTTTGGAGCATGCGCGGATTATACTCTGGACGATGATGGGATGGGGTTGATCGCAAACTTTGAAGACATTGTCGCCCGAGACGAAGCTGAACCCAGACCATGTCGATTGAAGGTTGTTAATCGCTTGTCGCATGTCGCCTTCTGAGGTGAATATGAGGGCCGTAAGGCCATCGTCGTTGTACTCGACCTGCGAGTACATGTCAGGAAACTGGAAACACTACAGAGCTTGCGGGCTCACTTTCTCCTCGGCGCAGATCTCCAACAACCGCTGAAGGATCTCACGGTCTGTCAACTTGGCATAGCGGAGGATGGCACATCGACTCTGTATTGGCTCGATGATTTTGTTGGACATGTTGCAAGCGAGACAGAAGCGGGTCGTGTTGGAATAAATTTCCATTGTGCGACGCAGGGCTTGTTGAGCACCCGCGGTCATGCTCCAAAACGATAAGCGGGGGGTTGGGATCATGAATTGCATCAGTTACCTATCTGCCTCGTCCAGAATGACGATTTTGTGCCGTCCCGGGGGCAGCGTCACTTTCTTTTGTGCGAATGACTTGATTTTATTCCGAACGACGTCAATACCTCTGGACATATTATGAACAAATCGGTAATAGAGTGCAAGAAAATACAGACTCGCCTCTCGTCCGATGCGTTTAGTTCTAACACGCCCTCTTTGTATGCGTCTCCGAGTAACTGGTGTGCCAGACAATGAATGCTTGTCGTTTTCCCAATACCTGGCATTCCCTTCGAAATTTGAGATCACGCTATTAAAGACGCTGAGAGAACACGCGTACTGAGATGATGAGATGGGGCACATTGCCATCCTTGGCAATGACCTTCAGCCGTGAAATGGTGTCGCTGTTTCCAACAATGTCATCTAGTACGTGTGGGCGATACTTCTCGACCCTTTCGTTTATGAGTTGTCGGTTGTGTGTGACATGATAGCGACGTACCAGGGAAGTTCGTACGGCAGGTCTGAATTGTTGGCCTTGGGTGCTGCTGATGCCATGAAGGACGCGTCGACCTGAGATGCGTGACAGAACGTGACAGCACGCGCTTTGCCATGGCTCGCTGGCCGAAATTGTCTTCCGCCTTAGGTGCGTGTTATCCTCCGCCTCCTCCTCCAGTCGACTGAATATTGCACGGATGCAGGCGTCTGCGCGAGACGTTATTCCACGCGGTCTGCTAATGCATCAACTTCTCTGCCGAAACCGCGTCTGGACTACCGTGAGATATCCGAAAACGTTGTCTACAAATCACACAACGCATTCAACCGCAAAGCCCCGCTCCCCGTCGGCGCAATTCAGTCGATAGAGCGGCTATATGACCGAAGGAAAGAAGTATCTCATCTGCTGAACACCAGGCGCCATACTCAAGGGATCGTCGGCGAGCGCATCCGCCAAGCTGGCAAGGATCAGGAAGCAAGGCATGCTTCGTTGCAGGAAGCCAAAGAACTTAAATCAGAAATCTCGCAGTTGGAGCGGGACTTGACTCTAGTAGATGACCAACTTTTCTCCCTTGCCCTGGCCGTACCGAACGACACGCATCCCCTCACACCTCTCGGCCCTGAGTCCGCTGCCGTCATTCTCTCCACACATGGACCCGAACCAATACCAGCCTCTCCACTCCGCGACCACGTCACCGTCTGCAGAGACCTAGGACTACTGGACCTCGAGGCCGGTGCTACCGTAACCGGCTCCTCGTGGTACTACCTTCTCCACGAAGCCGCGTTGCTCGAGATGGCCTTGACGAACTACGGCCTGTCAATCGCCCTCAAGCACGGCTTTACGCCCGTTATTACGCCCGACGTCGTGCGCTCTGACGTGGCGCACAGATGCGGCTTCCAGCCACGCGACAACACCGCAGACCCACCCGTGTCACAGATGTACCACTTGTCGGGAGACTCGCACTTGCATCATCCCGAACTCGTATTGTCCGGAACGGCGGAGATACCGCTTGCGGGTATGTTCGCGAACCAGATCCTGCCTTTGGAAGTCCTCCCGCGGAAGGTCGTTGGCCTCGGACGGGCGTTCCGCGCGGAAGCTGGAGCGCGCGGGGCGGAAACGCGGGGCTTATACCGCGTGCATCAATTCACAAAGCTAGAGTTGTTCGCCGTCTCCCAGGCAAGTCAGAGCGAAGAGCTGATGGACGAGATGCGATGCGTGCAGACTGAAATTTTCACTGGGCTTGGGTTCCCATTCCGGTGAGTCGAGTTGAACCCCCCCTTCCCCTGCTGTACCGCTAACGGGAGTTTGTCTGTCAAGTGTCCTTGACATGCCAACTGAGGAGCTTGGTGCGAGCGCATACCGTAAATTCGACATAGAGGCCTGGATGCCTGGAAGGGGCAGCTGGGGCGAGATTTCTTCTTTATCCAACTGCACCGACTACCAAGCACGCCGACTACACATTCGCCATCGCCCTGCTCCTACCCCCAGTCCCCCGCCAACATCTACGAGTCTGCCGTTTGCTCACACCCTGAACGGTACCGCTGTCGCAGTGCCTCGACTAATCGTTGCCCTTCTCGAAAACGGCGCAATATTCAACGACTCTGGTCAGGTCGTGGGAATCAGCTTGCCTGTTGCATTGAAGCCATTTTGGCCGCAGATGTACAGTAGAGAGATCGTGCGCTTCAGTGGAAGGGATATAGTACAATGGGTGTGACATCCCCGGCATCTTACACGGCACGGCATGTGTAAGCATTTACTAATATCGGACGCCCCAAGATCGAATGATTTCTTCTAGACCTTCATCTGTGATGAGCTTCGTAGCTTCCATTAATCAGCGAATGGATCCGCGAACGGGTCCTCAATGACATGCCGTCCCGCATCCTCGTCGTCTGATACATTCACGTGCGCTTTGCGTGCGTGCAAGCCCGACGACGGTCCTGCATGCCGGTGTGTCTCCTCATCAGATGACTCGTAGTCACTGAAATCGGAGAGCGAGCCACCGCGATAGACCTGGTCGTCATCTGACGAATGTGTCGTTGGCCGGATTGGCGGTTGTAAATTCCTGCTAAGGTAGTTTAATGTGGGAAGGCCGCGAAATAGAAGGTCCAGCGCACCGCTGCTCGGGACCGAGCTCCCCGAAGCTCAGGTCGTGCAGATCGGGGTGAACAGAGGCAGACCCCAAGGCGTCATCCTCTGTTCGAGAGTATCGACGTACCGCGCGCTGCACGGCAGCGCGTTGCTTATCTTGTAATTTCCGGACTTCAGAACCAGCTATGTCAGCGGCCTCTAGACCCTGCCGAACCTCTTCGACATCTTGTTCCGAGACATTCGGTTTGGAGAGCTGACGGCGTCGATTTGGTGATATGTAAGGGACCTACTGTGATGTCTCACCTTGTTGTAGCTCTCTAATGCGGTGATGATACGGTCGTTCGTATCGATGAGCGTTCCAATAATCTCCTCATCTTCCACCAACTGGAGAACGGGTGATAAATACGTATGGTGTACCTTGACAGGCACTTACCTGAATATATCGAACTATTGTCTTACGAGATTGCTTCGCCTTGAGTAGGCACTCTTGGACGCGCTCGTTTGTTAGAAGGCTGTCGTTTTCAGTGTTGACGAGCTTCGATAGTGCGTGAATAAGCCAGTTAGTCTGGAGGTTATGGTGGGACGACCAACAGTGATCGCGTTCGCCAAGTTATTAGCAGCGGACGATGCACTCGCAATAGCTGTCAGGACCTGTGTCTTCTCCTGTACATAACGGGAGTTAAGGCGCTGCTCACGGCAACAAGTACCATACGAAAAAAAACCCGACCTGTTCGAAATCGAATGGTTTCCGGGCCGTATTGGTAGTTCTGGATGCGGCCTTCTTCCTACGGGCCTCTTCTTCGAGTTTCAGCCGCTCTTCCTTCGCCTTCCGCTTCGTCTCTTTCTCTTTCCGTTTCTGTTCAGCTTCGCGCTCGCGCTCTGCCAGTTGCTCCCGGACGACCCCAGACCTACGAGGCGGCTCTGCAGGTTTGACTTGCCGATAGAGTCCGGCGATAGCAGCGGCACTTTGATCATCCTTGAACTGCCTGCTCCAAGAAGCTAAGACCGCCAAGACTTTCTTCTTCACTTTTGGATCTGTAGTGGGGTCAGTTGCGAGATTCTTCAACGCATCCGTCAGTTGGCCGTCGGCAAAGGTGCCTTAATTGATGTCTGAGACGCGATGAACGGGAGAAAGTAAATAGTGAAAGCGCACTCTGGAATTTCTGGCCAGAGTTCTCGACGAGGGCATATAGGATCTGTGAACCAGTTACGATAGTGATGAAGGAATAGATCTTGTAATCTTACCACGAGAGCGCGATACTGTTGATGACTGCTACCGTGCTTTATCTTTTTCCTGATGGCTCTTGATGCCTCCGCAGGGCTGCGACTGTAGTTAAAGTAGGAGACGTGAAGCGGATGGGAGAGGACTGACCCAGAAGCCTGTAGACCGATGGAATCAATCAACTCTGGTATACTTTGCAAAGAAGATGAGTGGTGGATGGCAGTCTGACAATGAGGTGAACAAGCACCCGTCGTAAACCTCATCAGCATAGCTAGCCGAAGTAAGGATGTCAACCCATTCGGTGATTGACGACTGTTAAAATAAGAAATAAATCGCTGAATCAAAGCAAACCAACGCACGCGAGGCTTGTCTTTAGAAAAAGCAGAGGCGGCGTGCTTTGCGAGGCTGAACGCACTCGCCGACATGGCTGATCGGTCCCAATCACTCTCGGGATAACCGGCACATCCTTCCCGGTTACACACATGACGTCACACAGCTACCTTTTCCGCTCTGCACGCCATTTGTACACCCGTGGCTTGTACGCTTTATCGTCTACGCCCTTTCTCGTCCTTGACTGTCGCCCCCTCCCTGCATCTTCCGCGTCCTCGTCCTCAGACTCTTCCTTCGTCCCATCTGCCCTCTCCACTCCTTTCAACTTCTTAGAACCACCTTTACCCATCAGCAACCTTTGCATCTCTAGTTCACGTTCTGCATATCGCAGCATACGATCACGGTGTATGCGCGCAGACAACTCCTTTAACAGACGCGTTCGATGTGTCTGTGTTCTCCACTTAATACATGCATGCCAAATGGAGAGGGGACGAATGCGTACTTTGGCTGCCTCTGACATAGCAGCGTCGTCTGTCGTGTCAACAGCCTTCGCAGAAGTGTCTTTCTTCTTCTCTCTCCTTTTTCTTTCAGGCTTCTGCCAGCCTAGGTCACTAGCACTGGTAATATCGTTGCTCACAGAATGAGATAGAGACACCGATTGGGTGTTCTCGTTTGTTGCGTATTGTCGTGCTGCGGCGCATGAGGGTATCCGCGCAAGCCAGTAAAATTTCCCATGCATACCTTCTTCCTCATTCTCAACAAACACGACATGTTTCGCTAGATGTCGTGGCCTCCGCTTATGTGTTTTTGATGATCTCGCGATAATGCCCGCATCCTTGAGAATCTCTAGCTCGTCTTCATCAAGGCCGGTATCATCGTCGTCAGATTCATGCACATTGTCCCTGGTGCTCGGCACAAAGAGGTCTGCGAGAGCGCTCAGCTGGTCTTTGAGCTTCTCAATTTTCTACACCATGATGAGAAAATTCGTTTTGAAATAGGAACTACAAGGGGCGCACCTTCAGACCAGCCGCACGCATCGTCCTAACGTAGTTCTCGTCCTGAGTCTTCAGTATCTTTACCATATCCACCGGAAGGCTAGTGTTCCCCCGATCTTGTATGTGCACGCCTCCCTATCCGCGTACCAAACGTCAGTACCTATGCTGCCGTAGGACACACAGTGGTCGAATACCTGGGTCCTCTGTTTGTTCATCCCAAAGTAAAATTCATCTTTATTCCTGTCAGCAGCCTTTTGCCGCAGACGTTGGATCCTGTCCTGTTTTGAGTGGTAGTCTCGAGCGCGCAGTACATAGTCCTTGTGTTTTTCAAGTATTCCAAACCGTTGGCGATGGGAAAGCTGAGATCGTTCTTTGTGGTTCCGGCGATGAAGGGAGTTGCGTAGTGAGGACATCGTTGTACGGGGTGTGCTTTAAAATCGCGGATGAACTCACCTTCACCAGTAAATTACGTAATAAAGCATAAGCCCAAATTAATGCCTCTTATTATTTGTTACATCCACTACAGTATGCGAGATACTGCTCATTCGTTTACTCATCATCATCATCTTCGTCGCTCCCACTTGTACTGTCCGACAGATCCATGTCATCAGCGGGAACATTTTCCAGCTGTTGCGGGTGGCCTAGCTGAGCTGATTGAAGATTGGTGGCCGGATATGCGGCGGGGTGCGGCTGCGTATGTTGTGGTGCTGAAATCGGGCTTTCGAAATACATCCGTACGAGCACGCTCTCGAGAGCCGCCACGCTGGGTGCGGGGTACTCGAACTGGTTCGCGTTGTTGCGGATGCTCTGATAAAGCACGTCCATGCGCTGCCAGCGCTCGCGCTCCATCCGCCCGCGGTCGCCCGCGGAGATCGCCGAGACGGAGGCAGGCAACGCAGGCGGCGGCACGGACGTAGGCGCGGGGAAGGGCACGACGCCGCCCAGGCCTTGAGGAAGCGGCATGGTCATGGAGGGGAAGTGCGGATAAGGCGTGGAGAAGGCGAGCGGCGCGTCTGACTGCGCTCGCACAGGTGCCGCGGCCTGCCCAACTGGCGTGTTCGATTGCGGGATGCCCGACACACCGGGCTGGGATTGGCCCGGGGTGGTCGCCTGAGGTGTAGCGGGATGGGGACTCGCTAGTGCTGACCTGGAGGCGGCCTGAGCGCGCCGACCGCGGCTGGTAAATGGCAGATTCGCGTGTCCAACCTCGTGAGAGTGTTGCGACATATCTGCGACACCCTTGAGTGTTCAGCGTTCATCGAGGGGGGGAAGTAAGAACACGTACAGCATACTCGGACTTCGGAGGTGTCAAAATAGGTCTTGTAGCTTATCGAGGCTGGACAGCCTCTGCCCTCCAACTAATCCCCAAAAGTGAGAATGGATTTGTAAAAAACACGAAACGTACGGGCCAGACCTTGCGACTGGGTACTTTTCGTACCCTCTCGGGATATTTCTTGACGTACTTTTTCCTCCCGCTCCTTGAATGGCGCGCACAAACCAGCTTGACGTGGTCTTTGAAGCGGGGGGGCACGGCCTTGGACCCATGGGTATCCCCTTTGACAAACTCGACGATCTTCTCCTCTTCTTCCTTCGCCCTCCAGACCTGGAAGGCCGCTAGATTCTCGAAAACTAGAGTGTAGCCATCGTCCATGTCGCCAGACCCGTACGGTCCTCGTTGGGTACCCCTCGTGGCACCACCATCCTCTGTGTTGCTGGCGGAGGCAGGGGCTGGGGTTGAATACGATGGGGTTTGGGCGGGCTGAACGGAGATTCCATCTAGGCGGAAATTTTGGAAACTCATCTGGTTCTGGCTGCAAATCCGGTTCGCTTTCCTTCACGCGCTCTGCTTTTTGGCCAGAAAGTTGGAGATGCGTCCGCGCCGTTCCTTATCTCGGGTCACAGTCACGCCACCACAAAACGACAAAATCTGAGATCTACCATACTTTATAGTCCTTTTCGTCGCGAATGTACATGTAGTCCGAATTAGTGCCAGTCCATATATATAATGTCGATAACTCTTTAGAGAACACTCAATGACCCTGCTAGCAAACCAATGGACATCACTGCTGGGATAACCAAATTCCCAACCCCGAAGTGCAACACAGCACCATTTGGTACGGACGTTGCAGACGTCGATCCTGTGCCCGTAGAGACTGGTGAGGGTACTGGCGTCGCGGGGTTGTAAGTGACGCCATTGGCAGTGGCAGCAACCTGGAACACGCTACCGCCGCCAAACTCGTAGAACTGTATAGAGTGAGCTGTTGCCCTGACGGGTACAAACAAAGACACATACGTCGACGAGCATGAAATTAGGGTTCCGTCCGTTTGCGGCAGCACAGGTCTGTACTTGTAGGCCCAAGGATCCCACACCATTCGTGACATTCGCAGCCTCGGGGTTAGGAGCGGGCTGCCCAAGAACAACCTTGTCCAGAAAATGGTTGATCAGGTACAGTTGCGTGCTCGGATCTCCCTTTGTCCGGTTCACGTTACAGTCAAATGTGGTATCTGTCACGTCAAACGCGGTCTCCCACACATTTGTGAATTCTGACGTAGGATTGTGGGCGGCTGGTCTGCCAATGAAAACAGGTTGGACGCACCATCAATGATGTAGGGCACGGAAGTGAAATCTGCTCCACTGTCCATGAATGTAACCAACCGTTTGCCCGAGTCTATCAACGAGCCAAGGGAAGGCCATGACCCTGCAGTAGTGGTCGCTGATGGAGGTGAATACGATAGAGCATCCAGCCCGACCGCTTTGAAAACCGTGTCGAGGTCAGTTGGTTTAAAACCGTCTGAATTCACGATCAAAAGTGACACGACTGCAAGATCACCGTGAGCCCAGATTGTTCTCACATGACAAAGTAAAATTTCGCACCATCATTGGGATTCGAATCCATCCAAGATTTAACTGATGGTCCGATTAGAGCGAGGCGCCAGGTACGGGTGGCTGTGGTATCCTCTCACCTGATTGGAGGTAGCTCTGAAGGGTGCCACCGTTGAGCAAAGCCTGACGAATGCGCAGTCAGTTCCTGAAACACAGTGAAAGTATTGTTTCTGCTTACGCAGCTAGTGTGACACAATTGGATGGTGCCTCCCTGGTTGTGGGCTTGCATCTGGAGCATCCGAATTCCATCGTTCAACTGTTGGGTCACTAGAGGGAGATGAGAACTGCGTCAAGAAACCAAAACACGCCTATGTACCGTCGTAATCTTGGTTGGCAAACACTGAGTGAGAAATGGTCAGGGTGCAAGTCATCGCCACACTACAGGTAAACTCACAATTGCTGGTCCCAACTGCGTAAGAGTTGTGGGCACCGACAAAAGTAACGTTTCCATAACTCCTATCGCAGAACTGCGGGCTTGATAAACACTCGACAATGATATTAATGCGTGAGAAACACGGACTTGAGAGAACCCATTGCAGGTCGTTGCTCTGCGCTCGCGCCCAGTAGTTGCAGCGGAAGAGAAGGGAAGGATAAGAGAAAGTGCGACCAGCGCAGCGCGGTGAATTGAAGGGATCATGAGTTGGTCAAAGACAAGAAAACCGTGAGGCTGTTGCCTGTTGTTGGGTGCGCGGCATCACATTTTGTAGTCGGCGGCATTTGTGGCGGTAACAGGTTAACCGCTCAATCGGGCCGGGAGCAACTGGGCGGCTGAAAGCGTGCCTGGCTGCAGTTACCGTGTTTGTCCCTATCCTGTGGAGCATCCTGTAATTGAGCTGAGTCTGAGTCTGTAGACGCTAGTCGATATGCCCTACGAAAAGACCGATGATAAAGTCGTATTGAAGCATCCAAAGGTACGGGAGACCATTGGCGTGTCTCATGGGCGCTGCTCACCTCGCGTACTGTAGGGCGCTACAGCCACGATCCTCTTATTTGGCGCGACGATCATCTCTTGGAAAGCACCCGACAGGGGGCGGCTTGGAAATCCAACCGAGAAGCTGTTCCTGTCTTCCAAGGCTGCGCTCGATGGTTCGAAGGCAGTACGCGGAGGAATTCCTGTCGTCTTCCCATGCTTTGGCCCCCCGGAGCACCCTGATCACTCTAAGCTACCCCAACACGGTTTTGCGCGAAACGAGATCTGGGCTTTTGACAGCGTTGTAATGGACAACGATGCTGGAGTTTCTGTTCGATTGAGTACGTGTGGTGTGCTCGTGCATCAGTGCATTCCGGGCTAACGTGAATCGTGACGGCTGCAGCCCTGCAACCGAACCCCACCATCACCAAGCTATACGCCAAGGATTTCCACCTAGCTTATGTGGTGACCTTAGCCGAACATGAGCTCAGCACAGATGTCCACGTTTCGAACCCCGCTTCTTCCGAAACATTGGATTTCCAAGCGTTGTTGCACACGTATATTCGTGCCCCAGCAAATGAGGTGTCCATCTCTCCACTGCTCGGAAAGCGCTATGTCGACAAGACTGAGGGGTCTCCGGAAGAAAGGAGCACACTAAAAGAAGAGAAGCGTAGTGCT